>VFQS010000055.1_pt1 | contig 166207 bp, 240 predicted proteins | sample 3512361 | NCBI WGS metagenome assembly VFQS01 (sample SAMN10412375, study PRJNA504923) | tailings metagenome | isolation source: Relicate 1 Philex TSF3 active mining | place: Philippines | reverse complement strand
AGGATTGAAACTCATTTCGGGATAGAAGAATGACCCTCGAGAACCTATACAAAGTGAGAGAATCTTTGAAAGAACTCATTCCCGATCCAGAGATAGACTTTGGTCCATCTTATGAGTTAACCAAACAACGTAAGAAAGAAGCTATCGCCATCGTAGATAAAGAAATTAGATGGATGAAAGCACTTGGAAATAAATTATGACATTAGATGAATTAAAAGAGTATGTGCAAACTAGCAATCTAGTACAAATGAAAGATTGTGGTAACGGTTTGCACGTACTAAAGTACAAGCGTAAAGTATTTTACGATGGATTATGGAACGAATATCTTGAAGAATGTCGTGGTTTGATTGTTGATGACGAATTCAACATCGTATCATATCCATTCACAAAGATCTACAACTATGGTGTTGAAGCAAAGGCACCTAAGATTGCGCCAGATGAGATGGTTACTGCACATCGTAAAGTCAATGGCTTTATGGTCGCTGTGACATGGTATAAAGATGATGTCCTTATCTCCACAACTGGATCAATAGATTCTGACTATGTGAAGATGGCACGTGAATTGATGGAACCAACTATTAGATTCTATCGTGAAACATGTTCAAAACATGCTAACTGGACATTCATGTTCGAATGTGTGCATCGTAATGATCCACACATCATTCCAGAAAAGGAAGGCATGTATTTTCTAGGTGCACGTAAGAAGGAACTTGGTTCAAACATCAGCACAACATTCTTTTGTCATACAGACTTTGGTGCAGAATATGTCGAACGTATTGTTGGACCAATGGAATATATTGAAATCTTAGTTAAGCATGTTAAGCATGAAGGCTTTGTGATTTATGGTCCGGGCGAAATTGCTACAAAGATCAAGTCACCATATTACTTGGTGAAGAAGTTTGTTGCACGCAATCCACGTACAGATAAGTTGATGAGACCAGATATTAAGCAATCTTTGGATGAAGAATATTATCCACTGATTGATGCTATTCAAGCAAACATCGAAGCATATACTGCTTTAGATGAACAAGCACGTTTAGCATGGGTTCGTGAATTCTTGGAGAAATGATGGAAGATTTAGTCTATAGATTACGTAAACGAGCCGAGATCCGTAGGCAAATCTCCACTCGCAAAAGCGTACAAGAAGGTAAACCAGATAGGATTGCAGATCTTTTAGAAGAAGCTGCAAATGAAATTGAGCGATTGAAATATCCACATCAACCATATTTTTATGGACCGACGCCATCATGTCTAGTGTGTGGTATTACAGGTGTGAATGGTCTTGTGTGCACACATAACAATTGCCCATCAAGAATAACATGTGAAAGTAAAGTATGAGACATTTTGTAACTAGTGATATTCACTTTGGACATAAGAATATTATGTCATTTTGCCCAGTAACTCGGGCTCGATTTAAAAACAACGTTGATATGATGAACCAAATGATCGTTCAAGAGTGGAACGATATGATTGGTCCTGAAGATCACACATATATCTTAGGTGATGTAGCATTCTGTAATGCAGAATCTGCTGCAGCACTGTTAAACCGTTGTAATGGTACAAAGACCTTAATCAAAGGTAACCATGATGCAAAGTTAGTAAAGCAAAAAGTGTTTACTGATTGCTTTGTCGAGATTCATGATTACTTAAGCATTACACATAATGGTAATAAAGTTGTGATGTTCCATTATCCTATCGCTGAATGGGATCAAATGCATCGTGGTGCTGTTCATCTGCATGGTCACTTACATGGTGGCAAGAGCGGATTAGAAGGTTCTCGTGCATTAGACGCTGGAATGGATGCAACTGGTCGAGTAGCGGTACCATTAGATGAGATGGTAACATTTGCATTACGTGGTATCATCCGCACTCATCATCAAACAGGTGAAAAACAATGAAAATGATTTTAGTTAGAGGTTTACCAGGTTCTGGTAAATCAACCATCGCAAAGAACTTGATCGGATGGTATTGGCATTTGGAAACAGATCAATTCTGGATGAAGGATGGCGAGTATAAGTTTGATGCATCTAAATTAGGTGAAGCTCATGCATGGTGTCAAAACGAAACACGTACATTGTTGAAACGTGGCTTCTCTCCTGTTGTGTCTAACACATTCACAACACGTAAAGAGTTGCAACCGTATTTTGATATTGCAAAAGAGTTTGATATTGTGCCACAAGTCATTCTATGTCAAGCACAATATGGTAACATCCACAATGTGCCAGAGGAAACACTGAAGCGCATGGAAGCACGATTTGAATACGATATTTCAGACATGTACAGCATGTAAAAAGTGTGGTATAATAGATGCATGACAAATATTAATGCACTCTTCAATGAACTGGCGTCAGATAACTCACGCCTTTTTAAAATCGACTTCCTGAAAAAACATCAGGACAATAAGGATCTAAAGCGAGCAATCAAGCTTGCCTTAGATCCTTTTACGCAATTCTACATTCGTAAAATTCCAAAATACACTCCTAATGAAGGAGAAGGTATTGCTTTGTCATTTGCGTTCGATTCGTTGAATGATTTGTCAATGCGACATGTAACTGGTAATGCTGGTATTGAGCATCTTAAAGGAATGCTCGAAGCGTTGAATCATGAAGACGCTAAAGTAATTGAACGTATTATTGCAAAGGATTTGAAATGTGGAGTAGCAGCATCAACCGCAAACGCAGTGTGGACTGGCTTGGTGAACGAATATCCGTGCATGTTGTGCAGCCAATTCGAACAAAAACTGGTGGACAAACTCAAGTTCCCAGCAAGCGTACAACTCAAAATGGATGGCATGCGCTTCAACGCAATCGTCAAGGATGGTAAAGTTGAATTCCGATCACGCAATGGCAAAGAGATCAATTTGCTTGGTAACTTAGAGCAAGAATTCCTCAAACTTGCTGGTAATTCTGCATGTGTGTTTGACGGTGAATTGGTGGTATCTGATAAAGGCGTATTGCTTGATCGCCAAACTGGTAATGGAATTCTAAACAAAGCTGTTAAAGGCACTATTAGTGATCTTGAAGCACATAAAGTACATGCAACACTTTGGGATATTATTCCATATGCAGACTTTGTAAATGGCAAATCTAATCTGCGTTATGATGTACGCTTCAATGCGCTTGAATCTATGTCTATGCCTAAAAAGATCCATATTGTTGAACAAACTATGGTTGGCACTTTCGACGAAGCCAAAGAAATTTTTGAAAAGTATCTCAGTGAAGGTCAAGAAGGTATCATTCTAAAGGATATGAGCGGTATCTGGGAAGACAAGCGTTCTAAGACACAAATCAAAATGAAAGGTGAACTTGAATGCGACCTTAAAATTGTTGGTATTCAAGAAGGCACTGGCAAGTATGAAGGCAAAGTTGGTGCATATCTGTGCGAATCTTCTGATGGTGTAATTAAAGTCGGTGTTGGTTCAGGTTTCACTGATGATCAACGTGAAAATCGTGATGTGATTGGTAAAATTGCAGCACTGAAATACAATGCACGGATTAAGAATAAGCAAGGTGAAGAATCACTGTTCTTGCCAATCTTGCTAGAAGTTCGTGAAGATAAAACTGAAGCAGATAGTTCTAAAAATATTAAGTAAATATTTTCATCCAGGCTATGTACAACGAAGAAAAACCGTGGTATAATGAATCTATGGATGATATATAATATAGTCAACCATATCTAAGGAGTTTAGAAATGACAGCAAAAATCAAAGCCGGTATCTTCATCGGTCGTTTCCAGCCAGTCCATCAAGGACATATTCATGCGCTAGGAATCGCAGCATCCCAAGTAGAGCAACTCTACATCTTTGTCGGATCAGCAAATCAATGTCGCAGCATTAAAAATCCATGGACGTTCGCAGAACGTAAAGCCATGTTGATGTCTAAATTGCACGCTCAACGTATCTACAATTATGAAATCATTCCGTTGAATGACTATCCATATAGTAACACACAATGGATGTCAGATGTACGTGCTAGCATTGAACACTATACACATGCTAAACCAGTTTTGTTTGGCCACATGAAAGAAGGCAATAACTATCTTAAGTGGTTCCCAGATTGGCAATTTAAAAACATTGAAGCGATGTATAATATTAATGCCACTGAGATTCGTACACGTATGTTCCAAATGAATGATCCAGAGATGCCACAAACTGTGAAAGATGATTATGCCTTCTATCAAAAAGAGAAAACGTTATTTGCAAACTACCCGTTCCCTGAAACACTCAACTTCAATTGCGCCGATGCAATTCTCGAATGTCAAGGACATGTGTTGGTCATTGAACGGGGGTTTGCGCCCGGGAAAGGAGCTTTTGCTTTACCTGGCGGTTTCAAAAACAGGGAAGAGTCTTTTCTCGACTGTGCCATCCGTGAGTTGCAAGAAGAAACAAACGTAAGAGTTCCTGAGAAAGTTCTTCGTGGTTCTATCGTAAAGACAGAATTGTTTGATGATCCTAAACGATCATTCGGTATTCCACGAAATACATTGGCGGTCTACATGCGTATCAATCCTGATCCAGATGGTAGCCTACCTAGAGCAAATGGTGCAGATGATGCTGCATCGTGCAAATGGGTACCATTAACCGACGCACTAAATAGTCTTGAATTGTATGACGATCACAAGGCTATCATTTCAAAAATCACAGGTGTCATGCCGATGCCTGCATTTGTAACACAACAGTAAGGAGCTTACTATGAAACTCGCTAAAAACATCATTCTTAATACCGACTCATATAAAGTCAGTATGTTTAAACAATATCCAGCTGGTACCACTGGCGTGTACAGTTATATCGAATCACGCGGTGGTCGTTTTGATTCAACTGTGTTCTTTGGTCTACAAGCATTCATTAAGGAATACCTACTTGAACCAATCACACAAACCGATATTGATATTGCAGACGAGATTCTCACTGCTCACGGAGAACCCTTTAATCGACAAGGATGGGAATACATTCTACGCGTACACGGAGGTAAACTTCCGGTCATTATCCGTGCTGTTCCTGAAGGCACAGTGGTTCCTGTTAAAAACGTATTGGCAACTATTGAGAACACGGATCCTGAATGTTTCTGGTTGACTACTTACTTAGAGACTGCATTGCTTCGTGCAATTTGGTATCCAACTACTGTAGCAACACAGAGCAAGTCGATTAAGAATGTGATCGCTGGTTTCTTGAATCGAACAGGAGATATTAATGGAATCGGTTTTAAACTTCATGATTTTGGTGCTCGCGGGGTATCTAGCGGGGAATCTGCTGGAATCGGAGGAGCGGCGCACCTTGTCAACTTCATGGGCACTGATACTATTTCTGGTTTGTTGGTTGCTCGCAATTATTACAACTGTGATATTGCCGGATTCTCCATTCCAGCAGCCGAACACTCAACAATCACCTCGTGGGGAAGAGACAATGAAGTCAACGCCTACAGAAACATGTTGCAGCAATTCGCAAAACCGGGGTCCATCCTCGCAGTGGTAAGTGATTCATATGACGTATTCAATGCAGCAGAAAACATTTGGGGTGAAGAACTCAAAGCAGAAGTTGTCGCCTCTGGTGCAACTTTGGTTATCAGACCTGACTCTGGTGATCCTGAAGCCGTATGCGTCAAATTGGTCCAAATCCTCGCTAAAAAGTTTGGATACACAACAAACGATAAAGGTTTCAAGGTCTTAAACAATGTTCGTATTATTCAAGGTGATGGCGTAGATGAACGCGTTATTCGTAATATTCTCGGTCACTTTAGCGTTCTTGGCTTCTCAGCTGACAACATCGCATTTGGCATGGGAGGAGCATTGCTGCAAGGCATCAATCGAGATACGCAAAAGTTTGCAATGAAGTGTTCTTCTGTACAAGTAAATGGTGAATGGATTGATGTTCAAAAAGATCCTATCACTGATGCTGGCAAGAAGTCAAAACCTGGTCGTGTAACATTGTGGAAATCTGGTGGTGAATACGCCTCTGGTGTAAACCCACCATCAGGTTGGACTGACAAAGGTTTCGGTGGTTGGACTGAAGCGATGCAAACTGTGTATCGTGATGGTCAAATCATTCGAGAATACACCTTCGACGAAGTGCGTGCAAACAGTAACGCCTAAGTACTACAAAATAAGCGGTTTACAGCCGCTTATTTTTATGGTATAATTAATCTATAAATTCGCAACACTCTGAAAAATATTATGTCTCACTTTTTTCGTAATGGTAACACTTTCCGCGTAGCTGATAACAATGCTGTGGAAGTGCATGATCAACTGCCTTGCGGCAATTACATTGTTAAGCAAGATCCATTCAAGAACTTCTTCTTGGAAATGGTCGAAGGCTTTTCACAAGTTTCTAAACTCTATGGCGATACAGAGAAAAACTCTGATCGTATCATCAACACTTTCATTGCACGCGATGTGTCAACTGGCGTTTTGCTAAATGGCGAAAAAGGTTCAGGTAAATCTTTGCTAGCAAAAACACTTTGCATCGATGCTGCTAAACTAAAAATCCCCACAATTATCATCAACCAACCATGGGTCGGTGATGACTTCAATAAACTGATTCAGGACATTAATCAACCTGCTGTTATTCTGTTCGATGAATTTGAAAAGACATATGATTCAGATTCACAAGAACAAATGCTAACATTGCTTGATGGTGTATTCCCAACTAAAAAGTTGTTTGTTCTGACATGTAATGATAAGTATCGTGTCGATCGTCACATGCGCAATCGTCCAGGTCGTATTTTCTACATGTTAGAATTTAAAGGTTTGGATACACAATTCATTCGTGAATACTGTGAAGATAACTTGCTTGTTAAAGAACACATTGGCAAGATTTGCGATATCGCCATGTTGTTCGATCAGTTTAACTTTGACATGCTTAAAGCTTTGGTTGAAGAAATGAATCGCTATAACGATACACCTCAACAAGCATTGAAGATGCTGAATGCTAAACCAGAATTTGGTGGTGATGTGAAGTATGATGTGATGGTCACTTACAAAGGTGCACCAATTAAAACATACAAGCAATGGGAAGGCAATCCTATGACTGCTGAACGCATTCGCTTTGATTTTGAAATCAATACTGATAAGAAAAAGCAAAGCACTACTGACACAGGTCTTGATGTGTTTGCAGATGATGACGATAGTTACATCACTGTGATGTTCAGTTCATCTGACTTAGTCTCAATCTTGCCACAAGATGGCGTGTACACATTCCGTAAAGATGAATGCGAATGTACACTGACTCGTCAAAAGCAGAAGTTCTTCCACTGGGATGCTCTGTGATGTCTGACCAAGAAATCTTGGATTTTGTAAAGGAAATGGAAGAACACTTCGGTGAACTTCCAAATCCTGAACATGAACCTAGACGATTTGCATACTACATAAAGATTTTCAAATACTATAAGAGTAGAGTTCATGAATGAATATTTTGGATCAACAATCGAGTGGATCAAAGAAGATTTTAAAAGTCATCGACTTCGTTTTTGTATTGAGGTCATTGCTTGGATTCTTAGTGTTGGTTGTGCTCTCACTATGGCACTCACCGTTCCAAATCCACCTCTTAAGTTTCTCTACATTCCTTGGGTCACAAGTACTCTTGCTTATGCTTGGTGCGCTTATAGTCGTCGTTCCTTTGGTATGTTGGCTAACTATTTTCTTTTATTCGTTATTGACTTCACAGCACTAAGTAGGATGTGGTTCTAATGCAACAATTAACACAAATGCAAATTTGTTTACCATTACAAACTTTACCTCAGCAATATGCGTCATTCGTAAAACCTCTGTCTTATGAGTTTCGTGTTGCTGAAATCGTCAATGATGAAGGTAAAATTGAAACTGTTAAACTTCAAGTGCAAGTTTGGGAACATGATGAGTATGGTGGTGGAGTTGTAAAACAATTTTGGAACGATGTGCCACGTTTTAGATTTGACAAAAACGGTACATTGCTATTAGATCCACCTCTATGAATGGTAAAACATTTGACTATATTATTGTAGATGAACTACACGATATGATACACAAGAAATTAGAAGTTAGATTTGAACCTCGAGCAATTCAAACTATTCAAGATATGAAGTTACGCATTTCACGTATCATTCATAACTTAATGCAAGATCCACTAATGCCTGATGAATTAGTTGAACTGATCAAGAATAAAGGTGTTGTAACAGGCGGTATTTCTGCATCTGTGTATTATAGTGAACAACCAAATGATATTGATGTTTATCTAAAAGATGATGAAGCAATTAAACAATTTGCAGCAATCATGCTTAAGCGAAATGTAACCAAGAATATTGTGAAAGATGTTAATCCAAATTATCATGGACAAACATTAGTATCTGGTAAAGTTGTAACATCTCGTGCAACAACATTGTTTAATGATATACAAATCATCACTATGGGTACATCAGATATGATTGCCACTTTTGATTTTATTCATTGTAAACCATATTTAGATTTAGAATCTAACAAATACTATATTTCGCCAACACAATATAAGTCAATTACTACTAAAACTCTTATGCGTAATGGTGAAGTTCCAACAACATATGGTCGCATAGATAAATTTAAAGGACGTGGATGGAAACTATCAGAACTGTGATCAAATGGTTTCTACTAGTTGGTGGAATGATCTTTTGGTTCTTTGTAGCTGTTGGACTGGCAACAAATACCGAAAAAGTTTATGACTGCGCACTAGCTGAAATCTCTCCGGATTATCCGCGTGAAGTAGTAAATGAATGTAGGAGAATTAATAATGTCAAACCAATCTCAACGTGAAAAGCATAGTGAACGCATTCATCAGAAAGAAACTAAGTTAGATAAGAAAGTAAAGCTTGCTAAAGAGTTTAACCATGAACATGCTCTAAAGAATCCGCACAAATATCACAAAACATCATTGTTTAATTGTGGCAATCCTAAGTGTGTCATGTGCATGAATCCACGTAAAGCATTCGATGAAAAGACAATGCAAGAACGCAAGTTTGAACAGAAAGAATTGTATGAAGAATCCAAATCCGAAGTGTGAAAAAGACTGTAGGTTCCATTACGGCATGTCATCTACAACAGCAGCATATTACCCACCTGTGTATGACAAACATGGTAATAATGTCAATCCTGATGGTAATGTTACGCGTGGCACCGTAAGTTGTTCTGTTTGTAATACTAAATGGACATACGCTACGCAATACGGCGAAACTGATTTTAAAGAGATGACTGATGTTTGAATTAAAAATTATATTAGCGCTATTAGCAATACATTGGATTGCAGATTTTATTATGCAGAGTGATTACTTTGCTAAGAATAAAAGTTCTGACAATACGATTCTAGCAATGCATTGTTTAACGTATATCATTCCATTTGCGCTATTAGGATTTGTTATTCCAATTACTGCTGAATGGTTATTGCTAAACTTTGTTGCACACTACATTACTGATTACAACACTTCACGATTGACAAAGAAATTGTGGGAAGCAAAAGAAGTACATTGGTTCTTTGTTGTAATTGGATTTGATCAACTCTTGCATTATAGCGTGCTATTTGCATCTTACTATTGGTTAGTACTATGATGGATTCTGAATTTATTAAACTCGATTTGCTTGCTGGTGAATTGCAAGCAGAAATTAACAAATTATATGTTCGCGTTGCCCAAGTTGAGCGAGAAAATAAAATGTTAACTGATGAATGTAATGCTCTTAGAGAACAGAACCGCAATCTGGAATCACAGGTGTACAGCGGGAAAACATTTTGATATAATATTCTTATGGAAAAAATTAAATTATACCTCGATATGGACGGAGTCTTCTCTAACTTTGAGAAGGCTTTTCGTGTTTACAACCCAGAATACAAATGGGATCGCAAACTATTTCATCAAGCAATCTTAGAAGGCGAAATCTTCAAGACGCTTGAATGGATGCCAAATGGCGAAAAATTCCTAGAAGGCATTCGTCAAATCGAACAAGATTTCGTAGTAGACATCGAGATGTGTACATCATGCGGTACATCTGATAAGATCATCAAGCCTGCGGTGATCGAACAAAAAACCGCATGGTTAGCTGCTAAAGGTTTTACATGGAAACCAAACTTCGTTTCTAACAAATTGGAAAAATCTACGTATGCAACACCAACATCTATCTTAATTGATGATCATGAAGGTTGCACTAAACCATTTGTTGAAAAAGGTGGAGTTGCATTCCAGCATAAAGATTCTGATTATAGCGCAACGTTGCAAAAGCTTCGTTGGTTTCTTGACGAATATCACAATGACCGACTATGAATATTTTTTGGCTAGATAAAAATCCTGTTGAAAATGCACGCATGCATCATGACAAGCATGTCGTTAAAATGATTTTGGAATATGCTCAATTACTTTCAACTGCTCATCGTCTTCTTGACGGGACTCAGCTTTCCACTACTTCTGCGTCTGGTAGAAAAAAGAAAGTATGGCAACTTCCTGATCATCGCGATAGTGTGTTGTATTCTGCTACTCACACCAATCATCCTTCCGCTGTTTGGGCGCGTGACAACTACCACAACTATAAACGCTTGTATGCTTTGTTCGTAGCAACATGTGACGAATATACACATCGTTATGGTAAAGTTCATATGACTGATACAAAGTTGCGTGATATTCTAGCAACTCCGCCAAACTTTGTTGACGATCATAAAACTAAAATCCTCACTGATCCGACACCTGCAATGCCTGACGAATGCAAAATTCCAGGTGATGTTGTAGGATCATATCGTAAGTACTATATAGATAAAAAGGTGGATATGGCTAAGTGGACAAACCGCGAGCCACCTGAATGGTTTATTATTGGAGTGAAAGAAAAACATGCCGACGTACGCGTATCGCTGCAAGAAGTGCGAGAACGTTTTCGAAAAGTTCCTATCGATCGCAAATCGAAAAGAACCAGAGCAAAACCCTTGTCCTGAATGCAATGAAAATGATTGTGTTGAACAAACATTGACTGCACCACCTGCATTAGTATCTGATAGCATCGGAATACATAGAAGAGCTGGTAACGAATTTAATGACAGAATGAAACAGATCAAAAAAGGATCTGGTATGAAAAACACAATTAAGACAATTTGATGACAAAACCAAACACTAATACAACTGAAGTTGTTGCAAAAAAATTACCAAAATTAAAGATTGAACATCTAAAACGTGTCGATCCTTTAACAGATAATCAATCGAAAGCATTTCATTCGTATCATAAAGATCGTAACATGATTTTATCTGGTGCTGCAGGTACTGGTAAAACATTTCTATCGATGTATCTTGCATTACGCGAAGTGCTAGAAAATAAAAGTCCATATAAAAAAGTTGTGATTGTTCGTTCAATCGTACCAACACGTGATATTGGATTCTTACCCGGTGATGAACAAGAAAAGAAGGAAGTCTATATGCTTCCTTACATTGATATTTGCACAGAATTATTTGGTGAAAAGAATGCATTTGATCGTTTATTCGATAATGGTCAAATTGAGTTCTTAACTACTTCATTCATTCGTGGTACTACATTAAACAACTGTGTTATCATTCTCGATGAAATGCAAAACTGTGTATTCCGTGAATTGGACACCGTTATCACTCGTGTTGGTAATAATGCTAGATTCATTATGTGCGGTGACTATTACCAATCTGACTTCGACAAAGATAAAGATAAACAAGGCATTGTTAACTTTATGAAAATTGTTGATTCAATGAATTCATTCGATCATATCGAATTTAAGTGGCCTGACATTGTACGTTCAGACTTTGTTAGGGATTATATCGTAACTAAGGAAACTTTGAAGATTACATCATGAGTAGCAATCGAGAGCGTAGTACTTATAACGCTGATAAAAAACGAAAGTTTAAAGATAAACAACGATACTCAGGCGATTATGAAAATAGTCGACATCTAACAATAAAGGCTAAAAAGTCTTTTGAAAAAGATAAATCTACAAAATACAAACGATATGATACGGACGAGGACATTTGAACACATTAAGGTAGATCTTGGTTATGAAGATCTATTGACAGAAAGTAGTGAATTAGGTCGTCGTTACGTTACTCCTAATGGAGTAAAATATCCATCTATCACTACCGTTCTTGGTCATTTTGGTAAGCAAGCTATTTTAGATTGGCGCAAGCGTGTTGGAGAAACAGAAGCAAATCGTATCTCCGCTCATGCTGCAAGTCGAGGTACATCTCTACATAGTATATGCGAAAACTACATCGATAATAAGGAAGACTATTTTGGCAAATCGATGCCGCATGTGCGGGGAATGTTCAACTCAATCAAACCAATCTTGGATGAACGAATTGGTAGAGTTTATATGCAAGAAGTGCCGCTCTACTCTACACACCTCAGGGTGGCCGGTAGGGTGGACCTTGTTGCAGAATTCGATGGCGTCCCATCAATCATCGATTTCAAAACCTCGTCACGACACAAAGAAGCAGAAGAAATTAAAGACTACTTCGAACAAGAATCTGCATACGCGGTAATGTTTGAAGAACGTACCAAAATTCCTATTGTCAATTTAGTTACTATTATGGCTGTTGATAATAGCAATCAACCATTGGTGTTTAAAGAACATCGTGATAACCATGTAAAAGATCTAATATATAAAATTAGATTATTCGAAAAAGAAAAAGGACTTCGATATGAGTAACCCAACAACACCAACATCATCAATCACAACAAAGGCTTTTATTAATAAACCTGTTGCATCGCTTCATACATTTTATTTGAGCGGTACGATTGAAAGCCCAGAAGAATATATTTCATGGTTTGAACTAATGCGTAATGCTGGTGAGAATGACATCATTCAAATCAACATTAATTCGCCTGGTGGAGATCTATTCACTGCTATTCAATTCCTTCGTGCAATTGCAGATACACCAGCACACGTGATTTGTTCTGTTGAAGGCGCATGTATGTCAGCAGCAACAATGATCTTCTTAACTGCAGATTCATTTGAAGTTAGCGAACACTCTATGTTCATGTTCCACAATTATTCAAGCGCAACATTTGGTAAAGGCGGAGAAATGTATGACAACATCGTGCATGAACGTAAATGGTCAGAGCATCTATTGCGTCGAATCTACGCAGACTTCTTAACTGAGCAGGAGATTCTATCGTTGCTTGATAACAAAGACATTTGGATGGATGGCGAAGAGATCTTGAAGCGCTTAAAACTTCGTCATGACAAATATGAAAAAGCTGCAAAACAGGTAGAAAAAGATATTAAAAAGGCAGCAAAGGTTCCACGTAAAGTTGCAGCAAAGTTACCCACAAAGAAAACAGCAACCCCAGTGAAGGTGGCAAAGCCTGTAAAGAAAGCACCAACGCCAAAGAAACCAAAAGCACTACAAGAATAAGCATGTACAGCATGTAAAAAGTATGGTATAATGGATACATGAACGACACTCTCGGAATTGTATCCATTTTATTTGGCCTTTGGGTTGGTCCAGCATTAGCATCTAATGGCTTTGGAGAATACCACTTTGGCCCAGAAACAAGCGAAAATGAAGCATGTATGCGAGCTGAGCAACGTGCTAAATTGGAAGCTGTTAGAAACGTTATCGGTGAAACACTATTCGCCGAGGAATTTTCACGATGCAGTGATTCTAAAGGTCAAATCACATGCGCATATGATCAATCAGTGTATTCAACAACTGATGCATTTATTCGAAGCACAAAACGTGTTAAGCGTTATGTTGATCAACACAGCGGAAGCAAAACATGTTCTATAGAAATCACAGCTAAGGTTTCTACAGATCGTCCAAAATATGATGCTTATGTAGAAGGCAAGTTTCTATACAAGCATGGTGAAAATATGGTGTATCGTGTGAAAACAAATGAACCAGTAAAAGTGTTCGTATTTCATACTGAAGGCAATAAGGCTACAATGATGTGGCCAGCATTCTATGGTACAAATAACAAAGTTGCAAATGAATTGGTTTTTCCAACTCAAGGCTATAAAATTACAGCTCTCGCATCAAAGGCAAAATTGCCTGAGGGCTTGATATTCGTATTCACTAATGAGGAAGTAAACTTCATGCGTGATTATGATGTTGACGATCTTAACAACAAATTGTTGAGTATGAAGATCACTGAAAGACGAATCATTCGTCGTAACCTTGTCATTGAACAATGAGGACTATATTATGAAGAAAATTTTTACACTTGTTTTGATTGCTGCAGCATTGACTGGTTGTGGTACTACATCTCTCGTCGATAAGAAGGCAGATTGGGTTCAAGGATCCGATAAAGTCGACACTGCATTGGCGCCTGAATGGTTTACAATGCATCTTGCAAATGATAATTCACACATCTTTGCAACTGCTACTGAATATTCTGCTGACTATCAATTTGCTATTGATAAGGCAATGCTTGCTGCTAAAGCACAACTTGCGGCTCAAGTGAATAACCGAATTAACATGGAAACAGAGACTAAAATTGCCGAAGAAGGTAATGGCACTGACATTGATGATGTTGAACGTAGCACATCTCGTGTAACTAAAGGCATTGTTGATAGCACATTGATTGTTGGTTATAAGCGTGATAAGATTGAAGTTCGTCGAGAAGGACGTGGATATCGAGTGTATGTTCGCTTGATTTATGACTATACTGACAACAACAAACTTGTCCAACAATCTCAACGTTTGGAAAAACGTAAAGAAAAACAAGAGTTGAAGAAACTGCAAGTGCAAAAAGAAACAGAAGTTCTAATTCCTCAAAATAAGAACTTAAGCCAACGTGCTGCAGAATTGCCGCATAATACTATCTCTGATGCTAAAGTAAAGAGCCAAGTTGAAGCTGCCATTGCCCGAGGTGATGCAGTCATTATGTCCAAGACACTACAATAAGCATGTACAGCATGCAAAAAGTGTGGTATAATAGAACCTAGTTAAATGACAGGAGATGATCATGGCTGTGGAAATGGAACAAGTTCAGGAAACACTTCAAAAGAATATTGAAGTGACACAACAAGCACAAAATGCAATTGCACAAGTGCAAGAAGCAGAATCATGGGTGAATGATATTCAGCAAGCTTATGATGGTGCATCAGGATTTACCATTGCACTTTGTGCAGTCGCAGCTATTTTCGTTCTTCGACCTCTGTTGGCGTTGATCCAATATGTTGCTGTGTTTTTCGTAATTTTTATGGCAGTGAAATACTATGTCTAATTTAGCAACAAATCTTGCCAACGTTCTCAAAGAAATCAATGATAGTACTACATACGTAGTGGATCAAGAATACGTTGATAGTGTTCAGAAAAAGCTTAAGAGCTATAAGAATAACAACGGCAATAGCGATCGATCTGATCTTCAAAAGAATCTCGATATTGATTGTGAATTTGCAGATGTGATCGTGAATAAAGCTAGTCATCCATCAATCATGGATGCTAGTAACATCCGTCAACATGATTTTCGTTATCTTGATGCATCTGCCACAATTTGGTGTGTAGACAATAAAGTTGTGCATGAAGATACATTTTACTTGCATGACAACAAATACATGCAATATTTGAAATCATACAATGAAGGCAAGTTGCATGCATTTGCATTTTGGCGATTCGTTAATCGTCCAGTGAAACCATTGGAAGTTGGTGATAAACCAGCAATGCATTTCTTGTCAGTTATTCCAGCAGCAGATTTGCTTATGAAGATGTGCAATCCTAAACAGAAAACACGTTCAGGCGATAAGTTTGTCATTAAGGTGGTTTGATGCGTAATACACGTTTCTTATTTCGTAAAGATATGGCACAAGAACTCTATGATTGGGTATTCTTTGCTGGTGTAAGCGATAAACTATATGGTTTTAGCAAGGTTACAGATGGCAAAGATTCGTATTACGAAGTGCCATTCAAGTCAGACTTTATTCGTGGATTTATTATGGTTGATAGTCCACGTTCAATCAGTTTAGTGGCAAAACGTTGTGATGGTAAAGAATTCAACAAGCATTTTCGTACTACGTATGATGCTAAGTCATTCTTAACTATGAATTGCATGATCAATTAATTTTATTGATGATGGCTATAAAAACATAATATGGCAAAACATCAGCAATTATAAAAATTAATTGATACATAATAGTATATTACTTTTGTTAATGGAGAAAAAATGTCAGTTACAATGAAGAACTTAGAAAGCGCACTTGCTGGTGAGTCGATGGCTCATATCAAGTATCGTTATTTTGCAAAGCTTGCTCGCGCTGAAGGATTCGAAGAAGTCGCTAAACATTTTGAACATACAGCAGATCAAGAAATCTTGCATGCATGGGGTCATTTGGAACTATTGATTGGCAAACCTGATACACGCAAGTGTTTGGAACTAGCAATCGAGGGTGAAACACACGAGTTCACTACAATGTATCCACAGTTTGAAGCGATTGCAATCGCCGAAGGTAAGCTTGAAGCTCAAAAAGAAATTCAAGAACAGATTGCAGAATCTAAAGAACATGCAGCACAATTTGCAAAAGTTCTAGCATTGGCCGAAAAACGTTTTGCTGCATTAGCAAAGGTTGAGAAACGTCATGCTGAAGCATATCAACAAAAATTAGGAGAACTATAATGCCCGAAAGAATCTATGTCTGTGTCGTATGTGGTCATCAACTAAGCGAAGCAGATTGGCTATCTTTGCCTGATACTGTGAATTGTCCTGAATGTGGTGTGTCTAAAGATGACTACGTTTTAATGGAATAATTATTTTCAACTATTTTTCAAAATTTATCACTTTCAATAAAATTTTTGTATATATAATCTTATGAACAAAATACTCAGATCCCTAAAACCACAAGTGACGTTTAGTCAGGCATCTTTATGCTCTGAACACGTATCACCTACATGGTCAACAATGGGCTATGATCGCGCGATTAATGGCGGAGGCTCAAGGGGTTAAGTAAGAATTTAGTTCTAAAGAATTACACAAACCCCTTAGATCGAAAGACTAAGGGGTTTTTCTTTATCTGGACTGCAAACTTTAATAGTCTACTAAAATGATAGAATACTAAAGTTTACAGTTTACAACAAACGAAAACTGTGGTACAATTAATCTTTCTGTTGCAGCAATGCAGATGTACAAAAGATAGTCCTACAAAACGATAGACTACTATGTACAAGCAGAAAAAGATGTGGTATAATTACTACATCAACAAAATTGTAGGGGTATCGCCTAGAGGCCTAAGGCACCGGTCTTTGAAATCGGTATCACTGGTTCGAATCCAGTTACCCCCGCCAGTTAAAATAGTTTGAAAAAACTATGTACAACTAGCAAAAAGCATGGTATAATACATGCATGTTCTTTAAAAATTTATAGCAATTTGGAAGCGTGGCAGAGCCCGGTTTATTGCACCTGTCTTGAAAACAGACGATCCGAAAGGGTCCGTGAGTTCGAATCTCACCGCTTCCACCATTTTAAAATACATTGCCGAGCAGTCAAGTTAATGAGTAGTGTATTTTAAAATGGTGAATTGGTAGAGAGGCTTATTGCGTCTGTTTGCTAAACAGAAGATCCCTTACGGGGTCCACAGGTTCGAATCCTGTATTCACCACCAAAACAAGTCCGTAAGGAAGTATGATAAGTTTTTGGTTATCTTATCTTGTATAAAACCAAAAGAATTTGGGCTGTTAGTGATAATGGGAGCACGTCGGCTTTGCACGTCGAAGGTAAGAGTTCGATTCTCTTACGGTCCACCAAATTTAATATCTCGGTAGTGTAATGGCAGCATCACAGTCTCCAAAACTGTTGGTCGGGGTTCGAGTCCCTGCCGGGATGCCAAATAATCTGGGTATAGCGCAGCCAGGTCAGCGCTCTCGCCTTGGAAGTGAGAGGTCGTAGGTTCGAATCCTACTACCCAGACCAATATGTACGGATGGCAGAGTGGCCCATTGCAACGGATTGCAAATCCGTAAAACCGTGAGTTCAAATCTCACTCCGTACTCCAACAGTTTACAACGAGATTAATGTATGTTATAATAGATGCATGTCCCGTTAGTTCAGTTGGATAGAACAGCGGTCTTCTACACCGTAGGTCGGGAGTTCGAATCTCTCACGGGACGCCAAAATAAATGTGTACAACGAATTAAAAATGTTGTATAATAGATGTAAGTTAAATGCGAGTGTGGTGGAACGGTATACACATCAGACTTAAAATCTGACGCCGAAGGGCTTGAGGGTTCGAATCCCTCCTCTCGCACCAGTTTATCGATAAGTCCTCTCTAAGTCAATACGTAAAGTCGGTTGCATGAGGCATGAATAGCGGAGCAGTTATTTTAAATTAGTGGCTCCGCTTTAAGGGAAATTCCTGGTAGAGGAATTTTGTAGAGATGCGTAGGTTAATTACGGGGCTACCTCTACACTTATACTTCGTTAGCTCAAAAGTAGAGCACTCGACTGATAATCGAGAGACGTAGGAGCGTTACCTTCACGAAGTACCATTAATTAGTATTGTTATGGAAAATTCGGTGTATCCGATACGTGCACTCTCACTGACGTCACTGGCTGCAGCGCACACGTTACGAGTTAGGCTACGACGAGATAGGAACTGATCATCCGATACAGTAAGCGTAGAATGTTAAAAGCAAACGAATGAGGTTGGGCTCATTCCATAACATAGCAATACTAATTAATGGTAAGAATATGGATGTGTAGGAAAATTGGTAACCCCAGCTGACTGTAAATCAGCCGCCTCTGGCACTACTTGTTCGACTCAAGTCACATCCACCAAATTATGCTTCGTTAGCTCAATCGGGAGAGCACTACACTGTCACTGTAGAGGTAAGGGGATCGAAACCCCTACGAGGCGCCAATTAATGCACGATTCGTCTATCGGTTTAGGACAACGGCCTTTCACGTCGTAAAGATGGGTTCGATTCCCATATCGTGTACCAGATTTTGAGATAGACGATGAAGTTGAGTCCCTTGTGCGCTAGGTCCCTAATCTTGAGACTGACACACCAGTAGCAACACAAGGTTGTTTAAACTCCTTCAATCGAGACAAGCTGATGAGTCCTTGAGAAAGATAGTCAGTCTCTCAAAAACCTTTTATAGCGGGTAGGGGGGTCACCACTCCAGTCTCATAAGCTCGGAGCATCGGCAGTTCGAATCTGTCACCCGCAACCAATTTTGTAGTAAACCCGACGGGAACGGGAGCTGGCGTTCAAGCCGGTCAAGATCGCAACTTGTGAGGTTCGAGTCCTCGACTACAAAACTTTTTATTCCCTAGTAGCTCAGCGGTAGTAGCATCTGACTGTTAATCAGAGGGTCCGTGGTTCGATCCCACGCTGGGGAGCCAATTATGCATTGTAAACTTTGGTAGTGAAGTCCAGCCTCTTAAGCTGAGAGAACTTGGTGCAACTCCAAGACGATGCACCAGATTTTGTAAGTGTAGATGTTGAGAAAGCAAAGCGTCGAAAACTTTGTGAGCTAACGGTTCGAGTCCGAAAACATGGCAGCTAGCAAGTAACAACTAGTACTGCGTACCTCTAAGTTGAACGTATACCAACCGAAATGGTTCCGAATGGACGAGGCGGAACTACTTACAAATTAAACAGACCCCTCGTTGGCCAGTGCGAGTAATCACTGGCCACCATTTAAAATCATTCTCAACGGGATGTAACCGCCATTGGGTGCGGCCAAGTTTCGGTCCTCCTGGCAGAGGGCGAAAAGCTAATGTGCCAGCATATGCAAATGTATTGAGTGTGATTCTAAATGGTGATATAGCACAGCGGAAGTGCATTTCCTTCATACGGAACAGGTCGTTAGTTCGAATCTAACTATCACCACCAAGAGAAGATATATAATTATTTGCCCTATTAGTTTAATGGTAAAACATCGGTTTTGTAATCCGAGGCTCGCAGTTCGATTCTGTGATGGGGCACCAAATTTATCGGAGTGTAGCACAGCCTGGTAGTGCGCTTGCTTTGGGAGCAAGAGGTCCAAGGTTCGAATCCTTGTACTCCGACCAATATGGAGTTTTTATGGTAGCAAAGAACGATATTACAGGTGATTCAATTCAAACTAAAGCAAGTAGCGATGCATTTGCTAAGAATGTAGATCGTATTTTCGATTTTGAAAAACGACGCGCTGCTAAAGAAAAAGAAAAAGCAGAATACTTTGCAAAGTTGAATGCTAAGCAAGATGAATTTGAACTAGAAAGTTTAGATCCAGACGAACGATCATGGTATTATGATGACTATGGTGTAAAACGTCGTAAAGATTAATGCGGGTGTAACTCAGTTGGTAGAGTACTTGCTTGCCAAGCAAGATGTCGAGAGTTCGAGCCTCTTCGCCCGCTCCAAATAATGCCCCGATGGTGGAATGGTAGACACGGTGGTCTTAGAAGCCACTGCCTAGTGCGTGAGAGTTCGAGTCTCTCTTGGGGCACCACATAACCCGATTAAGCTAATCAAGTGAAAGCGATGGACTGAAAATCCATAGAGTCTGGTGCGTTACCAGAAGTCGGGACCAATATGCGTCTGTAACTCAGTTGGATTTAGAGTACTTGCCTACGAAGCAAGGAGTCGGAGGTTCGAGTCCTTCCAGGCGCGCCATAACCTTATGGAAAGTAATTTAAATATTTTTCATAAGGCTATGTACAACAAACTTTGTTTGTGGTATAATAGATCTTGTATTCGGCAGCATGATGTCATTAGGATAAGCGTAGCGATACGCCCAAAGCTGGAAAGCCTACATACCAGCGCTAGTAATAGTCCACTCATGCAAGCATGCTCAGGTCCGTGAGGATCTCTTCACTGAGAAGACCGGTGGAGATAACAATAAAGCGTGTGTTGTGGAAAGAACGTTAGCTTAAAGGCCCGCAAGGGGAACCTAAGTTGATGGAGAATAACAGGTGGTGCTGTGGCTCACAACAAAACCAACACGTTAATTGGTATGAGAAAGTGTAGTGCTATATTCCGAGGTGTCGCAACTTAGGGGTGTAGCGCAGTATTAATGGTTAGTGGCGGGTACGCGAAAGCCGAGACCCCGACACAAATCGTGAAATACGTCTGAGTAGCCCGCGAGGCAAAAGGAACGTGGTGTGTTGTATTCTGTATCTAACAAGATATGGAGCAATCGAGGCAGCACATCATAGTAGGTTGTTATAGATCAATAGTAGATCATTTCTCTGTTAAAGAAACTGCTGTGGGTTCAAGTCCCACTAACAAACAAAAACGCAAAGACTGCCTCAGTTGATTGTGAAAATCATCTAACGCTCGAGTCGTAAGACAATCGAGTCCGATGGATCCCGCAAGGTGAAGTTGGTTTGTACAATGAATTTCGTAATGGTTTAGCGACCGTGAATTGCCCGCAAGGCAAATGTAAAGAGTTGTGTAGAGTAACAATCAATGATAAGTCTACTGCCTGACTTTCAAAACGGCGATGATGTTGGAGTACTAAATTACCGCAAGGGATTTAGTGGATGTCTAGAGAAGAGTTGCTCGCAAGGTGGCTTATAATGCTAGAAGCTTCAACGGTTAGGGTGTAATCTCAGCCCTATCATTCTAAAACACATTGGTGAGGGTCAGTCCCTTTCAATAGAGATTCCTAAGGAATGCAGCTAGTGTGTTTCAGAATGATGCTCCTATAGTTTAATGGTAAAACTCTGAGTTTATACCTCAGCGATGCCTCTAGATGAGGGGATGATCTAGGTTCGAATCCTAGTGGGAGTACCACAATTTGGGCCTATAGCTTAATGGTAAAGCAGTCGACTCATAATCGATTGAGTCTAGGTTCAATTCCTAGTGGGCCCACCAGTTTACAACAAGTAAATACTGTGTTATAATATATCAATACATTGAAAAAGGAATATAAAATGCAAGTGAATCTTCGTAAAGCAAACGCAATCCAATCTGAAATTCGTAAGGCAATCACTAATGTGAAAGCTGATGTTAATGTGTCAGTGACTGAATTCACTACAAGCATTGTTGGCGCATTGGAAGATGCATCTGCCAAGTTTCTTGCTGGTGTAAAGCGTAAAGAACAATTGAATGCTGCATTGTTTGATATTCGTGCAGCTGTCGGTCAAGCAAACGCTACTGTTGGTATTAGCAATGTGCTAGCTGAAGTAGAGTGTATCGATGGTAAAATGGCAATTCTTGGCTTAATTGCTAATGCAACTGTTGCAAAGGGTTTTGACGAGATTCATTCTCGTGTAGAGAAAATGAAGAATGCGCCATCAGATCAAACCGCACGTGCAATGATCTACGGTGATCGTTACAGCACTGTTGAAACTAGTGTTGTGAATCAAGCTAGCATTGATCAAGCTAAAGATGCAATCAAGCAATTGAAGCGTCAGAAGCAAGATCTTCAAGATAAACTCTTGAATCTGAATGTTGGTACAACTATCACATTGTCAACTGAAACTGTTCAGTTGCTGAAAGAAGAGGGTATCCTCTAAGTTTACGGAAGTGGGAAGGATAGGAAGTCTGCATTGGTAAGATCGCAAACACAATTCGACCTGAAATCGAAATTGTGCAGGAATGAGCCTGAACAGCTTACTCCGAATTACCGGCCAATATATAGCATTGCTCTTGTCCATACTGACTGCTATAGTCGTTGCTTGTTGATAACAAGACTGATTGCTTTGTGGCCTCTGCTTTTTGTGATTTGCTTATTGCAAGTTGCTGAGCGACTTATCGCAGTACCGAATTGATCTCTCACTTCCACCTAATAATGCGTTCATGGTGTTTAACGGCTAGCATGCGAGTCTTCCAAACTCATGGTTCCGGTTCGAATCCGGATGGACGCTCCAAATAAAATTGCTATAAATGTTTAAAGTAAAAGGTAAAAATATAACATATGAAGTCAATTCACTAGATGAAGCAATGAAGTATGCTAAGACAATGAATGAATTTGTAACTATAACTGGTTCTGAATTGGAAATTGTTGGTATATTCGGTGTTGATTCCATCAAAGATGGCAAGTGTCCAGATGGTGTTGCATATGATTGGAATAAATCAAGTAGAATTGGTAGAGTAAAGAAAGAACGTATATGAAACGAAAACATAAACCTCGAAAACAGATGGGGGTATAACTTAACGGCTAAAGTATCTGGCTTTTAACCAGGAAATCAGAGTTCGATTCTCTGTGCCCCTACCAAATTTTATATAAATGCTCTTTGAGTCTAACTACACTGGATCAGTAAAAGTAAGCACTAAGTCGACTAACTGCTGAAATTCCCAGGAAGAATTGGCGCTAGACAGGTTTCGTTCGAATCGAACAGAGAGCACCTATATAAAATTTCAATGGTGTTAGTAGTGTAGTGGCTGCACACTTGTCTGTGAAACAAGTAGAGAGGGTTCGATTCCCCCTTTCACCCCAACCAATAATGCAGGATTAGCTCAGGGGTAGAGCGTCTCCCTTACAAGGAGAGGGTCCGCGGTTCGAAACCGTGATCCTGTACCAGGCCTCGCCTTAACTTATGGCGTATAATGTGATAAATAATAAGTTAAACAAATAAATTGGAGTGATCATGAATGTATTAGCACTAGACGTAGGTGGAATTCCACGTCAATGGCTATCCTTCGAGCAAGCGATCCTCTATCAAGCTAAAAAGCAAGTAGCATGGTCGCTTGGTGAAACGATAGCAACTTTCCGTGGTGGTATTCAAAATGATGGAACAGAATCCATTCTTGAAACACCATCTATTATTGCTATTCAAGGCGGTGAAGGTTTTAATCCAGCCAAATTAGGACATGTTGTGTTAAGCAACAAAACACTATTTGGTCGTGATAGACATGTTTGCGCATATTGTGGTGGACATTTCACATCAAACCATTTATCGCGTGATCACATCATTCCTGTGTCAAAGGGTGGTGAAAACAAATGGATGAACGTTGTAACTGCATGTAAGAAGTGCAATTCAGTAAAATCTAACAAGACTCTTAAAGAAGCTCGTCTAGAATTGCTGTACGTTCCCTATGAACCTAACCACTATGAACATATGATCCTAATGAATCGTAGCATTCTTGCAGATCAAATGGAATACTTGGCAACAGGTGTGCCCAAGCACTCACGTGTTTTCCAATAATGAAAGCCCTTTCGGGGCTTTTTTATTTTATGAGGTGATATGAAAAACTATATTAGTGTCTATGATAATGTATTAGATCCAAATTTTTGTGATCAACTAATTGCAAAATTCGAACAAAATAAACTATTACACGTTAAGCGTGATAGCGAATTCAAATCATTCACTGAAATTAATTTTGGTGAACATCTATCATTTGCCAAAGAACAAGATGCAATTCTAACTGGCATTCAACCATATGTCAAACGTTACGTTGACGAACATGGTATTAAATTTTTCCCACATACATTAGGTTACGAACAAGTTCGAATGAAACGTTATGACATTAGCGGTCATGATGAATTCAGAGAACATGCCGACGTTGGAGATTACGGATCTGCACGTAGATTCTTAGTCATGTTTTTCTATCTCAACGATGTTGAAGAAGGCGGAGAAACTGCATTTATCGGCATTAATGATGATATTAAGATTCAACCAAAGAAAGGTAGAATGTTAATGTTTCCTCCAATGTGGACACATCCACATGCAGGATTGCCCCCAATCTCAAATCCAAAATATATTTGTGGTTCTTACTTACATTATACTTAAGTTCTATATGTACAACATGCAAAATGTGTGGTATAATAGATCTATAAATTGACGGAGATAGTAAATGAAAATCGGTGTAGCATCTGACATCCATCTGGAATTCGGTGGACTTGATTTAAAGAATGATCAAGGAGTTGATGTGCTCGTATTGAGTGGTGATATCTGTTGCGCAACAGATCTAGACTACACAGGTGCAATGTATGGCGATATGCCATACAGCAAACGTGCTGGTCGTATGCACGACTTCTTCAAGCAAGTGTCACAAGAATTCCCTCATGTTGTTTATGTTCTTGGTAATCACGAGCACTACAACTATGATTTTAAATTCACTGCAGAAAAAATCAAGAATGAATTAGCACATCGTGAAAACATCTATGTGCTTGATCGTGAAATTAAAGTCATTGATGATGTAACATTCATCGGTGGCACAATGTGGACTGATATGAACAAACGCGATCCACTCACATTGTTTCATATGAAAGATATGATGAATGACTTCCGCTGTGTTAAAAACAGCAATCGTCAAGTGTATCGTAAAGTGCCTTTGTACAAGCGCAAAGAAGATGATAGCGGTTATGAACTCAATGATAAAGGTTACATGATCGAAATCGGTATGAAGATGAAAGAAGAACCAGCGCGATTCACACCTGAAGATGCTGCTGATGAATTCGACAAGTTTGTACAATATGCACAAGTTGTTACAGCTTTCCTTGGTGAAGATCCAAAGAAATATGTAGTGTGTACACATCATAGTCCAAGTCACCAATCATGCCATCCTCGTTATAAGCATGATTCACTGATGAATGGCGGTTACCACAGCGATCTTGAGCAATTCATTTTAGATCGTCCTAACATCAAGTTGTGGACTCATGGACATACACATGAAGACTTCGATTATATGGTTGGCGAAACTCGCGTAGTCTGTAATCCTCGTGGTTACATCAACTATGAAGGTCGTGCTAATACATGGAAGCTAAAAGTTGTAGAGGTTTGATATGAGTGAATTTGTTTTAGTTGAATGTGTTTCTACATTTCGTATGCGTTATCTTGTAGAAGTGCCTGAAGGTAAATCTGAATGGGCATTGGATACTGTTACAATGAATGAAGCGAAGGAATTTTCGCAAGAACACATCGGTGAACAAATCATCTCTCATCGAGTAGTTACTAAAGATGAAGCGATTGCAATATGTGATATAGATAATCACTATTGCAAATCGTGGACTGAAGAGCAAAAGATCAATTCGTTTTTTACCTTGGAGAAAGATTATGAGTGATGGCATTAAGCGTATGTACGAAGATGAACAAGATCGTAAATTCACTGATGGTGTTGCTCGTATTGCAGCAAAAGATGCATCTGAAATCTATTTGCTTCTAAAAGATTTGCAAATGGATCTTCAAACACTTCACTGTGATGATCGTTTAATCATGACTCGTGGTCAATTTGCATGTTTAAATCGTGCATATAATGTAGTGAAAGACTTGCTAAAATGAAAGTTTATTTAGGTAAACCCAATAATTGGTTTGGACCATATCAACTCGCAGAGTTGCTTTGTTTCTGGGCACCAAAGACTAAAGATGAATTTGGTATCGAAGATACGCCAGATTGGGTTCACAACTTTGGTGAGTTCTTAGCACATGGTTTTCACAAAGAAACTGAAGAACAAAAACGTCGTTGTTGGTCAAAGTCTAATCGTCCAAAAACATTCATTTATAAGTTCTTAGAATGGGTGCATGCTAAGAAGATCGAGAAAAAATATATCAAAATCGATTATTGGGACACATGGTCAATGGATCATACACTGTCGCCGATCATTCTTCCAATGCTGAAGCAACTCAAGAAAACTAAACATGGTTCAGGTTTCATTGATCTTGAAGATGTATCTGAACATATGCGTACAACTTCTACAGAAGATTATGATGGACAAATGACATTTGACTTCTACAGTGAAGATGTACCTAAAGGTCATGATGTTCATAGTCGTTATGAATGGGTACTAGATGAAATGATCTTTGCATTCGAACATCTTATTGACGATTCATGGGAAGATAAGTATCGCACTGGCGAAATGGATCATTATCATGAACCATGCAAATGGGATGAGAATGGTAAACCAACAATGTATCAAATGAAGGAAGGTCCTAACCACACCTATCATTGTGATTATGATGGTTTGCAAAAAGAGTGGGAACGAGTAGACAATGGTCTTCGTTTATTTGGCAAGTACTTTAGAACTTTATGGGATTGATATGGATAAAGAATGGTTGAATAAAGTTGTTGTTGCTGCAAATGCATATAATGACCAACGATTACATACTAATTTTCAAGAAGATGAAGTTCTAAAATTTTTAGAGTTTCTTCACAAGACGTATGGTGTAGAATATACTAAACCAGAATCACGTCATCGTAATTTACCAGAAAAAATAGGAAAATAATATGCAATATATTTTAGTTATCGCTGTAGTTTTGGCACTAATTATTGGTAGTCCAATTGCTACTATTTTGGCACTGAATGCACTATTCAGTTTAAACATTGAAATTACTCTTGCAACATGGTTTGCATCATTTTGGCTAACTAGTCTTTTTGGCGGTAGTGTTGTGAAGGCAACAGCAAAGGCAAAATAATGGAATTCGTAGCTGGTATTTGTGTAGGATTTTTCATTGGTGTTATATTCACACGTTTAATGATTATCATTGAAAAGCAACGTAAACTAAATGAAATCGATAAAGTAGTTTCAGAAAAGCTTGAGGAATTAAAATCAAAAATTATTCCAGCTCGCATTGAAGAAGCTAATGGCTTGCTATTTTTGTACAATAGTGAGACTAATGAATTTTTGGGTCAAGGTAGCGATGCAGATAGTTTAGAAACATCGGTGAAAGCACGATACCCAGGAAAATTGTTTAACGTACCTCAAGAACAACTTGACAAATATTTTAAGGACTAATATGAAAGCAACTAAAGATTTTAAAATGAAAAGCTCTACCAAAGTCACATTGGCCTTGGGCAAATTCCGCAATGAACAAGATCGTGCAGCATGGAAGCGTGCTATGATTGGTGCTCAATTAGCTGAAGAAAAAGCAAGTCGTGATAATCAACGTGGCCGACAAAAAGATGAAGGATAATCTATTCTATGTCGCAGCTGTTGTTATTGTGCTAATGTTTGGTGGATTAATTGGCACTAATATTGTAACAACAACTATTAAAGGTAACTTGATCAAAGAGTCTTTAGAACGAGGCCAGAATCCAATTTATGTTAAATGTGCAATGGAAAATGATTCGTCAAGCGAATGCAAGATGTTAATCACTACAATTGCTATTAGCAAGTCTGATAAATAAGGATATGGCAAAAATAGCATTAATTGGAGATCTAACTACTCATGAGGGTGCACCGCTCATTGATAATCCGCCATGTCACGTAAAAGTGGGTGGAATTGAAATAGCGTTAGACCAATGTCATGTGAATACACATATGATATTGACTCATCCAAGTTTAAAGCATACAGATCCTCCGAATAATCCTGTTACTGCAACAGGTAAAGTGACTATTAAAGGAATCAAAGTTGTAATGCATGGAGATGCAGCTGCATGCGGTGCTACCGTAATAGCTTCATCAAAAGCATCAACTTCATAGAATTGTTGTAATCCCTTCAAAGCGAAGGACTTCTGGACGCGGGTTCGACTCCCGCCATCTCCACCGAAGCACATTGCGGCGCTAGGAGCGCATTTAAACTTAACCTAGTGTGTACGGCTAGGCAGTGTGTTTCGTTGGGGATGCCATGGTTTCGACAGGGGTAGATAGTAGAGACGGCAACACGGTAGGCGATGACCGTAAATCAAGCAAATCTCAATAACTGCAAACGATGAGTTATTTGCTATCGCTGCTTAAGCATAGCTGAGGTAACTATACCTTATTACCAAAAATAGTAAAGGCTCCTTCGGGAGCCTTTTTTTCGCTTCCAGGAAGATATTGTCATAAATAGTATTATGTCAGTCGACATGATTTTATTCAACAAACCTTGGAGTGAAAATGGAATTAACATTACAACAACTAAAACAGTTGCTTCCAAAGAACCCATACGTTGACCATTGGCATCATGCATTATCGCAGTTGCTACCAGATTATGAAATAAACACACCACAACGTATTGCAGCATTTATTGCACAATGCGCGCATGAATCGGGTGGGTTTATGGTTCTTAAGGAAAATCTAAATTATAAAGCTGCAACGCTTCGCAAAATCTTTCCGAAGTATTTCCCAACAGATGAAATGGCTAATCAATATGCTGCGATGCCAAATAAACAAGAAGCTATTGCTAATCTTGTGTATGCTAATCGTATGGGCAACGGTGATGTCGCTAGCGGTGACGGCTATCGTTATTGCGGTCGTGGTCTAATCCAATTAACAGGCAAGTCAAACTATTCTTGGTTTGCTGCATCATTGGATATTCCAGTAGAAGAAGCTGCGGAATACTTGCAAACTTTCGAAGGTGCTGCTCAATCAGCTTGCTGGTTCTGGGAAACAAACAACCTAAATCGTTTTGCTGATGTCGGCGATATTAAAGGTTTGACTAAAGCAATTAATGGTGGATTCATCGGTTTAGAAGATCGTATCAAGCACTATGAGCATGCTCTTCATGTAATGGGAGCATAATATGAATGATCGTAAACTAGTAAGATGGTTATTCTTACTATTGCTATTCCCATTAGGTTTAGCAATGTGCAGTAAAGAAGAATTTCGTTATCCATGCCAAAACCCAGAAAACTGGGATAAGGATATTTGTAAAATGCCTTTATGTGATGTGAATCGTACTTGTCCAGAACACATCTTTAAAGGTCAACGCGACCCGCGATTAGGACCACCAAAAGATGATATTAAACCTATTCAACAAAGCCAAGCAATTCCTGCTTCAGCAGTTCAAGGAGCCAACTGTGCAAAATAATACTCCATTCGTTTATACAGACGAGCAACTAATGGCTCGTTTAAAGTTCTTCATAGGTATTTGCCTATCATTAACTTTATTCGGGATCGTATTCGTTGTTCTATATTCACTAATCTTCGTTACACAACCGTTGAATGCGATCAGCCCAATTGATCAAAAGTTCTTTGAGTTGATTGTACCTATCGCTACATTCTTAACTGGTACACTATCAGGCATTATGCTTGCTGGTAACAAACCAGAAGATCAGAAGGTGATGTTAGAAGCACAAAAGCAAGCCCAAGCAAATGCTGATGCAGCTGCAAAGGTAACAGTTGAGCAAGCTAAAGTGTTGAATCCAACTCCACCACCTGCACCAATTGTAATTGCACCAGCGCCATTGTTTACTCCACCAGCAAACTTTACACCACAAGTAGTAATGAGCTCAAATGGTAAACCAATGCCAGTACAACCTGAACATCCAGAGATTTAATATGAATTGGTTATCAAGTATGCTACAAGATGGGACTAATCAAACAGTCTCATCAAAAAGAGTTGTTACATTCTTGGCATTCTTGTTATGTGCTGGTGGTTTTATTGCCGATATTCTTGGTTATAAAATCACACCAGCAATCTTTGATTCAATGATGTATATTGTAGTCGCTGGTTTAGGTTTCACAGCGTCAGAAAAGTTTTCTTCGAAAGGATAAGCATGAAAAAGGTATTAGTACTAACTATTGCAGCGATGATGTCTATGAGCGTCATGGCTAATGAAGTTAAAAAAGAAAAAGCATGTGTAGAGAATAAAGATCCTAAAACGGGTAAAGTCACTATGCAATGTAAAGAAATTAAAAAGCATAAAAAACTAGAAGGAACGGAAGTTCCTAAGAAATAAAAAAAGGACCTTCGGTCCTTTTTTTATTATGGTCTCTTAAACCAATACGTTCTTTGCAAGATCCTCATTACATCATCTTGTTCTGCTCCATTCATTTTAGCAGCCCATTCGACGAAATAACTCCAATCTCTTTCAGGATTTTCTAAACCCTGACACCATGCTTGATATTGGTGATGTAACGTATATTCATTCATATTATTTTGCCAATGGATTGTCTAAAGCTTTTTGGATCTTGCGATCAACTTGAGCATCTAAAGACTTAAGATTTTTACGCACTTCATTGACATCTTGTTGTGTTTCACGTTGGCTTTGTTTAGCACCACGTTCAACATTATCAACAATACCTTCTAAACGACGGATGTCTTGTTTTAGATCGTTCTTAATGTCTTGTGTGTATTGCACTGACTTTTCAGATTTTTCAACAACAATATCCATCTTCGCTTGAAGTTCTGATAGATCTGGTGCCACATATTCAGCAATCTTTTTCTTCATTGACTGATAGTCTTTATAGACTTCGAATGCTCCATATAAACCACCGAGTGTTGATGACACCAATGTGAATGCGACCATTAATTTTGCTGGTGTGAATTCATAACCACCGATGCTAATGACAGTATCTTTGCTAGCATACTTCTTCATCGCAGCTTCTGCTTCGTCAATCTTAGCGTCTACGCTTTTGATATCGTCTGACATTTTAGTTTCCTTTGTATTGTGAATCTACGAGTTCGTTATGTAATCGATCAGATGGTCCGTATAATCCCATTCCCAATCTTCTGTTGTCTACATTCACTTGTTTATTGTAAACTGTGAATGGTCTATAACCAATTGCATCTGGCACCATAACTTTGCCATATGTGTCAAAACCTGGTGTGAATCCCATCGCTTGAATCACAACATTTTGTATTTGCTTTTGTGATTCTATGTCAGCAACCTTACCCATTTCATTGGCTAAGTTTTTGCCTTTTTCTACTGCTTGTGCTTTTGCTGTAGCTTCTCGTTTTGCTTGAAGTTCTTGTCTTGCACTTGGCGCAGATGGTTTAGTCTCTGGCGAAGAAGTTTGAGCAGTTGGTGGCGATGATACACTAGTGCTAGAAGCATTTGTCATTCCCGTTGGTTGAGGTGCAGACGGCGCTAATTGCACTGTTGCTGTAGTTGAAGTTGCTGATGTTGCTGTTGATGTCACTGCTTGATTAACAACTGGATCAGCCACAACAGCAACAGCAACAGAAGAGGAGCCATCAGAAGTAGAAGCAATCGTATTATTGGCATTTGCCACCTCTGCAGTTTTTGCTATTGTGCCAGCTGTTGAGATAGTAGATGCTACTCCTTGTTGTTCGAGGAGCATTTTCTTGGCGTAAGCTGTAGCATAATTAGGACAAGCCGTTGAGTACAATCCATTAGCAGAGCATTGTTGTGTAAAATACGCTTGATCATATCCTGCGCAACGAGAGTTGTATAATGGATTCTCTGAGCATTGCTGATTGAAGTACGCTGTTTCATAACCTGCACATGTAGTTGAATAAAGTGGATTAATAGAACACTGATATGTCAAATATGCATTAGCATAACCTGGGCAACTTGGATCGTATAATGCATTGACAGTGCACTGTTGTGTAAAGTATGCTTGCGCATAACCAGGACACTGAGCACTATATAATGCATTACCTGAACATTGAAGCGCTAGATAAGCTGCAGCATAACCGGCACAATTCGTAGATGATAATGGATCAACAGCACATGTGTCAACGCCATATCTCATTTTTAGACTTACATTACGAACTTGTGGACCATAATAACCACCCCAAAAACCGGTGTCTCTACCAGAGAAACTGACTGTTAGATTGCCAAAATCACTAGGCAATCCAGGATTGTTATAGTTCACATCACCCGAAAATGTAGTCCAATTAAATTTAGTATTGTACACCCATTGATCTGTTCTACGAACAACTGTGTTATCATAATTTAATGTTTGAACTGTTGCTGTCAATATGTCAGTGGATCCTTGACGACCATCATAGTTATTGTTATTGATGTCCCACGAATAACTATAACCTCTAACTTGAATTCCTGTACCAGCGTTAGCTAATGCTTGATTGATAGCAAAAGTTTGAGCAACAGTTGATTGTCCATAACTAAAGTGAATCGTATTAGTGTTTGGATCATACATCGCACCTGGACCACCTGAACATGCACCACCACCTGATGGACAAGACATAGTCATCGAACCAGTTGCTACACCAGTCCAAGTATGTGTTGTGCCAGAGGTGATTAAATTAGGTGTTGACTGATCCTGAGCATGAGCAAAAGAAACTGTCAACCACATAATGGCTAACAGTCTCTTCATTACTTCTTCTCTTCAGTCAAGACAACTTCGTCGTTTTCTTTAATACGACCTTTTTTCTTCCAAATTTCTTTAGCATTTTCGCCGATCTTACCTTGCACTGGGCATGGTGTACCTGCGTCTAACATAGCTTGGAAAACACGATCGTCTTGGCACAATGTTGCAACAGCTGCAACTTTCATACCCATGTCATAAAGATTTTTAGAAAGCTTGATGCGTTCACAGTTCATGTCTCTTGTTGTACCACCCATAGAGATACCAAGAATTTGTGTTTGCACTGCGCCAGATGCTGCTGTGGCACATACGTCATTGTTGATTGTTGTAATCGCTGGTGCCACTGCTGTTGGTGGCGGCGATTTAACAGTTGTAGTACTGTTAGAACTTGTTTCAGAATATGATCTGCTTGTCGAATCAGTAACGATTGGGTCAACAGCCCAAGCGTTATTTAATGTAGTCATAACAAAAAGCATACTTACACCTAGCTTCTTGTACATGGCTTTTGCCCTCCTAACCTCATCGCCCACGAGGCCAGACACATCCCGTCTGTGGTTATAATATAGGCGATATTGGTATTTATAAATAAAAGCTATGAAAGCACACATTTTAGGCAACGGTCCATCAATAGATTTGTATGTACCACAAGATGATTTTGTTGTTGGTTGTAATTTCCAACAATTTCCAACAGACATAAGCGTTATAGTTGATTGCAAGCCATTTTTGATCTACAAAGGAAACAGATTATTAGTTCCAACTAAACGCATAATCACTTCACGTTATGCATGGCAAACTATTGCTGAACAAAATTTAGAGGATGAATTTGAATGGGTTCATGTCATTGAACACTTGGAAAAATATAGAAGTTCTGGACATATAGCCACAGATTGGTGTCTAGAAAATGACTATGATGAAATACATCTTTGGGGTTTCGACTCGATATGGGAAGACACTCAAGAAACTAAGAGCGATGCATTAATACCACGTTCACGAGCACAGTTTGACTTATGGATGCATTGGCGAGAAAAATGGCAAGAATATAAACACCACAACATTATAGTGCATAATACTATAGAAGGTACACAACTTAAGGACATACTATGAAGAATGTACAAGAAATCGATTTTGACTTTGGATTCACGGCAGTCGATGAGCAAGAACTTGATGCTGTACAAACAGTCACCACACAAGTAGAAGCAGCAACAACAGAAGTCGAGAAGCTTCAAGAGAAAATCACCAAGCTTCGCAATGCGATCGAACCATTACTAAAAAATTTAGAAGCAAATCCAGAGAAAGCATACATTCACTGGCCAGATAGACCAACGAAAGTTAAACAGTTCAGAACTATGCTTGATGGCATCGTAAAAAGTTAGAACTTTAGTACTACAGTAAAAATATTTTTAGTCCCAAGTCCAATCCCGTCCGTGCAAGTCATTGACAGGATTGGACTTTTTATTTGCGAAAAAAAGTGCGGGGGCCCTATGTACAAATTGCGGGGAATAGGGTATAATTACTCTATCAAATCAACAAAAGGACATACAATGTTTCTTGCAATTATCGGCTTCTTGATGGTCTTCGGCGCAGTTGGTGGTATGGACAATGCCACTGATGCACAACTCTTGCCATTGGTTGCATTGGCATGTGTTGGTTTGGCAACTATGTATTTAGGTACTACAAAAATAAATGCGAAATAATTCGCAAAAAGCATGTACAACATGCAAAAAGTATGGTATAATTAATCATGAACAAGCAAAAGGTTACTCGCAGACGAAAGGATCCAATAGCAAAGGATCTACGTACACCGAAGTACCGTATGCGAGTTGTTGTAAGTAAGTTGGCTTTCAAACGCAAGCCAAAACATGTTGAAACTTTTGAATTGGAGTAATATTATGGGTCGTAAAGCACGTGTGTATGATGCAGCATTTGTCAAGAACTTCGAAGACAAGTTCTATGCTGAGTTTCCTCAAGTTAAAGAAGGTGGCACTTTCCAATGGAAAGACGCAACTAAAGTTATGCGTCAGCTTGGTTTGAATCCACGCAATGGTGATGAATATCCTTTCTACTTCTTCACCAACAAAGTTTCCAAAGGTGTGTATAAAGCACCAGCGAAACCTGCTTTGATCAAAGGTACGCCTGAAGCTGATGCAGCTCTCGCACCTAAAGTTAAAGTCAAAGCTAACAAATCTGCCAAAGCAAAACTGGCAGGCCCATCTGTGAACTCACAGCGTTGGGCATCTGGCAAAGCACCACTCAAGGTTGCTGTTGTCAAGTCTACAAAGTCTGATCGTGACGTGTCTCTTGGTTACGATGACTCTGTCGAATATGAAGATGTAATGGGCCTTCGCAATGAATTTGGCCTTGGTGAATTCCGTAACACATTGGATTAATTATGATTAGAATGCTTTTCGCATTCGTCTTCTTCGCAATTGCTTTTCATACCGGCATCAGCATCTTTCGATCGCTGACCGGTAAAGAAAAGTGGGAATTTGCTAAGACGTTTGCTTATGCAATGGGAATTTCACTGTTCACAGTTGCATTTTTGGTTGGTATCGTTATTTTGTTTTAAGGATGTATATGGCAAAAGCTAAATTGATTCAAGCACCAATGAAAGGTGTCTTCGGTGAAACTGTGAATGTTGGTGATAAAGTTATGGCTGTCACCACTAGTTGGGGTAATGCATATGTGGCCAAAGGCACTTATATTGGCTACATTGAAGGTTCTGGTTATTATAAACAATGTGCACAGATTGAATCTGAACGAGAGCGTCGTGTTTTGGTAAAACCTGATGGCACTCCATTTAATTGGAAGAAAGATTATAATGGTGCCACATGGTCAGAAGTTCAACCAACACTCACATATAAAACAGAAAAGTACATTCGTACCAGCACTTTGAAACTGAATCGCATCGCAACTATTAAGGAATAATTATGAAGACATCTATGAAACTTTTGACTTTGGCATTGGCTGTTGCTGCATTGCCTGCATGTACACGTATTGAAACTGGTGAAGTTGGTTTGCGTGTTGGTTTTGACAAGCAAGTTAAGACTGAAGAATTGTTGCCTGGTTCTTTTAACCAAACACTCATTGGTTCAGTTATGACATTCCCGGTTAAAGATGTGAACGTCAAATTGGATGACATGACACCTATTGCAAAAGACAATAGCACGATGAAAGATTTGGATGCTATCGTCATCTATAGCTTGAATCAAGCACAAGTTGCAGAATTGTATAATAGCAAGTCTAAAGCATTCCACGTTCAACATAACGGTGACACATATTTGATGTTCAACTATGTTCATAATGCAGCACGCAATGCTATCTACAAAGAAGCACGTAAGTACGAAGCATTGGATATGGCTGATAGTCGCCAACAAATGGAATTGAACATCAAAGAACAGATTCAGAAGACACTTGCTGAAGAAAAGCTTGATGGTTCTATTAATATCACTCAAGTGTTGATTCGTAATGTGGTACCTGCTGACAGCGTTGTTGATTCTGCTAACGCTTTGGTTCGTGCTAAGAACGAATTCAAGCAAAAGGAAGTTGAAGTGCAAACTGCTAAGAAGGAAGCTGAACGTATGGCAGCACTTGCAAATCAATCGTCTCAGTCTATCGCTTATATGAATGCTCAAGCTCAATTGAACATCTCTGAAGGCGTGAAGAATGGTAAAGTGCAAACTATTATCGTACCATCTAACTTCACAGGTTTGATGACAAAATAATGGGACTCTTTGATTCACTAACTGATTTTGCAGCGGAGGTGATTGCCTCCCCTGTAACTTTGACTGCTAAAGCAATTGATGTAACCATTAAGACAGCTGAAGCTATTCCTGAAGTGGCAGAAAAAGCAATCGACAAGATTGAAAAAGCTGTCGACAAGATTGGAGAATAATATGGACGACAATATTCCAATTGCATTATTCATCTTCGGTTTCATTGGTGCTATTGCATTGATTATTCGTGCAGTGAATAAGAGTGCAGCTAAACGAAAGTATGAATACGAGCAACGCGTAAAAGAACAAGATGAAGAAACTCGTAAATGGCGCGCAAAAATGCATGCTCGAATGAAGACTGAATCTGCCATTGCAAGTTCTGTACCTCCACGCGGCAAAGAGATGACAAAGACATACACACCATCGTATGCACCATCTCCAACACAATCTGTGCAAGCAAGTCGACCAGATGATGGCATTGATATGATAACAAATATGATGGTTATGAATGCTATCATGCAACATCATCAACCATCTGCATCAACAAGTAACGAGATCGTTGCTATAAGTTCTTCGCCTAGTTCATATGATAGTGGTCCATCATATTGTGATGATTCACCATCATCTTCGTGGAGTTCTTCGAGAAGTGATAGTTCATCGTCATGGAGTTCATCATCAGATAGCGGTCCATCCTCAGATTGGTAATATACTAACATCACTAGTGCACATTAACATTGGTGATGTTAGATGGAGAAAGTAATGTTAGATATTAAAAGGAATGTTATGCATAATGTAAAAATGAATCGTTTGGAATTGCTGAACATTGTTCGTGAAAATGCTAAGAAGCATGTAGCTGATTATGATGAAGCTGTTGAAGATTTTAAAGTCGCAGTTGTGAAGGTTGCTAAAGCCAACCTCAAGATTGCAAATAGCGGTGATATCACTGCATTCAATTTCCAACGTATGCCTGCAACACCAGTGAATTATGCAGACAATTATAATCGTGCAATTCGCATGCTCGAATTGTCAGTTGAAGATGTAATTGATGTTGAAGAACATATCTTCAATCAACTTGTGCTTGATGAATGGGGTTGGAAGCAAGCATTTGTTGCGCAATCGGCATTGTACAAATCACTGTAAGGTAGTATTATGGATTTAGCACTATTAGTTTATGGCATTAACGTTCTTGGTAAACTTGGCGTTGTATTAGGTTTAGCGACTGCTTTTGGTGTTGCTGTTTTTGGACTTTCAACTATTGTTCGATTGTTTCATAGTAAAGAAACTTATGATTCACAACGTGATGATGAAATTAAAGGAGGTCGTCGTGCGCTCAGTGTAACTATAATGAAGTATTCTGGTGCAATAGTTGTTGTTTCAATTCTGTTGACTGTTTTCCTTCCAAGCGAGAAGACTGCATACACTATGGTTGCTGCGTATGCTGCACAAAAAGTATCTGAGAATGACAAGGTTCAACAAATGTCTGGTAAGGTGTTGACTATTATCGAACAAAAGTTGGATGGTTATATCGAAGAAGGTATTAAAGAAGCTGAGACTAAAGTTAAAAAGGAAAAGAAATGATTGACTTAGGTAATGACGCAGAGAACATCAAATCGATGTTGCGCAAAGGTCCATGCATGGTTCAGTTCACAAAAGTTGATGGCACTAAACGTTATATGAAGTGCACACTCAGCGAGCAATTGCTACCAGCAGTAGACCCAAATAAAGTGAGCACTAAAAAGCATAGTCCTGATGCACTCGCAGTGTGGGATTTGGACAAACAAGGTTGGCGTTCATTTCGATATGATTCACTATTAGAAGTGGAACCATGTACTGCATGAAATAAATGTGGTATAATAAACCTTTAATGTAAAAAGAGAATAGAAAATGGCAAGCATCAAAATTAACGGTAAAACTTTCAAACCACCAAAGAAGCGCATTGCAAATCCTCTGTTGGTTGATGAGAAATACACTGGCGAAGAACCATCTTTCATCGGTGTAGAATTCAAAGATGAGAGTGATCGTCGCGTTAAGATGATGCATGCCTTTTTCTACTATAACTATTACAACACTGGCAAGCACTTCAAAAAAGAGCTGATCAAATATGCAAAGGATGAACTGAAGTATGATAAAGAACGTGTTGAACAACTTGAAGCTTCGCCTGATTGGACTTGTCAACTACAATCTGGAGCTCTATTGCGCATGCGCGGCCGTGGGCTTGTGTTACGCGATAACGAATTTGACAAAATAAGAATTAATCTCGAGGAAATGTGCAAGCATGGTGTTCGCAAGCTTGCAGAACCAAAAGATGATGAAGATACACCTGCAAAAGTTGTAATCACTGTCCAAGATCGTATTAAATTTAAAGCACAAGACACAGTGCTTGGCGATCTTGAAGATATGCTCGATCAATGGATTATGGGTGAATCGCCATCTATTGATGTATATGAAGCCATGAAGACTGCTATTTTGCCAGCACAAGCATCTCGCTTCATTGTTGAATGGGCTCAAAAGCATCTATCTGAAATGCAAGGTGCTATAAATAAAGAAGACCCTCAGTTAGTTGAAGGTTATTCACATCTTTCTACTAAGCGTAAGAAAGAATTTGTGAAATGGTTCGAGAGCATTATTACAGACGCTCAGCGCTTTGGTGCAAACACTAAGGTTGTCCGTAAAGCTCGTGCAAAGAAACCCGTATCGCTCGAGAAGCAAGTCTCGAAAATTAAGTACTTGAAGGAGTCGCCCGAGAATAAACTAGTTTCGATCAATCCGTCTCAGATGATCGGTGCAACAGAATTGTGGACTTACAATGTTAAGTACAAAACTCTGACCCGATATATCGCTGAGTCAGGTGCGGGATTTGAAATCAAGGGTACGACACTCCTGAAATTCGATACAAACACATCCCAAACTCGCAAATTGCGAAAGCCTGAAGAAACTCTGGCCATGGTGCTGTCGTCTGCAAAAACGAAGGGCACTAAGGCATTTGATGCACTTACTACAAAGCCTAGTGTGCCAAATGGACGGATCAACGAGGATACGATCTTACTAAAGGCAAATAAATGAGAAAGCAAATACTAAAACCTACAACGTGGATAATCGCAGCATTGTTAACGTTCACAGCAATAGTAATAGCCCAATCACAATTAACAAAGCAAGTAGTTACAATTCCATTAGACGAACAAGAGGTATATTGTCTAACGCGTAACGCATATTATGAAGCACTCGGTGATTCGCAAATGAGTCAAGTTGCAGTCACTCACGTTGTGCTAAACAGATTGGCAAATCCATCATTCCCAAAGAGTGCATGTGATGTAGTCTATCAAAAGAATCGCAGAGAAGATAAGCAACGTGTTGTTTGTCAGTTCTCGTGGTACTGCGACAAACGATTGATGAATCGTAATATCGATCCAATCGGTTGGAAAGAATCATACGATGCTGTGCTAAAAGCATTGTCGATTTATTACCAAAAAGGTGTAGACGTCACAGAAGGATCGACGTTTTATCATGCAAAATATGTTAACCCAAATTGGCGCAATCTTGAGAAGGTAACTTCGATCGGTAGCCACATTTATTATAAAGTGAATGAAGAATGTCAGAACAACCCGAAGGCATGCACACCAAGAAAACGTTCTCAGAGCTAGTCGAGAATCGTGTAAAACAGGATCGTGGATCGTATCTCGATGCAATCATTGATATATGCAAAGAGCGTATGATCGATCCTGAAGATGTAGCAAAATTAGTGAGTAATCCTATTAAGGCAAAGTTAGAAGCTGAAGGGATGAATCAAGGTTATTTGAAGAAAAAGAATGAGCTTACGTTCGACTGACCCATTCGAAGCATACAAAATTTATATTGCATGCAAGCTTCACTTCGAATCAAAGAGTTACGACTATTTTAGATACAATGGCAAATCGAGTGTCACACCAAAATCATTCTATATGAGACGTGACAAATACTTCTTTACGAAACTTGTGAAGAAGTATGGACTCGATGAACTGCCATTTTTCTTTGCTACAAATTTTGCCAAACATGGCACAAAATGGATCGGCGATCTGAACGAAGATGCTGCTGATGAAACATTCAAAGCATACAAATCAATGATGGAAAGCTTCACATATCGCTTTAAAAACGATATAGATAAAATAGTAAGCGTGAATGACTTCAAAAGTTTATTCGTGGTTGAGGATGGTCAACATCCACCTCTTGTGAAACAACTGTTGCACGGAGAGATACCATTAGAAACATTTGTAGTTATGAATCGCTTTCTGAACTTCATGCCTAAGTTCGACAAAGAGATAACAGACCCAATGTTGTGGCCTGATATTTCGATGAAGATTCATAAGTATGATAAGTTCATCAAGGTGAATGATAAAAAAGTTGCAGAGGCATTGAAAGAGTGTTTACTACGAAATGCAGATGTGATATAATAATTCATTCCATATTCTGTTAGACAAATTGTTAAAAAAAAGGAAAATACAATGTCATTAGCTAATCTTAAGAAAAATCGTGGTAGCGATATCTCCAAACTAGTTGCAGCAGCTGAGAAAGTCGGCGGTGGCCAGCAACAACAATCGTATGAAGATAATCGCATGTGGAAACCTGAAGTGGACAAAGCTGGTAACGGTTATGCTGTTATTCGTTTCTTGCCTGCTGCAGAAGGTGATGATTATCCATGGGCGCGTTATTGGGACCATGGCTTCCAAGGTCCTGGTGGTTGGTACATCGAAAAGTCTTTGACTTCTATTGGTCAAAATGATCCAGTCGGTGAAATCAATACTAAGCTTTGGAATAGCGGGTTGGATTCTGATAAAGAAATCGCTCGTAAACAAAAGCGTCGTCTACACTATGTGTCGAACGTATTGATTATCTCTGATCCAGCGCATCCAGAAAATGAAGGCAAAGTATTCTTATTCCAATATGGTAAGAAAATCTATGACAAGATGATGGATGTGATGCAACCACAATTCCAAGATGAGCAACCAATCAATCCATTCGATTTGTGGGAAGGCGCCAACTTTAAGTTGAAGATTCGTAATGTTGAAGGCTATCGTAACTACGATAAGTCAGAATTTGACAAGCAATCTGCCGTCGCAAATGGTGATGAGGATGAATTGGAAGCAATTTATTCTAAGTGCTATTCACTGAAAGAGTTTACTGATCCATCTAAGTACAAAACTTATGATGAGTTGAAAGCAAAACTCGAACGCGTATTAGGTGGCACTGCACCACGCACAACTGCTGAGGCAACTCGTTTAGACGAAGAAGTTTCAGAACGTTCTGTTGGTCGTGTAGCATCTGAGCGTCTTGCACCAGTTGAGGCTGATGCAAGTGATGATGACACTCTAAGCTATTTTGCAAAACTTGCACAAGATGCTTAAGCAATAACTTGCTAGTTAAGGACCGTTTCGACGGTCCTTTTTTATTTCCAACATATGTACTGCAAACAAAAAACATGGTATAATATAACCATCTAATAAGGAATTATATGGTATTTTTGAAACTCACAGCGATGTATAGTGCACAAGGCACAAAGCTATATGTCAATGCTGATAATATTGTGTCGATTCAACCTAGTCTTGAGCGTGAAGGCGGCGTTGTTATTGATACACTAAAAGGTCCTGTTGCTGCACGTGAATCGATCGATGAAGTTGAAGCAATGCTATCTCAACACTATACATTTCAAGGAGTAATTAAAAATGCTTGATGAGAACGAAGACGATAATTTTCCATTCGAAATCAATCATGATAAAATCATGAATGGTGAAGGTATGATGAATGTGACTGTAGATTGCTGTCGTATGATTAAGAAGCAGAGCTATGTCACCGTTGGTGAATTCTTGCACAGTATTATGACATCTGATTTGCAAGAAGCAATTGATGTGATCGATGCTGGTGATGGTGATGAACGTTTAGGCCAATTCATTCTAATCTCTGAAATGCTTGCACGTTCTGAAGGCTTGGAAGCATCAGAGGATTTTGATACACTTCACACTCGTATGCAAACGTTGGTGAATTATATGGTGATCGAATCACTCGCACGCAAAGGTCTTGTTAAAGCATATCGCGAGAACATGTCATTCGGTGATGATATGGCAAAAGCAATTGTGGTTGAAAGAATCGACTAATGGCTGGTGTGTATAGAGAAAAACAATGTCCAAATTGTGGTACATCACACCGCAAAAAAGGCAAGTTTTGCTCTGTTGGATGTTCTAATTCATATCGTACTCTTTCACCTGAGACCATTGAGAAGCACCGACAAAATGCACTAGAATATGCACAAACTCCTGAAGGTGTTGCTAAAGCTGCAGCGATGAGTAGAGAGAACACAAAGAAAGGCACTGATAATGAGAAACGTAGAAACGGCGAATACGTATCAGTGCCTGAGGATTGGATGATGCATTTGGACCATGAAGATGATGATGGATTTGTATTATGAGTGATCGTATAATTTTTGGTATACTCATTAGTGTTGGTATTGCATTAATAATTGGTGCAATGTATGCAATACCTAAACAAATTGATCGAGATAACAGGGCAGATGAATATGCTAAAGCAAATGGATGTGTATGTCTTGGACATGCTAGAGATATGAATAGTATCTTTTTTCTAGATTGCGATGGCGAAATTAAATTAGTAAGAATAAAATGAACGAACAACTTAATGAAGTGATTGACATCACACAAGAAGAATGCGCTGAGGTTATCCAAGCGATTAGCAAAATTCGTAGATTTGGATTGCATACACAACATAATGGTGTGACTAATCAAGCACATCTCGAAGAGGAAGTTGGCGATCTAATGTGTATGGTTGAATTGATGGTCGAAAAACAAATGATCGATCAAGTTGCAGTGTTAGAAGCAGCACGACGCAAGCGTTTAAAGCTTCAACAATGGTCAAAGATTTTTAATGAAGAAGTAGTATGAGTCTCACAGATTATTTTAATCGAACCGCATACAAAGCAAAGTATGACATCGGTGATCGTGTTCGAGGATTTTATAATGGAATCCCAATCAGTGGCACAGTTGGCAATGACACATTAATCAACGAGGAAATTGGACCACGCATCTCTATTCATTTAGATTTGCCACTAAAAGAGAATGACATGATTCGTAATATCATCTTTGTAAAGCACGATGATATCGATATGCTTGAGAAGGTAAGTTTTAAGAAAGCAAAAAGAAATGAATACTAAGATTAGATTGACATATCACGACTTGCAACGTGCGATTGCTGTGTTAGATTCAGTGCACTACAACAAAGAGGATTTAGTAGAGATTGAAGTTGATGCAAAATCTGGCATCGGATCGATCGGTACATTACATGTGCCAGTGAAAATTAATAGTTTACCTGGTAAATTCTCATACGAATTGTGGGGCGAGGAGACTTGGTAATGAGAAAATATGCACCTGATGTTTGGACAATTGTATCGTTAATCGATGAAGATGGTGAACGTACTGATAAAGTATTTGGCAATTGGTACGGTGGTTTTGGTGGCAGTGACTCATGGAAATTGTCGTCAGGTATCACTAAAGTAGTTGAACTCGAAGATGTGTATGAAGTGCATAATGTTTCAGGTTCTTTGTATTTGTGCTATAAGTCATGCGAAGGCATGAGTGGTTATGGTTCGAGCGTGATGAATGGTTTCATGAAGCAAGCAAAGGAATCAAATGGAAAATTCACAATCGAGCTCATCAAAATCAACGAAGTCCAGCCAATCGTATAAACGTTGGTGTGAACGATGCAATCGTTATCACGATTCACCACCAGTTGATGAGCATAAAATAATTGTCGATCATGCTAAAACACTTGCAGATGAGATTGATCGACAAGTTTTGGAGATGTTAAGAAAATGACAGAAAAATGTATGACATGTGGAGCACCAGCAACACACATTCGTTCAACACAATTTGCAGGAGACCATCCATTTTGTGAAGAGCATGCGAAGAAAGAAACTGATTTTGGCCAAAGTGATTCATACACATATTGGTATCCAGTGAAAGCAAAGAACACAAATCGTCCATCTAAGCATGATGTTGAGATTGGTCGCATCACAAAGAAGATGAACAAACTGAAAGACCAACGCAACAAATCTCGTAATGATGTTGAGCTCTATAAGAAGATGCTACAAATCGTGCCTATGATTGAAACACGCTACGCTGAATATACTAAGCGCAAAGCACTCGAAGAAGAAGTAAGAGCACTTAGACTTCGTGTTAATGAACAATCAATGCTCATTGCAAAGCTCACACGATGAATAGATTTTTACGCGAGTTTATAGAACTCATCACAGAGAACATCTTCACTATCATGTTCATCATTTATTTTGTCACAAGCATGTTGGACATCGGTGGTATTGTATTCGATGTGAAGCATGACGAAAAAGAAACAAAGGTATCCATTGAGACGCCACAGAAACCAAAGGATACAGAGCAGAAACCAAAGGTAACAGAAACACCACAATCATCATGGTAGCAATAGTGTATCTTTTTTGACACAACTATTTTCTCTAATAAAATCATAGACTTACACGGACGGGCTTCAAACCTCGTCCTTTTTTTTCGCTTGAGCTATGTACAAACTTTGGCAGCTGCGGTATAATGAATCCATCGAACGAACAAAAGGACATTATATGAAAAAAGAACGCACGACAAATTACATCTTCACAGCTGACCCAAAATCATGTGTTGACATGTTGCAAATTGAAGCTATTAAGAAGACTGTGAAAGCAATGAATGCAGCAGCACGCTATGCACATGTGGTTGCACGTCGCAATGCAATCTTTCGATGCGAACCAGTGCCTAAGGCACCAACAATGAAGCGTGTGCGATTGCTTGGTCGTGGTCCACGTGTGGCAGCAGCAATGAGTGACTATGGTCGTCCACGTGCTTATGACTCATATTTGCCACAACGATACGCTACAAGCTTTGATGTGTACATCGCTGACGTTCGCTAATAGTCTACCGAAACGGTTGTAGTATTAAAGCACTACATGTACAAATAACTCGCAGCGTTGTATAATTAATCCAACACAACACAAAAGGACAATCAAATGGCATTCGAGAAAAAAGTTTTGGCTGTGGTTAGCCAAGTTATGGCAGCTAAAAGCTTTGCTGCTGAGTTTGTGAATGGCACATTGTTCGTGCAATGTGAAGTTGCTGATGCTGTAAAGATTGAGACCGCACTGTTGAAAGCACTCCCATGTGGTATAATTCTCTCACGCATTGACGGCGAATCAGCATACGATTTTGTTTAATAGGAGAATTTGATGAAGTACACAGTCATCTTTAGAAGCGGTCGCGTTGAGACCTTCTATGTGAAAGAGGTTGCTCAAATGTATGCACGCATCTATCGTGGCACACTCATCACCCCTGAAATGTTGGAAACCTTTGAAAGGATGGCAAATGTCTAAGAAGCGCACTAAGTATGAAGATGTTGTGACAATGGTCGATGGTGTAAAATACACGATGTGTGCACCACGATTGCCTCGTAATGCTGAGAAGACATTCTCAATCGAGCGTTCACGTTACACACAATGGACACAAGGTGTCTCAAATATGGCACGTGGCACACGTGGTTGCACTGGTACTGTTAACAAAATTGGAGAATAATCACATGGCTAAAATCACTAAAGCAACGTTCAAGTCTTTCGTTAAAAAGAATCGTGCGAATCTGTTGGTGCTCGAGAAGTCTCGATTTGATGGCATGGTCGATTGCGTGATGCCTACTGAAAATAGTGGCTTCACGAAGGCTGTGAGTGCTGACTATGCACACGACAATAATTTGGGCATTCAAGGCGTATGGCTTGTTGGTGGTTCACGTGACTACTTCACAGCATACGAGAAGAATGGCGTCAAAGGCATCGAAGTGTACAATTGCTGTGGCTCATTCGTGGTCGGTGTCAAATGAAAGAAGCATCGAATAAATGTGAATGTGATGTGTGCCACTTCTCACGATTGGTGAATGCACACATTCAGAAGCTTGAAGATGAGGATGCGCAGAACTTCTTCATGAACATGTATGACATGCTCATACACGCTGAGTTCGATCGTGATTATTACAAAGCAGTCATCGATGGCACGTGGCCAGAGGCTGACACATTGATTCAAAAATACAGAAACAAAAGGCCTATTGGCAAACCTGAAACCTAAGCGCTACAATAGTCCTACAAATCGTATTAGAACCATCGTCCTACATGTACAAATCTCACCAGTGTGGTATTATCTAGCCATCGGTTAAACAAAAGGACATTCAAAATGAAAGCATTCATCAAAGACATGGCACAAGCAGCAGTTATGGCAACTCTGATCGGCGGCCCAATGTTCATCTACATGATTTTTGTGATGAAACCATGATGGCAGTAGTCTACTAAAACGGTAGACTATACATGTACAAAGCATGCAAACTGCAGTATAATTGATCCAACACAACAAAATAAGGACTACAACAAAATGGCACGTAAACTCTTCACCCTTGAGCTCGATATCTGTTCTGAGTACCCAACCTCTGAACTTGCTAAAGATTGCTCGAACTATGGTATGATTGCTAAGTTGATCGATCCAAATGGTCCTGGTGGCGGCAATCCCGTGTATGAGTTTGCATCATATAACAAAGATGATTTGATTGCCTTTGCAGAAGTTTGTGGCTATGATGGCATGGAAGAGTACATTAAGGAGATTGTATGATGCGCGTGTTAGTGATTGACCGTTTACTTGCATATGCCAAGGATGGCTATCTCGATCTACGTGATTATGAGACAAATGAAGAGTCTATCCATTACATGTCAGATGCCAATCTTTTACTAATCTTTGAGGAAATTACATGTCAAATCGCTACAGCATGAGTATCACATTTCGATGCATTGGCATAGGCGAGACTTTCATGCTCAATGGCAATGAGTATATCAAACGCTCAACTCGCACAGCATACATGACATCCACATCACGAACATTCTACATTGGACAAAGAGACATATGCAAAGTTTGAACATCACCCTCACCGAACGTGAACTCACCACATTGCTTGATGTATTAGACTATGCCATGGACAATAAGGACATGGATAGACAATCAGTCATTAAACTATTTGATAGACTATCAGAGATGGCATATGCCATGTGGGATGAGGAAGAAGCATGATCGATATCACATGCATCATCACCAATCCATTCACCGACACTAGCTGTTGCACTTGGAAGCCAATTAAGTATTGGACAAAAAAATTAACCACGCACATTGCATATGAGCTGTCTATTTTTAAGAATGACATCATCGTAGGCATGCATCTATCAGTTAGACCAAAGGGCGATCATAAAGGCATCTCTATGCTCATTGCATTGTTTGGCTATCATGTAGAGTTGGGTGTGTATGATATTAGACATGAGAAGACAGAGGAATACGCATAGGCATAATGAATACTTTGGTATCTGGATAGGGAATGAATACTTTGGTGTCTGGCAGAGATGTCCCAATGTATGCATTAGTCAATGCAATGTCAGTAGTAGGTGAGGCTCGGGGGGTGTGCCATGGGAGATACAGATAGTCCTACGGGGCGGTCAAGTATTCACAGGGGCATGTACAAATTCTGCCGGTGTGGTATTATCTACCCATAGATTGAAAAAACAACATAAGGAAATTACATGACTAAAGCGACCGTTCTCCTCTCCTTCGACAAAGCTGTGGGCAAGTTCAAGTGCTCGATCAATGGTCAGAAGTTCACCACGACCAAGCAGTCATACATCGAATACATGTACAAGCAAATCACTGGCGAGAAGGCCACATTTAAAGAGATTGAGGCAATGCAGAAGCCGGCCACTACTGAGAAGTTTGGCATCAATCAGCGCTTTGGTTTTGTAGAGAAGATTGTTGATATGGTTGCTAAAGGTGTTCAGCCATCGACAGTTATCACCGGACAAGGTGGTTTGGGCAAGACATACACAGTGATGAAGCAGCTCAAAGCAAGTGGTTTGGAGGACTACAATGAGTTGATTCAGCGTGTCCCAGCTGGCTCGACTATTCAGATGTCTAAAGTGTTTGTCACTATCAAAGGTTATAGCACTCCGAAGGGCCTCTATCGTACATTGTTTGAGAATCAGAATGCAACGATTGTGTTCGATGATTGTGATTCTATCCTTAAGGACCCAGTTGCCCTTAACTTGTTGAAAGGTGCATTGGACAGCTATAGCAAGCGCATTATCTCGTGGAATGCAGAAGGCTTTGGTAAGGACGATGAATTGCCTCGTTCGTTTGAGTTCAAAGGTCGCATTGTGTTCATCTCGAATATGGACCAAGACAAGATCGATCAAGCGATTCGTTCACGCAGCATGATGATTGACTTGTCCATGACTGATGCTCAGAAGATCGATCGTATGGAGCACATTGCTGCCAGCGAAGAATTCATGCCTGAGTATGATGCAAAAATTAAGACAGATGCACTCGAACTGATTCGTTCGGTGCAAGATGAGGCCAAAGAGATTTCGTTGCGTACACTCATCTCAGTGTGCAAGATTCGTGCAGCCAATCCTAAGGACTATAAGGACATGGCTACATACATCTTGACTAACTAAGGTTGACAGCAGTTGCCTATCAGTAGCAATACAGTAATGGAGCAGCTGCTCTTTTAATAAGGAGAACAGAATGAAGTACGATCAACGACATGGTGGACCATACGACAGAGGTGGTGCAGACAGCTACTACCACAGACAGCCTAAGCCACACTACTATGTTGGTGGGACAGGCACATCAGCATTGGTAGAAGAGAATGATATGACAGAGGCAGAGGTGGCAGCATACATGGCTGGATACACAGACAATGAGCAGAGCGGATATAAGAAATAACAGAAACTGAGGTTTCAGAGAATAGACAGAACTGAATACCTTGGTTTCAGCAGTAAATTAGCAGCCTATATAAGGTTCCCTTTTGCGTTGGGTATCCCCCTAACAGTACTCTTTTCGTGTGTGTCAGATAAAAATAAAAAATTCCCCCGGGGTAAAACAGTTCTCCCCAGTTTGTTTCCCATAATATACATTGGTTGCGTTTTGTATATTATCAGAAACACTTCCCAGAAAATATTTTTCCCCGGCCTATGTACTACAGAATATGATTCAGGTACAATATAGCTATGGCTATTAAACGAATAAAGAATGGGAATGTTACCCGCACTATCAATACTCGTACAGGCAGAACAACTATCAGTACACGTTCTGGTACTATAACATATAGTCAATCTAATCAAGGTCATAACAGAAGTACTCAGACATTTTCCATTGGTAATGGTTGGTTCGAACGGAAAACTACCAATTGGAATAAGAAACCTCGTAGAAAAAAATCGCTGATTGGCTGGTCTTGGTTATTCAGTAGATCCTCTTCTAGGAAAAAAATTCCCCCAGGGAAAAATAGTCCTGGGGCCGTCGCGGCCAACATGCCTGATAATAAGAGCGCCGATATAAAAGAACCTGATCCATGGTTCTGGGAGATTAAGACGTTTAAGGAATTTGATACAGCAGATTGGTTAATCTATTTGCTTGTATTACCATTTAGAGCATTATATTGGTTTGCTATCATAAACATATTCTGTATTATGATCTACCTAATGATTAAGTTTCTATGGTGGTTAATTATTGGATAATAAAAAAGGGACCTTTCGGTCCCTTTGTTTTGCCTATGGCAATATTACATGATTGTTGCCCCTCTGGCCCACATATCTTCGTTGTCAAACTTAGTTGATCTAGCAGATACAACAGCAGTTTTCTCTACAGACTTGCTAGAGCTAGAATTTCCGCCGCCGCTTACTATGACTGGTTGTGGATTCGCCGCTAGGCTCTGCTGCTCAGTCTTGGCTTGGGTGTTCTCCGCCGTCTGGCTAGCTAGTTGTTCACCTGTCTTCTTATCTAGACCAGCAAATTCGTATACAGCATCTGGGATTGCCTTAGCCGCTAGAGATTGGGCCATACCGTTTTGTGGGTTAGGCAAGATACCTCTTAGGATAGACTTAAGGAAATCCATTGCCATATCACCGATCGCTAAAATTTTTCCTCCTAGGTCCTTGGCTAACTGGACGCCCGAGACGAATAACTCCTTGACATAATCAATCATACCACGAACGAAGTCAAAGAAACCTGATACGCCTTGCTCGATGATCTTCTCAAAGGAGAAAGAGTCCAAGAACTTAGAGGCGTTCTCAAAGCCTAACAGGTTTAGGAGCCAAGATGTGCCATCCTTTAACAGATCTAATAATCCACCAATCAAGCCATTTAATAGACCAGTAATACCACCTTTAATAGCACCAAAGAGTTTGTCCATGAAAGAACCCTCGGTTTTGTTCCAACCATCTAGTGCACCAGATACAGTATCAAAGACAGACATAATAACCTGCAGAGGGACAGCTAACTTACCTAAAATTTTCCCTAGATTCTTGAAGAAAGAAACCAATGGCTCAAAGAAAGAGAACGCACCCTTAATAGCTTTAAGCACATCATCTATCATGCCTCCGCCGCCACTAAATAACTTACCAATAGCCGACTCTGGGCCAAACATCATGCCAAAAATGCCCTTGATATTACCCCATAAAGCAGCAAAGTCCTTGCCAATATCCTCTAGCGAAAACGCCTTCTTCATGACATCTGTAAAACCATCAAAGAATGCCTTAATCTTCTGACCAAAACCATTCTTAAAGAAGTCATCAATAACAGTCCAAACCTTAGTCAGACTCTCAGAGATAAACGCCTTAGCAATATTAAAACCTTCTACAACCTTGGTCCACATACGCGCAAAAAATTCGCCGATGCCCTTAAAAAATTCGGCGACCCTGGTGATTATGCCTCCAGACTTGACGTCGATCCACTTTAAAAGGTTCTCTACAATAGACATCGCCTTCTTGCCAACCATTGTCCAAAGGTTTACAAACCCTTTAACATAATTGGTAATAAAAGAAATACCGCCAGAAACTAAACCAGCAATCAATGTGCCAGCAAGACCAAGCCAGGAAAAATCGCCCTTGGCCTCTGGTGTAGGTTTGTCTTTCTTCTTCTCGATGCCTTGTAATGCCTCAAGAATCCTATCATTATATGCATTGGCCTCACGTTGCGTCTCAAGACTCTTAAGACCATTAGTGATCATGTGATCCTTAATGGCAATAATACCCTCTGCAGCATCATTCATATTCGCGGCAATGTTCTTCAGGATAAATTCTGTAGAGACCGAATCTAGTCTCATTTCTTCCTGAATCTTCGCCGATTGCTGGACAGCACTAATTAACTCTTGGATATTAGATCCTGAGGTTACGTACTTTGCGCCTTTACTCATGCTTGTTACCTATGTTTGTTATTGAGAGCCTTGATTCTCTCGTTTTCTTCTTTAATATAGTCAATTAGCAATGCAATATAGATTTCCCTCTCCCACGGCATCATTTCATTTAGTTCTGTTAAACTATACTTGTGATGCTGCATCATGATAAAATTGGCCGTATAGTGATTGGCCAAATTATCGTGAGAGAGTCCTAACCGAAAAAATTCTGTAGGCCCTCAAGAACTAGATCATTCTCATGACCACATGATGTACACTTGAATGATGCATCATGCTTTAGTTTTGGGATACCATCAAAGAATTGCTTGATTTTATCAAACTGTTGTGAGTTCAATGACTCTAAAAATGAATCTACATCCTTACGATCTAGATTCTCTGCCTCATATACATTCTCTGCATCAAAGATAGTCTCAACACATGATGAAATAATACCAAAGGTTGCTGCAATATCAGACTTTTCCTTTGTACCAATAATCTTATTAACATCGGCTGCTGTAGGATACTTTAATATGACACCAATATCATCAGTAATCATAACCTTTGGGTTTGTAACTTTAGTGGTATCAATCTGAACTTCGTCTAGATTGATAACCAATTCGTTCTCTGCAGAACATTCGCTACATGGATAACCAACCTTGGCATTTTCACCAACTGATTTTGCACGAAGCTTTAAGAAAAGCAATTCAAGTTCTGCAGTTGGTAGATCCTTGGCACGAATCTTGTTAAAGGTACATGCCTCAATAATATCTTGTGTAGCTTTAAGGATTTGTTTCTCATCTTGTGACTCTAAAGCCATCATGAGAATTTTTTCTTCCTTTACCAAGTATGGACGATATTCCACCTTGATTTTACTGATTGGAAGATGCACTTCATATTTCGCGCTGTTAACTATAATTGGTAAAGACATAATATACTCCTAATAATATTAAAAACCAAATGTTCGACCGACTGATCCAAGAAGGACTTTGCCTTTCGACAATACTGATTCTACGAAACCTTCTTCTGACCAATCGTCATAAGATAGGGTAATAGACATTTTCTGTGTGCTGTCATTAGCACTGTTTGATACTTCATAACCACTAATAGTAGTTGGGAATGCATTCTTTAATGTGCATGTATAAACTGGCACATCTCTTTGATCTAGTTGTTGAATAATAACATCTGTCGTATAATCTGATTTATAACGCATTGTCATAGTTCTACGATCAAACATACGATTAAACCAATTCTCGAAGTACTTCTTCATGAAATGGTCGTTCGTAATGTGAAATGACATAGTCACATCATCATTGATATATGTGTATGGCATCTTCTTGACTAGTAAGTTTGATGAAAAATCAGTTGTAGAGATCTGACGACCAGGTAATGTTGCGCTATCACATAGAATAGACACATCGCGTGGATCATTGATGAAAGGTTGCTTTTTACCTTGACCAAATGCTTTAGCAATCAAGTTTTGTGGATCAAAACTAATTAGAGGTAATGCCATGTAAACAGCAAAACGATTAGATGGTGCAAGACCACCGCGTTTGCTAATTACTGATTTAAACTTGTCGATTTCCATTGATGGTTATCCTGTAATAATTTTCTTGGATTCTTTCCAAACTTGTTGCTTCTTGCTGCCAACAAACTTTTCAGTTGGTAAGAAGATCGCTAGTTCCCATTCTGAGGATGGAACCATCATAATACGTGATTGGACGTGGTCAAACAAATAATGCTTGAAACATGGCTCAAATGCTTTTAATCTGCTCACACTAGACAACATGCGATAATTGATGCGCATCTTTGTTGTTTCATCCCATTTGTCATTGTTTACTGTATCCATAAGTTTGTCTAAGAACTTGATACGTAATGTTGGGTGTAAGTAATGTAAATTTAAACCGTAGAATCCACCTTGTGCTGGAGCAACAGCAATCATTAAAGGGAATTTGTCCCAATATGGAAGAGTGTCTTGTGTTTTTGCATCATATAAGAAATGATACATGAATCCAGGTTTAAAGTTTGTCTTCTTATAGAAGTGTGGATCCTTTAACATTTGCAAAGCATTGATATTTCCATTCAAAGATTTTACTTTGTCTGCAAACCATTTGTGCGATGCACGAGTACGCTCTGGTACATTGATACCATCACGCAATTTTTCAAAATAAGAAGTATTAGCCATACCTCTATTTATGTCAATAACCTGATGCCCATGGCTTTAATAGTGTCTTCTGTCCATATAACAAACTGCCAACCGCGATCTGCTGCATAACCTTCTGCAGCTTTCCACTTACATTGATTCTTCACATATGTGCGTGCTTCTTCCAAGTACTTTTTGGTCTGTCTATTTGGTTTTTTCGGAGGCATGGTTTGTGCTTTTGGTTTAATTTCAACCAAATATGTGCCTTGTGCAGTGGTGAATTTTAGGTCTATAAAATATCGATGCCATTTTTTATCTAATGGCAGATAATATGGAACTACAACTTCTTCGCTTGACCATTTTAACACTTGGTCATTAGTATCACACCATCGCATACATTGTAATTCCCAATGTGATCTATAGATGACATTTTTAAAGTCGCCATCATACTTGCCTGGATTTTTTGGTCTAAAGAAACCGCTATAAGTTGCCATATAAATAAGAGTGTCAGTATCTATAAAAAGAGAATTTCCAATGCCATTTAGTTTATCAGCATTAAAAGAACAAGCTACGAGTTACGTAAAAAGCACTGTTTCTAGTATGCTTCCGTTGAATGCACTAGGTGCAAAAAATCATTTACGTTATTTGCCAGATGGTGCAAATCATCAAAACGTTATTAAGTTTGAAGCCATCGGTCGTATGAAAAAGAGCAGCGTGCTTGATTTTCGCGTAGCAAAATATGCGTCACAGGCACTCGGATCAGTAACTTTATATATGCCATCAAATTTAACTGTGGCAGATATGCTAAGTTATGATAATGCAGATACTGGTGCTGGTGGTGAATTAATGAAAGCTGGTGGTTCTGCAGGTTCTTTTGGTGAAGCCGCAGGAACACTTAAAGATCAATCTAAAGGAATTATGCAAACAGCAGTTGCATCTGCAGTTGCATCTGCTTCTCAATCTAAAGGCATGTTAGGTGGTGCAGCTGCTCAAGCAACAATTGAACGTGGTGAAGTTGTAAACCCTCATACACAAATGTTGTTTAAAGCTCCATCATTACGTCAATTCCAATTCAACTTTAAAATGTTACCGCGATCACGTAAAGAAGCAGAAGATTGTATTGCTATTGTTAGATTTTTCCGTATATGTGCATATCCTGAACTTGCAACTCCTAGCACAGGTACAGAAACTGTAAATATGTCAACATTCCTATTTCCAGACTTGTTTAAAATTACATATTTGACAAATGGTCGTGAGAATAAGCACTTAATTAAAATTATGGAGTCATACTTGACTTCCGTTACAGTTAACTATAACGCAACATCACCTTCATTTTTTGATGATGGTATGCCATCTGAAATTGATTTGGCATTAACATTCCAAGAATCAAAGGCAATCAACAGAAACCTAATCGTGGAAAAGAAAGTCTAATATGTCATATTATTTCCAGGGTTTTCCAACAATTCAATACGACATTTTTGGTAATGGTAAACCAGTTGAAGCTACTAATATTTTTAGAGCTGTCCGTTTAAAACCAGAAACTCGTGACAACATGTTATTGTATACATCATATACAATCCAAGATGGTGAACGTCCAGACCACGTATCAATGAAGTTATATAATAGCGTCGATTACTATTGGACGTTCTTTATGGTCAACGAGAACTTAGTTAATGTGTTTACAGATTGGCCATTATCAACGCTTGAACTAGAAAACCTTATCAATTTAAAATATGCAGGTTCTGTTCTAACAACTGATCGTACTGCTATTGAAGGTGGTGTTGAAGTTAATAACGATTTTGCATCTAAATTTGTACAGAATGAAACAATAACTGGTTTACAATCTGGTGCAACTGCTAGATTAACAGAAAAAGATATTAATACTGGCATTTTAAAAATTGATAATATTGTTGGTCAATTTAGAGATGGCGAACGTATTAGAGGTTTAACATCTGAAGATTTATTAATTATTAATGGTCAAAGACCATATAAAGATGTTGTTCATCATTATGAAGATGTAAATGGAAATATAATTGGTCGATATGATAGCGGAGCTTTACCAGTTTCAAATGATGAATATGAACGTAATTTAAACGAATCTAAAGCAATTATTCAAGTTATTAAACCTCAATATATTGCAAAAGTTACTACAGAATTTTTCAACCAAATTAATCCAGAACAAGCATAATGTCATTAGGTAAATTTGATTATTCTATAGACTCTGTTATGTTAGAGTCTTCTACAGGTGAATCGCTAGAAATGAAAGATCTAGTGATTTCTCTTGACATTTATGAATCTTTAATGTCACCATACATTAAAGTTGAACTTGGTATTGTTGATTCTGCAAACTTTTTAGAATCTGCACCGATTTTAGGTCAAGAAAAAGTCACTATTAAGATGACTGAAGGCGGAAACAAGCTAACTAAAGTATTTTATGTTGGTGCTGTTGAAAACTATATTCGTGCAAACAATCAAGCAGCGATGTATGTGTTAAAGTTGATTACACCTGAACAATTAATGAATAGTTTAACACTTGTGTCACAAGCATATAGTGGTAAATTCTCAAAAGCTATTGATGACATTGTTCGTGACTACTTAAAGGGTAAAGTCAAGAAACTTGAAGACACAAATGGCAATTATCGTGTTATTATTCCTAATTGGAATCCATTCCAAGCTATTGATTGGTTAACACGTAGATCTATGGATGCTAAGCAAACGCCATTTGCATTCTATGAAACATTCAATGATGGTTTTGTTTTAGAGTCATACACGAGTATGTTTGCAAAACCTGTCTATAACAAGTTTGTGCATAAGGGTGGAACTGCAGCAAAGAATGATAGCGAACAATTAGGTGCATCATTCAATGTGGCTATAGAATACGATCTAAAAGATTATTCTAACACTTATAAAAATGCATTACGTGGAACATTTGGTTCTGCAATACATACAGTTGATATTGCAACTCGCACATACAAGTTCATTAAATATGATTGCCTAGATAATTTTAGCAAGAAATCTCATCTTGATAAACAACCATTTATTAATGAAAACTTTAAAGTACATGATAAATCGCTAAACAAGTATGATGCTATTCATCATTTAGCTAATAAAAACACAATGGCATTCGCAGGCGATGCTGTTAATAATTATAATAATGAAGTAGAATTCACAAAGCTAGAAACAGATCCATACATTTATGCATTATCAATGACAAAAATGAATATGGTTGTTCGTGGCAGAATTGATCTTACTCCAGGTAAAATTATTGAGTTTGAAGTAGATCGTGATCGTCCTTCTATTCGTGGTAACACTAAAGATGCCAACGAATACATTTCTGGCAAGTATTTGGTGATGAATGTACACCATAAAATGATTGATGGTAAGTATAGTATTATCATGGACTGTGTTCGTGATTCTATTGGCAAGAAACCTAAGGTTCGCAGATGAAAAATTATATGAATTGGTTCACTGGTGTAGTTGAATCCAGAGATGACCCACAAGAACTTGGTCGTGTACGTGTACGCATTTTTGGTCTTCATACTGACGACCTAAATAAAATTACAGTTGGTGATTTACCTTGGGCGCATGTAATGATGCCTCCAACATCAGCATCTATCTCAGGTGTTGGTTATTCACCTACTGGATTGGTTGAAGGTTCATGGGTTGTTGGCTTTTTTGCCGATGGTGACAACTGTCAAGATCCAATTATCATGGGTTCTATTCATGGTAAACCAACACAACAATCTAGTGAACGTAGTGCGTTCAAGGATCATGAAGGACGTTATCCACGTTGGTACAATGAAACTGACGTAAGTAAAGTTGCTCGTGGTGAATGGAGAAATCATTCTTCATATTTTGCAAGATATGGAGAGATGGTAAAAGGCATTGAAAAAGCAACTGCTCCAAATTTATCAACTGTTTCTGCATCTGCTAAAGAAGAAACTCGTGAAACGTGGGATGAACCAGAACCAAGACGTGGTGTTGCAGGTTCATATCCATATGTGCACACGTATGAGTCAGAATCTGGTATTGTTCGTGAATATGATGACACAAATGGCAATCCTCGTATCGTAGAATATCATCCAGGTGGAACTTTTTATGAAATTTTCCCAGATGGTGATAAATTAACAAAGATTTCTGGTGATAACTATGAAATCGTGATTCATGATGAAAGTATTTTGATTCGTGGTAATCAAACTATCACAGTTGAAGGTGATGCACGTAAATTGATTAAAGGTGACTATACAATGGAAGTCACTGGTGATTATAATTTAAAAGTACATGGAAATAGAAATACAAAAATCACCAAAAATGATTCATTTGAAGTAATTGGCAACTATAACTTAAACGTTCAAGAAGATTTCTTAATACGTGTTGGTAAAAATCAACAATTATTGATTGGCGTCGATAAAACTGAATCTATTGGTGGAAAATCATCACTTACAGTTACAGGTGTGACTGATATTATTTGTATGGACACATTGTCAATATTTTCTAATAGTGATCAGTCTATTACAACTAATGCAGTACAAACAATTACATCACAATCTGGATTAAACATCAATTCGCAATCTGCATTTACTATTAAGTGTAATGCAACTCTTTCTGCAGATGTATCTGGTGCAATTGGTGTTAAATCTGGTGCTGCTCTCACAACTGAGTCTACATCTACTACTATGACATCAGGTTCTTTATTTAAAGTTACTGCTGCAGCTATTGCATTGGATTAATATATGGCATTCGAAGTTACTGTACCAGATTTACAAAATATTCCTCCAAAATTACCAAATCTTGATGATTTGACACCAGTTGCACCTCCTGTTGAATTGCCAACTGTAAGCGGCATTTCTCCATGTGGTGTTAACGCTGCATTAGAAGAAGCCATGGCTGGTGTTGATTCTTTGAAAGAAAAATTAAAAGGTGGATTAGATTCTATCGGTGATATTGGTTCTATTGTCAATACTGTAAAAGGTAAATTAGCAGAAGTAAATGCAAAAGCTCCTGCTGCAACAAATTTACAACAAGAATTAGCCAATTTACCGAATTTAACACCAGAACAATATGCTGCAAAGGTAAAACAATTAAAAGAACAATTTGGTTCAACTGTTCCAGATCTCGATAAAACTATTGCAGCTATTCCAAAACCAAAAGGTACAACAACTGGTGGTGCTAAAGATATTTTCTCTCAAATGGATGATGCGCTAGGTAATATTAGCGATACATTCAAAAAAGCACAAGAAGCAATTAATAATGCAACGCTTGAAAATCTTGTTGGTGATATTTGTAAGAAAGTTCCAAACGTAGAGAGCGTACCAAATCCTGATGGCACATATGGTATTCCTACTGAAAAACCATCAGCTCCTGTTTCTCCATCTAAAAATCCAACAGTAGAAAATAAAGCAAGCGAACCTCCAAGTCGTGGTTTTACATTCAACTTTACAAAAGCAAAACTAGTTGCTGCAGGTGGTCAAGCTGCAGGTCAATGGTTTGATGCAATGTATGAAATATTGCCAAAATATAATATTACAACGCCTGAACGTGTTGCAGCATTTATTGGTAATTGTAGGACAGAAACTAATTGGACTACTCTTGAAGAAAACTTAAATTATGGTGCTGATTATCTGTTTAATAATTTAAATCCAGGTCGTATTCGTTTTCCAACATATGAAGATGCTGTTAGAGTTCAACGTCAACCTGAAAAAATTGCAAATATCATTTACATGGTTGGTAGAAAACTTCTTGATCCACAACCTGGTGATGGTTGGAAATTCCGTGGTCGTGGTCTAATTCAATTGACATTTAAAGAAAACTATCTGCGTGCGTCTAAAGCAATTTTTGGTGATGATCGTTTAGTTACAAATCCAGATCAAGTTGCAAAAGATAAAATGATTGCTGTTGAAACTGCATGCTACTACATCAAGCGTACAAACGTAAATGCTTGGGCTGACAGACTTGATTGGGGCAATTGTCGTAGTATTGTTAACGCCGGTTCTCCAGGTAAAGATCCATCTAAAATTCATGGATATGTTACGGGTGTAAAAAACCAAGAACAAGCATATAACGCATTAAAAGGTTAATAAATAGAAGTATGCGTACACAAACACTTTCAGATATTTCTATAGAAGAATCTGGTAATAGATCTAAATTTATTGCTAGAGAATCTACATACGCTGATTTAGATCTATCATTTAGACCAAATCCTGTCACTGGAGACATCAATCCAATTCGTGACACAGATGCAATCAAACGTTCTGTAATAAATTTAGTTTTGACTAGTTTCTTTGAACGCCCATTTCAACCTGAAATTGGTTCTGGCGTAAGAGGTTTATTATTTGAACCTGCAGATGCAATCACAATGCATAGTATTGAAGAAGCTGTCAATCGCACAATCGAAAACTTTGAACCTAGAGTTAGAGTGCTAGATATTTCTTCAGAATTTCAAGAAGATGACAATTCGTATAGATTGACACTAGAATTTCAAATTCTATCTTCACAACAAACAGTAACAACTGATATCGTATTAGAGAGATTAAGATAATGGCTATTAAAGTCACAGAATTAGATTTTTTCCAAATTAAGGAAAACTTAAAAGCTCATATGAAGTCTCTTCAAGGGCAAGGTAAATTTACCGATTATGACTTTGACGGTTCAGGTATGAATACGTTATTAGAATTGTTAGCATATAATACACATTATAATGCTATGAACGCTAACATGGCGATTAATGAAGTATTCTTAGATTCTGCAGATCGTCGTAATAATATTGTATCGCACGCAAAATTACTTGGTTATGTGCCTCGTTCACGTGCTGCTCCATCAGCAGTCATTGATGTTACTGTTCTAAATCCAGTTAATGGCGTAAATCCTGGTGTTGCACCAACATCTATTTCATTAAATCGTGGTACACAATTTTCAACAGTAATTAATGATAAGCAATACTTTTTCACATCGCTAGAAACAATTAATACTGTACCTGTTGCAGGCGTTTATAAATTTTCTAATGTGACTATAAAACAAGGTGTGTTACGTAGCATATCTTATGTTGTAGATTCATTTGATTCAACACAATACTTTGAAATTCCAGATGAAAACATTGATCGCGAAACATTAATTGTTAAAGTTAAACAAAACTCTGCAGAAACCGCATATGATGTTTATGCATTAACTAAAAACTTTACATCCACAAACTTTGAATCAAAAGCATACTATATCCAAGAAGGATTAGATGGTAAATTTGAAGTGTATTTTGGTGATGGTATTACATCTAAGAAATTATCTGCTGGTAATGTAGTTATTTTAGAATGGTTATCTACTGATGGTGTTGCAGCAAACGGTGCTACAAACTTCGTTGCCAATGATAGAATTTCAGGTAGCGATGAGATTGATATTGCAACAATTAGTCGTGCTGTTGGTGGTGCAGAAAAAGAATCTAATCAGTCAATTAAGTTTAATGCTCCATTGACATATGTTGCACAAAACCGAGTTGTTACTCCTGATGATTATAAAGCTGCCATTTTAGAAAATTATTCAAACGTTGAATCTATTTCTGTTTGGGGTGGAGAACAAAATGATCCTCCACAATACGGTAAAGTTTATATTTCTGTAAAACCAAAAACTGGTGATTATTTAGATGCTGCAGAAAAACAACGTATCAAAGACCAGATTTTAAAACCACGTAATATCGTTTCTATCACTCCTGAGTTGATTGATCCAGAATATACGTACTTGCGTTTAGAAGTATTTTTCAAATATAATCCTAACTTAACTTCACGTACATCTGGTGAATTACAGCAATTAGTATTAGATGTTGTAAATCAATATAATGATAGCGAATTAAAACAGTTTGACGGTGTATTCCGTCATTCCAAATTATCACGCTTAATTGATAGTAGCGATCCAGCGATCTTGAACTCTTCGATACGTGTGTATATGGAAAAGTATTTGTATCCAGTTGTTGGTTCTTCACGTCGTTATCAGCTTACATTCTCATCACCATTATACACTACTCGTTCTAATGAATCAGTTGTAAAATCTTCGGGATATTTTACTAATGGTACAGAATTGTTTGTGCAAGATCGTCCACAAACATTAGGTGAATCATCAATTCATAGCGATGAAGGTGGTACTCATACGCTTGAGTCATATAAAGTATTAAGCAACAATAAAATTATTACTAATACAGATATTGGTTATATTAATGCTCCTGAAGGTTTGGTTGTATTAAATGCATTTGCACCAACATCATTGCCTGATGGCGTTGATTATGTTAAATTTACTGCATTACCAAATTCCCTTGATATTGCGCCTAAGCGTAATCAATTAATCAAGATTGACATGTCATCTATTCAAATAACAGGTGAAATCGATACAATTTCTACTGGTGGTACTCCAGCTGGTGTTGGTTATACAACAGTTCCTCGTCACGCGGAAGAAGAATAATGAAGTTACACGCAAGTAAACTTTCTACAAATTTGCCTGATTTATATGCTCTTCAGTCAGCATTACCTGAACATTTGCGTGATAACAATCGTTTCATTGATTTTATAGAAGCATATTTTGAATGGCAACAAAAAGATGCCATTTCACCAGCCAATATTATCAACAGATTAGTAGATGCACGAAATGTTGATGAAATTGCAGATGAATTTTTACAATTCATTCAAAAAGAAGTTGCTACATCTATCCCAAATATTAGAGGTGTGGATCGTAGAAAACTTTACAAGCATCTTAGTGACTTGTATCTTTCTAAAGGTTCTGTACCTTCATATGAAGCGCTGTTCAATTTAATTTTCCAAGATCAAATTGAATTATACTTTCCACGTGTGGATATTTTAAAAGCATCTGAAGGTACTTGGGATAATGTCAATAAGCGTTATATTGACAATAATGGATTTTTATCTGATCGTAAATATATTCAAGATAGTTATTATTATCAAGACTATTCATATGTTATTAAAACAACACACACGATTGGAACTTGGAAAGACGTTGTAACTAAAGTATTGCATCCTGCCGGATTTGCATTCTTTGGTCAAATTAAGATTGTTAGTATACCAACAGTCAAGGCTTTAAAAGTTGCTAAAACACAACCAGGAACTTTAGAAGGTCAAAAACCAGTCGTTCCTATTATCGTTGATTCTATCAATATGTCTAATAGAGGCGGTCAAACATTTATTCGCACATCAGGTAGCGGTATTGGTGGTAATGGTCTATTATCTAGATCTACAATGCCTCTTGGTGCAACATATAAACACTTAGACGAGTATAAGTTTAGTTTAGATGATCCAATTAATGCATACACCGCAGTTGAACTTGGTGACGCTGAAGGTGCTGAAGGTTATAACATCAAAACTAATATTATGCCAACTTCATTGAAAAATGAATGATTCCAAAAATTGATATAAATACACCATATATCCAAAGGACTTTTAAATGTCAGCAATTATCACAACAAACTTTCGTTACAAAAACGCAGATAGTCTAATCGAAGACTTATCTGGTAACGGTTCAAACACATATTACCTAGGCATCGGTCGTACTGAATCTTGGGTTACCGCAGGTGGAACGGAAGTTGCACCTCCAGTTCCAGCTGATACTGGTGTTGATGAACGTACAGCTCTTTCTAATATCATTGCGTTGAAGAAAGTTTCTTCTAATGGTATTATTCGTGCTATTCCACGTTATAATTGGATTTCTGGTTATTCATATTCAGAATATGATGATCGAGATAGCATGTTGTCTACAAAACAATTCTATGTTATTACTGACGAATTGAACGTTTATAAGTGTATTATTGCTGGTCCATCAGGTTCTAGTATTAAACCAGTTGGTACAAGCACTAATATCGTTACATACGGTGATGGTTATGCATGGAAATACATGTATACATTAACAAACGTTAACGTATCTAAATTCTTGACATCAACATTCGTTCCTGCTCAAGTTATTACAGTTAACGATGCTAGTACACAATGGGATGTCCAACAATCTGCCATTGATGGTGGTATTCATCGCATTAAATTAATTAATGCAGGTTCTGGATATACTACTAAGCCAACAGTAACAATTAATGGTAATGGTTCAGGTTGTACAGTATCTGCATCTGATATCACATTAAACCAAGATGGTTCTATTGCACAAATCTTAGTAACAACTCCAGGTATCGGTTATGATGTTGCAACAGTAACAATTTCTGGTGGTAATGGTAATGGTGCAACAGCTCGTGCAGTGATTTCTCCTGAAGGCGGACATGGTTCTAATGCTGCCAATGAATTAGGTGCATATTATATCATGATTGACACTGAAATTGTTGGTCCAGATGGCGCTGGTGACTTTATTGTTGATAACGATTTCCGTCAAATCTTGTTAGTTGCAAATCCAAAAGAAATTGATAATTCACGTTTAGCATTGCGTGGAAATTGGGTTACAGCAACTGCTTATGTTGAAGGCGATGTAGTAAAATATAATGGCAAAATGTATGTATGTTCAGCAGATCACACAAGCGGTACATTTGCAACTGACTTAACAACAAATTGGATTGCATCTGCTAAGTCAACTACTGTAACATTAAGCGGTTTAACAAAAATTTCATACACATTGATCAACGGAACTCCAGTTAGAGACGTAGTTGTTATTGGTCAAACATCTGGCGCACAAGCTTGGGTGGATAGTGTAAATACAGTAGATGGAGAATTAAAATTCCATCAAAACACTTCAACTGGATTTAAATTTTTCCAAGTTGGAGAGACAATTAATATCGGCGTAGGTGTTACGGCAACAATCGATGCAATCGAGAGTCCAGAATATGAACCTATGACAGGCGATGTAGTTTACATTGAAAACTTATCACCTGTTAATAGAAATATTAGCCAAACTGAAGACGTAAAATTAGTTTTAGAACTATAATCAATTAAAGGCTTTCAAAATATGTCATTAAAAATCTTTGACCAATCGCCATACTTTGACGATTATGACGAGGATAAGAATTACCTACGTGTATTATTCAGACCAGGTGTTTCTTTACAAGTACGTGAATTAAACCAACTTCAAACATATCTTCAAACACAGGTTGAGCGTTTAGGTTTGCACCTATTTAAAGATGGTGCGATGGTAATTCCAGGTCAATCATCTCTTGACACAGATATTGTTTATTTAAAGATCGAATCTGAAACTAATAACGTCAATATCAATACTATCATCACCAACTTAGTTGGTGCAACATTAGTGGGTCAAACTAGCGGTGTTACTGCTCGTGTGGCTGCTGTTGCAGCAGAAACAAGTAATGATGCAACAACTTTGTTCATTCGTTATACAACTTCTGGTACTGATGCTGTTACAAAGCAATTTGCATTAGGCGAAGCTTTAATTGCAGATGAAAATACTACTGTAAACGGTCAAGAATATATTGTTCAAGTTAAGAATGCAGTTGGTTCAATTGGTAAAGGTTCTATTGCGTCTATTGAACGTGGTATTTACTTCATCAAAGGTCAATTCACACTAGTTGATTCACAGACAATCATCATCAGCAAATATTCTAATACACCAAGCTGTAGAATTGGTTTGAATGTTGTTGAAAACATTGTTGATGCTGGCGACGATGACTCATTAAACGACAATGCTAACGGTTCTCCTAACGAAAATGCTCCTGGTGCACACCGTTACCAAATTCAATTGACATTTAGTCAAATTGCGCTAGATTCTATCAGCGATAATAACTTTATTGAATTAATCCGTGTTGATAACGGTATTATTCAGTCGCGTGTGACTGAAACAGATTACTCAATCTTAAATAAGACGCTTGCTCGTCGTACATATGATGAATCTGGTCATTATACGGTTTCTCCATTCAAAATCTCTGTACGTGAACATCGCAATAACTATCGTGGAGAATGGGCAACTGATACAGATTATCTAATTGGTGATATTGTCACAGCGGGTGGCAATTATTTCGTTGCGCTTAAAACTGGCACATCTGGTTCAACATCACCATCATTGACATTTGATGCTACAAGTCCATATCCAGAAAATGGATTAAGCGACGGTCAAATCACTTGGAATTACACAAAAAATCCTCAATTCAATCGTGGTTACTTGACACCTGAAAAACAAGGTGACGAAAATTACATGGCTGTTGCTGTTGAACCGGGTAAAGCGTATGTTCAAGGTTATGAAGTAGAAAAGATTTCTACAGAATATATTAAAGTTCCTAAAGCTCGTGAATTTGCACGTATTGATGATGACGCAATTCCAATTAACTACGGCAACTACATTCTAGTTACGAATGTGCGTGGTTTAGTTGATTGCTCAACATTCCCTAAAGTAAGTTTGTACAATCAACTTACACGTGCTACTAATCCACAAACAAGTGGTTCTGGCACATTAGTTGGTACAGCACGTATTCGTGCATTTGAGTTTGAATCAGGCACTCCAGGTACAGCAACGGGCGTATATCGTGCATACTTGTTTGACACAGAAATGGTGTCATCTGCATACACATTCGAGCGTGATGTCAAACAAATCTTCTTTGACACTGGCACAACTGTTACTAATATTGTTGCTGATGTGACTGGTGTATACACACCAATGAGCGGTTTAATCACTGCATCTGGCACAGCAGTTACCGGTTCTGTAAACCCTGCTTTTACAACTGAATTAAAAGTTGGTGATTACATCAGAACTACAACATCGTCTGGCGTTGAACAACGTAGAGTTACAGCAATTGGTAGTGCATCTACATTAACAATTGATAGCGCATTTAGCGGTACGTTCTCAAGTGGTGCTGTTATATTCTCGCGCGTAGGTACAGCAATTGTAAATCCTGGTGATTTACCATTATTATTCCCATTAGCATACTCATTCATTCGCAGCGTACGTGATTTGAGTGATGTTAATAGTGCAACTTCTTATACTACGACTCAACGTTTTGATGGTGCTACACAATCAACTACATCATTGACAATCGGTATCAGTCAAGCATACAATGCTACTACTTTGGGTAATGAATTTAACCCAGCTGCAACGTCATTGAGCGATTGGGTTGTTATCAATACAACTAGCGGTGCAATTGTAACACCAACATCGATTACATTCAACTCAACACAAACAGAAGTAACTATCGGTGGTTTAACAGCAAATACTTCATATAGTATATTTGCTCCTGTTCGCAAACGTAGTTCATCTGCTCGTGAAAAGACTAAGACACTAAAGACTAATCAAGTTGTTGATTTCACATCAGTTGGTGCAGTTTCTCCATTGACATTATCATTAGGTAAAGCAGATGCATATCGTGTAGTTGCAATTCTAATGGCTAAAGATGGTTGGACAGCTTCATCAAATCCATCAGATGTTATTGATATTTCTCAATGGTTTACGTTTGATAATGGTCAACGTGATACACATTATGATGTAGCTAGAATCATTCGTCGTGATGGTTATCCAGTTCCAACTGGTGCTGTTCGTGTTATCTTTGATTATTTCTCACACAGTCAAAGTACTGCTGGTGACTATTTTACAATCAATTCATATAAAGATATTCCATACAACAGCATTCCATATCACGCATCTTCAACTGGTTTAGTTGCTCTTGCTGACGTTATGGATTTCCGTCCACGTATTGACGATGCTGGTTTAACATTTAGTGGAACAGGCGCTTCTCGCGTAGAATTGCCAAAGATTGGTTTTGAAACTTCAACAAGTTATTCATACTACTTACCACGCTCTGACAAAGTCGGTCTAAGTCCAGAAGGTCAATTCTTCACAGTTCAAGGTATTTCAAGTTTGACACCAGAAGAACCAAATGATCCATCTATTGGCATGATGATCGCTAAGTTACGTGTTTCTGCTTATACAATGTTCCCATCAGTTGGTTCTGTTGCAATTGAAACAATTGATAATCGTCGTTACACAATGCGCGATATTGGTAAGCTAGATCGTCGTATCGAAACTTTAGAATATTACACATCATTATCATTGCTTGAGCAAGAAACAAAATCTATGGCAATCCCTGATGGTGATGGTCTAGATCGTTTCAAGAATGGTTTCATTGTTGATAGTTTCAAGGGTCAAGATTTAGGTGACGTCGCTTCTATGGATTATTCTTGCTCTATTGATATGAGCGCTAAAGAATTGCGTCCATTCTATACAATGAGCAACGTTAACTTACTTGAAGAAAATCAATTAGATGTTGATCGTGCAGCTGATGGTTATGCATTAACTGGTGACATTATCACATTGCCATATACAGAGCGTGCGTTAATTAAACAACCTTTCGCATCTCGCACTGAAAACGTTAACCCATTCGCCATCTTCACATTCTTAGGTAGCATGGCTTTGAATCCACCATCAGACGAATGGTTTGAAGTTAATCGTCGTCCTGATATTATTAACAACGTTGAAGGTAACTTCAATGCTGTTCAAGCACAATATCAAGCTAAAGGCGTATTAGGTACTGTTTGGGGTGCTTGGGAAACTCAATGGGTTGGTCAAACACAAAACATCAATCGTTTAGTTGTTACGCGTGGCTTTGATAGTAAAGATTATGGTCTTGGCGCTGGTCGCTGGATGGATCGTCGTACATTCACACAAGCTGAATTAGAAGCTATTGGCGGTGATGCAACATCATTGGGTAATGGTGCTGCTGGTGCTCGCGTATTGACATTCTCTACACCTGCTACATCAGTAATTCAAGGTCGTGTTGGTGTTACTACAACAGTTACTCCACGTATTGATTATCAAGTTGTTGAAGATCGTGTATTACAATCTGCGCTTATTCCATACATCCGTTCTCGCGAATTGATGTTCGTATGTAAAGGTCTTAAGCCTAATACAAAATTAAATCCATTCTTCGATGATACTGCAATTGATGCATTCATTACACCTGCAACTAAAATCAATATTGGTTCAGGAAACGGTATTGTATTCAATACAGATGCAAATGCTGGTGGCGCATCTGAAGAAGTTGCTCGTCAGGTAAACACTAAAGCTGAAGTTGCTTACAATAAGGGTGACGTAATTTATGTTAAAACACGTAACGGTGTAACATACAATTCTCAAGCTGATAGTCCTGCAACTGCGATTGCTGTATTAACTGAAAAATCAGTTGAAACAGGCAATGAAGCTGTTTATGTATTGAACATCAAGAAAGGTACGTTCTTAGAAGATGACGTAATTCGTGGTTCAATCTCTGGAGCAGAATATACAATTACTGCAGCAGTGAATCAATTAACACAAGGTGATTCAATCGTTTCTAACTTTAACGGTTCAGTCGCTGGTGTGTTTTCTATCCCTAACACAGATAACATTCGCTTCCGTACAGGTATTCGTGAATTCAAATTATCTGATAGTTTAAGCGGTGGTTTAGATTACACAACTCAAGGTCGTACACAATATCGCGCACAGGGTGTTTTAGAAACTAAGCAAAAGACTATCAACGCTGTTCGTAATGCTGAAGTTTCAGTACAACCTGCAAGTGAAACACGCCCATGGACAGTTTATGGTGATGAAGTATTAACACGTGATACTGGTTGGTATGATCCATTAGCACAAACGTTCTTAGTACAATCTACTGGTGGTGCATTCGTAACTAAGGTTGATGTGTTCTTTGCAACAAAGGACATTTCCATCCCAGTTACATTACAAATTCGTGAAGTAGTTAACGGTTATCCAGGTCAAAAGGTTCTTCCATTCTCTCGTGTTACATTAACACCAGATCGTGTTACAGTTGATCAAACTGGTACATTAAACGCAGCGACAACATTCAAGTTTGAATCACCAGTTTATCTAGAAGATAACGTTGAATACTGTATCGTATTGTTATCTGATTCAAACAACTATCGTGTTTGGATTGCTCAATTGGGTGAAAAGAACATTGGCACAGATCGTTTTATTTCTGAACAACCATACGCAGGTGTATTGTTCAAGTCTCAAAACGCATCTACATGGACTGCCAACCAAGAACAAGATTTGAAGTTCACAATTCACTCTGCAGTGTTCAATAAGAATGCTAATCCAGTGATTAACTTCAACAATGAACCATTACCAGCAATTCTATTGCAAACTGATCCATTCAGAACAACAAGCGGTTCTTCTAAAGTTCGTGTGTATGCACCTAATCATGGTATGTTAGCAAACTCAATCGTTGCTATTCGTGGTGTTGCTGCAAACACATATAATGGTATTGTTGTTCCAAGTAGCGGTCTTGGTGGTTTCAACAATGATCACTCTATCGTTAGCGCTGAACGTGATTCGTTTGTTATTGATCTTGGATCAAGCGCAATTGCAACAGCATCAGGCTTTGTTGGTGGTGATACAGTTATTGCAACAATTAATATTGGTTACGATGCTGCAAACTTATTAGTTGCTTCTCAATCATTCAATGATACATCATTAGAATTCTCTATGATACCAACGAATGAAGCATATTTAGCAGCAACAACAGAAACATCAGTTGTTCCAAATATCACTACTTATTTTGACACTCCAAGCGTTGTTGCATCAGAGAAGAACGTTAGCAAGTCATTGAAAGTTCGTGCTCGCATGACAACTGACAATGAAAACGTTTCTCCAGTTATCGACACAGCTCGTATGTCATTGATTACAATTAAGAATAAGATTGATGCGTACACTGTAACATCTAAGAACGATGTTGATATTGACACACGTGCAGTATTAAGTGCAACATCTGGAACTGCGGTTTCATTCTCTGGAAAAGTAATCAGTGTTGCTGATACAAGTGACTATCGTGCACGTGTAAAGGGTATCACAATCGGTAAGTACATCAAGATTTCTGGAACTGGTTCTGCAACAAATGATATTGCTACTCCAATTCTAGTGACTGCAGTTGCTGCTGATGGTTCTACAATTACTACAGATCGTACGTTTACTACACAAAGCGGTACAACTGCAGTGATTACATTGTTTGATAACTATGTGTCAGATATCACACCAGTTGGTAGTTCTTCTGAATCTAAGTATGTTACACAAGTAATTACACTTGCTAAACCATCATCATTCTTAAAGGTGATGTTCTCTGCTAACGTTCCTGCAGTTGCAGATTCAGACGTAGAAGTATGGTTCAAGACTCTTCCAACAGGTTCTACAACTGATATTTCACAATTCAGTTATACACAAGCTAAGACACCATTGAAAGCTATTACGAAGACATCTAATCCAAATACATTCTATGATATCGAATATGATATCGATATGGATGCATTAGGTCTTCCAGCATTTGATGCTCTAGCAGTGAAGTTGGTATTCAAGTCAAGCAACTCAGCACGTGTTCCACGTGTTAAAGATCTAAGGATTATTGCTTGTGCATAATGATATGCTAAAGGTTGAAAGCGAGGCCAGACTCTTACGAGATCCGGTCTCGCGAGCAATCATAAATACTGATGATGAAGGTTATACCAACTATATTAATAATCGTGCACGCAGAAAAGAATTGCAAAATACTTTAACTCGTCACGACGAAGATATTCAAAATATCAAGCAAGAACTTGGTGACATTAAACAGATGCTATCCATTCTTGTAGCAAACATTCAAAAATAGAGAGATATACATGGCAGTTATTAATGTAACAGTTCAAGAAACGTTCGAGGATTGGAGAAATAAAACCAACCAAATCGGTACGTTTGTTGGTGAACTAACTGGATTAGAAACTACTAGTCAAACACTAGTCGGTGGTATTAATGAACTTCACACTACGCTGACTCCTATCAGCGATATGATTGAAGCGACACCAAATACAACCTTCAAAATCAACATTGATGGTACTGACACATATGAATTGACTCTTGACACTTCTGGTAACTTAGTTGTTAGCGGTGAAATGAGTTCTATGAAGTTCAATGGTCCTTTACTTGGTAATGTAACAGGTAATGTGACAGGTAACTTAACTGGTAATGTAACTGGTGATGTAAGCGGAAATTCTGGTACATCAACTAAGCTTGCAACTGCACGTTCAATCTCTATCACTGGAGATGCAACATGGACGACATCATTTGATGGTTCTGCAAGTGTAACTGGAGCATTAACTCTTTCTGCAAGTGGTGTGACTGCTGGCACATACACAAAAGTTACTGTTGATGCAAAAGGTCGTGTTACTGTAGGTACATCATTATCATCAAGCGATGTAACTACTGCATTAGGTTACACACCAGTGTCAACAACTGGTAAAGCAGCTGATTCATCATTACTAAATGGTGTAACTGATACAACGGCAGCTACAGCTAATACAATTGCAAAGCGCGATAGTTCTGGTAATTTAACAGCAAACATTTTCAATGGTACAGCAACATCTGCTCGTTATGCTGACTTAGCAGAAAAATATACAACAGATAAAGAATATCCAGTTGGTACAGTTGTTGTTATTGCAGGTGCAAATGAAACTGCAGAATGTACTGCATCATATATGATTAGTCAACCTGCTGTTGGTGTTGTTTCTGACAAACCAGCATACACAATGAATAGTGAATCATCTGGTCAAGCTATTGCACTAGTTGGACGTGTGCCAGTTCGTGTAATTGGTCCAGTGCTTAAAGGTCAACAAATCATGGCTGGTTTAGATGGTAAAGCAATTGTTGGTACAATCAATCCAATTGGTCAAGCATTAGAAACAAATGGATATTACGGTGAAGTGATCGTAGAATGCCTTATCAAGTAAATTCTACATATGCAAAGTCTCTTCGTGATTTTGCATATGCTCATCCAGAAATGGAAAAACTAACATTCGCTGATACGGATGTTGTAGAAAAATATGTTGCAGTCATCGGTTCTGATGACGCAATTAATGAATCACTTGAATTATTTGATGATGGATTGTTTATAGATCCAAGTTATAACAATATCTACGAAGATTATTTAAATACGTCATACGTACCTGAAGCTGATAAAGCATATTTTAAATTTTTTGTAGATAAAAATAATAGCACTGAAATTATTGATATAATTAACAAAGCAATTATTAATCCATTATTGAGTATGAAGAATATAGATTCTCCTATCGTGTATATTCGTATTCATGATGCGACAAATGCATATCTTTTTAACGAAGTTATAAGGTTATAACATGGCACAAGTAGCTAGAAGTCCAAAATCATGGTCATATGCAGATGTTGGTAATTTAAATTATTACATTGGTGTTTTACGTAATAATATCAATGCTAACGCAGTCATCACATATAATGATTTACAGACGTTAATTAATTTAATCAATAACGCTATTGGCCATTATCATACATATGATGATGCATATCAACTTGCAACGTATGGTAATAATGGTGATAGAAATAACTATTATAGAGACACTAGTACATATACTGCACACAGCGTAACAGGACAAGGTACTATGAGCGGTATAGGTGGAGTTTCTACAAGCACCACTATTACTGCGGCTAAACACAATGAGATGGCATACAATATGAGAGTGTATGGTTACCATCGACACCAAATTGACGATAGAACTGGATAATAATGTTGGATTATATTATGTTATCACAAAAATTTTATTTAAATAGATCATTTGATGCATCTAAAATAAATTGGGAAGCTTATCAAGACGATAAGCTTTCTTCGCTTCATGCTGAAGTTATTAAGATGAATACGGTGATTGAATATGCTTCATTACCTGCAGCATTATCGATGCTAAAAGAAATCCCAGAGAATGATTTAGATTTGCATTCATTCATTGCAAAATGGGTACACGATGAGCATAAACACGCTTTCATTTTAAAAGAATATTCTAGACGATTTCTGCCAGAAGGTGAAGCTTCACTGCATGAGTTTGAAGAAGTTACTATTAAGTTTAGTGATTCTCCAATGTCAGTTGCTGAAATGATGGCGTTGCATATGTGCACAGAGTTATCTGTCATTCGTTGGTATAGAAAAATGGCAGATTGGCATGAAGAACCTTTAATCAAAGAGATATACAAATCTCTTGTATTAGATGAAGCTAATCATGCAGGTGCATTTAAAGCATTCTTGAAGAAATACTATACTAAAGATGATACTAAAAGCATATTGACTATTTTCCAATTGTTTATGAATAGTCGATATTTCATTTCTATTAAAGCAGCATCTACTTTAGACATAGATAAAAAATCAGTGCATTCTAGATTGCCAAACCCAGAATTGTTTGACCATTTCTTGCAAAATGTGCTTAAATTTAATGAACAAGATCAAGCTAAATTACAAAGAACGATTCTAAGAATTGCATCTAATTTAACTGGTCATGAAATGAATACACCAAGTGATTTGAAACAATATAGAAAGTCATTATGAAAAAAGTTTTTTTAATTCAAACTGATATTGGACATCCTGATCCATGGGATGATGCTATTAATATGGCAAACGTGAGTATCAATCCTGGTTTAGGTAATAGTAATAATGCTGCAGGTTATGATAGCAGAATTTCTTTTTTCCAAAGAGTTGATAATCGCTTTGCTGTGACAAAATCTAATTATGATGATGCAGATTTGATTTTAAGAAAACCATTTAGTGTTAATAATCCATCGACTGAAGTTAAATTAGATTTAGAAACTATTGCTAATATTATTGATAGCACAGTTGATGGAATTACGCTATATGCATCTATTATGGAGAATCGTCCATTATCACAGCAAGAAGTTATTGCAAACGCATCATATTATATGCGCGATGGATCAGAAGTATTAGATTTGGTTAGTGGACAAACACTCACAAATCCAACAATGATTCCATGGTTTTTCTGTTTTAAAACTAAAGATTTGCCATTATATTACATCGTTATGAATCCATTTGCTATTCAATGCATTGGACAAATTGATGGTACTTACGGACAAAATGAAGTTTATACAGTATCAAACCACTTGAAAAATATGAATGATGTTATTTTCAAACCTAAATTTAGCAAAAATGCTAGAGTTATTGGCGAAAATAATGTATTCGTACGAGGTGAAGAATTTACAATTGAACCATTTGGTACATGGTTCGTTAAAGAACATTTAGAAGATTTCTTTAAGGATGCTAAAGTAAAAATTGATACTAATTTTGATTATAGAATCGATGGAAATAAGATCCATGTGTCAGTAATAAATAAAGATAAAGGATATATCTCTTTACGCTGGAATACTGGCACTGTGATGGATATGACTTTCCACACAAGCAAAAACAGATTCTTTAAAGAATACGTAGTAGATATTATTCGCTAGGAGAATATATGGGTATAGAAAACGTAACAGATGTAGCAGGTACAGGTGGTGGTTCAACACCATCAAATAAAAATTCAGGTGATCTGATTACTGCTGACACATTTAGACAGATGCTTGATGTATTAGAAAGTTTGCAAAGTCATAGCCATGTATTCTATGACGACTATAATACAGTATGCGAATGTCAGTGTCAATGTCAATGCTCTAGAGGCACATTCTAATAAAGTGTAAAGTGAAATGAAAAAACATATAATATGGCTAAATCAAGAAAAACAGAATACAAAACAAGAACAGCATAAAGCTTCTGTTATTCAACAATCAGATGGTTCATTGCACTTTGAATCTAAAACTATCATAACTCCTAAGGGATTAGAGAAAGAAAATAAACTTATCTCTGTAATCCCTAAGAGCGATGAAAAGGTTGAAAAATTATCTGAGTCTAAGTTTTTATTTCAAGAACTTAGACAACTAAATCTAATCTTGACAAATGCATGTAATTTGTCTTGCACATATTGCTACGAGCAACACAATAAAGATTTTGGTCGATTCACAAACGATTCGCTATTATCTGCATATAGATTCTTAGTTAATTCTAATAATCGTCAACGTAAAATCTTCCAGTTTTTTGGTGGTGAACCTTTAATTCACAAAGATATTATTCTGCAATTCTTAGAATTGAATAAAGAAGAACTATCTAAAAATGCTAAAGGCGATATCAATACTAATATTGGTACAGTTACCAACGGTCTTTTGTTGACTAAAGATTATATTGACAAATATTTTAGTTATGATTTCACTAGCATGTTAATATCTCTTGACACTGATATTGCTGATGTAGATCATCGCGAAATTGGTCAAGGTAAAATTGACAAGCTAATGCAACAAATTGCTGATATGCCAGAAGATATTAAATTGGCTAAGCGTGTATTAATTCGTTGCACATTAGCGCGTGAAAATGCACCATATTTTAAACAGTTTGTAGATAACTTGCATGATCGTGGTATTAGAAAAATGGTTGTGCATCCATTGATTTTAGATTCTGGCAAAGGATTTATTAAATGGTCAGATAAAGAATGGAATGATCTTCATCAAGATATTTTATTTGTATTAGACAAATATGAAGATTTAGAAATTCATTTCTCTGAAGGTGTTGGTCAAAAAGGTGAAGAAAACTGCATGATTGGATCTGAGATGATCGCGATCGATGCATCTGGTGATTTCTCAGGTTGCTATTTCTTCACAAATCAAAAAGCTGGTGCAGGCAATGGTGCCATTTTAGGCAATGTCTTCCATGACACAATTTATTTAGATCGTTATAAAACATTTAATGATGAATATAATAAAATGTTTGAAACTGAAGAACAGTGCCAAACATGTGATTATAAAAATGCATGTTACCAATGTCCAGCTGGTAATTTAGACATTGGTGCTAAGATGTTTAGTCCTGATGATATGTGCCAGAAGATCGTCAAATTATATGTCGATTTGCAAGAAGATATTATTAAAAAGCAAACAAAGAAAAAGTTTGATTCAATCATAAAGGCGATGAGTAGCATGGGTGAAAATGCCACCTTTGTTAGAGGATTGAGCTATTTGATGTTCTTTAATTATTTCAACTATCATCCAAATCCAGATGTGGTTCATAAGAATATTGATGATGTCGATTATAAAGCTTTATTGGCATTATGGAAAAATATAATTGAACGTAAAATTAATCCTGAATTCAAACCTGAAACATATGTAGATCAAATCAAAGCGTTAGTTACAGATGAAACTATGGATATTGATGATTTTTATTATTATGCCATGATAAAAAGCGGAATGTTAATTAATCCAGAAACACGTAAAGCTAGAAATGAATTTGAACGTTGCTTCTACTTGACATTACTACATATTACTGTATTACAAAATAGCAAAGCATTCCATGGAACATTTAGTGAAAGACTCTACGGTCAACTTCGTGAATAATAATCCTTTAAACAAGGTTTATTTGATAACTCTCTATCTAGGCAATACATGTAATTTTGATTGTGTGTATTGTGATAGAGGTTATATTGACAGTGTTGGTGGACAAGTTGTCAATGGTAGAAACGTAGATGAAATGAAAGAGTTCTTTGAATGGGTTGAAACACAACCAAATACATTAGAACTCGTGTCATTTCATGGTGGTGAACCGTTGCTTTTCATTAAGCGCATGGAACAAATCATGCAATGGTTATATCCAATGGCTTTACGCAATGGATGGAAAATAACACTAACTACAAACGGTTCATTAGTAAAAGAGAATGAATGGTTCTTTGAAAAATATGGCAAGATTCTAAGAGCTACAGTCAGTTATGATTTCATGTATCAAGAAGAAAACCGTGAAGGTTTTAATGTATATGAAATGGCTGAAGTCTTAAACAAATATATTGATAGATGGCAATGGCAGTTTGTTATGCCAATCGACAATCCATCAGCATTTTCATTTGATAATATTAAAACAATTGTAAGTACATGTTATAAAACAAAATGCACCACAATTAATATCATTCCATTACGTCATAAGCGTGGAAAAGATAAATTTGAAGTTATAATTGATAAAGTGAATATTCCACAATTCATGGATGCATTCATTCAATTCATTCAGATTTTGTATATCAAAAAGTTAAATGTATTTGTCGATGGCTGTTATACTAAAATAGATAAAGCATATTTCAGTGAACACCATAAGATAATTCTTGGTCCAGATGGTTACATGTATCCAGAATTCGAATTCTTAGAATATAGAATTGATGCTGGTAGAATTGGTAATTGGAAAACACGCCAAGTATGGAAAAATCTTGGCAATAAAACTAGAATTAGAGATGATTGTTTAAATTGCCATAAAGAAAAGAGTTGTGGTTTAAAATACATGTATCATCTATTTGATCGTGAACCTGCAGGCGCATGCAAGGAATTTTACACTGTTATGGATTTTGTAATGATGCATTTAGATAAACTGCATGAAAAGCGATCATTCCTTGAATGGGTTGGGATTAATCCAGATTTTGAGATTGAACAATGAGCGATGGTAATAACTTTGACGCATATGAAAACTTAGGCGAATATTGGCTTAAGGAAGATGCTTTGCATTCATTACAATATGATGTATATTTTAGTCTAGGCAAAAGATATTATTGCGATGCTGCATGCAAGGTTTGTTATATTGAAGACAAATTAAAACAAGTAAAACCATTACCTATTTTTGATAATAACATCGAACACTTAGAACCTGTATGGAATGATTTCTTTGATCATTTCATGGAGATTAGAACTAATGAAGATCTATATTATTTAAAGCATAATCATCCTAAACAATATGCATGGTATAAAGCAAATGCTCATAGATTTCATATCTGTGTAACTGATAATGCAATATTTAGATTGCTACGACTAAAAGATTTAAATCTTGCAGGTGTTGCAGATATTGGAATTAGCACTGATTTTATTAAACATATTGGCATACAAAAAGTATTGTCTGCAGTAAAAGAATTGCATGAACGATATGGTGTTAAAAAAGTAAAATATGTTGATTGCGGTCACCCAGAAGTATTTGAAGAAGTTATCAAATGGGTTGATACGCTTGGTTTAAATAATTGCGTTATTCATGATTTCAGAAGTCCTGATCGCAAGATATTAAATCATGATTGGGCAGAATACCAAAATACATGGGTGCAAAATTCAGACACTGGTATCAAGCAAATATATCGTGAATCTATTCAATTGCACTATGATAGATTCTACTATTCATGTGATGATTCGAGCAATGTGGAAGTTGAACCATTTTACATGTTTAATAACAAGATTGATATTCAAGAATTTTTATATAATTTAGTTCGTCGAAAACAAGTAAAATATGGTTTATGGATGAATGAAGTTGAACATCAACATTTTAAAGATTATTACGCTGAAACACAGAAATATATTGTCAATCCAAGTTTTAATTTTATTCCTCAAGTGATGATCCCACATCGCTCTAGATTTTTTTATAAATTATTAGATGAAGGTTGGATGCAAACCAAATATGGTCTGTACAAACCAAGTAACGTTGTTATCCCATTGATTGAGCCAAATAATGCCATTTAGTAAATTTAAAGTTAAAAACACAGATACCATTTTTTATTATAAGACTGAGAACAACAGCATTTATAATGAAAAGGGAGAAATCATGTCGCTTCCTCCAAAGGAAGGACAAGAATTCTTTGACAATGTTCAACCTATTTTTGGTGTAACACATAAAACAAATAGACCTGTCGCATTGCGCATATTATTAGGTCATGCATGCAATTACTCATGTACTTATTGCATGCAAAAAGATATTGGCAATCCAGATGAACGACCAGAAAACTTTTGGTTAGAATCATTCATTGAGTCTATTAAAAATAATCTGGATTTAACTGACTTAGAACGTATCGAATTATGGGGTGGGGAACCATTCCTATATTGGAATGATATGGTGCCAATTATGAAATATCTTGATGCACCTAATAGACATTTTTATATTTCAACTAATGGTTCTCCATTACGACAAAAACATGTAGACTTCTTTAAATCATTAGAAGCTACAGTTATGATGGGTATTTCACATGATGGACCTGGTCACGAGACATTACGTGGCGAGAATATCTTTGATAAGACATCTGTAGTAAACACATTAAAACAACTAGATGCTATGCATCCTAAATTCCAATATAGTTTTAATTGTGTTGTATCAGCAACAAATTATGATCTATTTGCAATCAATGATTATTTCAAAGAAGTCGCTGACAAATTAGAATTAAAACATGCACGAATGAGTTATATTCCTGCTCGTGTATATGATGACAGCGATAGCAAGAATTCTGCCGAGCATGTTATTAAAGGCGATGATTTACCAAAGTTTAAGAAGATCGTAAATGACTTTATTCAAGCAGCAATTGAACAATATAAGACTGGTAACACGCGTATTCTAAATACGAATATTGTTGATAATGATACAGGCGTTATGAAATATGCAGCATTAACTAGACATCAAATTCCAATTACTATGGTGTCAAGTTGTGGAGCAGATTCTGCAGATATTATTTCAATTGATATTCGCGGTAATATTAGATTATGTCCTCATACTTCTGAGAAATTTAATGGTGGTCATATCAATGACATTAAGGGTATTAAGATTGTTGGTCTAGATTTAGATCGTAAAAATGAACATTGCTATGCATGTCCAGTTAGACGTTTATGTAAATCTAGTTGCCCAATTAAATTCCCTGATGAAGTCTTTATGCATAATTGCAGAGTTGAAAAGATTTGGTTCTCAGCAATCCAACAGCAATCATTTGCATTATTATTTGGAAATCCGGTAGAATTATTGGAGACTGGCATCGATGAAATTGAATATAAATAGGATATTAGAGCGTAAACAGGTATTAGAATCTCATCCATTGTTGACAACAAATGTCATTCAAACAATGGATGATTTAAGAATATTCATGTCGCATCATGTGTTTGCAGTTTGGGACTTTATGAGTCTTTTGAAAACTATGCAGCATGCAATAGTTCCATCTGGAAATTTATGGTTGCCAACACAAGAAACAAGATCTGATATTGCTAGAATTATCAATGAGATTGTTTTATGTGAAGAGACTGATATAAACATTGATGGTAAAAGTTCTATAAGTCATTTTGATTTGTATCTCCAAGCAATGCTTGAAGTAGGTGCACCAACTGATCCTATTATGGATCATTTGAATAGAGTCAGAATGTATAAAACACATATCAGAAGTGTTGAATACCCAATTGCAATGGATTTTGTTGATAGCACATTTAAAGCTATTAGTAAAGGTCCTCATTGTGCTGCAGCTTCATTTTGTTATGGTAGAGAAACTGCCATTCCTCCAATGTTTAAACGAGTACTTACACAAGTACAAATGTCTAGAATTAATGCTCCTAAATTCCATTATTATCTAGAAAGACACATTCAGGTTGATGGTGACTCGCATGGTCCAATGGCTGAAGAATTGGTAAATTACTTCTGTAAAAATGATCCATTTTTGCTATATGAAGCTGAGCAAAGCGCGATAGATGCTATTAATGCTAGAATTAAGTTATTTGACGCAATTGAGCAAGAAATATTATAAATAAGACAGAACAACCTTTTTAAAGATATTTAAATGGCTATTGTAGCAAACCTAATTATGGATCAAGGGTCCGATTTTAGTTCTACCATCACTGTGGAAGATACTATTGGAAATCCTCTAGATCTTACAAATTATACTGTACGTGGACAAGTCCGAAAGACTTATACATCTGCCACGTCTTGGGCTTTTACTTGCACAAAATTAACAAGTCAGGGACCAGGTAAAATCAAAATTGATTTGACGCCAGAACAAACTGGTTCTATGAAATCAGGTCGTTATGTTTATGATGTTGAGATTGTTCATACATCCAGTGCGCCTGTTATTCGAGTAGTTGAAGGACAGGTTACTGTAACACCACGAGTAACGAGGTAAGACATGGCTGATCTAAAGGTAAGAGTCAACACAAACAAGTCAATTAAAGTAAAAACTATGGCTCTTGGCATTCAGTCAATGAGCTTATTAGATCTTACAGATATTGATGCAACACAACTAGAAGACGGTGCGATGATGGTATATGATGAACAAACTGCAAAGTTCGTTTTAAAGTCAGAAGTCGATCATCCACGTAGCAAAACAAAAATCATCGGAGGCAAGTACTAATTATGAGTACAATTATTAAAATTAAGAACTCGGGCGTAAGCGGTTCACCATCCGCTCTTGCCACTGGTGAGTTAGCATACTCATACTTAACGGGTACTCTTTCAAATGGTGGAGAGCGCTTGTACATTGGTACTGGCACTGAAGATGCATTAACAGGTGCAGCTGCTAATATTGAAGTTATTGGTGGTACTTACTTCACGAGTAAGTTAGATCACACACCTGGTACGTTAACTCCAGATTCTGCATTAATTGTAGATTCAAATAGCAAGATTGACATCTTCAACGTAGATAACTTACGTTTAGATGGTAACACATTAAGTTCTACAAATGCTAACGGCGACATTAATGTTACAGCAAACGGCACAGGCGACATTAATGTAACAACTCTTGGTGATGTTGTTTTAAGCGGTGCAAACATTACAATGAATGGTGCATTTGCACAAACTGGTGATGTTGAAGTTACTGGTAATGTACATGCAACTGGCACATTAAATATCGATGGACAATCAACGCTTGCATCTTTAAACGTTGAAGATTTAACTGCAACACGTTTAGTTTACGTTGGTGCATCAGGTGAATTAGTCGATTCATCAAATCTAACTTTTGATGGCACATCATTAATCGTTGGTGTTAATAAGTTTACAGTTGCTCATGCAACTGGTAATACACAGATCGTTGGTACATTAAACGTTGATGATCAAACAACATTAGCATCTTTAAATGTTGAAGACTTAACAGCTGGTCGTGTTACATTCGCTGGCACATCAGGTGAGTTAGTTGATTCTGCTAACTTCACATTCAACACATCTACATCTAACTTAATTCTTACTGGTGACTTAGATATCACTGGTTCTGCTGATATTGATAACTTAAACATCAATGGTAACACAGTAACAGCAACTAACTCAAATGGTGACATTAATTTTGCACCTAATGGTTTAGGTGTAACAAACATCAATTCATCAACAGCGGTTAAGATTCCTGTTGGTAATACAGCATCACGTCCAGGTACACCAGTAGCTGGTATGATTCGTTATAACACAACAGATCTACGTTACGAAGCATATGATGGTTCTAACTGGACAGGTCTTGGTGGTGTTATTGACGTTGACCAAAATACGTTCATCCGTGCTGAAACAACTCCAGGCGCAAATAATAACGACTTAGAATTCTACACAGATGGTGTTAAGCGTGTAAACCTTGATGAAAATGGAATGGTCTTTACAGACACAGCAATTCCATTACAAGTTGGCAAGATTAAAATCCAAAATGATACAATCAGTACAACAACTGGTGGTGTTATGTACTTGGATCCAAACCCAACAGGTTCTGCTGGTTCAGTTGTTATCGAAGGTAACTTAACAATTAATGGTACAACAACTACAGTTAATTCTACAGTTGTTACGGTTGATGATCCAATCTTTATTCTTGGTGGTGATACAGCGTTATCTGCACCAGATGGTATGGATAAAGGTATCTTATTTAAATGGCACGATGGCACAGATGCTAAAGACGGTTTCTTCGGTTATGATTCATCTGCTGGTCGATTCACATTCATTGAAGATGCAACAAATGCTTCTGAAGTAATTTCTGGTCTTGCTGCAAACGTTAAGTTTGGCAATGCATTGATCGATAGCATGACATTCACGACTGGCAACTTCTTGAATACTTCAGTTATGGGTGTGAATGCTTCTGGCGACGTTGTATTCTATAACGAAGATGCATCAAGCGTATTTGGTGTTGAAGGTCAAGTATTACAAATGAGTTCAAGCGGTGTGCCATCATTTGGCCACATCGATTGCGGCACATATTAATCGATTTGGGACCTATCATAAATAGTGATAGGTCTATTATTTTATTGGAGATATTATGAAAGTTGATCAACAACAATTTGTAAATGTGTACATTGAACGTCAACAAAGAGCAATTGCAGATCTTACGAATAAGATTGTAATGTTAGAGACACAATTACAACTAGCTAAATTACAAGTAGAAGAATTAGAAAAACAGATTGAAGAAAAAAATAAACCAGATGACGGTTTTAAGAATTCTTCAATTGAAAGTAAACCAGAAGAGTAAATTAGATGGCAACAGTGCTTCAGTTTAAAAGATCTGTAGTTGAGGGTGCAATTCCATCCTCAGGTGCTTTGGCCGATGGCGAAATAGCAATCAACACAGTTGATGGTAAGGTCTTTCTTAAAAAATCTGATAACACTGTTGTACCAGTTTCAGATTGGACTCGTGTTTTATACACAGCAAGTACAACAGATGCTAATCAGGTAGTTGATACATTCAGCGTTACTAAAGTTCGTAGCGCAAAATATATTGTTCAAGCAACACGTGGTTCTGAATATCACATGACAGAAGTCATGGTTATCCATGATGGTACAAATGTGTTTATGACAGAATATTCTACAATTTATACTGGTTCTAATCCTTTGATAACATTAGATGCAGATATTAATGGTGGTAATGTTAGATTGCTAACAACACCTGCAATGAATAATACTGCAATTCGTACTGCTCGCTTCGACACATTGGTATAAGTATGGCAATTAATAAAATTCCAACAAGTGCATTCACAACAGCAGATCTATTAGTTGATACGTTTACGGCAACTTCTGGTCAAACTGATGTGACATTAAGTACATCGACAACTGTTAATGCGTGTATTGTATTAGTAAATGATGTTATACAAGCTCCTACGACTGATTATACAATTACAGGAAATACATTAACATTTACATCAGCACTTGCATTAAATGATGAAGTAATTGTTCGTATTTTGACAAGGCCAACTGGTTATGTTTCAGGCGGTGGTGGTAGTACTGATTTAACAAATTATTATACAAAAACAGAAGTAGATGCAATGATGGATGATATAATTGCACAAATTGAAGCGCTATCGGTATAAAGGATTTTTATGGGTTTAAAAACATCTAAACTACAACGTCTTACTGCAGCTATTACTGCGTTTAAAACTAAATTATCGAATGATAAAGCCGTAGTTAAACAAGAAGCGATTGCTGAAGCTGTACAAACTGTTACTTCATCTGGAAGTGGCGGATCGTCTAGTGGATCAAGTAATTCTTCAGTTGATTGGGCAAATGTTACTAATAAACCATCTATTCCTACATTTACTGTGTCAGGTACAAGTTTGCACATCACTACATAAGGTAATGTATGGCAACACAACAAATAAATTTAAGCACTATTCAAAATGTGTACTTAAATGGTAATGAAGTTTTTGAACTAAAACTTAATAATCAAGTTCTATGGAAAAAGTGGTTGTATAATGGTACAACCACTTTTACTACTTCCTATAGTACTAACTTTATTGGTTCGGCAAGTACATCATTGAATACTGCTATGTCGAATTCTACAAGTAATTTGACAAGTTTTAATACGATGTGGTCCACTTCTGCAACAACGTCATGGTCAACCGCATGGTCTGCGACGACTAGTCATACAACGTCATATTCTGCGACTACTTCACAAACTACTTCATGGTCTACAATTATTGGACAAACTAAAGGTGGTTATGTTTATGGAACTACATCTATCGTTACATCATGGTCCACTGCAAAAAGTAATGTCACTAGTTATTCAACCGCTTATAGCGGAACTACTTCACAAACTACTTCATGGTCTACTAATGCAACGACTAGTGCATCAACTTCATATTTAACAAATTATATTGCGCCAACATCATGGAGCACTGATGCGTCTGGAACACGAACAACGTCTCATACAACTACTATAAATTATAGTACATGGTTAATAACATACGTTGGTAAAGTTTAATGGATACGATTCAAAGTGAATGGGTCAAACAGACTCGAATTGGTAATAATATACCATCATATGATAAAGAATTTTTTATTGAAATAGAAAATTATATCATAAAGACATGCGCAAAATATAATCTAACATGCAAATATAATGTTGGTCCTTTAATTGGTGGAGTACCTCCAAAGGGTGACACAAATAAAATAGTTAATCCATTTGTAAATTCTATTGCATATCATGATGTGATGGGTGGTATTTTAATAAGCACACGTAATGCAGAAGTAAATTGCAGAAATGTAGATACTATTTTAAAATTAGACTCTGATAAGAATATTGCCGATGAAATATTATCTAGAGTTAATGACAAATACGTATTAACACAATGCGATAAATTGTATGATAAAGTTATATTCATCCCTGGATCCAATTTGTTTCATACTGTAGATTGGGAAAAACTTGATGAAGCGATGATTGATAATCCAACAGCGGTTATTAAACTTCATCCAGTTATTACAGAACAATCTGCCAAAATGATTAAAGACAAATGGTTAGATCGTGTAATTGATGAAAAGATGAGTGGTTTACAATTATTAAATGGTGCGTCTACGATTTGGACATCATATAACAGTGAATTTGGGCTTATTGCCAGTTTAAAACAGATTCCATTTGTAAATTTAAGTAAATGGAATGATGTGTTTTCTATGACATATGCTCCAATTTATAGAAATTTAAAATATAAAGATTTAGAATATAATAAAAACGTAGTTTCAAAGGTGATTTCTAGCAAGCGAAGCGGATATGTATTTGCATGGCAAGAAGATTGGAAAGAACGAATTGAAATATATTTTGAATCTATACATGGATTCAAAAAGGGAATGGAATATCCATATGTCTGACGTATTAATTGTAGAAAATAAATTAAAAATTTTTAGTGATGATATCTCTATCGTTAGAACTTTATTGAGATGCGTTCCAAATACAATTTATGTGAATACGCCAGAATTGGCAGATATAAGTATTACAAATAAATATTATGATTTGGACTATAATATTATATCTTTAAAGGATTTTTGGAATGATGGCCATATTTTTTGGTCAATTCCAAATAAATGTTCGCGTTTTGATCAGGAAACAATTACAACTTTCATAAAAGGTAGAATCGTAAAATATGATAATATAATGGTATCCCCATGCCATGAATTCATAAATAATCAAGATTTCTTATTATTTAAAGAGATACATAATAATTTGACATTTGATTTATTTGAACTAAATGGATCAAATGAGATATTAATTAGTTATGGAACGCTTGATGAGTTAATTGAAAAAAATAGTAGTATATTTACAAATAAATTAGCCAATGTAATTTATTCCAAAGATAGAAAATACTTTGTTCGTTTACATAACATAGAATCATCTTCATCATATAAAAAAATTAATGGATTTTTATGTACAGATGATAGCGGCATTTTACAAATAGCAACAGATATTGAAATGGATAGTCGTTTAAAACCATTTTTATATTTAATTTTCACTAGATTTACCGGCGCTTTTACAGTTGAATATTATGAGGATGTTAATAAAATTCAAATCGTAAAATTTAAAACTGGTTTGTCAAAAGATCATATTAAGGAAGATATTCTAAATATTGATGTAGTACAAAATACGTTCAAACGTATGTCAACACGTTATAATTTCGAAAGAAACGTAAATGGATAAATTTATCGTAATGTTATCTGGCGGTAAAGATAGTTTAGCATGTTATTTAAAATTAGTAGAAGAACATGGTAAAGAAAATGTTATGCCAATATCATTGAGTTATTTCTATAAGGGCAATAGAGATCGCGATATAACCATTAGAAATCATATGTTGAAATTAACATCGTCAATGAATGTTACAGTTATTGAAGGAAATGGAAAAGATTTTAGTGATATTTTGGATGGACTATTTTCTAGAATTGATGCTACACAATATTATTTGTGCACCGGAGAAATAGATCATTATGGAGAAATTGCGCTATATTACGAGATTATCAATAAATATAAGCTTCGCGGATTATATAATCCATTTATTGGTAAACCAAAACAAGTTATTTTTAGAGTTTTAGAAAAATATAATGTTGAATTTGTAACTATTTCTGCATTTTTAAATAAAAATAATGTACAATTATATAATAGAGTTTTTGATTATATTGGTAAAAGATTTACTGTAGCTGAATTAGAAAATCTATATAATCAAGATCCAGAATTATATTTTGCATTACAATCAATAACTTTAAAATGTAATGGAACATTTCCATTCTCTGAAAATGATATAAATGCAGTAGTTGAAACAATTAACACACATAAAACATTAGAGAAATCTGTGTATCTAATGTGATAAATATACCAAAATAGAGACAACCATGCCACGTAAATTAAAATCAACTGCATTACAACCAAACGTTGTACATTTGCCAGGAATGGCATCTTCTGAAGATGCGTATGGTTATTGGGGTACAATAGGTTCTCCAAGATTTTATTCTGGTGTAGTGAATGTAAAAATGGTAAGATGAACCTTTTATATAAATAACTAAAACAATTCAAAACGCCCTTTAGTGGAAAGTGAAACAGAGTGGCAAATCAAAAAGACTTTAGAGTCAAGAACGGCCTTGTCGTTGAAGAAGGCGCAATCATCTCAGGATTATCGTACCCAACTACAGACGGTAGTGAAGGTCACGTCTTAACTACAGACGGTCAAGGTAACCTAACATTCCAATTAAATCCGATCAGTGCAGCGACTGGCGAACCTATGGGTTTCGTCAATCGCAATGATTCTACATTTAACTTTGTTGATGGCACTCAAACATTCCAAATTAGTCCAGTTAGTACATCATTCGAGGTATGGACTAAAGGTGTCAAGCGTACATATACTTCAACACAACAAGTAAACGTTAATCCTACATCTGGATTATATTACATTTACTTTGATGCTGATGGTGTTTTACGTCAACAAACATCTTTCTTCAATCTAGAAACACAAACGCCTGTAGCATATATTTATTGGAATGCTACACAAGGTATTGCTACGTTTATTGCTGATGAACGTCATGGTGTTGTTATGGATTGGAGAACACATGAATATCTCCATAGAACACATGGCGCACAGTTTGCATCTGGTTTCTCTGCATCTAATTATGTAATTGGTGGTAATGGATCTTTAGATTCACACGCACAATTAGATCTTGCAGGTGGTACATTCTATGATGAAGATTTAAAGATTCAAATTGTTCATAGCAATTCTCCATCTAATATTTGGGAACAAGATCTTCAAGGTCCTGCAAAAATTCCAATGTTCTATTTGAATGGATCTGTTGCAGAATGGAACATTGATATTCCAACAGATTATCCATTAAAGCAAGGTACATTACGTCCACGTTATAATAATCCAAATGGTGGTAACTGGACAACAACTGATATTGCCGAAAATAAATATGGTATAACATTCATCCTTGCGACCAATAATACCAACTATCCAATCATTGGTATTATTGGTCAACAAGCTAAAGACTCGCAAGGTGAGGCAGAAGCAATTAATTTTGGTGACTTATTATTAACAGGTTTCCCAGTTGTTGAATATCGTCCACTTTACAAATTAGTGTATAAGTGTTCTTCATCATACGCCAATACACCAAAAGCATCTATTGTTTCTATTTGGGATTTACGTACAGTTGCAAATGCTGCATTCAGTACAATCAATACAAATGATCATGGTGCGTTATCAGGTCTTGGCGACGATGATCACTTACAATATGTACATACAACATTAGCTCGCACAATTAGCGCAGATCACAATTTTACTGGTAACTTAAATCTTTCAGGTACATCAATCGATCGTTTGAAAGATGTTGATACATCTACAGTTGCACCTACAAATGGTCAAGCACTTATTTGGAATGGTACTAACTTTGTTCCTGGAGATGTTACTGCCAATTTCTTAGGTCTAACAGATACACCTAATTCGTATTCAGGTCAAACTGGTAGAATCGTACAAGTAAATAATTCTGCAACTGGTCTTGAATTTGGTGATATCGCATTAGGTTCACAAGCACGTGAACAGTTTACATCAACTTCTGGGCAAACAGTTTTTACATTATCAAATACATATGGATCTCAAAACTCTATTCTAGTATTTGTTAACGGTGTACCTCAATTTCCAGGTGACAACTTTACATTAAGTGGACAAACACTTACATTTACATCTGCTCCTGATACTGGTTCTCAAGTTCTAGTTTATGGTTTAACACCTATCACTAATGAAATTACACCAGGTGATGGTACAGTTACTGCTAAGAAACTTGCAGCAAGCGCATATACACGTGATGTGTTTACAGGTGATGGTTCAACAGCAACATATAATTTGAGCGGTGATGCTGGTTCTCCTGTTGCGCCATTTGTATTTGTTGGTGGTATCTTACAAGATCCAGTAACACATTATAACGTTAATGTGGTGACAACACCGCAAACAATTACATTCACTGAAAATATTGCAAATGGTGTTGAAATCACTGTTGTTTATGGACCAGTAAGTGTCACAGGTGTTCCTTCAGATCAAGCAATTACATTTGCCAAACTTGCGCCAAGTAATTTTGCATATAGCGTATTTACTGGCAATGGTTCGCAAGTATCGTTTACGATGTCGCAAACCGTTGCGCTTCCACAACAAATTATTGTAACTGTTGCTGGTGTGCCACAATCGCCTGATGGAACTACATACACCGTAAGTAATACAACTCTTACATTCTCAGAAGCTCCAGCAAATGGCGCAAAAATAGTTATTCGTTATTATGGTTCGCCTTTACCATTTGGCGCTCCAGGTGATAATACAGTTTCAACAGCAAAAATAGTTGATGGTGCAGTAACACCTGCAAAGCTTGATCGTACATATGCTACAACAACAGATGTATCAAACGCTATTGCTGCATTAGTTAATACAGCACCAACAACACTAGATACAATAAATGAATTAGCTGCAGCTCTAAATGACGATGCTAATTTTGCGACAACTATAACGAATAGAATTATCGAAGCTGAAGCCGCTGCTGTGGCAATGGCTATTGCACTAGGATAAATAGAACATGGCTAATACATTTAAATCATATATCAACGCTAACGTTACTGCGCAGACAACGATCTATACAGGTCCATCTGCAACACAGACAACTGTTATTGGATTATCACTTGCAAATACTGGAACATCACTAGCAACTGTGAGTGTTAGCATTCTTCGTTCATCTACAACAGTTTATGTTGTTAAGAATGCACAAGTTCCATTAGGTGATTCTTTGATTCTTTTTGGTGGTGATCAGAAATTAGTTCTTCAAACTGGTGATCAACTTAAAGTTCAAAGCGATCAGAATATTGACGTAATTGCATCATTACTTGAGATTGCATAATGAGTTACTTAGTTTCTGGAAATAACCCAGCAGCAGTTAAAACTGCAGAGCGTAATATCTTTACTGCTACTGCTGGTCAGACTACATTCACAGTGTCACAAGGTTATCAACCTGGCGACTTAGATGTATTCTTAAATGGTGTTCGTCTAGTCGACGGTGATGACTTTAATGCATTAAATGGTAGCACAGTTGTTCTTACATCTGGTGCTGCAGTTGGTGATTCATTAGTAGTTGTATGCTATCGTCCATATCAAGTAACTGATTTCTATACTAAGTCAGAACAAGATACTCGCTACGTAAATGCTAGTGGTGATACAATGAGCGGTGAATTAATCGCCCCGGCATTGACACTAGATCGTCGTTCATGGACACCCGGTTTAAAGATAGGTACTACATCTAAAGATTTTGCAATCTATCGCGAATGGGCTAATAATACTAATACTATTTCAATAGGTAATATTACTGATGGTGTTGAAAGTATTAGATTTGATATAAATGGTCGTATTTACAAACCATCACAACCTATTTGGAGTGGAAGACAATCTGGTAGTGCTACAGCATTAGGAGAAATTCCATTTGATTCTACATATACACGAGGTGGTATGTCTGCAACAACATCTCGTGTAACAGTTCCAGTTGCAGGATATTATCAAATTATGTGGAGTACACATACATATAATAACTATACTGATTATATTGGTATACGTGTAAATAACTCACAAGTTCATTTATCATACGTGAATAACGGTCATTCATGGAATAATATTCATTTGTCAAAGGTGATACCATTGGCCGCAAATGATTATGTCTCATTTTATAATGAAGGTTCAAGCGGTACATACCAGACAGATGTTGCGGTATGGTCGTCACTATCAATCGTCTTTTTAGGATAATATATAATGTCAAAAATTTATACAGTAACTCTTTCAGATGCTGAAGATAAAGCACTTTCAATTGTTGCTCTTTCACAACAAGATTGGATTGATAATGCAGTACATGAACGTTGCAGAGTTGCGATTGAAGAAATTGTTGCCCAAGAAGTTCAGCGCAAATTAGCATTAGGTGAACCTATTACCGGTACTAAAGAAGATATCGTTCTAGCTGCTATAATCGAAACAGCTGCACAACGTCAAGCGCAATTTGATGCAGAGATTGCTGCACGTCAACAAGGTTAACAAATGTCCAGAGCACGAGATCTTAGTAAAGTTGTAACAGATTCAACAGTTTTACCAGCAATTGGTCACGTATCAACACAAGTATTTTCTACTCCAGGAAGTTTTACTTGGACTAAACCTGCAGGTATTAAACGTATTAAAGTGTTTGTTACTGCTGGTGGTGGAGGAGGTGGATCTCATAACTCAGATGACGCCCAAGGTGGCGGAGGCGGAGGCGGTACATCTATAAAATTAATAGATGTTACAAGTGTATCAAGTGTATTGCTAACTGTCGGAGCTGGAGGCAATGGTAGTGCGGGTAATACTTCTGGTGGAGGTACTAGCGGAGGATCTTCATCATTTGGCTCTTATTGTTCAGCAACTGGTGGTGCGCCGCCTGTAACGTGGGCAGTGGGTGGTGCTGGAGGTACTGCAACTGGTGGAGATTTAAATATTGCTGGTGGTGATGGAACTGGTGGTAATATTGATGGCGGTGGTAATGAAGAAACTGGTGGATCTGGCGGTTCTACATTTTGGGGTGGTGGTCCTGCAGGAGGATCATATTGGGGTGGTAGACTTAATGCTAGAGTATGGGGAGTAGGTGGTGCTGGAACACATGCATCGACAAATGATTCTGGTAGTGCTGGCATGTCTGGCGTAGTAATTGTAGAGGAATATAGATAATGGGTCTTCTTTCAGGTTCAAATACACCACGCTATTCACAATATCCATCTGACATCACTGTCGGAGATGGAACTACAACTACGTTCACCTTAGCACGTAATGTAATTTCTCCATCTGCAATTATTGTAACTATTGATGGTGTTCGTCAACATTCAAATACATATACTGCATCAGGTTCTCAATTAGTTTTCTCTGAAGCTCCATATCTTGGCGCACAGATCGAAGTAGTTCATCTTGGTGCTCAAGGTACAGTTCAAACAGTCGCAGATGGTTCAATCACTGCAGCTAAGATGGATGCAAATAACCACGTTGGAGGTTCACAATATCTAATTCGTTTAAACCCAAATACCATTACATCAAATCAAACTATTCCATCTGGTGTTAATGGTGTTTCAGCTGGACCAATTACTATTGCTGATGGTGTAACAGTTGTGATTCAAGATGGCGCAGAATGGAGTATTGTATGAGTCGTTTAGTAGTAGATCAACTCCAAGGTAATGCAGCGACTGGTAATAAGATCACTATTCCTACTGGTCATTCTTTAATTGCTCCTGGACATGTATTACAATGTGTGTCAAACATTTATAACACACAACTATCAATGCAATCATCTTCATATAGCGATATTTTTTCCGTTACATTAACTCCTAAAGCATCTAATAGTAAATTTTCAATTGATGCTTTATTAACTTTCAGTGATAATGGCCGTGGTTATACAACAAATAGTGTAGAAACAAAATTTGCTATATTTAATTCATATAATCAATCATATGTAAATCCTGCAGTTGTATCAAGTTATACAGGTGGAACAGAATTTTGGGGTTGGGACGCTGAATTAGGTTATGCTTTTGCTGATGAACCAAATGCGTATTTAATTAAACAGGCAAAGTTCATTGGTGAAGTAATAGGTTCTTCTGCAGGATCTCCAATCACATTTACATTACGTTGGAAAAATAGCGGAAGCTATAGTTCATTTTTAAATAGAGTTTATCAGAGCACTGGTTCTGGTGCTGGCGTATCAGCATTACGTGTGTGGGAGATAGCACAATGAGTATTCTAAAAGTAGATGCAATTCAAGATAGAAACTCAACTGTTTCTATTAATCCTACACAAGTTCCAGCATATATTCGTGCAACACCTGGAACGCTTTCTAATCCAGCAAGATCTGGTCGCGAATTAGTTAATTATGATCCAACACTTCCAAATGGATTATATTATATTACTTCAGGCGGTGTTGCACAACAGGTTTACGTAGATATTCAACGTGGTGGATGGATGTTAGTTGCGTCAAATAGGTACGGCGATACATTAATTCCAAGCGGCACATCACGTTTAGCCACTGGATACGAATTAGATCGCGGAGGTCTTGGAGCATTAGGTACATCGAATCCTGATCAAGATCATATCATTGGTAATATCATAAATACATTACCATTTAACAGCGTTCGTGTATTTGGATGGGGGTTAAATGATGTAAATTCAACTGCAACGTATGAATCAAATTCTACTGCATGGGGTAATTACATTGATGTTAGGTGGTTTTTATCACGCAGTGGTGCACCAAGATTATATGAAGTTCAACCACGTTCTGCGGTAACTATTGGTGGTTCATCATCTCTAGCTTCTGGAGCTGCATACTTTATTCTAGATTGTATAAAAGTAAATAGATTGACTAGCGGTGGTTATGATGCAAATGCTGATCAAGTTACGATTGGTGCAGCTGCAGTAACCAGTTCAACTGGTGATCCATCTGCTGGTACATATTTGGGTCATGGTTCTGGTGAAGGATCTACTGCAGGTGAAGGTTGGTATGATTCTTCAAATACTGCATACAACTGTCGTTCATATACAACTTGGGTTCTATAAAATATGGCTTCAATTCTTAAATTAGATACATTACAAACTCCAAGTGGAACTGGTGTAATTACATCACCAAATACTATTGTGAGTTCAGGCGCAGTAATACAAACTGTATATGCGTCTTTTCCCACATCTCAAACTTTTCAAACTGCATCATGGGTAGATTGTGGCGGAACCGCAATCTTTACACCTAAAGCTACTAATTCAAAATTTAAAGTTGATTTTTTTATTAACACAAATGCATCAGATGATACTGATGCATCAGGCGCCAATAATGCAAATCCATATTGCTATGCAAAACTCGTAAGAAGTGTTGCAGGTGCTTCATTTAATAATGCAGATGACACCAATTCTTTTAGTCTTAGCGATGCCCATCATTTAGATATTTCTCCATATCGTATTACATCAACTGATGGTTCTGCTCAAGGTATGAGATATAGAACTCGTGGTTGTTATAGAACCTTGATAGATGCACCGTCATATGTATTAGGTAATACAATAACTTATAAAATACAAGTACGCACATCAGATACATCAATAGGTCGTTGGTTTAGAACGTGTCAACCAGAAGGATTTGGCAGCGATAATTTATATGGTGGAACACCTACATACATTGTTATTACGGAGATTGCGCAATAATGGCAGTTACTAAAGTTTCTCAAAGAATGGTGAAAGCAGTTTCACGTCGCCTTGAAATTATCACAACATCTCAAACTTGGACAGTTCCTACGCATATCACATCATTTGATGTATTAGTAATTGCTGGTGGCGGTGGTGGTGGCATGGGTACTGCAGGTGGTGGTGGCGGTGCCGGCGGTTTAATTAATTGGACTACATTCAATATTAATTCATCATATGCAACAGCATCTATTACTGTAGGTGCTGGTGGTGCATCTTTAACTACTTCAACCGATACTATTAAAGGTAATAATGGCGGAAACAGTGTATTCACATACGCTGGTTCTACATTAACTGCTATTGGTGGTGGTGGTGGTGGATCTGAAGCAAACTCAGTTGGTGGAACTGGTGGATCAGGCGGCGGTGGTGCAAGAACAAACGTAGGAGGTTCAGGTACATCTGGACAAGGATACAGTGGTGGCACCGGAGGTGTTGGTGGTGAATCTCCGTGGGCATATGCTGCAGGTGGCGGCGGCGGCGCTGGTGGTCCTGGTTATAATTCTACACCAAACAGCGCTTGGGGAGCAGGCAAAGGTGGCCCAGGTGTTATTATTCCAGAATTAGGTTATGCTGTATGCGGAGGCGGAGGTGGTGGTCTCCAATGGGGTAATTATTCTGGTGGTGTTGGTTATGGTGGTTATGGTGGTGGTGGAAATGGTTCAGTTAGCGCGTGGGGTCCATCAAATGGTGTAAGAGGAGATACTGGTGGTTATGCGCAAGACGCTTATGCATTCGGCGCTGGAGGCGGAGGTGCTGGTGGCGATTATGGTTGGTCTGGCGCAGGTTTTCAAGGTGTAGTATTAATTAGATACTACGGATAAATACAAGATATGGCAATCGATAAACTAACATCTCAAGCACTAGCAAGTGGATCAGTCACATCTGACGCAATTGCTACTGGTGCTATTACAGTTGCAGATATTCCTAATGGTGAAATTACTGCAGCAAAACTTGCAACTACAGCTGTAACTGACAAACTTGGTTATACACCAGTAAGTCCAACTGATTTATCAACTAAAGCAGATACTACTAGTGTTAATTCAGCACTAGCTTTAAAAGTTGGTATTGATTCTGCAAATGGTGCTGCTATTTTACCAGTTGGTACAACAGCACAAAGACCATCGACACCATCAATCGGTATGCAACGTTGGAATAGCACAATAGGAGCAAACGAATATTGGAATGGTATCGATTGGATATCGATTTCTAAATATAAAATTGAATACTTAGTAGTTGGCGGCGGCGGTGGTGGTGGTGGCGCTGAAAACTCCAATGGTTTTGGAGGCGGCGGCGGTGGAGGTGGTGCTGGAGGTTATATTGCATCATCAATGTATGTTGATATAAACAATTCATTTCCAATTGTTATTGGTGCTGGAGGTCAAGGTGGTACATCTAGTAGTAATTCTCCATTAACATCAACTAATGGAAATTCAGGATCAAACTCAATGCTTGCTAGTATCACAGGCATTGGTGGCGGCGGCGGTGGTCGTGATGAAGGAGGAACTCCTGGATATGGTTTATCTGGAGGATCTGGCGGTGGCACGGGTGGAGACACATCTGGTTCAGGTGGATCTGGCACATTAGGACAAGGAAACGCTGGTGCTGCTGGCCAACAAAATGGTCGTTGCGGCGGTGGAGGTGGCGGCGCAGGCGTCGCATCAACTTCACGTGATGGTGGTATTGGTCTTCAATGGCTAAATGGTTCATATTACGCAGGTGGAGGCGGTGGTGGCGCAGGTAATGGTGTTACTACAACTGCCCCAGGTGGAAATGGTGGAGGAGGCACTGGCGCTTCTACAAATGGTACATCAGCATCTTTACAAGGTTCAGGTGGTGAAACTGCTGGATCTACAAATACTGGTGGGGGCGGTGGCGGATCCGCTGCTGGTAGATCAGTTGGTGGTATGAATGGCGGTTCAGGTGTTGTGATTATTCGTTATGCTGGATCTCAACGTGGCCAAGGCGGAGTTATAACATCTAATGGTGGTTATACATATCATACATTTACAGGTTCTGGCACATTCTCTGCTTAAGGAATTAATATGTCACATTTTGCAAAAGTAGTTAATGGTTTAGTTACACAAGTTATTGTAGCAGAACCAATTTTTTTCGAAACATTCATAGACTCTTCTCCAGGTGAATGGATTCAAACATCATATAACACTTATGGTGGTCAACATGCACAAGGTGGAATACCTTTGCGTAAGAATTATGCGGGCATTGGTTTTACATACGATTCAACCCGTGATGCATTTATTCCACCACAACCATTTCCATCATGGTTGCTTGATGAAGAAACATGTTTATGGAATGCGCCATTACCATATCCAAATGATGGTAAAGATTATGTTTGGGATGAACAAACCAAAACATGGACAAGTTTATAAATACATCTATTAACAAGGAAACTTAAAAAATGAAATACGATATTCCAGCAGCTCTACAAGCTCTTAAGCCAGGTGCTCAATGGGTTCTTCGTGGTAGCGAATATTCTGGTCTTGAGTGGATGGACACTGTTCAAACACAACCAACAGAAGCAGAGATCAATGCTAAGATCGCTGAACTAGAAGCAGTTGAACCAATGCGTCTATTACGTATCGAACGCGACAAGCGTTTAGCAGAAGTTGATTGGGAAGTCACTAAGGCTTACTCAAAGGGTGAAGCAGTTCCAGCAGAACTAGCAACTTATATGCAAGCGTTGCGTGATCTTCCAGATACAGCTACACCAGAATTAGATGCATCAGGTCAATTGGATCCAGCATCTGTTACATGGCCAACTCGTTAATATGGCATTACGCAAGATTAATCCAGCAATGTTAGCAACGCAACTTACTGCGTCTAGCATTGCCGATTCTGCAATCACAACTGCTAAACTAGCAGATGGTGCAGTTGCGACTGCTAAATTAGCAGATAGCGCTGTTACTTCTTTAAAAGTAGCAGATGGAACTATTGCACCGGTAGATACAACAACACAAATCGCGACAACTGGTAAAGCATTATCAGTTGCTATCGCTCTAGGATAATATATGGCAGAAGTCTTTAAGAACTATGCTACTGCAGCAGTAGGTACATCCGAAACTACAGTATACACTGCACCTGCTAACACAACGGCTGTTGTGATTGGTATGACATGTGCAAACGTTTTAAGCATTACTCAAGTTAACATTAACGTTAAAGCCACAGTTGGTGGTACTGCAGTGTATGTAGTTAAGAATGCTGGTGTTGCAGTAGGTGGTGCAATGGTCCCAATTGGTGGAGATCAGAAAGTAGTTCTTGAAGCTGGTGATACACTTGCAGTTACATCTACAAGTGCTAGTTCAGTTGATGTTCTATTGAGCGTATTGGAGCAAAGTTAATGGCAGTAATTGGAGCTTCTCCAGCGTTAACTTATGTGCCAACAACTAGTCAGGCATTCAGCGGAAATGGTTCACAAACTATTTTCACGCTAAATACATCTGTTGCTGCAAATGCAGATATTGAAGTTCTTGTTGATAACGTTCAGCAATCACCATTTGATGGTTCATATACTGCTGGCGGAACTACACTAACATTCTCAGAAGCACCTGCAACTGGAACAAATAACATTTATGTAGTGTATCGTGCTGTTCGTATTGTTGCAACAACGCAGATGATTCCAGATAATGGATCTGTAACTAGTGCTAAACTATCTGGTGACTTAACTACACCTGGAAACTTGAGTGTAACTGGAACAGTTGAAATCAATGGTGGTTCTGGTAGTATTGGTCTTACACTTAAAAATGGTGGGGATCTTCTTTTAAAAAATGCTGATAACACTGGTTCAGCTGTCATATACTGCGATACAGATAGCGAAGTTAAAACGTCAAGCAGCGTTACAGCTTCAGGTTTTAAACTTGGTTCAGAATTAAAAACTTCATGGGGAAAATCAGTTAAACAAGTTCAGACTGGATTTGCTGCAGCAGGTATTACTACAGTCAATAGTACTACTCCAACAACTATTATGTCAGTATCAATTACCGTTGCAGCTGGAAGTACAGTATATATCACTGCGCAAGGTGAACAGAATGCTGTCGGTGATGGTTGGCAATGGCATAGAATTTATAGAGGCGATACTGCGCTTGGCACAACTGCAATTACTGTAACATCCAATACATGGAATGAAGAATTTCATCACTCATATTGGGACACAAATTTATCTGCAGGAACATACGTATATAATTTTAAAGTATGGAATGGTTCAAACTATTCGCAATATGGTGAACATAGTACACCAATGATCCAAGTTGTAGAGTTTGGAGTATAATATGGCTTTAAGTAGAGTACCTTCACATCAGTTTACTGTTGATAGTAACATTACAATTCCAACTGGTAAAAAATTAAATGCCATTGATACTGCTGGAATTTATGCGCCTGGTCAAATATTACAAGTACAACAAACCGTAATCACATACCCAATAACGTTTACTACTACATTAGCAGATGTTATGTCTGTGACAATTACACCAAAATTTTCAACTAGTAAGGTTTTAGTTGAATGGGATACAGTTTGGGGTCGTGGTGTTGATGATTATGGTGCATTTTACTTATATAAAAATGAATCCAAAGTATATGGTGCAACAGGTGATGCATCTTATCAAGATTATCAACGCGCAACTGGTTCAATCATGAATCGTGGTTCTGGTCAAGATCAGTATGTTACACAAGCTATTAGTGGAAAATATTTAGATACACCGAATACTACATCTCTTTTAACATATAAATTAAAAGCATATTGCACATATGGCTCTAACATTTATTTAAATAGAGCAGAATTTGTAGGTGATACTGGTTATCAAATTAGAACATTTTCATCATTTACATTAACAGAGATCGCACAATGAGTACACTTGGTAATACACCTTCATCAGGAGAATTTACAGTTCTTGATACGATTGTACCAAATGGTGCAACTGCATATTCGCTTACTAAGAACTCAGTTGCTCAAACAACATATCGTGCAGAGCAATTATTAGTTTCTGTTAACGGTTCTATTCAAGCAGCTGGCAATTCATATACAGTTTCTGGTTCAGTTATCACATTCTCTGAAGCTTTAACTGCAAGTGATTCAATCGATTTCATTCTTGCACTAGGTTCAATGAATGATGGTTTAACAGTTTCAGATGCGACTATTACTGCTGCAAAACTTGCAAGTGATATTGCATTAACAACTACACCAATTCGTATCAATTCAAACGAGATAAATGTTCCTGTTACTATTGGTGCAAATCAAAATGCAATGGTAATTGGTCCAATCGCAATTAATGCCGAGATTATCGTCAATGGCTCTTTTACAGTGGTTTAATACATGGCATCAATAATTACAGTAGACACAATGCAAGGTTTGACTAGTGGTCAAATCAATCTTCCATCTGGACATAAAATTAAAGCCATTGATGGCGGAGCAATTGTTGCACCTGGCATGATTGTGCAACGTCAGATATACAGTTTCAAATCACAAATTGTTGTAACATCGCAATCGTTTGTTGATGTTTTTAGTTGCGCATTTACGCCAAAATATACAAATAGCAGAATTTATTTAAGTTGTAATTTACATTACGGTAAACGTACTGCTGGTGAAATGCAATTTCCTCATAGATTTTTAAGAAATACATCTGATGTTACTAATAATATGACATGGGTTAATGGCGGAAGTAACTTTGACACTATGCGATTTCCTGATACAACACAAGCAAATGGTCATATGCATGTATTATATCAAGCGTATGATGAACCAGCAACTACTAGTACTATTAGTTATAAATTCCAATTATTAAAAACAAACGCTGGTTATGCTGATGTTTATATTAACTTTAATAATAATACTGGTGGTTCAGTAGTTACAATTGAAGAGGTTGCACAATGACATCAATTATTAGAACAGATGCTATCTCTACTGTTGCTGGCACTGGAAACATCACATTACAAACTGGTAATAAAATTGTTAGTCCGGATGTTGGTGGTTTAGTTGCGCCTGGACAAGTAGTTCAAGTTAAATATAAATCTTCTGGTACACGCACAACCATCAATTCCACTAGTTTTGTAGAACCGAGTGTAGATTATCGAGTATCAATTACACCTAAATTTAGTAATAGTCTAATTGTAATTAATTATTATATTCCTACTAATCCAGGCGCCAATTATGCAACTAATACGATTTTTTCATATAGAGCATTTAGATCAATTAATGGAAATAAGTCATATTCATTAACGTCTGCAGGTAGTACTAACGGTTCAAGAAATGTATTTTCTGGAATAACTACACGTCCTCCAGGATACGATGTTAATGATCCAGTGCATGCTCAATGGCAGTCAATTGACACTCCAGGAACAACATCTACTATTGATTATGGTTTTGAAGCTATGCGCGAAAGCGGCGGTACTGGTACTATGTATTTTGGATATAGCGCAGGTGATAGTTCGGCATGGGGATTTGATATTGATATTGTTATTACAGCTTGGGAGATTGCGCAATAATGGCTAATGTAAGCACAATGTATGTTAATAATATCGCTCCTCGCGATACTGCAGCAGTAACATTTCCAAATAAACCTGCGTTTAGAGTTTATGGTGTAACCAATTCTCCATCAAATGATATATGGACTGCTTCACACGCCTATAATAAAATTATTTGGCCGAATGCAAGATATAATATTGGCAATCATTATAATGCGACTAATGGAATTTTTACTGCTCCAGTAAAAGGTTTATATAGATTTGAAGTATTTACTTGGACGAATAGTACAAACGCTGGAATATCACAAGTTGTAATTGCTAAAAATAATTGGGGTTCAAATAATAATGTTGAATCATTGATTATTGGTGAAGGTCGTATATCTCCATCATCAACTGGTCAAACTCAATATACACGCAATGTGTGCATTGGCACAGATTATCTTAATGCTGGGGACACAGTTTTTGCAGCGTGCGGAAATGAAAACACAAATATGCATATTTCTACAAGTGATCGTTATTCGCACTTCTCTGGTTATCTAATAGGATAAAGTATGGCGATAATTAAACCTAAAAATATACCAGTTGTAAATTTAACTGGTACGTTATCTAGTTCACAATTACCAGTTTTAGATATTAATAATATACGTCCAGGATCAATAATTCAAGTAACATCTGGTGAATTAACGTCTAGAGTTGTATACAATCAACAGTCTTTTGGTGATATTGGTCTATCTGCAACAATAACACCATCTTCTGTAACTAGTAAAATATTTGTTATTATTACTCTTGGAAGATTTACAACAACACAATCTAATAATGATCATGGTTGTGCTGTTAGATTATTGCGCAATGGTGTAGATTCTGATTTAAATGGTATTCAATCTGGAAATAGACCTCGTTCTATGTTGACTATTCCAGGAAATTCATTTAACGTAGATCATAATAATGGTGGTTATTCATGTGCTGGCATAGATTCTCCAAATACTATTAGTCAAATAACTTATAAAGTACAAGCGTGGAATCAAACATCTGGTTATCCGTTAATTATTAATGGTTCAAGCGCTGATACAGATGACGCCAATTTTTATAGATCTCGTACAAAATGCATTATTACATTAATGGAAATTAAACAATAATCTAATTTTCAAAAACATATAAATAGTCCAGATACAACAATCTGGACTATTTTTCTATGAACACCTTAATTTTAACGCTCCGTAAAACATTAGCAAGTAATTTTGCTTTATATCTTAAGACACAAATGTTCCATTGGAACGTTGAAGGTCCTAATTTCAATGATTATCATGCATTCTGGGCAGGTGTTTATACAGATCTTTATGAACAAAATGATCTGATTGCAGAATACATTCGTCAAGCAGGTGAATATGCACCTGGTTCTTTATCAGTCTATGCACAAATCTCTGATGTTAAAGACGAAGAAGGTTTCCCAAAAGCAAATGAAATGTTTGTGCAGTTCTTATTAGACAATCAAACGATGATTCGTTTATATGAAGAACTATATGCTGCAGCAGAAGCATCTAAAGATTACCAGATTTCAGATTATTGTGCTCAACGTTTAGCAGCACATAAGAAACATGCGTGGATGACACGTTCATTGTTAAAGGCTTAAAATGGCAATTCCAACAAATAGACAGCAACTCATCGACTATTGCCTACGTAAGTTAGGTGCACCAGTCCTTGAGATTAACGTCGATGATGATCAGATTGAAGATCGTATCGATGAAGCTTTACAGAAATATCGTGACTTCCATATGGATGGTCAACGTAGAGCTTATATTCCAGTTCAGATTACACCAACAGATATTCAGAACAAATACGTTACATTAACTGATAACGTAATATATGCAACTCGTGTGTTGCCTATTACTAATGCATGGTCAACAACTAACATGTTCTCCATGAAATACCAATTATATTTGAATGACTTCTATGCATTATACAAAGCTGAGTCATTACAATATTACACGCAAATGCAACAATACTTGTCAGAGTTAGATGCTGTGTTAAATGGTATTCAACCAATTCAGTATCAACGTCATGGTAATAAATTGTTTGTTGATATGTCATGGTCAGATAAACTTCAAGCAGGTCAATATTTAATTGTTGAATGTTACTTATCGCTTGATGATACACCAGAAATGTGGAATGATGCATGGTTAAAGCAATATTCTACTGCATTAATCAAACAACAATGGGGTCAAAACCTATCTAAGTTTGATGGCATGCAATTGCCTGGTGGTGTAACAATCAATTCACAAGAAATTCTTCAACAAGCTGAAGACGAAATTCGTCAACTTGAGCAAGATCTTCGTAACATGTATGAATTGCCAACAGATTTTATTTGTGGATAATTAATGGCTACAAGTGTTTATTTCAATCATGCAGTAAGATCTGAACAACATCTTTACGAAGATCTTGTTATAGAATCGTTTAAGCGTTATGGTATTGATGTTTATTACATACCACGTGGATTAACACGCTTAGACAATATTATGAATGAAGATATTGCTAGTGTGTTCGGTGATGCATACTTGATTGAAATGTATCTTGAAGATCAAGCAGATGGTTATGGTGGCGAGCAAACATTAATGTCTAAGTTTGGTCTTGAAATTCGAGACACGTCAAATTGGATTGTTGCACGTCGTCGTTGGGAAGAATTTATTGGTGTTCAGAATAACACTATTGTAGCAGGTCGCCCTAATGAAGGTGACTTAATCTATATTCCATTGACTGGTTCATTCCACGAAATTAAGTTCGTCGAACATGAATCGCCATTCTATCAATTAGGCAACATTTTTGTTTACAAGTTACAATGTGAAACATTCGAATATGCTAACGAAGTATTTGATACTGGTGTTGAAGAGATAGATAGTATTGAAGACATATATGCATTTGCTCAGCGAATGTTAATTTCTGATGGTAATGGTATTCAATTCTTGCCTGAAGAGAATGTACGTCAATTGGTTGGTTACGAAGAAGATGGATCTCCACGTTACATCTATGGTAATATTGGAGAAGTAGATTATATTTCACCTATCTCTGCAAACTTAGTAATCAATCAGATTCACTCTTCATCTGGTTCAACTGGTTTCTTTATTCCATCCGGATCAAGTGCAGAACGACGTTTAGAAGGATTAGATTCTGGTGCAATTTGGGGTATCGCTTCTGTTGAAGATAGCAAGACATTACCAAATGATCCAGATGCAGATAACTTATCATTTGAAACTGAGGGCGATTCGATCCTCGACTTTACAGAAATTAATCCATTTGGTGAACCAGGTGGTTCATTCCCTATACTTTCACAGATGGACACATATATCACTCCTACGTTCGATGAATTATCTGTACGTATGGATACAACAGCATTCACAATGGATCAACAGGTATAAACATGGCAAAGAAAAGTATTGGTCTAGGTACCACAGCTAACGATCACTCAGGCGATTCATTACGTGTCGCTGGTGGTAAAATTAATGATAACTTTACAGAACTTTATAACGCGCTAGGCGCAAATGGAACATTAACAGTTGCAGCTATTGCAAAAACTGGTAATTATTCCGATTTAGTTGGTGCACCACCAACAGCTCCAGCACTAGTTGCTGCACCTTTATCTGCAAATGCTGTTGGCACAGTTGGACAAGTATCATTTGATGCAAATTATTTTTACGTATGTGTAAATACAAATACATGGAAGCGTGTTGCATTGTCAACATGGTAATTTAAATGCTTGGACAATATTTCTATCATTCGCATATTAGAAAGACCGTATCAGTATTTGGTACGATCTTCAATAACATCGTCGTTCAACGTAGAGACGCGAATGGTAATGTCTTGAATAACGTAAAAGTGCCATTATCATATGGTCCACGTCAAAAGTTCTTAACACGTCTATTTGAAGAACCAGATTTGAATGCACCAGAGGTTGCTATTCGTTTACCACGTATGTCATTTGAACTTACTGGTATGCAGTATGATACGACTTCTAAGCTAAATAAAATGAATACGCTTGCAGTACCATCTATGAATGGTCAATCGACTGTGCGTAATCCTGTTCCATATATTATGAACTTTACGTTGACAGTGTATTCAAAAACTCAAGACGATGCATTACAAATCGTTGAGCAAATTATTCCGTATTTTAATCCTGAATATATAGTTACAATTAGAGAAATTCCAGAACTTGGAATCACACGTGATATTCCTATCATATTACAGTCAGTGAATTATTCTGATGACTATGAAGGTGATTTTTCAAATCGTAGAATCTTGATGTATACTCTTGATTTTTCAATGAGAACATTTTTCTATGGTCCAACTAAATTGGATCAAGCAGTTATTAAAGATACAACTGTTAATACACGCGATTATGATAATGGAAGTATGATTCAGCGAATAGAAGATAAAGTAAGTCCTCTTAGCGCTAATGAAAATGATGATTACGTTATCACTGAAACGATAACTGATTTTGGTTTTGATGTATTTGAATAACGTGATGAAACTATGAAACCTATAGATAATACTAACAAGAGAGAAAAGATAGCAGCAGCCCTTAATAAGAATTTACCGATATCGGTAGATGAAAAATCTTCTCCATCTAGCGACGATCTGCAGGTCGACTATGATGTTTCGAGAGAGACATATAAAGAACTTATTGATAAGGGTAATAAAGCTATCGATTTGATGATGGAATTAGCACAAGATTCCCAGCATCCTCGTGCATTCGAGGTATTAGCTACGCTTCTAAAAACTCAAGCTGATAATACAGATAAGCTTGCAGATCTTCAAAAGAAAGTTCATGTATTACGCCACGGCAAAAATACAATTCCGAACTCTTCAGCCTCACAACAGGTCACAAATAATAATGTATTTGTAGGTTCTACTACGGATCTACAACGTTTTATTCTTTCTCAACAGAATAAAGGTGAAGTGATAGATGTCCCAAACACCAACACCGAATAACTCATCGATAAAAAATTCTGAGTTTGGTTATCTCGGCAATCCATTAGTTAAACGTGACGGTGTCGAACAAACATTTACTCAACAAGAATTAACAGAATACATTCGTTGTATGAATGATCCTGCGTACTTCGCACGTAAGTACGTTAAGGTTATTAACCTTGATAGAGGTTTAGTTCCATTCGATCTATATCCATATCAAGAAAGAATGTTTACGCACTTCAATGACAATCGTTTCTCGATTGTTCTTGCATGTCGTCAATCAGGTAAATCAATTTCATCTGTTGTGTATCTCTTATGGTACGCAATCTTTAAACCTGAACAAACTATTGCTGTGTTGGCCAACAAAGGTTCAACTGCACAGGAAATGTTATCACGTGTCACGTTAGCACTTGAAAACTTGCCATTCTTTTTACAACCTGGTTGTAAGACGCTAAATAAAAAATCGATTGAGTTTTCTAACAACTCTCGTATTATTGCTGCTGCAACATCAGGTTCTTCTATTCGTGGTATGTCGGTCAACTTGTTGTTCCTTGACGAATTTGCTTTCGTTGAAAATGATGCAGTATTCTATACATCTACATATCCAGTAGTTACATCAGGTAAAACTACTCGTGTTATTATTACATCAACTGCAAACGGTTTAGGTAATACTTTCCATAAATTATGGGAAGGTGCTGTACAAGGTACAAACGATTTCAAAGCATTCCGTGTTGACTGGTGGGACGTTCCTGGTCGTGATGAAGCATGGAAGAATCAAACAATCGCAAACACATCTGAATTGCAGTTTGACCAAGAATTCGGTAATAATTTCCATGGTACAGGTAATACTTTAATTAATGCTAATACATTGTTATCATTAAAGGCTAAACAACCAATCTATCGCATGAATAATGTGACAGTTTATGAAACGCCTGCTAAAGTTGATCCTGAAATTCCAGGATCTAAAGACCATAATTACTTAATGTTCGTTGACGTTGCTAAAGGTCGAGGTCAAGACTATTCGACATTCAACATCATTGATGTTACAACAAAACCGTTTAGACAAGTTGCAACATATCGTGATAATTTAATATCACCATTGCTATTTCCAGATGTCATACATAAGTATGCTAAGCTTTACAATAAAGCAGTAGTAGTTATTGAAAATAACGATCAAGGTACTGTTGTTTGTAATGGTTTGTATTATGATCTTGAATATGAAAACGTATACGTATCATCCTCTGTAAAACAAGATGGTATCGGTGTCTTCATGGATAAGAAGATCAAACGAATTGGTTGCTCTAATATGAAAGATTTGATTGAGCAACATAAACTAGAAGTTGTTGATGCAGAAACTATTGTAGAGCTTTCTACATTCTCTGCTAAAGGACAATCTTATGAAGCATTACCTGGTTGTCATGATGACTTAGTAATGAACTTAGTAATGTTTGGTTGGTTCACTGGTACACCAATGTTTGTTGAAGCAGTTGACTTGACAATGCGTGAATTCATTTACCGTCAACAAATGCAAGCTATCGAAGATGAAGTTTTACCATTTGGTTTCATTGAAGATGGTAGAGCGCTATTAGAACCAATTAAAACAGTAGACGAAACAGGACAACAGTGGATGGAGTTTCCACCTGAGATGAGATTAGAATAATGTTTGCATATATTTTATTTGCTTCAGCAATTGTTATTTCGGGAATCGCCGAATTTTATTCTATTGCTGGATTAGTATCCATATTTTCGAGTCAAGCTTTGGCATCCATCATTATGGGTGCAGCACTTGGTATTGGTAAACTTGTTGCTGCTTCATGGGTGTATCGTAATTGGGATACAACATCAAAGCTTTTAAAATATTATTTCACTGCAGCAGTAGTGATTCTATCATTCATCACTTCTATGGGTATCTTTGGTTACCTATCAAAAGCACACCTAGATCAATCAGTAGTGATTGGTGAATCTGCATCGAAACTTTCAATTTATGATGAAAAAATTAAGACCGAAAAAGAGAATATTGAGGCAAACCGTAAGGCACTTAAACAGATGGATGAGTCAGTGGACCAAATATTGGGTCGCTCAACAGATGAAAAAGGTGCCGCGAACGCTGTGGCTATTAGAAGGTCCCAGCAAAAAGAGCGTGCTAGACTTCAAAATGAAATACTACAGTCGCAAAAGTCTATTGCGGAACTCAATGATGCCCGTGCGCCTATTGCCGCCGAGACCCGTAAGATTGAAGCCGAAGTTGGACCGATTAAATACGTTGCTGAATTAGTGTATGGAGAATCATCTGAAGAAGTAATTGGCAAAGCAGTTCGTATGATGATCATTCTAATCATCTTCGTATTCGATCCATTAGCGATTTTATTATTAATTGCTGCAAACATGGAAATGAACAAGGCTAAGAAAATAGTCGTAGAAGAACCAAAGTTAGAACTCGATATTAAAGAAGAAATACCACAGAAAGTTACAATGTTAGCACCTATTAAACCTAAAAAACCTAAAACACCGGTGAAACCTAAGAAACCTTCTAAACCAAAAACAGATAAAGATACTATGATAATCAATCGTAACAGCGTTTACAGATTTGAACCATGAAAAACAGTATCTTATAAATATAATAAGATGTGATATAAATATCTTATTATGCACCATATTATGCTCTCAACAACATATAACTAAATCGAGGTAGAGAAGAATGGCTTTTCAAGTTTCTCCAGGCGTGGTAACACGCGAAATCGATCTTACAAACGTAATTCCAGCAGTATCTACTTCAATTGGTGCTACTGTAGTCGCAGGTTTGTGGGGTCCAGCAGAGGAGATTGTAACCATTACTAACGAGAAAGAATTGGTAGACACATTCGGTGTTCCAGTTGACGCTACAGCAGCTTATTTCTTTAACGCTGCAGCTTTCTTAAAGTACGGTAACAATCTAAAAGTTTCCCGCATCATTGCATCTGGCGCATTAAACGCGACATCAGGTACAACTAGCGCAGGTACTGGTTTATTAATCAAGAATCGTGCAGATTATGAAGATAACTATTCTTCATTCGAAGCAGCTGATACAGTTGGCACTTTCACAGCAAAGTTCCCTGGTACATTTGGTAATTTATTGCGTGTATCATTCGTTACGAACACAGCTTCGTTTAATGGTTGGGATGCAGCAATTGGTTATTCTGTAGAAGATCAATTCACAGGTGCACCTGGTACATCAGCTTATGCAGCAAGCAAAGGTGGTTCTGCAGATGAAATGCACTTCGTCGTTATTGACGAAACTGGTTACATCACTGGTACAAAAGGAACAATCATTGAAAAGTTCGAAGGTCTTTCTCAAGCTAAAGATGCCAAAAACTTCGATGGTTCATCAAACTATTACAAAGACGTTATCAATACACAATCTAAGTATGTGTGGGTAACTAATGCTCCAACTGGTTTAACATATATTGGTGGAGAATCATCAACTGATTTTACAACAGCTGATACTGCATACAACCGCGTTTTAGCTGGTGGTAACAACGGTGGTACAATCGATGCAGGTGATATCGATACAGCATTCCAAGTCTTCAATGACGCAGAAACTGTTGATGTCAATTTATTGATTGGTGCTCCAACATTGGGTACAGGTACAGATTACGAAGATGGCGTAACACAAGCAAATAACTTGTTGGCTATTGCAGAAAATCGTAAAGACGTTGTTGCATTCATTTCTCCTCCAATGGAAGCTACTGTCGGTGCAGGTTCAGATGCTAAGAATAACGTTCTTACATTCGCTGACCAATTGACATCAAGTTCATATGGTTTCTTAGATTCTACATCTTTGAAAGTATATGATAAATATAACGACGTATATCGTTGGATTCCAGCAGCTGGTCACATGGCTGGTCTATGTGCTAACACAGATGAAGTTGCAGATCCATGGTTCCCACCAGCAGGTTATACACGTGGTCAAATCTTAGGTATCACTAAGGTTGCTTTCAATCCAAAGAAAGCTGAACGTGATGACTTGTACAAGAAGCGCGTTAACCCAATCGTTTCTTTCCCAGGTGAAGGTACAATCTTGTTCGGTGATAAGACTCTACAAGCTAAGCCATCTGCATTCGATCGTATTAACGTACGTCGCTTGTTCATCATCTTGGAAAAAGCAATCGCAACAGCTGCTAAATACCAATTGTTCGAATTGAACGACGAATTTACTCGTGCTATGTTCCGTAACATGACAGAACCTTTCCTTCGTGAAATCAAAGGTCGTCGTGGTGTTACAGACTTTAAGGTTGTATGTGACGAGACAAACAATACAGGCGAGATCATCGATAGCAACCAATTCGTTGCAGACATCTATATCAAGCCAGCACGTTCTATTAACTTTATTAATCTGAACTTCATCGCTACTCGTACTGGTGTTGACTTCTCAGAAATTGGAGGTTAATCATGGCGATTTTAGGCGTAGATGATTTTAAATCTAAACTAGTTGGTGGCGGTGCACGCCCTAACTTATTCAAGGCTACAGTTAATTTCCCAGCTTTTGCAGGTGGCGAAGTTGAACTAACATCATTCTTGATTAAGGCTGCAGCACTACCATCATCAACTGTTGGTGCAATCAACGTTCCATTCCGTGGTCGTCAAGTAATTATTGCTGGCGATCGTACATTCGAACCATGGACAATCACTGTTATTAATGACACTGATTTCAAGGTACGTAATGCATTTGAACGTTGGATGAATGGTATTAACCAGCATCGTAACAACACAGGTTTGACAAATCCAGTTGACTATCAAGCTGACTTATCAGTTGCTCAATTAGATAAAGCTGGTAATGAAGTTAAAGTGTACAACTTCCGTGGTACATTCCCAACTGCATTGTCAAGCATTGAATTGTCATACGATTCAACAGATGCTATTGAAGAGTTTACAGTAGAACTACAAGTTCAATACTGGGAATCTGACACAACATCTTAATTTAATGTTGGTATATAGGAGGAGAGGAAACTTTCCTCCTACTTTGTTATAGAAAAAGGTTAAAAATGGAATTATTCGGCTTCGAAATATCACGTAAAAAAGAGGAAGAACTTCAGAAGAAGGCTCAATCTTTTGTCGCTCCTGATACAGATGATGGTGCTACTATCATTTCTGAAGGTGGCTATTATGGTCAATACGTGGACATCGAGGGCACTAAGGCTAAGGACGATGCGGACTTAATTAAGAAGTACCGTGAAATCGCACTTTATCCTGATTGCGATGCAGCTATCACCGATATTGTTAATGAAGCGATTGTTGCAGACGAAGACAAAGAACCTGTACGAATCATCACAGATGATGTTGAGTATAGCGATAAAATTAAAAAGTTAATTACTGATGAATTTAAAGAAGTAGTTCGTCTTCTTAAATTCAATGGTAATGCACATGATATTTTCCGCAAATGGTATATCGATGGTCGTTTGTACTATCATATGATTATTGATGAAAAGCAACCTAAGAACGGTATTTTAGAACTACGTCCAATCGATGCACTAAAAATTCGTAAAGTTAGACAGATCATTGAAGATAAAGATCCAAAGACAGGTGCAAAGCTTGTAAAAGGTTTCAATGAATTCTACATCTATCAAGATGTATTAATGACTGGCGGTAATGGTATTGGTGGTGCCACTGGTATGCGTAGTGGCCAAGGATTGAAGATCGCTAAAGATTCTATCGTTTATGCACCTTCAGGTTTAGTTGATGCTACATCTAAGAAAGTATTATCATATCTTTATAAAGCATTAAAACCTGTTAATCAGTTGCGTATGATGGAAGACTCATTGGTCATCTATCGTATGGCACGTGCACCTGAACGTCGTATTTTCTATATTGACGTTGGTAACTTGCCTAAAGGTAAAGCTGAAGCATACCTACGTGATATTATGGCACGTTATAAAAACAAGATTGTTTATGATGCATCTACTGGTGAAATCCGTGATGATCGTAAACATATGGCAATGTTAGAAGATTTCTGGTTGCCACGTCGCGAAGGTGGTAAAGGTACTGAAATCTCTACATTACCAGGCGGTGAAAACCTTGGTCAGATTGAAGATATTATCTACTTCCAAAAGAAATTATATCGTTCATTGAATGTACCTATGTCACGTATGGAATCAGAAAGTTCTGGTTTTAACTTAGGTCGTTCTAGCGAAATCTCTCGTGATGAATTAAAGTTTAACAAGTTTGTTTCTCGTCTACGTAGACGCTTCGCTGATATATTCTTATCAGTTCTTAAGACACAATTAATCCTCAAAGGTATTATCAACAAGGATGATTGGGAAAAATTAAAAGAACAAATTAAGATTGATTTCATCAAGGATAATTATTTCACTGAATTAAAAGATGGTGAAATTTTACGTGAACGTATTAATACGCTTCAGTTATTAGATCCATATGTCGGCAAATACTTCTCTCAACAGTGGGTTAGAAGAAATGTTCTTCAACAAACTGAAGAAGAAATTGAAGAAATGGAAGAGCAGATTGAAGAAGAAATGCAAGAACAGGATATGCCTGTAGATATGCGCACTGCTCCAGGTATGGAACAGAATGTTGTTGATGGTACAGCAGATCCAGAAGAAGATGCTGTACCACAAGCGACTGCGCCTGCATCATCTGCCCCAGCAAGTGGTTCATCAAATCCATTTGCATCTAAGAATCCATTTAACCAATAATCGTTGAAAAACATTATTTTATAAATATATTGAAAGAGAGAATTATGAGTGATTATGCAATGAATTTGATTAAGGCGATTGAATCTGGCGATAAAGAACAGATGGATACCGCATTTAATAGTGCTTTAGAGGCTAAACGCCATGAAGCATTACAAGCTCGTAAAATCGAGATAGCAAACTCAATTTATAATAACGCAATTCAACAATCTGATGAACAAAGTGATGATGCAGAAGCCCTAGAATTGGAAGCATCTGGCGATGGATCAGAAGAAATTTAAAGACTTAAGATGCAGTGTTATAAATACATATACTGCACAAAATGGTAGAGTCCAGATCAAAATGATCAGTGACTCTTATGTAGTTTGTATTAACGATATTAATGTTGAAAAATTTTTAACATTAGAAGCTGCTAAACAAGTTGCAGCTATTGCGGTTGAATCATTAGGAAAATTAGAAGAATGAAACTAATTACAGAAACATTAGACTCAGACATTCAAGTAGTGACTGAAGCTAAACAGAACGGCACAAAAGAATTCTTCATTGAAGGTATCTTCATGATGGCCGATCAGCAAAACCGCAATGGTCGTATTTACGAATCAAAGATTTTGCATCCTGCAGTTGAAAAGTATATTGCAGAGCAAGTAAAAACAGGTCGTGCAGTTGGTGAGTTGAACCACCCAGATGGTCCAACAATCAATCTCGACAAAGTATCTCACCTAATTACAGATCTTCGTATTGAAGGTTCAAATGTAATTGGTAAGGCAAAAATCCTAAACACTCCTATGGGTCAAATCGTAAAAGGTTTGCTTGAAGGCGGTGTAAAATTAGGAGTATCATCTCGTGGTATGGGTAGTCTTGAGGCACGCAACGGTGTTAACTATGTGAAGAATGATTTTCACCTAGCTACTGTTGACATTGTTCAAGATCCATCAGCACCTGCTGCTTTCGTTAACGGAATCATGGAAGGTGTAGATTGGATTTGTGACAATGGCGTATTTAAACCTCAAGAAATTGAAAAGATTGAGACTGAAATTAAGAGAACACCTAAAGCTCAGCTTGCTGAAGCTCAAGTTCGTGTTTTCCAACATTTCCTCTCTAAACTTTAACACTAAGGAGTGATTTGAATGTCACAAAAAGATCTTAAAGATCAATTAGACGAAAAGCTTAGTGATGAACAACTCGTTGAAGTTTCTGAGGAACAGCTAGAAGAAGGCGCTGCTGCATCTATCGACACAAAGGGCGACGCTAAGTCTGCCGACTTTGGTCAAGGCGCAGATTTCCAAGATGACAAGAAGAAAACTCTTGCTGATCTTGGCGCAACTAAAACTGCTGAAGCACCAAAAACAAAATCGGGCATCATCGCAAAGACAGTTGAAAAACTAAACAGTCTAAAGAAAGAAGACCTTCAAGTTATTTACGGTAAACTCTTCGCTGAAGAGGCTGTAGAGCAAGAAGTTAAAGCTGAAGAAAAAGTAGTTGTTAGCGAAGAACAAGTTCAAGAAGACCTAAAAGCTCTTGTTGAATCTGAAGCTAATCTCTCTGAAGAATTCAAAGAGAAGACATCTGTTTTATTCCAAGCTGCATTAACATCTCGCTTATCAGAAGAAGTAGAGAAGCTGGAAGATCAGTATCAATCTAAACTAGACGAAGAAGTTCAATCTATTCGTACAGATCTTGTTGACAAGATCGACGGTTATTTGAACTATGTTGTTGAACAGTGGATGGAAGAAAATGAAGTTGCAGTTGAAACTGGCCTACGTGCTGAGATCGCTGAATCTTTCATTGATTCATTAAAGCAAGTGTTCGTTGAACACTATGTTGAAGTCCCAGAAGGTAAAGCAGACCTAGTTGATGGTTTAGCTGAACAAGTTGAAGAACTTGAAGAACAATTACAAGCTACTACAGAGCAATCTGTCAAGTTAGCAGAGCAAGTTGAAGAACTTACTCGTGAAAAGATTGTTCGTGAAGCTACTGAAGGCATGGTTGCTACAGAAGCTGAAAAGCTTGCTGGCCTAGTTGAAGGTGTTGATTTCGAAGACGCTGCTGCTTTCGCTAAGAAAGTTGCTATCGTTAAAGAAGCTCACTTCACAAAGTCTACTACTGAAACTATTACAGAAGAAGTAGAAGAACAAACTGAACAACAAACAACTTCCCCACGTATGACAGCATATATGGCTGCCATTTCCCGTACTATTAAGAAATAAAAGGAAAACTTAAATGTTTTTATCAGAACAAGCACAAAGCAAATGGTCAGAAGTTCTCGACCACGCAGATCTTCCAAAGATCAATGACCCATATAAGCGCGCTGTTACAGCCGTTATCCTAGAAAACCAAGAGAAGGCACTTGCTGAAGAGCGTGCACAATCTGGTTACATGACAGAAGCTGCTCACACAAACAGCGTTTCTGGCGGTGGTATTTCTAACTTCGATCCAATCCTGATTTCTTTGGTTCGTCGTTCTATGCCTAACTTGATGGCTTATGACGTTGCTGGTGTTCAGCCAATGTCTGGTCCAACAGGTTTGATCTTCGCAATGAAGAGCCGTTATGGTTCACAATCTGGTACTGAAGCTCTTTACCAAGAAGCTAAGACAGATTACTCTTCTTCTTCATTCAGCGGTTCTACAGGTACTCCTAAGAACGGTACACACGGTGGTGATTCTTCATCTCTACCAGGTACTGACTCTGTTGTTAACGCAGGTGGTGCTGGTACAGCTGGTACAACTGGTGCTGATACTGTTGCTGATCCATTCGGTATCGGTGGTGGTATGACTACAGGTGAAGGTGAAGCATTAGGTGATGCAGCTTCTAACAGCTTCGCACAAATGGCATTCAGCATCGAAAAAGCTACAGTGACTGCAAAGACACGTGCTTTGAAAGCTGAATACACAATGGAATTGGCACAAGACTTGAAGGCAGTTCATGGTCTTGACGCAGAAACAGAATTGTCAAACATTCTTTCTGCTGAAATCTTAGCTGAAATTAACCGCGAAGTTATTCGTACTATCAACGTTAAGGCTAAGTTAGGTGCTCAAACTTCTAACATCACATCAGCAGGTACTTTCAACCTAGTTACTGATGCTGACGGTCGTTGGTCAGTTGAAAAGTTCAAGGGTCTTCTAGTTCAGATCGACCGTGAAGCTAACCAAATCGCTAAAGATACACGTCGTGGTAAGGGTAACTTCATCATCTGTTCATCAGATGTTGCTACAGCTCTTGCAGCTTCAGGTATGTTAGTGTACAACCCAGCTATGTCTACAGATCTACAGATCGACGACACAGGTAACACTTTCGCTGGTACATTGAATGGTCGTATCAAGGTTTACATCGATCCATATGCAACAGTTGACTATGTAACTGTTGGTTACCGTGGTTCTAACCCATACGACGCTGGTATGTTCTACGCTCCATACGTTCCATTAACAATGGTTCGCGCTGTGGATCAAGGTACATTCCAACCTAAGATCGGTTTCAAGACACGTTACGGTATGATTGCAAACCCATTTGCAAATCCAAACGCAGCTCCAGTTAACGACACTGGTTTGAACCGTAGCAACGTTTACTACCGCATCTTCAAGGTTGCTGGTCTATTAGACAACGCTTAATCTTACGCATAATAAAAATTATAAAGTAAGACTTTAAAGAGGGATCTTCGGATCCCTCTTTTTTTCTGGGTGACTTTATAAATAAATGTAAAGGAGATCATTATGAGTATTACACCTACATCAAGTGTATTAACGAAAAACCGTAATCCGCTACCAACGTCAGATGGTTTTAAAATCACGTTTCATCGTGCACCTAACGTTGAATACTTTTTGCAGTCATTTACAATTCCAACAATCAATGTAAATGAAACTGTTATTGCTCGTCCGCAGAGAGATGCACATGTGCCAGGAGATAAATTATTCTATGATCCATTCACAGTAACTATGTTAGTTTCTGAGGATATGGACAACTTTAAAGAAATTTATACTTGGCTTGAAAAATGTGTTATGACAAATAACTCTAGCGAGTTATTCGATGATGTCACTGTACACATTTTAACTAGCAAGAATAATCCAAACAAGAGAATTATTTTCCGCAATACATTCCCTATTTCAATTGGCAATTTATCATTTAGTGTGCAAGAAGCAGAGATTGTTTATGGTACGGTGGATGTAACGTTTAGATACGATTATTTTACTTTTGAATAAATTTATGTTATAATAGGGTTATCTCAATAACCCGTTGAAATTTTAATATGCTAACACTTGAACAGATTTTAGAAGAATGGAAAAAAGATTGTCAAATCGAGGATTTCGAATTAGACAAGTCTTCTCGTGAAACACCTAAGTTGCACTCAAAATATGTTGAGTTGCTATCACTAGCCAAATTGCAAAAACATCGTAAAGAACAAGAATTTAAAGTCTTGCTTCGCGATAAATTTATGTGGTATGGTGGTAAGATGGATAAGCAACAAATGGATGACAAAGGTTGGGATTATGATCCATTTGGTGGTCTAGTTAAACCGCTTAAGAGCGATATGGATTATTTCTATAATGCTGATAAAGACATTCAGCGTTTAGAAGGTCAGATTGAGTACTGGAAAACAGTCATAGATACTTTATCTGACATCGTGTCGAATATCACATGGCGTCATCAAACTATTAGCAATATGATTAAGTGGAGGCAGTTCACTTCTGGTGGATAATGGATAAGTTAGTAATTAGTAAAGTCAATGATGTTTTCATTCGCATTGAATGTGACAGCGGTGTTCGCCAGGAATTAGCAGATTATTTTACATTCTACGTTCCTGGTTACAAATTCATGCCTGCGTTTAAAAATAAAATGTGGGATGGAAAGATCAGACTTTACGATTTACGTTCACTAACTCTCTATGTTGGATTATTGGACTATGTAAAGAAATTTGCTGAAGAGCGAGACTACATAGTCCAGTGCAATTTCAACAATCACATCTCTAAGATCAATGAAGATGATGTAAAACTCTTTAGAGAAAAAGTATTGCAGGTTCCATTTGAACCTCGTGAATACCAATATACAGCTGTGACACATGCGCTACGTAATAAACGTGCATTGCTTCTGTCACCAACTTCCTCAGGTAAATCATTTATCATCTACATGCTTATTCGTTTCTTCTTTGAAGCGATTAAAGGTAAGCGTGTACTTCTTATCGTTCCTACAACTTCGCTTGTAGAACAGATGCGTTCTGACTTTCTAGCTTATGCACAGACTGATGATGGATTTGATGAGTCATGGATTCATACAATCTATAGTGGTAAAGAGAAAGATACACAAGCACCAATTGTAATTACAACTTGGCAATCAATCTATAAGATGCCTAAGAGTTGGTTTGAGCCATTTAGAATGGTGATTGGTGATGAAGCGCATACATTCCAAGCTAAGTCACTATCATCTATTATGGAGAAGTTGACTGATTGCCCATATCGATATGGTTTAACGGGTACATTAGATGGTACGCTAACACATAAACTTGTATTAGAAGGTTTGTTTGGTCCTGTTTATCAAGTTACTACAACTAAGGCTCTGATGGACAATGATCAGATCGCTAAGTTAGACATCAAGTGTTTAGTGTTAAAATACAGTGATGAAGAATGTAAATCGGTAAAAGGTAAAACGTATTCAGAGGAAATCGATTTTATCGTATCACATCAGAAGCGTAACAACTTTGTACGTAATCTGACATTGGCACAAGAAGGCAATACACTTGTGTTGTTTAACCTTGTTGAAAAACATGGTAAACCGTTGTTTAGAATGATACAAGAGAAAGCTGCAGAAGGACGTAAAGTGTTTTATGTATCAGGTGAAACTGCAGTTGATGATCGTGAAGCGATTAGAGCTATTACTGAGAAAGAAAAGAATGCAATCATCGTTGCGTCTTTAGGTACATTCTCAACTGGTATTAACATTCGTAATTTACACAATGTTATTTTCGCATCACCATCTAAATCGCAGATTAAAGTTTTACAATCTATCGGTCGTGGTCTACGTAAGTCAGATGATGGTAGAGCTACGACTCTTTACGACTTATGTGATGACTTACATTGGAAAACAGTGAAGAACTTTACACTACAACATGGTGCAATTAGAGTTCAAATATATACTAAAGAGCAGTTCGATTACAAGATACACGAGGTTAGACTCACATGACAGAATATGAACCTAGAGACATTCGTCAGATTAAGTTAGTTACAGGCGAAGAAATCTTAACCGAGATTGTCGGTGAAGATGATAGTGAGTTTCTAATTCGTAATCCGCTTAAAGTCTATAAAGACAAAGTTGTCGTTGCTGGTAGAGCAAGAGAAGTGAACATGTTCACTAGATGGATGTCATTTGCTGACAATGACGAATTCATCATTCAGAAGTATCATGTTCTTGTAGAAGCTATCGTCAATGATGCTGTAGCAGACTATTACAATAATATGATGCATGAACCAGATGATGAAGTAACTGTTGGTCATGATAGTAATGATGCATCCTTCAGTGAAGATGCTTTTATGGTAAATGTCAATGAGGATGATAGTCCAACATTCCATTAATGTTATACTACTGGCCCCGGAGGGTAGATCTATTATAACCCCCCAGAAGCATGCTGTACATAGCCTGGAGAAAAATATTTTCAAAGGGTTTACAAAATATGAACTTTATGATATAATAGATTATGTGTCCAAATAATCACATGCAGTGAAAGAAAAATAACAATGATTGAATCAAAAGCAGCTCGTCCTCATTATGTGAACAATAAGGACTTCGGTAAAGCTTTAGAAGAATATGCGATAGTAGTAGAAAAAGCTAAGAGCGAAAATAAACCTACACCTGTAGTTCCAAATTATATTGCTGAATGCTTCTTAAAAATTGCTGAAGGCTTATCGCACAAGCAAAACTTTATTCGTTATACCTATCGTGAAGAAATGGTTATGGATGCAGTAGAAAACTGTTTACGAGCCATCACTAACTATAATCCTAATGCTGAAACACGCACTGGTTCTCAGAACGCATTCTCTTACTTTACACAAATTTGTTTCTTTGCATTCCTTCGTCGCATTGAAAAAGAGAAAAAGCAACAAGATATTAAATTCAAGTTTATCGAACAAGCTGGTATTGAAGAATTCATTGCACAAATTCAAGGTGATGATACACACAGCGAACAAGGTTTCATTGACACTCTAAGAGAACGTATTAGTAAGATTAGAGAGAAAGATGAAAAGATTAAAGAATTTGCCAAAAAAGAAAAGCAAAATAAAGCATTAGAGCTTTTTATGACAAACGATGTTATTGATGAACTGAAAGATTTATTTGATGAAAATTGCGATTTTGAATGACACTCATTGCGGAGCACGTAACTCATCAGATGTGTTCATGCAATATCAAGAAAAATTTTATGAAGAAATCTTTTTCCCATACTTACTAGAAAATAACATTGGTGAAATCATCCACTTAGGTGATTATTATGAACACCGTAAGTATGTCAATTTTAAAGCATTAGAACATAATCGCAAAGTCTTCTTAGAAAAATTACGTGAATACAATATTGGAATGCACATCATTCCTGGTAATCACGATGTGTTTTATAAGAATACGAATGATTTATGTTCTCTTAAAGAATTGATGGGACACTACACAGATGTAGTTCATATTCACATGGATCCGGTTGTACTTCCATTTGACCATTTGAATATCGCATTAATTCCATGGATCAATAATCAAAATTATGCTGAGACTATGGATTTTATTCAGAACTGCAAAGCACCAATAATTGGAGGTCACTTTGAGTTTTCTGGATTCGAAATGTATAAGGGTATTCCTAATCCTCATGGTATGGATACATCTGCTTTTGATAGATTTGAGGCCGTCCTTTCTGGGCATTTTCATACTAAGTCTTCTCGCGGTAATATCCATTATCTTGGTTCTCAAATGGAGTTTACTTGGGGTGATTGTGATGATCCTAAGTATTTTCACATATTGGATACTAACACACGCGAAATCACGCCAGTTCTAAATCCATATACGCTTCATACTAAAGTAGTGTACAACGATGAAAAAACAGATTATAATAGTTACGATGTCACCGCACTAGATAATCAGTTTGTTAAAGTAGTTGTCGAGAAGAAAACAGATTATTTTGGATTTGATAGATTCATAGATCGAGTTCAACAACGTCCTATACATGAACTCAAGATTGCAGAATCATTTGAAGAATTCTTAGGTGACAATGTCGAAGACGATGACATTCAATTAGATGACACTCAAGTTCTATTAGACTCTTATGTCGATGCAGTAGAATCTGATGTGGATAAAGAAAAACTCAAATCACTTCTACGCACTCTCTATGTAGAAGCTCAAAATAGCGAAATTGTTTAATGGCTGGAATCATATTTAAAACTGTACGTTGGAAAAACTTTTTAAGTACAGGTGATACATTTACAGAAATTCAACTCAATAAGAATGATAGCACATTGATTATTGGTCAAAATGGTGCAGGTAAGTCTACACTTCTTGATGCGTTATCATTCGGTCTTTTTGGTAAACCATATCGTAATATCACCAAGCCACAACTATTAAATTCTATCAACAATAAAGCATGTGTTGTTGAAGTTGAATTCTCTGTTGGCAATGTTGAGTTTAAGATCGTTCGTGGTATCAAACCAAACATCTTCGAAATCTATCAAAACGGTGTATTGCTTAATCAAGCATCTAACACACGTGACTATCAAGCATTCTTAGAACAGAATGTATTGAAACTAAATCACAAATCGTTCCATCAAATTGTAGTAATTGGTTCGGCGTCATTCACTCCGTTCATGCAATTACCTGCGCAACAACGCCGTAATATTATTGAAGAGTTGTTAGACATTCAAGTCTTCTCACGTATGAACCAGATTTTAAAAGAGATGGCTGCTCGTATTAAGGAACAGATCAATGACACAAATAACCAACTCACTCTCGTTGCAGAAAAGATTAAATTACAAAACAAGTATATTTCCGACGTCGAGTCACTTGCAAAAGACCAGATTCGTGATAAGCAGATTGCCATCACAGACAATCAGACTAGCATACGGAATTTACAAGGGGAAAACTCTGAACTTTCGACGCAGTTGGAGCTTCTTGTACAACGACAAAAAGATCTCAAAACGATTGGGAATAAGAAACAAAAGTTGGCCGGATTTGGAGTTAAATTTGAATCTACCCTCAAGGCACTACAAAAAGACAGAGCTTTCTTTGTGGAATCTACTAGTTGCCCAACATGCTCTCAAGAAATATCTGCCGACACAAGGAAAGAGCATGTGCATCGATGCGATAGTAAAATCGGGGAAATTAGTCAAGGTATTGAGAAGCTCACGGAAGAATTGAACGAGATTGTAAATCAAGAAAGCTCTTTGCAAGAAGAGATTGAAAAATTCCAAGAAGCACAATTCCAGATCGTGGCTAATAATGCTTCAATCACTGCATTGCAAAAATCTATTGATGCTCTAGAAGAAGAGATCTTAAAAATTAATAGTACTGACGGTGACGTTGGTAGTGCATATAATGATTTGAAGCTCTTGCAAGGTGAACGCGAAAAGTTGGCTGAACTTAAGTTGACATACATTGATCAACAAAACTATCAAATCATTGCTAGCGAAATGTTGAAAGATACTGGTATCAAAACTAAGATCATTAAGCAATATTTGCCAGTGATCAATAAACTTGTCAATCAATATTTGCAAACACTTGACTTTTTCGTATTGTTTAACTTGGATGAATCATTTAATGAAACTATCAAATCACGTTATCGCGATGAGTTTACATATGCTTCATTCTCTGAAGGTGAAAAGCAACGTATTGACTTAAGTCTTCTATTCACATGGCGTCAAATTGCTAGAATGAAAAACTCAGCGAATACAAACCTTCTAATCCTAGATGAAACGTTTGACTCATCACTAGACAACGATGGTATCGACAACCTAATGAAGATCTTGAACACTGTTACAGAAAATACGAACGTGTTTATTATCTCGCACAAGGGCGATGTGCTAGATTCTAAATTTAGGCACAAGATAGAATTCGTTAAAGATCGTAATTTTTCTAAAATTAAACAACAAGTTCTAACTACATAACTGTTTACAGCGAGTTATTTTTATGGTATAATGGATCCATTATTGAATAGGTGTCCATTATGATGAAAGCAGAACAACTCGCTATTAACATTGACCAGCAATCTTTGCTGGCACGTCTCTTAGCACAAGAGAACATTCACGTCATTCATGGCGCATACAAAACCGCATGGTTTGATCCATCAAAGCGTACACTTGCTTTGCCAATCTGGCATAACAAAGGCAAGGCAGTGTACGATCTTCTTACAGGTCACGAAGTTGGCCACGCATTGTACACTCCTGCAAAGGGTTGGCATGATGCAGTGGACGACATTAAAGGTGCACCTAAAGCATATTTGAACATTCTAGAAGACGTTCGCATTGAACGCCTTATTAAGGATCGCTATCCAGGTTTGCTGTCTCAATTCCAAAAAGCATACAAAATTTTAGCAGATGAAGACTTCTTTGGTTTGGCCAAAGCAGAGTCTCTTGGTACACAAATTTCAGCTTTGATCGTAATCGATCGTATCAACATCTTCTACAAAATTGGTGCACATGTCGATGTTAAGTTCAATTCACGCGAACAAGTATTTGTCGATCGTGCATATACGACTCAAACATTCGATGATGTTGTTGCTCTTGCTAAAGAGATTTATGCATATCAAAAGTCATTGCGCTTAAAACAAGCTAAAAAGAAAAAGGTTGTGGAGTTGCCGCAACCCGATATGGACGAAGAATCTCTTATCACTAACATTCAACCTGATATGGACACTTCCTCAGATTACGAAAAACCTGAAGACGAAGACGTGTCAGAGTCACAATCAGAATCTAGTATCACAACTGAAGATACATCAGAAGATGCATCTGAAGATAAAACAACTGACACCACTAAAGGTGGCGAAGCTTCAGATGAAGAAGAAACAGCCACAGAAACTGAAGATGACGGTAATGAAGGCAACGATGAAAGCATCGAAAATAAACCAGAATCTGATGTATCTGTAGAAGGTCCTTCTGAAGAAGAACCAGAGGAAGATACGTCTGCATACACAGATGACGAATTCCGTTCACGTGAAAATGAACTGATTGCTAACACTGGTCGTAGTATGATCTATACTGCAGGCAAAACATTCCAAAAAGACATTGTGATCGACTACACCGAATACTATGCAGAATGGAAAAAAGATCTGAATGTGTTCACACGACATGATCATTGGTTGAAAGATACATTGGCCAATCAACTCAAAGCTTTAGATGAACATTACAAAAAGTTTAAAGTAGAAACTGAACAAGCTGCTGCTTATATGGCAAAAGAATTTGAGATGCGTAAAGCTGCATTCCAATATTCTCGTTCAACTGTACACAAAACTGGTACATTGAACACCAACAAATTGCACAACTATAAAGTGTCAGAGGATATTTTTCTTCGTTCTACTAAGTTGGCTAATTACAAAAATCATGGTATGATGTTATTCATTGACTTCTCAGGTTCAATGCAGAGTAACATTGGTGCAACAATTCGTCAAACTATTAACCTTGCTGCATTCTGCCGCATGATCAATATTCCATACGAAGTGTATGCATTCACCACACGTGTTCGTGAAGATGATTATAATTCTGCTGATTTTAGAATGTACTCTGATAGTGAACTTATCATGCAGAAATTTAATCTATTGAATCTGATGTCTTCACGTATGAAACGCACAGAACACAATGATGCGCAACGTATGTTGTGGAATCTTTCCAGAGCATGGGATGGCGAAGGCCTTAACCAGTATTACATCAACAAGTGGAATCGCTTGCATAGCACTCCATTGAATAGTACTATCTTGTATTCTGAAAAACTAATCAAGTCTTTCAAAGCTAAGCATGGTATTGATAAAATGACTGCAATGTTTTTATCTGACGGCGATTCAGATTCTTTCCAAATTCGCTTAGATGAACTCGCAGATGATCATCGAGTGAATACTGCTAATCGTTATGATCGTTGTTTTATTCGTGCTATGGGTAAAACCTTTGATTGTGAAGGCGTAACTACTTCAGGTGTTACTCGTGGCTTGCTGCAATCACTTAAAGCATCTGCAGATGTTACAACACTTGGATTCTTCATCAGCGATTATCGTAATGAAGCTATTAGCAAAGCTATAGAAGGTGTACGCCAAAACGGCAAAGTTGACTATTCTAAGCGTGAAAAATTTACAAAGCAAATCCAAGATAAGCGAGTTATTATCGAGGATGGTATCTTTGGTTATGATCGCTATTTTGGTTTATGCGCAAAGTACATGGATGTCATTGAAGACGAGTTCGATGAACTGGTTGAGGATGGAGCCACAAAGAGCAAGATCAAGACTGCATTCACCAAAGCTAGCAAGCAAAAGCGTGTAAACCGTATCTTGCTCAATGCATTCGTTGATGCCATTGCCTAAGGCTATGTACAACATGTAAAAAGTATGTTATAATAGATCTATATTATGTTATTGTGAAAGGTGTCCACCATGAAGTCAGAGATCAAGCAAAAATTTATCGAAACTCTCGGCCAGAAATATCCTGGTCGTACAGTCTTCGAAGTAAAAGAACTGATCACCCACGCCAATGAAATGGGTATTGGCTATCCAAGTTTTGTGACCAAAGCCGAAAATCGGGTTGGTCGCGGCCAATATGTAATTGAAATGGTGGCTTCAGTGACACCTCTCCGTAAACAAGAACCTATCCAAGAAACTGCTAAAGTGTCCCAAACTGTTTTTGATCAAACGCAAATTGAAGTACCTGAAAAGGATAAAACATATGTGTCATGGGGTTTCTTCCGTGATGTAAAGCAAGTGATTGAATCACAAGCATTCTATCCTATGTTTATTGCGGGTTTATCTGGTAACGGTAAGACTATGATGGTCGAACAAGCATGCGCACAGCTCAAACGTAAGTATGTGCGTGTTAACATCACAGAAGAAAGTGATGAAGACGACTTAATTGGTGGTTTCCGTCTAGTTAATGGCGAAACTGTTTGGTGTGATGGACCAATTCCACAAGCTATGAAGCAAGGCGCAATCTGTCTTATCGACGAAATTGACCGCGGTTCTAATAAGTTGATGTGCTTACAAGCTGTGCTTGAAGGCAAACCACTCTACATTAAAAAGACTGGTGCAGTTGTATATCCAGAACGTGGCTTTAACGTAATTGCAACTGCTAACACTAAAGGTCGTGGTTCTGACGATGGTCGTTTTACTGGTGCTCGTATTCTTGACGAAGCTTTCCTTGAACGTTTCATTGTAACTCTCGATCAACCATATCCTACCACTGCTGTAGAAAAGAAGATTGTTATTAATGCTATGGATGCATATGGCAATCTTGATGGTGAATTCGCAGAAAAACTCGTTATGTGGGCTGACATTATTCGACAAACCTATAATGATGGTGGTGTAGATGATCTTATTTCTACACGTCGTTTAGTGCATATCGCTCGCACATTCTCTATCTTCAAGGATCGTAAGAAGTCTATTGAAATGTGTATCTCACGTTTCGATGAAGATACACGTGTATCATTCTTAGATTTGTATACTAAGGTCGATTCTAAAGCAGAACAGCCACAACCACAAATTACACCGCTGCCAAATGACAGCGATGAGATGGTACCATTTTAATTATACCTGACCTGAAGAACCGCACTCCTTCAGGTCAATCAAGGTAAAACTTAGAGTGCATATATGGAGTTATTTTATAATGACAAAGCAATCAAAACTGTTGGCCTCTTTTCAAACTGGTAATGCATTAACTGCAAAGCAAATCACTGCTAAGTTTGGCTTGAAGGATCCAGTTGCATCCGTTCGCAATCTTCGCGAACAAGGTCATTGTATCTACGCAAACACTGTGAAGATGCATGATGGTACTCAATCAACCAAGTACCGTTTGGGCAAGCCAACCCGCGCTATGGTCGCGGCAGCTGCACGAATCTTTGGTGCAACAGCGTTCTCACGTAACGCTTAATCGAGTGTGAACTAACCGAGGGGAAGACTGGACACCGACCCCTCGGTTTTTTATTATGAGTAAGGATATATGGCAAAACCAATTAATGTAATTGCTTCAGAAAAAGATTTAAAGAAACATCAGATAGCTGCATCACAACACGCAACAACTGGCGGTAGAAAATTTGATGGCAATAAGACCGAATATGGTCTCGTGCCTGCACTTGCATTGGAAGAAATTGCAAAGGTGCTAACGTTCGGTGCACAAAAATACGAACGTGACAATTGGAAAAAAGTCCCAGATTCTAAGCGTCGTTATTTTGACGCATTACAACGACATCTATGGGCATACAAACGCGGCGAGAAGTTTGATCCAGAATCTGGACTACATCACCTTGCACATGCTGGTTGTTGCTTAATGTTTTTGTATGAGCATGACGTTGAATATTCTAAGGATGAATAATGTTTGGTTATAAAAGTAAAATCGAAATCTCTGATTTGAAGATTCAGATCGAAGATTTGAAAAAAGAAAATGATCGACTGAAGTATGCTAATGATGCATACAAGAAACGTCTAGAAGGTGAAATGGCAACAGCGTCATATGCAATCGATTGGAATGCAATGCATGTGTTTTCCATTGAACGTCTGTGGGATAACGGCGTACCTAAAACAATTCTTGGTTATTTGCTAGAAGAACCTGTTGTGTATACTGAAGGTGATGATCAACGAGTGACTCATAAAGATGTCGTTCGCGAATGGACATTATATTGTTCTGCAGAAAAGCATGAACAACTCGTTAAAGAATTTACCGAGTGGAAAAATAATGTACAACCAAGTAAAAATGTGGTATAATATTACAAACAACTTTAAGGATATATTATGAATTTATCAAATGATACACTTGCGATTCTTAAGAACTTCGCAACAATTCAACCCAACTTGATGTTCCGTGCAGGTAATCAAATCAAAACCATCGCTGAAGCCAAAAACATTGTGGCTAAGGCAACCATTACTGAAACAATCGATAGTGATTTTGGCATCTATGACATCAATGACTTTCTTTCCTCATTGAGTTTGTTTAGCAATCCTGAATTTGCTATCTCTGATGATAACAAGTATGCACAAATCTCTGAAGGCAAAGCTAAACTCAAGTATTTCTTCTCTGATGAATCTTCTCTGACATATCCTCAGAAAGACATCAATATGCCTGCAACTGATGTTAGTTTTGTATTGACATCTGATGTATTGAAAAGCGTCCAACGTGCATGCGCTTTGCTAAGTGTTTCTACTGTTTCTATCGAATCAGGTGAAAATGGCATTATCGTACGTGTTAATGATCCAAAGAATTCAACATCTAATTCATATGCAACAGAAGTTGAAGGCAACACTGGTGGTCATACATTCAAATTCCATTATGACATCTCCAATTTTAAAGTCATGCCGGGCGACTATGATGTCGCAATCTCTGGAAAACTAATTTCCCATTTCAAACACAAGACTTTGCCAATTGAATATTGGATTGCTCTTGAAAAATCATCTACATACGAGGCTTAAATGAGTGCATTGAATATTAATGATCTAGCGATGGTCGTAAAGATTATCGATCTAGGTTCTGAGAAAGGTATTTTCAAAGGACCTGATCTTAAACCAGTTGGTGATCTACGTGAACGCGTAGTCGAATTTATTAAGAGCGTTGAAGAAGCAAACCAAGGAAACCAAAATGTTAGTGACAAGCCTCAGTAATCCAGCAGACCGTAAAGCAGTACATGATGCATTGCGTGAAATCTCAAACTCAATGACACGTATTGAAGCTGAACGTGATCTTATTAAAGAAACCTTGAACATGCTCAAGGATAATTACGAGTTGCCTACAAAATACACTCGTAAACTTGCAAAGATTTACCACAAGCAAAACTTTAACGAAGTTAAATCTGAACAAGCAGATATTGAAGAACTGTACGAAAAAGTTACAGGTTAATTGTTGATTATTATATTATGGAGTTTTGAATGCAAGATCAATTTTTGTGGGTAGAAAAATATCGTCCTAAGACTATTCAAGAGTGTATCCTTCCAAAACAACTGAAGGATACATTCCAAACGATCGTCGATAAAAACGAATTGCCTAACTTGATGTTTGCTGGTACTGCAGGTCTTGGTAAGACTACTGTTGCACGAGCATTGTGTGAACAACTTGGCATCGATTACATTGTAATTAACGGATCTGAAGAAGGTAACATTGATACGCTTCGCACAAAGATTCGTCAGTTCGCATCTACTGTATCTCTAGCTGGTGGATACAAGTGTGTTATTCTCGATGAGGCAGATTATCTTAACCCACAATCTACACAACCAGCTCTTCGTGGTTTCATTGAAGAATTCGCAGACAACTGTCGTTTCATTCTTACATGTAATTTTAAGAATCGTATCATCGAACCTCTCCACTCTCGTTGTGGTGTAATCGACTTCAAATTTACCAAGCAACAACTTGCTGGTCTATGCGGTCAATTTATGGGTCGTTTGGAAACCATTCTTAAAACTGAAGGTGTGACATACGAACAGCCAGTATTGGCCGAATTGATCATGAAGCATGCGCCTGATTGGCGTCGTGTATTAGGTGAAGCACAACGTTATTCTATCAACGGTTCTATTGATGAAGGTGTACTTGTAACGCTGAATGACAAATCAATCAAAGATCTCATCGCATCACTTAAAGCTAAAAACTTTAAAGCTATGCGTGAATGGGTAGTCAATAACATTGACACAGAACCTCAAGCAATCTATCGTAAAGTTTATGATGCATTGTCAGAGCATGCTGAACCCGCATCCATCCCACAAATCATTATTATTCTTGCCGATTATCAGTACAAACAAGCTTTCGTCGCTGACCATGAACTCAACGTTGTAGCATGTATGACTGAGATTATGGCCAACGCGGAGTGGAAATGACACGCGCTGAAATATACTATAAAGAAGAACTGTGGTGTGTAGACTTCATAGATAATAATTATGAACGTCTACCATCTGTTGGTATGTTTAAAGAATTGCAAGCTGCACGCCAAGCTGCATTAGAATGGTGTGAAGGAGTAGTAGAAAATGTGGCGATTGTGGGCAAAGGCTCTTGGTGAGAAAGCAAGTGCATGTGATATTGAATCTGATAAAGTAGCTATCATTAGAACATGCATTGTGGCTTGTTATATTATTACTAACCTGTTCATTGTAGCAGGTGTTATTAGGCACTGGTGATGAATCCTTTTGATTATGTAAATGCAATCTGCGATACAAAGCAGAACCTAATTGTGGATGAAGCTTCTGAAAAAGCTTACAATCCATTTATGATTAATAGATCTCTCTCGTATCATTATGATACTGTTTTGCTGGCCAATGAAATGAATAGACGCCATTTCTTGGATAAAAAACTTCAAAACGACTTTCTTATAAATACTGTTAGGAAGAAGAAACGGTTTGCCAAATGGTCTAAACCTACTTCCTCTGATGATTTGGAAGTCGTTAAAGAGTATTATGGCTATAGCAACGAGAAAGCTCGACAAGCTCTATCCTTACTCAATGACGATCAAATGGGACAATTGAGACAAAGGATCTTCAAAGGTGGAAAATAACGAAAAGAGCGTCGAGTGGACACCAGCAAGCATGCTGGAAGTTACCCTAAACGAGCCAGATGATTTCTTAAAAGTAAGAGAAACATTAACACGTATTGGTGTAGCATCACGTAAAGACCGTAAACTATATCAATCATGCCATATTTTGCACAAGCAAGGCAGATACTTCATTGTGCACTTTAAGGAGCTATTTGTATTAGATGGAAAGCCTTCAACTATTACAGAGAACGATATTCAAAGACGTAATACAATTGCCGTATTGCTATCAGATTGGGGTTTGATCACTATAAATAACAGTGAACAATCTAAGGATCGTGCACCATTGCGTCAAATAAAAGTCATTTCATTTAAAGAACGAGATGATTGGGAATTGTGTCCGAAATATAATATTGGTAACACACGTAAAGAATTCTAAAATCCCCACTCGGGATGGGAACAAGGTTGGAGGTAACCTTGTAAAAAACCTTCACCTACGCCTTCGGGGTAGGGATTTATCAACTTACTCGCTTAATTAAGGAGCAAATATGAACACACTAGTAAAACAATTTATGCAAAAACCTTTCGACGTACTAAACGTTTCGTCTAAGGATTTCGACAAGTTCTTCGTCGGCTTTGATGAACAGTTCGACCAATTGGTTAAACTGCAATCAGACATCGCTAAGAATGTGCATAACTATCCTCCATACAATATCCGCAAAGTAGAAGATAACAAGTATGTTATCGAAATCGCTGCAGCCGGATTCTCACAATCAGATATCGAAGTTACAGTCGAAGGCAATAAGCTTGTCATCGAAGGTAAAACAACCGATGACTCTGACAATTTCCTATTCAAGGGTATCGCCAATCGTGCATTCACTCGCACATTTGCCTTAGCTGAAAAGATTGAAGTTCAATCAGCTGAAATGGTAAATGGCATGTTGAAGATCGCACTTGACAAGATTGTCGAAGCAACTTCTGTGAAGAAGATCGAAGTAAAAGGCGAAAAGCAATCTAAGAAAAGCGAAAAGCAATTCTTAGTTGACTAATATCGCTTAGAGGCATGGGCGGGAAACCGCCCATTTTTGGGTTATGATACCAAGAAAATTAACATCATCTACAGACCAATTATTTGTAATCGAACATCTTCAACGCTTAGATGCAGAAGATAGACGATTACGTTTTGGTATTGCAGCTACTGATGAATATATTGAAAAATATGTAAAAGATTCATGGGATAAAGATGGATCTGTTTGGTTCGGTTGTGTTTGGAAATGGAAAATCGTAGCAGCTTGTCATGTTGTAATATATAACAATGAAGCTGAACTAGGTTGTTCTGTGGATCCAAACCATAGAGGACGTCGCTTAGCTCAAACCATGTTTGATAGAGCTATTACTCATTTACGTGCCAAAAATATTCGTAATGTGTTTATGCATTGCTTAACTGAAAATCAAGCGATGCGTCATATTGCGAAGAAGAACGACATGATTGTTGAAAGTTATTATGGGGAAACTGATGCTAAAGTTGAAGTTGCTCCAGCAAATCCATTGACAATTTATGAAGATGCATATATGGATAGAATGGCTATATATGACATGGTTATTAGAAACCAAACTGAGATGATGAAAACATTTCTAAATCCATTCTATGAAAAAGAAAAAACTGATATCGGGTGATGCGATATGTTTTGGTAACTGGCAAATTAAAGCTAGTAAACTAAACGATTTCATTCTCATCGTCATGTATAATGAAGTTACTCATAACACTATCATTCAGCATGTTGATGATGAAGCGAAAGCAAATATTATAATTGAATACATACTTGAAAAAGGAACATTATGAGCGACGTTAAGTGCTATCAACTAATTAGTGGCCAAGATATTATGGGCGATGTAACTGACAATGGTACAAGTGTAACCATTCGTCAACCTGCAGCAATCCATTTAGTGCCATCACAAACACAACAAGGACAATTTGGTATTGCACTTATGCCATACGCTCCTTATGCAGAGTTTAATAAAATCACTGTTAATAAACATGCTATTACTGCAGAGTTTGATCCAGCGGTTGATTTATTAAATAACTACAACAAATTATTTGGGAGTGGGATTCAAATAGCTAACGTGATGCCTTGATAGTGTACAGCACACTATTTTTATGGTATAATATTAGTTATGGAATTCTACACAAATATCTCACGCTTCGGCAATAGTATCCTTTATCGCGGTTACAAAGACGGTCGACGCGTTCAAACTAAAGTACCTTTCTCACCAACGCTCTACGTGCCTGTAGAAAAACCTACAGGTTTCGTAGCGCTTGATGGAAAGCATGTCGAACCATGTAAGATGGAGACAATGCGAGAAGCAAAGGAATTTATGGAACGTTACAAAGACGTTTCTAATTTCGAAATCTATGGCAACACAAACTATCTTGCACAGTTTGTCACAGAGAAGTTTCCTGGCAAAATCTCATTCGATCCATCTTTAATCAATATCACCTACATTGATATTGAGGTTCAATCTGACGAAGGTTTCCCTGAGCCAGAACAAGCACGGTATCCGATCACTGCGATCACCGTTAAAAATAATATCGACAACACATTCTACACTTGGGGTCTAGGTGACTATGACGCCACTAAATCTATTACGCGTGACAAAGGTTACCGTATCGTTTATGAAAAGTGTCATGATGAACGTGAACTATTAGTGCGATTCATTGCGCATTGGGGTTCTGCTCATCATATCCCTGATGTAGTCACTGGTTGGAACATTCGTAACTTCGACATTCCATATATTGTTAATCGTTCGTTACAGTTATTGAATGAAGACATTGTTAAGAAACTGTCTCCATGGAGTCGTGTTGAAGAAAAGCAAGTGACAATGCAAAAGCGTCAAGTACAAATGTATGAGATTGCTGGTATTGCTCAACTTGATTATATGGACTTGTTTAAGAAGTTCGGTCATTCGTTTGGTCCACAAGAATCATATCGTCTTGACCACATTGCACATGTCGTATTAGGTGAACGTAAACTTGAATATGATGGAAATCTGATGCAATTGTATCGTGAAGACCATCAAAAGTTTATCGACTACAATATTTGGGACACTGCTCTTGTTGAACGTATGGAAGACAAGATTGGTTTATTGGTTCTGTGTTTCACTATGGCATACAAAGCTGGTTGCAACTTCAACGATACGTTTGGTACAACTGGTATTTGGGATACACTGATCTATCGTTATTTGACACCACAAAATATTGTTGTGACTCCTAATAAGGAATCATTCAAGAGCGATTATGATGGTGGTTATGTTAAGGATCCGCAATGTGGTGTGCATGATTGGGTTGCATCGTTTGACGTTAACTCACTATATCCAAACATTATTGTGCAATGGAACATGTCACCAGAAACGATCATGAAAGGTCGTGTCGATCATCGCGTTTCGCCTGATTCTATCTTAGAAGGTTATAGACCAGATTTGCAAACGCTCATTAAAGAAAATGCTAGCGTATGCGGTTCTGGTCAAATGTTCTCCAATGAGAAACAAGGTTTCATGCCTAAAATCATTGAAGAATTATATGATGAACGTGTTAAGATTAAGAAGCAGATGATCGCTTCTAAGAAAGAACTTGAAACAGCTGATAAATCTAACAAGCAAGAAATCTATCGTATTGAACGTGACATCGCTCGATATGAAAACGAACAAACGTCTATTAAACTTCTACTTAACTCACTTTATGGTGCATTAGGTAATAAGTACTTCCGCTATTTCACGATGGAAATTGCTGAAGGTATTACATTATCTGGTCAAATGATTATTCGTTGGGCAGAGAAACATGTAAACGATTATTTGAACAAAGCGTTGAAGAACGAGAAATACAAAGATTATGTTATTGCTATTGATACTGATTCTGTTTATGTGGCGCTTAACCAGATCGTTAGAACAACGGGACTCACAGATAAAGAAAAGATAACCAACTTCTTAGATAAACTTTGTAGTGAAGCATTAGAATCTGTGCTTGATAAAAGTTTCAAGAATCTTGCTGATCAGATGAATGTTCACAAGAAGCGTATCACTATGAAACGTGAAGCGATTGCTGATCGTGCCATTTGGACTGCTAAGAAACGTTATATTCTAAACGTATTGGATAATGAAGGAGTTAGATTTGCAAAACCTAAACTCAAGATCATGGGCATTGAAGCGATTAAGTCCTCGACTCCGGGCACTTGCCGCGAAGCGTTTGAAGAATTGTTCAAAGTGCTCATCAGCGGTACGGAAAGTGAAACTCAAGATTTTATTAAAAAGTACAGAGAGACTTTCGAAGCACTATCGCCTGAAGCGAAAGCTTTTCCACGCGGAGTTTCAGATATTAAGAAATACATTGATCGCCAAAGCATCTATGCGAAGGGTACGCCCATCAACTCGCGTGCGGCAATTATGTACAACCACTTATTGAAGACACACGGTCTTAAGACATATGCACCAATTCGTGGCGGTGACAAGATTAAGTACATCCATTTGTACCCAAATAATCCAACTAAGGAAAACGTAATTGGTTTCATTGATGTGTTACCACCAGAATTTAAACTGGAAAAGTACATTGATAATGATACACAATTCGAAAAGGCATTCTTAGAACCTGCAAAGTTAATTTTAGATGCTATCGGTTGGCAAGCAGAACCTGTTGCAACATTAGAAGATTTCTTTGGATAATGTACAACAATAAAATATTTTGATATAATATAAATTTTAGGAGTTATTATGAGTGAACACGTTAATAGTAAATGGGTTGGCGATATCGCCGCAATGCATACAAAGTTTGGTGTAAATACAGTTCTTCGTGGCTTGGATCGAGATAAGCTTGAAGCTTTCTTAAAGTTTCGTATTGACTTCTTGCAAGAAGAACTAGATGAAATGCGTAGTGCATTAGTTGACTTTCAAGCAGGCAAGATCGAAGGTACTAAAGCTGCAGATGATACAGTCGATGCATTAATTGATCTATGTGTGGTTGCAATTGGTACACTTAATGGTTTTGATGTTAATGCAGATGAAGCGTGGAATCGTGTACATCGCAAGAACATGGAGAAGGAAGTTGGTATTAAAGCATCTCGTCCTAATCCACTTGGTTTACCGGATCTAATTAAACCAGAAGGTTGGACAGCACCAACACATGAAGACAACGTTGGATTGTTAAGCAAGGTTTATGGCAGTTAATAATCTAAGGGGGACATATGATCCCCTTACTACCACTAGATCACCAGTTGTTGGTGATATTCAACAACAATATGATATTGTAACTGATACATACAGAACTGCAATATTTGATGGTCAACGTTGGAATGAAATGAAACCTGCAAATGCAACAACAATAACATCCATTCAAAACAATGGCGTTAGTAGTTTTGCTGCAGTATCTAATGCTGCAGGACAAATCAAGAGTGATGTTGTGACAATGCTTGAACACAATTTACGTGTTGCAGAAGTATATGATACTACAACACTTAAACTTAAACGAGCCGAATTACAATATCGTGATGGTCCAGGTTCAGAATGGACACAAATACAACGTGTGAAATTATACGAATGAAATACTCTTTGACAGCGTTTAGTTCTATTTTTGACAATAAGACTCATCGCCAATTACATCATGATACGTGGGAATCTTTTGAAGACATGCTATATAAGATGTCTAAGATGCCTGGTTACAAACTTAAAAAAGGCGAATTCAGACCACCAAAAGGTGTTAAGGCTTCGCCTTTAATCACTCCTGCAGTTTATGAAACGGGTAAAACACGAGCTAATGATAACGTAATCGAATGGGCTGGTTGGGCAGCTATTGACGTAGATGATCATAAGTTCGAAGGTAATTTACAGAAAGAACTTCATGCTAAGTACGGCAATTATTATTACGTGTGTTACTCTACTTCTAGTAGTACGCCTGAGTATCCTAAGTTTAGGCTTGTATTCCCACTTAAAACTAGTGTTAAGCAATCTGGAATCAAACACTTTTGGTACGCACTCAACAAAGAGTTTGATGGACTCGCAGATCAGCAGACTAAAGACTTATCGCGCATGTATTATGTCCCTGCTAAATATCCTGGTGCTGATAATTTTATTTTTACTAATACAGGTAGTTTTATTGATCCAAATGTTTTGATGGATAAACATCCATTTGCAGTACAACAAAGTGGTGCTGCAACATTCCTAGAACGTTTGCCACCAGAAGTGCAGAAGAAAGTTGTATCACATCGTGAAGAACAACTAAAGGCAGTTGCAAACTATGCAATTGAATGGACATCATACAGCGATTGTCCATTTGTCAATAAGAAAATGATTCGTGATTATAATAGCATTGCACATAGCGATGGTTCTGGTCGTTATTCTATGATCTACAAAATCATGACATCAATTGCATGTAATGCAATCAAAGCTAAATATCCAATCACATCATCTCAGATTGCAGAGATGATCCGTCAACTAGATCGTGACACTGCAAACATCTACAAGAAACGACCAATCCAAGTAGAAGCAGAGCGAGCTATTGAATATGCATACAAAACTGTCGAAATCTAATGTACAGCATGCAAAAAACATGGTATAATATAATCTATATTGAGGAATATACATGAAATACGACACAGGTAAAGCACCACTTGGTTTAATTCCACCAGCAACATTGATCGAAATTGCACAAGTATTTGGCTTTGGTGCAGAAAAATATGGTATGAATAATTGGCGTACTGATAGCAAGAATACGTCATGGATTCGTACCTATTCGTCTATCCAACGTCATCTTAATGCATGGCATGCAGGTGAAGATATCGATCCAGAATCTGGTAAACCGCATCTTGCACATGCTGCAACACAAATCATGATTCTCATGACATATCAAAGTGAACATCCAGAATGTGATGATCGTTATAAGGAAACAGAATGATTAGAAATTACGTATACGACGTGCGCGAAGAATTCGCACGTAAACTTCGTCAAGAAGAATTTGTAACTGACAAAGGTGGTCAAAAGACTATCGAAATTATTAATGCATCTTTCATTGCAGATCAAGTATCAATCTTTGGTGAAGTGAATGAAGACTACGTGAAGCGTGAACTTGAATGGTATCGCTCGATGTCATTGTCAGTTAATGACATTCCTGGTGGTGCACCTGCAATTTGGAAACAAGTTGCTGATAAGTATGGTCGTATCAATTCTAACTATGGTTGGTGCATCTATTCAGCAGATAACTATCATCAATTTACTAAAGTTGTAGATGAACTGATTGCATCACCATTGTCTCGTCGTGCCACAATGATTTACATTCGTCCAACAATGCACGAAGATTATAAGCGTGATGGTATGTCAGACTTTATGTGTACATACTCAACACAATATTATATCCGTGAAGGTCAGTTACACGCATCAGTCTTCATGCGATCAAATGATGCAGTCTATGGATATAAAAACGATTATGCATGGCAACGATATGTGCAAAAAGAAGTGCTTCAAGCAATCAATGGTCGCGCTGGCACAGTATATGGTCTTGGTGATCTTCACTGGAATGCTGGTAGCCTTCATGTCTATGAGCGGCACTTTGAACTAGTTAAACAATGGGATGAATCTCTTGATGTCGACTACAATGCCTAACAAGTGGAATGAACGCTATATGCAAATGGCCAAAGAGGTTTCTCTTTGGTCTAAAGATCCAAATACTAAAGTTGGTGCAGTAGCAGTTGGTTCTAAAGGACAAATTCTTTCACAAGGTTTTAATGGTTTCCCTCGTGGTATTCTTGACACATCTGAACGATTGAATGATCGTGAAACAAAATACCAATATGTCGTCCATGCTGAAATGAATGTGATTTATAATGCTACTTATTCTGGAGTATCTCTTGATGGCGCAAAGCTTTATGTTTATGGTTTGCCTGTGTGTAGCGAGTGTGCTAAGGGTATAATTCAAGTTGGTATTAAAGAAGTTTACGTAGCGCAAGAATGCATCGATCTTCGTCCTCACTGGTTTGAATCATTTCAAAAGACTTTAGATATGTTTACCGAAGCTAATGTTAGTGTATTTGCAATATGATTGAAACAACAAAATATTATGACGAGTTCCTTCGTTATTTCCAGATGGCAACAAAGCAACAAGAGCTTTGCAACTTTGGTACAACACTTCACACTGAATCAAATGTAGATGACGATTTAATGCATCACGTTGAACTATATGATGTAGTAGAACGTAAGTACGCAGGATTCTCTCAGATTGTAAATGATGCATTTTATGGATGGACAGAAGAACATCCATATTGGAATAAAATGCAAAGCGGACATGTGACACTCCAACGAGAAGTAGTTGCAAAAGATTGGACTGGAAAACATGCAGACTTTAAATTACCAGAATGGTTATACGTTTTTATCTTACATCGCGTATGCGGTAGTGCTATTAATTATGCTACTAAGCCATCTGGTTATTATAATACCCTTCTCTTTAATTTGCATAAAGCGAAAACTATTGAAGGAATGACAGAGATTGTTAATAAACATCCTAAGCCATTCTACACATCAGTAGGTTATCAATTTCCAGCATTCCCTAAACCACCAGCAGATTCAGGTTACAAACGAGGTGGTGACTATTATCTAACTGAATATGCACCACGTTTAGCACGTGAACTTGCAGAATGGTTAGAAAAAGGTGGTAAACGTGACTTGCGCGAAATTGGTGCATTCATGCTAGATTGGAATGTCAAGAACGGTCTTCGTCAATATCACTTCCAATATGCAGCAGTTGTTGCAGATATTGCAGATTGGTATCCACAATATGTCAATAGAGAATCACTATTCTATTATGGTACAAATGCTAGAGAATGTATTTCATACTTGGCAAAACCAATTGGTAAATTAAAAGGTGATGAATTCTTAGATCAGGTTATGATGAAGATTTACGAAGATACTGGTTCTGTACCATATAATGCAGAAGACGTATGTTGTGACTTCATTCGATGGGTAGAAAACTACATTAGACCTGGTGCTGATTATAATCACTTAGATTTTGATTCTGTGTGGTCATCTTGTAAAATTAAAGATCACCCTTACGGTCGTCAAAAACCAATGTTGCAATTGGGATTGGTTAAGACATTCAATAATATGACTGCACATCCATCAGATGATACAATCATCAAAGCAGCAGGTTTGACAGTGGAAGAATACAAAGAAAAATGCAAAACGATTTAATGGAATTTATTAGTGAACCATATGTGAATATCACATATCCAAACACTACAGTTGTCACACTAAAGAATGGCAAACCTACAGAAAGCTGGATGAAAGAATGGACACAAGATCAACGTCTTGAAAAATTCTTTGAATGGTGTCACGCATTCGACAAACGTGAAGACAAACTTCTACGTGAAGACTATCAGATCTTCTCACATCGATTGCATTGGCACGAGCATCCATTTGTAGATGCTATGCGACCAATCACAGATAATAAGTTGCGTTTATTCTATACACTTGTGTTCTCATTTAGTAATGAACATTGGGGTACACTCATGTCATTAATGCACGATGGTATTCCAACAACACGTGAACGATTTAAGACACAACGTCATGCACGCAATGATCTATTTCAGATCTACTATCCTAAAGGTACTAACGTTAAGGAATGGTTGATTGATGGACCAATGAAAGCTGCAGAGGATATTCATACTATCTTAGATGAACCTGCAAAGATGGGTCGTCCATTCACTATGATGGAATTTGCTAAACGTTTAGAAGCATACTTCAAAGAACACCAAGGTTTTAGAAGTCCATTGTATCCATGTAAGAATACTGCTCGTTATATGGCATTTGCATATCCACATCTTGTAGATCCAGAGAGTGTATTGTTTGGTGGTACAGGTCATTTCGATGGTATGCAACAAATCTTTGGTGGTCAAAACTTAAACGGTAAAGTTAAGTATGAGATTGGCAAAAATGGTGAATTCATTCCTACAAATAAACAAGGTGAATTGTGGATTGAACAAATGAATACATTATGTAGCGATCCGCGTAATCCAATGACTGAACAGAAAATGATTAATGTGGAGGATAAAACGTGCCTATTTTACAAGCACATTGCTATTAATCATGGTGTGAAGTCTCCAACAAAACGAATTCCTTATACATGGATTTTTCCAAATGAATTTGATCTAGCTAAACGACCAGATGGAATAAAAGTTTTCCCAAGATGATTTGAAACTTGTTTCTTTTATATATACTATAGGAGGACAAAATGTCAGAAGCATTCGTTTATATATGGGAAAATTTAACAAATGGTAATCAGTATATTGGTTATCATAAAGGAACATTAGATGATGGATATGTTTCATCAACGTCATCTACTAGATTTTGGAATGATTTTAAAAACAAAGATATGGTGTGGAAACGTCATATAGTGTTTGAAGGTTCAACAGCAGATTGCTTAAAGCATGAGCAACAACTATTAAAACAAATTGATTTAAGAAGTGATTCATATTATAATAATGCTAGAGGTGCTGAAATAATTTTTACTGAAGAAGTTAAGGATAAAATAAGGCAACATCATATGGGTAAATCTAGTGGTATGAAAGGTAAAACACATTCTGAAGAAACTAAAAAACGTCAAAGTGATGCTTTGAAGGGTAGAATCTTTACTGAAGAACACTTACAAAAATTAAGAAAACCAAATAAAGATGCATCTAATAAAAAGCAACCTAAAAGCGAAGAACACAAAGCAAATATGAGAAAACCAAAAGAGAAACTAGAATGCCCAAAATGCCACAAACTAGTAGCTCCAAATATGTTTCACCGTTGGCATAATGAAAATTGTAAACTATGAGCCGAGTACTTACAAACCCAATTAGTAATATTCCTAAACTAAAGAACTCTCATGTTCTTGGATGGTCATTGGTTTGGGCAGATCAATTAGAAGCACGCATCGATCATGCATGTTCACCAGCAATTGGTCTAGATAAGACAGTTTACATTGAACATGGTGTAAACTTTGGCGGTACATTGAATTTATTTGGTGGTGCTACTAAAGAAATCTTTGATCGTATTAATCGTATTGCATCACATCCAAATGTTGTATCACTTGATTGGGATATGCCAGATTGGGGAGCACAACTCAAGAAACGAATCGGTGCACCAACGACATATTCAGGTATCACTGAACAATGGTGCGATGCATTATCTTTGCGCTTGTCAAAAGTACAATCTCTTAAACAAGTAGATTTATTAAAAGTATCAAACAAGTTTGATGGCATCTCTGTTGGTGATTCGCATACACCTGCATATTCTAGAGATACAGATATCGTTCTTCGTGAAAATGGTAAAACACTTTATGGTTCTCTAAAGCGTGGTTTAATTACAGAATTTAGAGGCCTAAAACCATTCGGTCAGATTACACTATCATATGGTTCAATTGACATTCGTCATCATATTCTTCGACACAAAGACTTCGACTTAGATCACATGTTGATGGAATATGTTAAACAAGGTCAAGCAATTGCTAATGAATACGAATGCGATGTATGGTACACTGCACCAGTACCAGTAGAATATGAAGAACGCAGATTGCCAAAAACTGGATATTTTAAGGGTACTCCATTCTTTGGTTCTCGTCAAGAACGATTAGATCTTACAATGCGTTTTATAGATCGACTAAATAAAATTAGTGGTAATAAAGTTGTAATGCCACCCGAAGAATGGTACAAAATGGATGGTGAAAAGTACGCTAAGACTTATATGGAAAATAGTTCAAGCGTTCATATCTCTCCGCAATATTATAGAAGATTGGATTGGGGTCAAACATGTTTAGCATAACAGAAGATAAAGGCAATAAAGACATCATGATGGGAATGGATCGTCATGATGCAAAGGAACACTACCTCGAAATGTGGGGTACATTTGCAAGCAAGTGTGATCTTCCAGTTGTAGAGAAATACGGGGACGACAGATATATACTACGTGCAGATAAAGCACCAGGCGGTTTGAAAGCTTTCGGTGGCGAAAGAGTTATTGCTGAGACTAAGCATGACACATTAGTGTATTGTGCTCCACGTCAAGGGCATGCTCCAGATGCTATCGCTATGTTGGCTGAAATGTATAACAAGAAAGTTGTATTCTTCTGTCCATCAAGCAAGGTTGTTTCAAATCATCAAGGTGCATTGTTTGCATATCCGCACGTAGATATGAGATTCTTTAGAATTGCTGCAATGCCAGTATTGAATCAATATGCTAAGAAATGGGCAGAGGAAAACAATGCGCAGTATCTTCCATTTGGTTTAACAGGTAATGCAATGGTTACTGCTGGTCTTGTAAACATGGCGAACAATGTGACGAAGATTATTGGTCATGAACCAACTGAAATTTGGTGTGCTGTATCAACGGGAACAATGGTACGTGCATTACAAATTGGTTGGCCTGATGCACAAGCACACGGTGTTGCGGTAGCTCGTAATATCCATAAAGGTGAAATCGGAGATGCAAAAGTTGTTAGCGCAACGATGCCATTTTTGAAACCTCATCCGATTGCTGGTGAAATGCCATTCCCATCAACTGCAGCATATGATGCTAAAGCATGGGAAGGATTCGTAAAGAATTCAAAACCAGGTGCTATCTTCATTAACGTTGGAGCGGATTCACATATCAACCGTAACCTGTCAAAAGTAGATATTAGCAAGATTAATAGCTACAGAGAATGGCATGATATGGGTGATCTTAAACAAAATCGTGCATACAAAGAATAAACTGTTTACAACAAGATACGTTTGTGATATAATGTTTAGATACGCTAATAAGGAGCTATAAATTGTCTTTACTTAATAAATTAAAAAAGAATTCAAAAATCGAATACACCGCAGTTCTCGATGAATCAAAATTCTTCAACGAAAAAGATGTTGTGACTACACCAGTCCCAATGATCAACGTTGCACTAGGCGGTCGTCTTGACGGCGGTCTCACACCAGGTTTGACTGTACTTGCTGGTCCAAGTAAACATTTCAAAACCGCATTCTCACTTCTAATGGCGAAGTCCTACATGGACAAATACCCAGAATCTGTTATGTTATTCTATGATTCTGAATTCGGTACGCCTCAAGCATACTTCGATTCTTTTGGTATCGATAAGTCTCGTGTGCTTCACACTCCAATTACTGACGTAGAACAACTTAAGTTTGATGTTGTATCACAACTAAACAACTTAGAGCGTGGTGAAAAAGTAATTATCGTTATCGACTCTGTTGGTAACTTGGCATCTAAGAAAGAACTTGAAGATGCATTGAACGAAAAATCTGTGGCAGATATGTCACGTGCTAAGGCACTTAAAGGTTTGTTCCGTATGATCACACCATATCTGACCATGAAAGATGTGCCAATGGTTGTTGTTAACCACACATACATGGAAATTGGCATGTTCCCTAAAGCAGTTGTTTCTGGTGGTACAGGTATTTACTACTCAGCTGATACTATTTGGATCTTAGGTCGTCAACAAGATAAAGATGGTACTGAGATTAAAGGTTATCATTTTATTATCAATGTTGAGAAGAGTCGTTATGTTAAAGAAAAGTCTAAAATCCCTGTATCTGTTTCTTTTGAAGGTGGCATTCAGCGTTTCTCTGGGTTGCTTGATATTGCTATGGCTGGTAACTTCGTTGTTAAACCTAATAACGGATGGTATCAAAAAGTGGACCGAAGCACAGGTGAGCTCATTGGTACAAAGGTACGAGAGAAAGATACGCTCAATGAAGAATTTTGGAAAGACATTCTAGCATCTAAAGAATTCCAAGATTATGTCACTGAATCATTCACAGTCGGTCATGCATCAATGCTTCAATCTAAGTATGATGACGAGGATGAAGACGAATGATAACACACGATTCGTACACATTTGTTGAACACACTAACGATGAAGCGTGGTATATTAAGATTAAAGAAGGCGAATACAAGGATGTCATTTACAAATATGGCAGAATTGAAGTAACTGAAGTCGATGATCATGCAAAGTTAAAGTTCCAATTTAATGTTACTAAAATACCAGACGATCTTGGTATGACAAGTGAAGACTTCAATGAAGATGTAACATTTATGAATCTGATTGGTGATATTTTAACACACATCATCGAAGATGCGATGGATAGCGGACAATATAAAATAGGTAAAAATGATAAGTCAACTGATTCTGAATCAACTGTGCACGAATGAGGAATTCGTTCGAAGAACTCTACCTTTCTTAAAAGATGAGTACTTCGAACGAGGTGAGAAACTACTGTTCGCAGTAGTTTCTCGTTTCATTGCAAAATATAATACTGTTCCAACTGAAGCAGCATTAAAATTAGAATTGCAAAAAATTCCAAATGTTTCAACAGAAGTGCTTGAGCATGTGCATCAAGCATATCGTGCTGAGAAAGTAGATATTCAATGGATGCTTGACGAAACCGAAAAGTTTTGTCAAGATCGTTCCATTTATCTTGCGATCATGGAATCTATTCAGATCATTGATGGTAAGCATAAAGAATTATCTAACAATGCAATTCCAGATATTCTATCTAAAGCATTAGGTGTCAGTTTCGACACAAACATTGGTCATGATTACATCGATAATTCTGATTCACGTTATGAGTTCTATCATAAGGTTGAATCACGTTTACCCTTCGATCTTGAATATTTTAACAAGATCACTAAAGGTGGTTTACCAAATAAAACACTGAACATCATTCTTGCTGGTACCGGTGTTGGTAAGTCTTTGTTTATGTGTCACATGGCTGGATCATCCTTAGTACAAGGTAAAAATGTACTATACATAACCATGGAAATGGCAGAAGAACGTATCGCCGAACGTATTGATGCGAACTTAATGAATATTCCTGTGGATCAATTAGAATCTTTGCCAAAGCAAGTGTATGACTCTAAGATTGCAAAGATCGCACAAAAGAATATTGGTAAATTGATTGTAAAAGAATATCCAACTGGAGCGGCCCACGTTGGCCACTTTAGAGCTTTGCTAAATGAACTTAAACTTAAGAAGAATTTTAAGCCGGATATTATCTTCGTTGATTATCTCAACATTTGTGCCTCTTCGCGTATTAAAGGATTGGGTGGATCAGTTAATACTTACTCATACGTTAAAGCGATTGCAGAAGAAATGCGTGGTCTCGCAGTCGAAACCAATGTTCCAGTCGTATCCGCGACTCAGACGACTCGTTCTGGTTATTCAAATACAGATGTTGGTTTGGAAGACACATCGGAAAGTTTCGGCTTGCCTGCGACAGCGGACTTCATGTTCGCAGTCATCTCAACAGAAGAACTTGAAAAACTTGGCCAAGTAATGGTTAAGCAATTGAAGAATCGTTATAATGATCCAACATCAAATAAACGATTCATCATTGGTATTGATAGATCGCGTATGAAATTATATGATGTAGAAGCATCAGCTCAAACATTGATTGATGATGCTGCGCATGTGTCTAGTAAGACTGAAGATAAACCGCTCAATACATTTGGCAATCGTGAAAAGCCTAATTTTGGAGGATTTAGTTATGAATAAAGAAGAACATAAAGAATATGATTATTACTACAGAGTAACATACTATAGAACACCAGCTGAGACATCAGTTGATTTTAAAAACTTTGTAGAATATCAAGAAGCTATTCGTTTTGCTAGCACAATTCGAACAGGCGATGTGATTGAAATTAAGAAATATGAAAAGGTAAAAAAGCATGCAAGTTAAATTGGTATCGTACAGTAAACCATCTCGTGAATTATATAATGAAGGTTTAATGGATGTACAAGATCTAATCGCGTATTGTGCGCGTGTATCTAATCCATCTAATCAATTAAATAGCGGAACATCTGAAAAACTAATTCAGTATTTGATCAAACACCAACATTGGTCACCGCTTGAAATGGTTAGTGCATGCTTAGAGATTGAAACTACACGTGATATCGCACGTCAGATCTTGCGTCATCGTTCATTCTCATTCCAAGAGTTCTCACAACGTTACGCTGATCCAACAAAAGACTTGCATTTTGTTACGCGCGAAGCACGTATGCAAGATACAAAGAATCGTCAGAATTCTGTTGAGCTTGATATGGCATCTGATAGCGATCGTCAAATTGCATATCAGTGGGAAAATTTACAACGTGACTTGATTCAACGTTCACAAGATGTTTATAAGTGGGCTATTGAAAAAGGTATCGCTAAAGAACAAGCACGTGCTGTTTTACCAGAAGGTTTAACTGGTTCACGTATGTACATGAATGGAACACTTCGTTCATGGATTCATTTCATTCAAGTACGTTCAGCTAATGGCACACAGAAAGAACATATGGCTGTTGCATTGGAAGTTGCAAAAGTAATTGCAGAAATTTTCCCAATGGCCGAAGGTATGATTGAAACCTAAGTATTAATTTTATTTTGTAGAGCCAATGGTATCCATGCAAGTCTATGATACCATTGGCTTTTTTTTCGTCTGAAAAAAACATGTACAACTGCAAAAAATCATGGTATAATAGATCTATAAATTGAAAGGAAGACTATGAGCAAAATGGCTGAAATCGCTTTTGACATTGAAAACATGTTGATGCAAGGTTATAAACCATGTGTTATTGCTGACATGCTTAACGTGCCTATTCAATGGGTAGAAAGCACAGAAGAACAAGTTATGCAATTGGCAAATCCTCGTTTTTATGGACCTGACGCAGAATGATTTATATTAAACGAAGCCGTTATCTTACTTCTGCAAAAAGCGAAGAATTGTATAAAGCTGCATTCATTATAATGAATGAATTGATGGGACGTAAAGCCAATAAAATTGATGTGATTATATCGGTTAAAGGAACTGGTCTAGATCATGATGTTGATGGATATTGTTTATGCACTGAAGAAACCGCTGCAGGAAGGCCTACTGAATTTGAATTGGATATTCGAGGAAATCGAGGCCTTGATTTTGCTATTAAATGTATGGCGCATGAATTAGTACACGTATGGCAAATGTGCACTGGTAGAATTAATGAGGCGCAATATCATAAAACCAATGATCACTATAACTCTCCATGGGAAATTGAAGCTAGAGAATTAGAACAACCATTATACGAATTGTATCTTAAGCAAGCTTAAGTTTTAATCGTCTCCATTTACCTTTAGGTAAAGGCCACCACAAGCATATAAAGATATAAATAGATCTATGTCAGTTGCCGCAGCGCAACAGTAACATGGAAACATTTATGTCAGAATATAAAAAATTAACACCAAGCGAACTGTTAAAACCAGGTCGCGAGGGACGTGGTGAAACCTTATGCACTAAACTGGAAAATGGAGACGATTTTGTTTTGCATGATGGATCCATCATAAAGTTTAAAAAGGACAAAGAAGTTATTGCAACAATCCGCACTGGATTATCTCAAAAGAGTAATGCCATTTTGGGTGCTGTGCAATTAGTTTCTGGTAGTAAGAAATATAAAATATCAGATCTTGCAAAAACACCTGAATTTGGTGGAAAAGGCGCAGGTTCTGGTACTCGTGCAGAAGATGAAGCATTGACAGATATCATTGCTAAACTTCAAAAGCTTTTAGAAGAAGAGAAAAAGCCTTACATTAATGTTGATATAAATGGTAAGGTGGTTAAGTGTGCTGGATTTGAATCTACATTCGGTACACCTAAATCAGATTTTCATATCTTAGATACTGAAGGCAATCAAGTTGCATGGATCTCCCATAAAAAAGGAACACGTGCAAAAGATTTCCAACAATATGGTGGCATGGTTGAATTATCTGGTGCAAAAGAGTTAGAGCAGTTTGTTGCAGATGTTAAAGAACATCTAAAGAGAGGTAATAGCGATGGCGCGTTACCAATGAAAACTGCTTTTGCTAGAAAAGTAAAAGATAAAACAGTGAAGATGAAAACTTTATTTGGCAAAGATTATAAAGCGTCTGGTCCAGATTCAGTACAAAATATTGATGTACTATATCAAGGTGTTTTAGGCTTTAAGAAGGTCGGCAAGAAATACGTAATCACAAGTAGTCATACTGTATTTCATGGTGAAGAACCAACAGGTGATTATGAACCATATTATTATGTAAGACCTGAACAAGCTAAGACACAGTTTGGAATTAAAGGCGGTCGTTTCTTCATTGTTTCAAGACAAACGGCACTAGGTAACAAGAATACAATAGAGATTTAACATGTTAACATTTAACGAATTTTTGTCTGAATCAACATCAGTTGATGATGAGATGCTTGGTCATCTTACGCATACTAAAGATATTCCACACGAGGCTCCACAACATGGTGAAGCTGCTATTGATTTGTTACATCAGTTTCACAAACAAAGAATGGGTCAAAAGAGTACAGTTGGTGCATCTTTAAAAACTGATGGCGGTTCATCAGTACACGTTATTCATGATGCTAAAGGTATTGGTGTTTCAGACAAACATCGCATTGCTCGAGGAATAGTTGCTCGTACACCTGAAGAAATCGATACACATTTTGGCCATCAGCCACAATATGCTGCAGCGCTTAAGCATTTATTGGCTCATGGCCACGAATTCGTTGGTAAAGGTCACCATGTTCAAGGTGATTTGATGCATACACCTGGTGATTCTACTACATCGCAGAAAGGTGAACATACAACGACTACACCAAACCGTATCACATATAAGTCTAAGACAAAAGCCAAAGTTGGTTTTGCAGCTCACACTGAAATTACAAATGGTATTGCACATGCACCAACAAAGGGTGCGTTAAAGAAAAGCAAGAACGTATTTGTACCAGAACCAAAATATACAGCAGATCCATCTACATATTCTGAAGAAGATCGTCATGCTGTAACTCATCATCTTAATAAAGCTCGTGAATTAATGGCAGATCACTCGAGCGATCATCTAACTCCAGAACATATCGATCCTAAAAAAGGCGGTCACTTCACGATCTATCTAAATAGAACAACACGACGTGGTGAAACTGCTTCTATCGAAGGTTATAAGAAACACCTTAAAGATGAAGGCGAAAAAGCTGCATCTAAATTAAAGACAGAAACAGGTAAAGATAAAGTTCGTAATAAGTTTGCAGAATTATCTGCGCACGTTGATCAACATCAAGAACATTTTAAACGTTCACTTGCTATTCGTCATCATCTAGCACAAGCTACTGAGCATGTTCTAAAAGGTATTGAACATCCAGATATGGAAACAAGTATTGATGGCAAGAAATCTCAAGGTGAAGGCATTGTCCTTCAGAAAAAAGATAAATCTGGAAAGATGCGTCCTGTATCTAAACTAGTTCCAGTAAAAGTATCAAATGCAATTTTAAACAATCCAAGATTTGCGAAGGACAAATAATGCAATCTTTCCTAGAATATCTACAAGAAGAAGCCAAAGCTAAACACGCAGTGTTAGCATATGGTCGTATGAATCCACCAACAACTGGTCACCTAAAAGTTGTGCATAAAGTACAAGATGTGGCTAAAGAAGTTGGTGGCGAACACCATATGATTGTGTCTCATTCAAATGATCCTGCAAAAAATCCACTTACACCTGAACAAAAGGTTAAGCACTTAAAGCGTTATGCACCAGGTGCCAATATCAGAGCATCATCTAAAGAGAATCCAACATTATTCTCTCATGCTGCAGAATTGCACAAACAAGGTGTCACACATCTTCATGTAGTTGCAGGTTCAGATCGTGTAGAAGAATATAAGAAACGTTTTGCTGCACTAAATGGTAAGCCAGGAAAAGACGGCAAAGTACCATTCAAGTTTAAGAAGATTACAGTGCACTCTTCTGGTGAAAGAGATCCAGATGCAGAAGGCGATGAGGGCATGTCAGGTACAAAGATGAGAAAACATGCATCTGAAAAGAATTTCAAAGAATTCCGTAAAGGTGTGCCATCACATGTTTCAGACGAACACGCTCATGAATTAATGAATGATGTTCGCAAAGGCATGGGTCACAAAGATTAAGTCTAAACTCAGTCATGAATAAAAGAAAAAGATTACAACGATGTGATGTTTTTAGTTTAGATTATGACGAGTATGTAGATCTGATACTTCCTGCTAAAAGAAATGATGGTAGGAAGTATTATCCAATGAAGGTCTCTCATGTGAGTATGAGAGAAGATGATTATATAGAACTGAGTATGGCAATTGAAGATGCCAAAAGCACACATATTGATAATGATTTTGATTATGAAGAAGATTAAAACTATATAAATAACATTACAACCAGAATAAATTTGAGCTGTACTGGCCAGCATTAATACATATTATCAGCGTCATAAGACAACGGTTAATGGGAAAAACATGTTAACATTTAAACAATACTCGGAAGAGCTTAATATTATTGCCGATTCAGTAGAACTTACTGAAGAAGAGCAGCAAGAGATTAATGAAGTCTTGGATACGGCAGCACGTATCAAGAGAAGACAAAAATTTATTAATCGCAAATCACGCATTGCATTGGCCAGAAAAATACAAGCCAATCGTCTAGCATCACCAGATCGCATCAAAACACGAGCACAAATCAGAGCTCGCAACTTATTGATCAAACGCCTATACCATGGTCGTTCAAGATCAGACATCCCATTAGCACAAAGAAAAGCAGTTGATACTAAACTAAGTCGTATGAAGAATACGATTGATCGTTTGTCACGTAAATTGATTAGACGTGTAAAGAACGATGACATTCGTAGAAAGACGAATGCAGTAGTTGGTAATTTTGACACCGGATCCGTTAATTAATGAAACACTTTAAAGAGTATTTGAAAGAAACGACTGGACGTGTTACGATCACGTTCAATCATTTCAATCCGCCTACACAAGAAACTGAAAAGATTATTCAGAAGGTGTATGAAACTGCACAAGGCGGTCCTTATAGAATCTATTCTTCTCAAGAATGTAACGAAAGTTACCCACTAGATTATATCAACAAAATTAAATTCATGCGTAAGGCGTTTCCACGTCATGCTCGTTCTATTATTAGTGATTCAACTATTGTAGATTTGCAAGATGCTCTTGTGTCAATATATGAACAAGGCTATAGCAAAGTTAGTATCGTATTACCTAATGCATCCACACAATTAGTAGAATCTATTAAATATGATAATGGAAATATAAAAGCTAGCAAGCTTTATAATTTTGAGTCTATAGATATTATTTCAGTTGATGCAGTTGACAATCATTTAAAGATTTTAGAATCTGTTAAAAATAATAATTTTGAACTATTCAATAAAAATCTACCTAGCACACTGAAAGAAAGTCAAAAATTATTTAATGCTATTCGTTCGAATCTAGGTTTAAAAGAAACATTTAACTTTAGACAACATATTCAATTACCAACTCTTTCAAAAGAAAGAGAAGACTATGTGAACGGCAACCTATTTAATGTAGGTGATGTCGTTGAAATTAAAGAAACAAAAGAACTTGGTCAGATAAAACGATTGGGTTCTAATTATGTTATGATTGAAACTTACGACGGTGATAAGCAGCGTAAGTGGTTAAAAGATGTGATCAAGGTTGAAGAAGCAGTTATCAACCAAATGTTAGGCAAGATGGGAACATGGTCTACACACTCAGTTGGCGAGAATACATCATGTGCTTCTTCTAAAAAATCAAAATCAAAAATCAAGTCTTTTAAAGAAGACTTATCATCATTCAATGGGAAATAAAAATGAGCGATCGTATTCTTAAACTTCTAAGTCAAGAAACAAATTTATCTACAACTCCAAATGCATTTGGAGGAGCGCAATTGATTCGTGTGCGTAATTCACATGCATCAAATGGCGCATCTGTTATGGTAAAAGATAGCGGAACTATCACTGGATCAATTAGCATTTATCCAGGAGAAGTTCTTTACATCCGTAAAAAATCGACTGAGACGATTGAAACAAGCGCAGCTGATACTACTATTCGTGCAGTTGTAGTTGCTTTTGGAGATTAATAATGAAAACTTTTAAGGAAATCCTTGAAGGTTCTCATTTTGTTTCATCTGCCGATTATATAATTACCCCATCTGGTAATAAAGTACATAAGTACAAAAAAATAGCTAGTACAGATTACAAAGATAAAGAAGAGCCAAAAGATCCTGAGCAAGTAGCACAAGATATTGAAGCAGATATTCAAGCTCGTCGACAGGCTAGACGAGATCGCATGGATAGAGACATGAAAAATGCAAGTGCACGAGTTCGTAATGAAGAAACTATCCTAGACGAAGCTACTGAAGGTTAATTATGGATACTGAAAGAATCGCTAAATTGGAAATTCAAGTGGAATCGATTAAGGATGATGTCAAAGAAGTAAAGGGTGACATCAAAGAGTTGCATTCACGTATTACTACAGGTAACCGTGAAATCATGGATAAGATTGATGCAATGGAAGGCAGACTCGATGAGAAAGCTGCTGTTGCTGCAATTAATGCCAAACATCAGCATGACTCAATTAAGGATGATGTCCTTAGAGAAATGAAAGAAATGACAAAGACACTTGATGATGATCTTAATAAAGTATCTGATCGTGTTGACGTATTGGAAAGATGGCGCTGGATGATTGTCGGTGGTGCTATTGTTTTAGGTTATGTAATTGGCAATTTAGACATCTTAACAAAAATATTCAAGTAAGGGGAAAATTATGTGGGGCATTTTTAAGAAAGACAACGTATCAGAAGCTGTCGCAAAGATTCAAAGCGAAGCGCTTAAAGGCGATCAATACAAACTTGACAAAAATAAAAATGGAAAGTTAGATAAAGAAGACTTTAAGAAACTTCGTAAAGAAGAAACTGAACAAGTTGAAGAAGGTTGGGATGACATGCTTAAGTCTGTTAAAGACAAGCAAGGTCCACAACCAAACGGTGGTTCAGGTAAAAAACAAGGTTCACGTTATGGTGGATCTAAGCAAAAAGATGATGAGACTAAAGAAAAGAAAGAATCTGTCGAATTTGAATTAGAAGAACTAGAAGACGGTACATTCTATGATGGTTCTGATATGTTAGGTGAAGCTAAAGAACGTATATCTGGTTCATATCAATTTACACATACACCAGGCGATGCTGAATCTGAAAAGAAATTAGCAGATCTTAAAGCACAACACAAAGGTACAGGTAAACGTGTCGTTCTACAAGGTCGCTTAGGTAAAAATAATCCTAACGCTCATAAGTATTCTAAAGCAAACTTTGGAAAACCAGGTAGCGCATCATCTGGTGCACATACACATCAGCGTATTAAGAAAGCTGATGCAGCACATCATGATGTATACGTATACGATAAAGCAGATACAGAATACAACTATGATGAAATGATTAGTGAAGTTCTATCTAAGGATCAACCCGCTGGTAAGTGGATCTCTGATTTTATTAAGTCAGATAATCCTAAATTTGCTGGTGATTCAAAAGAGAAACGTAAAGAACGTGCATTAGCTGCATACTACTCAGCAAAAAAGAATGAGTCCACAGATTACAACTTTTTTGCCGAATATATAGAAGAGGCTGCCCAAAAGGATGTTATCAAAATGGGCGCTAAAGAAATTAAACATGCAAATATGAAGGACAAACAACAACATGCAGAAATTATGGAACCTAATTCAGAAGGTGAAGCAGCTTTTATCAATCAACACTCAATCGTCGTCACAGACGATCCAACAGCCAGTAAACAAGACTGTGGAGCCGGAACTAAAGCCGCAGAACCAAAAGGTCAAGGCGCAGGCAAGTACGACGGAGAAAGCAAACTCAACGCCAAAGACAAAGCAACCTTCAAAGAAGCAGTCATCAAAGGTGGCACAACCGAAGCAGGTAGCGAAGGCGAAGACATCGACACAGAGCCAAAGCAAAAAGACACCAAAGAAAACAACAGCAAAAAAAGTTGTTAAATGATTATGCAGGGGAAATTTCCCCTGCTTTATTATAGGTTATTATGAGCTTTGATAAATTAACCAGCAAAAACTTTTTGCTTTTTGCTGCTAAGAATTATAATAATCCTCAGTGTATGACAACTGAGGAATTTGAAGAGGACTTGCAGAAGTTCAAATATATAAAACGTTTGTTCAATCGTTATGAAACTGCTGGTGAATTAAATGAGCGCTTAATACTAAATCACTTGATTGTATTGTATAATGTATTCGGTATTAAAGCAGCCAATCATATGATGTTCTACAAGATTAATAAAGAGAGTTGGCCTTTATTGAAAACGTTTTTAGTGTATTTGAATTATTTGCCTGAAGATCAATACGTCGAAGTACCTCTAGTGCCAGAAGTGGTAGAAGTACTAAGGAAAATTTAAAATGGCAATTATTCAACGAGCAGTAGATACCTACTATACGTTTAGATTTCTTCGCCAACTTGTAACACCATGGAATGAAACAGAAGCATTTAAACTTGGAATAGTAGATGCTGATGGTAAGAAGTTGCGAAACCCAGTAACACCTGAAGAAAAAGATGCATATACATTATTCTTCAGATTAGTGTACAATATTAAAAGACTATTAAATAAACTACCATTTGGTCAAACAAAGCTAGCATCATATGCATCAGCGCTTTGGTTGATCCATGAAAATACTAAGATGAGCAGCGATGCGGTCTTAGCAGGTTTTAAGAAGTATGTAAAAGATCAAGGTCTTGAATTAGATACTACAATATCTGAATCAAAGATGTGGATGACTAAGGACAATAATTTATTGCCTGGAAAATACAAGCTAGCTGAACATTGTGTATCACCTATGACTGGTGAAGTTATTGCATTTAAAGGTTCAATGATTCTTGTAAATGAAATGAGTTGTGTACCTCACGCTAATCTTGATGGCGTAAACATTTATAATGTATATCATGTCCCAAGCAAGCAAAGTTTATACATAACATTAGAAGATATTTACAGGTAACATATGCAAATTAACACAGAACTAGATGTATCATTATTGGTAACCAATATGATCGCTGAAGCTGATGAAAAGAAACCACCAGTTGGTCAAGGCGGCAGAGATTATGAAGAACATATCAATAACATTCTAAAGAAACATGGTAAAGCAGATGCTGATGCTACTACTGCAGGTTCGTCTGCAGATGCTCCTGATGCACAGTTTAACCATGGTGGTAAGAAGCATAATCTAGAAATTAAAGCAGATTCTAAGGCAATGTTTGGCCAATTAGAATTGAAGCATGACGGTGAGAAGTGGGACTTCTCTGAAAAATCTAAAGCAAAATATCCAGAGACACATAAACAAATGGTCAAATCTGGATTCTTGAAAAAGATCAATACTCAGTGGGGAAAACCAACTGGTAAGTATGAAGATGATTTAAAAATGGGTAATGTATATCACACTGTTGATAATGCAGATCCAATTAAAGCACATTATGGTAAAGATCGCAAGACTGATTATATCCAAATTGGTGGAGGTCATGGCTTCTATCATACAGGTAACGATGCTGCCAAACTTGGTAGTCCAGAATTAAATGGTAAAACTCAGCTTCGCGCTCGTATGAAAGCACGTGGTCGTGATAAAGATGGCAATCGTACATATGGTGCGCTTGTTGTTATGGCACTTAAAGATGCACAAAAATCTCATCACGATTTAGAAAAAGAAATACACAAAGAATGGATTGATTACGTGTTGAATGGACCAAAAGTAATTTCAGAAGGTTATAATAATAACCGCACAGGATTCAGAAAGCGTGCACGTGAGGATGACGAGTATCATACACCAGATCCAGTTACACGCACACACAAAATTGGATTCCACGTTTCTAAAGATGGTGTAGAACACCACCATCGTACAGTTACTATTACTAATAGTACAAAATCTGAAGAAGAAGCAAAGCAAGTAGCACGTGCTCATCTTGAAAGACAAGGTTATAAGATCCACGAAGAAACAGAAATTGATGAAGCACGTATGTCTGCTGCTGTTAAATTACAGCGTGCATTTGAACGTGAACAACAAAAGTCTGCAGCATCTCGTGAACGTGCTAAGGAACTTCTACAACCAAAGAAAGAAGAACCTAAGAAAGTTGAAGAAGGAACTGGTAGTCTTAAACCAGGTTGGATGCTAAAGAAAGATCCAGAACTTGCTAAGAAATTAAAAGCTAAGATTGATCTCGCAAAGAAACGTCAAGCTTCATATGGTAATCCTGATGCAGGCAAATCCGTAAAAGAAGAAGTTGCTGTTAATAATGTTAGCAGCGGTGCAATTGCTGGTACTCAAGGCGATGCTGGTAAAAAGTCAGTCATGACTAAACCACCAATGAAGCGTCAACTAAAATCTTTCAAAGAAGGTTGCGATTGTTGGAAAGGTTATAAGCGTAAACCAGGTACTAAACCATGTGCACCAGGTTCTTGCGTTAAAGAAGATAATGAACTAGATGAAGCTGCTATCGATGCTAAAGGTCATAAGTCTTCTACAGGTGGATTAACACAAAAGGGCGTTGATGCATATCGTAGAGCAAATCCAGGTAGCAAGTTACAAACAGCCGTTACAACTAAGCCATCTAAATTAAAACCAGGTAGCAAAGATGCTAAGCGTCGTAAATCATTCTGCGCTCGTATGTCAGGTGTTTCTGGTCCAATGAAAGATGAAAATGGTAAACCAACACGTAAGGCATTAGCCTTAAGAAAGTGGAATTGCTAATATGTGGATGCTATCCTTTCTACCAGATTGGATTTTCTACGCAACATTGTTATTAAGTGTGGTGGCTCTTGGAGCTGCCACATTTCTAGATAAAATACCATTCATTAGCACATACGCTAAGCCAATGAAAATTGGTTCTATCGTTGTGCTTTTGTTTTCTGTGTATATGTGTGGTGGAATTTCTAATGAAGCAGGTTGGCAAGAGAAAGTTCTCAAGCAACAAGCAGAGATTGCTCTATTGAAACAACAAGAAGCTGAAGTTACCACGAAAGTTGTAACCAAATATATAGATAAGATTCAAGTTGTCAAGGAAACGAATAATGCTATTTCAAAATATGTCACTAATGAAGCTGATGGCAAGTGCCAGCTTCCTAATTCTTTCAGCGTGCTCCACGACGCTGCCGCAAAAAACGAGCTTCCCGACTCCGCCAGAGCTACTGATGCGTCCACCTCAGACGTTAAACTCTCTGAAGCAACAAAGACAATCGTCGACAACTACGGAATCTGCAACCAAAACTCAGAGCAATTAAAAGCTTTGCAAGATTGGGTATCTGAGCAGAAAAAACTTAACCCGTAACAAGAAATAATTTTGTAAAAATATCACGCCCACTATGTACAACATACAGTGGGCGTGATATAATATACTTCTGTATCTGGAGATTTTATAATAACTATGCACAATATTAATGTAACTAAACGAGACGGTTCTAGCGAACAGTTTGATGTGAACAAAATCCATAAAGTTCTTGAGTGGGCAACAGAAGGCATCAATGGTGTTTCTATCTCTGAGATTGAATTAAAGGCTAACATTCAAATCACTGAGAAGATGAAGACTGATGACATCCACGAATTGCTCATCAAATCTGCCGCTGAATTAATCTCTGAACATACACCAAACTATCAATATGTTGCTGCACGCCTTGTGAATTATAAGTTGCGCAAACAAGTTTATGGTTCATATGAACCGTGGGCGCTAAACACTATTGTTATTCAAAACGTCATGCGTGGTGTGTATGACGGTCAAGTATTAAATGAATATGATGAATATGAATTTGCTCAACTTGACAAACATATTAAGCATGACCGTGATAATGAATTTACTTATGTTGGTATGGAACAATTCAGAGGTAAGTACCTAGTTCAAGATAGAATTAGCAAGACACCTTTTGAAACTCCGCAAGTTCTGTACATGATGATTGCGATGACACTCTTTATGCGCTATCCTAAAGAGACGCGTCTCAAATATGTAAAGGACTATTACGATGCAGTTTCTCAATTCTATATTAGTCTTCCTACCCCAATCATGGCAGGACTTCGTACTCCTACTCGCCAGTTTAGCAGCTGTGTGCTTATTGAGTCAGGTGATTCTTTGGACTCCATCAATGCGACGTCGACTTCCATTGTCCGTTACATTTCTAAAAAGGCTGGGATTGGTATCGGCGCTGGCGCTATTCGGGCTCTTGGTAGTCGTATCAACGATGGTTCTATTGTTCACACCGGTTTAATTCCGTTCCTAAAATATTTCCAAGCTGCAGTAAAATCATGTTCACAAGGTGGTGTTCGTGGTGGTGCTGCAACAATTTATTTGCCAGTTTGGCATCTCGAGTTTGAAAACCTTATTGTATTAAAGAACAATAAAGGTACAGAAGAAACTCGTGTCCGTCATATGGATTATTGCTTCCAATTCAATAAGACAATGTATGAACGTCTATTGACTGGTGGCAACATTACTCTATTCTCTCCTGATGATGTTCCAGATTTGTATGAAGCATTCTATGCTGATCAAGATAAGTTCAAAGAATTGTACATGCAATATGAACAAAAGGATGGTATTCGTAAGAAAGTTCTACCAGCAATTGAAGTATTCTCTCAATTCCTAACAGAACGTAAAGACACAGGTCGTATCTACTTAATGAACGTAGATCACGCAAACAGTCATGGTGCATTCATTCCAGAACTAGCACCTATTCGTATGTCAAACCTATGTACCGAAATCGACTTACCAACTAAACCACTTAAATCTGCGGAGGATATTGAAGGTGAAATCAGTTTGTGCACTTTGTCTGCCACCAATTGGGGACTCATTAACGAACCAAGAGAATTCGAAAAGTATTGCGACCTCCAAGTCCGAGCGCTCGACGAACTCCTTGACTACCAATGGTACCCAGTCCCAGCAGCGGAAAGATCAACGAAGAATCGCCGCCCTCTTGGTAACGGCATCATCAACTTCGCATACTTCCTCGCAAAGCGTGGATTGAAGTATGATGAATCTGCATTGCCAGTGATTGATGAATACGCAGAAGCATGGTCATACTATTTGATTAAAGCATCTGTTCAATTGGCAAAAGAAAAGGGTGCATGCCCATTGTGGAAAGAAACCAAGTACTCACGAGGTTTAACACCTAACCAAACATACAAGAAAGAAGTTGATGAACTCGTTCCTCATACTGAACGTCTTGATTGGTTTGAACTACGCCAAGATCTAATCCACTTTGGTATTCGTAACTCTACATTGATGGCACTAATGCCAGCAGAAACATCTGCACAGATTAGTAACTCAACAAATGGTATCGAACCTCCACGTGCTTTAGTTTCTTTCAAACAATCTAAAGATGGTGTGATGGCACAAGTTGTTCCAGGTTACCATAAGCTTAAGAACAATTATGACTTACTTTGGGATCAAACATCTCCTGAAGGTTATCTAAAGATTTGTGCTGTGTTGCAGAAGTATATCGATCAAGGTATCTCTGTAAATACTTCATATAATCCTGAGAACTATGAAGATAACAAGATCCCGATGTCTGACATGATCAAGCACTTGGTAATGTTTTATAAGTATGGTGGTAAGCAGTTGTATTACTTCAATACACATGATGGCGCTGGTGAACTTCATGAAAAAGAGTTCAAAGCAATCGAAGAACAACTCGCTGAACCAGTTGATGGTGAAGAGGATTGTGAAAGTTGCAAGATCTAAAAGTATTAGCTACACAGCGATATGAAATATGCAAGGTCTGTCCTAGAAAGACGGACCTTCTTAAAATTGAAAAATGTAAAGAATGTGGATGTATATTGTATTTAAAACTTATTGTACCCACATTTAAATGTCCACTAGGGAAATGGTAAATGTCAGTATTTAAAATTAAAACGAAGAGTCATCTAGAATCTCCAATGTTTTTTGGCGAACCAGTAGATATCGCACGATATGATACTGTGCGATACAGTCAATTCGAAAAAATTACTGACAAACAACTAGGTTTCTTCTGGCGTCCAGAGGAAGTTGACTTATCGAAAGATCGTAAAGATTTTAATGAGTTAAACGAATACGAACAACACATTTTTACATCAAATCTTAAGAGACAGATTCTATTAGATTCTGTACAAGGTCGCTCACCAAATCTTGCGTTCCTTCCTATGGCATCTGTGCCAGAATTGGAAGTTATGGTTGAAACGTGGGCATTTTTTGAAACGATCCATTCAAGATCTTATACACACATCATTCGAAATGTTTACCCGAATCCTTCGATCGTCTTTGACGAAATTAAAACTATTCAGCCAATCCTTGATTGTGCTCATGATATTAGTGTTTACTATGACGAGTTTATTCTTGCTAGTAGACGTTTCGAGTTACTTGGCCTCGGAACTCACACAATTAATGGTGAAACTATTGTCGTAGATCTATATGATCTAAAGAAAAAATTATTCATGTGTATGATGAGCGTATACATACTTGAAGGTATTCGTTTCTACGTTTCATTCGCATGTTCATGGGCATTTGCAGAACTTAAGAAGATGGAAGGCAACGCCAAAGTAATTAAGTTTATTGCTCGTGATGAAAATACCCACTTAGCAGCATCAACATCTATGATCAAACATCTATTGAAGGATGATAAAGATTTTGCACAGATTCGTCAAGAAACTGAAAAAGAAGTTGAGCAAATGTTTAAGTCAGCTATTGAACAAGAAAAAGAATGGGCTAAATACCTATTCAAAGATGGTTCTATGATTGGTTTGAACGAAAAGTTACTTGCTGATTATGTCGAATGGATTGGTTGTCGTCGTATGCGCGCATTGAGTTATCACTGTCCATATAGTGTATCTCAATCAAACCCATTGCCATGGACTGAGAAATGGATTGGTGGTGGTAATGTTCAAGTTGCTCCACAAGAAACGGAAATTACAAGTTATATTACAGGTGGTGTTAAACAAGACGTATCTGTTGACACACTGAAAGGATTATCATTGTGAGTAAATTGGTTGTATATTCTAAAACAGTTTGTCCATATTGTGTACAAGCAAAGAAGCTTTTAGAATCGAAAGGCATTGACTTTGTTGAAATTAACATTGAAACTAATGCTGCAGGGCGAGATCATCTATTAGAACGTGGACTACGTTCAGTCCCACAGATTTTTGATGGCACAGATTTGATTGGTGGTTTCGATAAGTTAAAAACTTGGGTAGAACTTAAAGAACAAACACTATGACAAAGAAACATATGGAATGCACCACATGTGGTGCTGATGCTACTATTGATTATGATATGGATCAAATCAATGAGGAACCTAATTATTGTCCATTCTGTGGATCATCATATATAAGTAATGAACTAGACGAGGATCTAGGATTACTTAAGAATGGTGGTTACGACGATGACATGGATTTACAATGGTAAACCATACGAACTAGGTGAACAGACACACAAAGAGGTATACGGTTTCGTATACCTTATTACTTGTAAGCTCACAAATAAAAAGTATGTTGGTAAGAAATTGTTTTGGTCAAATAAGACTAAACAAGTAAAAGGCAAAAAGAAACGACTAAAGGTCGAATCGGATTGGCAAACATATTTTGGATCAAACAAAGTGTTGATCGAGGATGTGAAGACTAACGGTGAAGAAAACTATACAAGAGAAATTCTTCATTTGTGTAAAGGTAAAGGCGAGTGCAATTATCTTGAAGCATATGAACAATTTACTCGCAATGTCCTGACTAGCAGTGAATACTACAATGAGTGGATTATGGTGAAAGTACATCAAGCACACATTAAAGGTTTACAGCAAGAATAAATTATGGTATAATTAAAGTATGATTATCATTGACTACTCCCAAATTTCTATTGCAGCATTCTATGCTCAACCTGGCGCTGAACTCACAGAGGGTTTTATGCGACACCTAATCTTGAATACGATTCGCATGTACGCTAAGCGACATAAAGCTGAGTACGGTGACATCGTTATTGCGTGTGACGGTGGAAACTCATGGCGTAAAGGTGTGTTCCCTCAATATAAGGCACATCGTAAGAAAGCACGTGAAGAATCTGGCCTTGATTGGAAATTATTCTTTGAAATCTTGAACACTGTACGTGATGAGATTCAAGAGAATTTCCCTTACAAGGTTATTAAAATCGATGGTGCCGAGGCTGACGACGTTATTGCTACACTTGTTGAACAAACACAAGAGTTTGGCAAGAATGAACCAGTCATGATCATCTCTTCTGATGGAGATTTTGTACAATTACAAAAATATAAGAATGTTAAACAGTTCTCGCCAACTCAGAAGAAAATGGTTACCGACTCCAACCCTCGCCTCTACCTCTTTGAACATATTATTCGTGGTGATAAAGGTGATGGCATTCCTAATGTTTTATCCGGTGATAATTGTATTGTTGAAGGTACTAGACAAAAAGCCATTCGCGAAGATAAACTAAACACATGGTTGGAAAATGCAGAAAAGCTTGAAACATTCATGGATCAAGAAACGTATCGCAACTTCCAACGTAACCGTCAATTGATCGACTTCAAATATATCCCAGAAAATATTACTGCAGCTATTATAGATAAATATGAAAACGTTGATGTCGCACCTCGTGGTCGCATCTTGAATTATTTAATCCAAAAACGCTGTAAGATGTTAGTCGATTCAGTACAAGAGTTTTAATATGGCAAAGAAAATTTTAGTTAGTGAAATCTTAGATCTAGTTGCGCAAGCAGATGCACGCAAAGACAAAGTAGAAATCTTGAGAAAGCATAATTCTCTTGAACTACGTGACATCTTAAAAGGTGCATTTGATGATACAGTACAATTCATTTTGCCTAAAGGTCTTCCTCCTATCGATGAAGACGAAAAGCGCAAATATGACAAGACGCATCTAGCACGAGAAACTAAAAAGTTTAGATACTTTGTAAAGAACGGACCTGGCGAACAAGTCAATTCAATGCGTAGAGAAAAGATGTTCATCGATCTTCTTTATCGCATTGATAGTAAAGAAGTTCCTCTAGTTTGTCACATGAAAGACAAAACTCTAGAAGGAGTTTATAAAGGTTTAACGAAAAAAGTTGTCCAAGAAGCGTTCCCAGGGCTCATCGTTAAATAAATAAAAGTATGAAACGCTTTCATATAGCATAACACAGCGGACCAGATCTTAATTGATCGTGGTCCGTTTTTCATTCCAAGGAGACAAATCACCAAACAAATCTATATTATGCGAATTCTTACAACAGTTACAATCCATTAGGAGAGAGTATGGTTCCTTCACAACTAGAAAAATTAAAAAAAGATTCACGTGAACTAAGTTACGCCATAGCGCGAATGCAGAAGGAGGGTCGAAGCGACAAAGTCGGTCAGTTTCAACTTAAAAAAGCACAGGTTGATGCCTTTATTAGCAAGGCACAAGAATACGCATACCACTGAAAGTAGGTGATCAATATCTCGGCGGGGGACTTCGGTTCCCCGTTCGCTTTTGTAGAACTTAAGTTCTATATGTACAACATGTAAAAAGCATGGTATAATAACTCTCATGCTGATTTACACTAACACCAAATCTCGTAAAAAGAAGCCTAAGATGAATGCTAAGCAGCGCGAACTTGCTGCATCATGGGAGGCTCTCATCAAAAAGTATGAACCTAAGAAACCGCTCAAAGTAGTGGCACCTAAGGTCATCACATCAAAACCATACGTGCGTGAAACACCGCACTATCCATCGCTTAACAGCGGTCATCACGACACAGCTAAGAAACCACAACAGCAATATACTGGCACCAAAATGATTGGCATCGGTACGCTTCATAAGTCTAATGCAGTACCTGTATTTAGCGAAGACGACGCGATCGAAATCTCCAGAATGCGAAGAGGCTAATTCTCCAGATTTTTTTCCAAATGAAATAGCGCGGGGGGCACCCCGGGCCCCCTAACGCACCCCAAGTCACGGGGCCCTAAAATGAATACTTTTGACTTAATGTACAGCATGTAAAAAGTGTGGTATAATATTACCATAGATTGAATGAAAGGACTATATCATGGGTTTAGATATGTACGCGTTTCGCGTTAAAGCTGCAGATGCAGTTAGTGATTTTGAAATTGCTGTCGGTGAAGATGGTTACAGCAAAACAGAAGATATGGCTTATTGGCGTAAGTTTAATGCTTTGCACGGTTGGATGGAACGTCTCTATCGCGCAAAGAATGGTCCAAAAGAATCATTCAATTGCGCACCTTTGCGTCTAACACTGACTGATATTGATCAATTGCAACGAGACATCGGTGAAAACAAATTAGAACCTACAGAAGGTTTCTTCTTTGGTTCACAAACAATTTATCCTGAAGACATTGCTTCAGCGATGAAGTTTATCTTTGAAGCACGCGAAGCTATCAAGCAAGGTGATGCAGTTTATTACGATTCATGGTGGTAATATGGTAATTCGAGCAAAAGAAATTACACGAGAAATCGTGATTGACCTTACTGGTCCAGAAGGTAATGCGTACGCATTGATGGGTTGCGCTAAGCGATATGCTACGCAACTTGGTTTAGATGGTGATGCCATCATCAAAGAAATGATGAGCGGCGATTATGAGAATTTAATAGAAGTCTTTGATAAGAACTTTGGTGATTATGTAATTTTGGAGCGATAATGACTATTCGTTGGATTGAGAACGTTGCTTGGGATGATGTTAAGAATGGTTGGCATTCTGACATGGGACCTAATGCTATGCTGATTCAGATTATGGATCCACCTGGCAATTTCCCTACACCTAAGCATCAATTCAAAGAAGTGCATCAATTTGACTTCCTTGATATTGAAGACACTGATGTGAAGATGGATCCAAACATGGGTGAGTTCGCAATCCAAGAAGATCAAGCTGCAGAGTTGGTTCGTCTGTTGCAACATGCAATGGATAATAATATGAATGTACTGGTTCATTGTTTTGCTGGCGTTTGTCGTAGTGGCGCAGTAGTTGAAGTTGGCACTCTATTGGGTTTCACTTCTACTGATCGCTATCGTCAACCTAATCTTCGTGTCAAGCACATGATGATGCGTAAACTAGGAATGTATTATGACGAGGATGAAGAGTCTAAAGGTACTGGCGGAATGCTTAGCGCTGGTGGAATTCTCATTCCTTATAAGGATTATGAATGAACGAACGAATTAAAGAACTTGCTGAACAAGCTAAATGTTATGCTGATGAA
>VFQS010000053.1_pt1 | contig 167436 bp, 120 predicted proteins | sample 3512361 | NCBI WGS metagenome assembly VFQS01 (sample SAMN10412375, study PRJNA504923) | tailings metagenome | isolation source: Relicate 1 Philex TSF3 active mining | place: Philippines | reverse complement strand
TCACCTCAATTCCGATGCCTTCTTTAACTCCATTAAATTTTTGTCCTGTACTTAGAGCAATGTAAGAAAACCCAAATAAGTGAAGGCGGCACAAAGTGCCGCCTTCACTTATTTGGGTTTTAAGCCCTAAGCAAAACTTACATTGCTATATAGCGCTTTTCAAGCAAGCGAGGTACGGAGGGCTGTGTCCCTGCCGAAGGCAGGGACACAGCCCTGTACTTCACTAGATTGGTATACGCTATATTTTGATTAATTCTGAACCATTGATGGACTTGCGAACGTGAATTTGGGTGGGTAATCGCTCGGCTAATGATTGGATGTGAGTGATCACACCGATTAGGCGATCCTGTTGGCGTAAGGATTCGAGGATTTGGGTGACGCTTTCGAGGGTTTCACTGTCGAGTGTGCCAAAGCCTTCATCAAGGAAGAGGCTACCCAGTTCAATACCCATAGATAATTTTTCCGATAGCGCTAGCGCCATTGAGAGGGAAGCCGCAAAGGTTTCACCACCAGAGAGGGTGCGGACACGGCGCTTTTCGCCGCCATTCCAATTGTCCGCTACCCAATAGTCTCCATTTTCGATTTGGAGGATATAGCGATCTTCTGAAAGTTGTTGTAAGAGAACTGAGGCACGGTTAGCAAGTTCTTGTTGCAGACTGTCGAGAATATATTCCTGAAAGCGATTGGATTGCAAATCTTGGGCGAGGGTGTGATAGGTCTGCTCTTGCGATTGTAGAGCTAATTTACGTTCTTCAAGTTCCTGTGATTCTTTGCGTTTTTGCTGGGCTTGCTCTAGCCATGCTTTGAGGTTGGCACGATTTTCACTGGCTAGCTGTAAGGATTCTGCGGCTTGTTGGGATTCCTCACGCAATTTGGCGATCGCCTGTTCATCAGTAGTTCGCTCAGCGATCGCCACCGCAAACATTTGTAAGCGCGTCGTTAAATCCTGCTCTTGACGTTGATAGTTCTCGATTTGCTGTTGCCATGTGTCCATTTGCGATCGCGTAGTTTGTGCAGCGAGAAATTCTAGTTCAGTAAAGTTAATGGAATTGAGTTCCTGTTGCCAATTAGATTCCTGTTGAGCTTGCTCAGCAATGGCGAGATCGTGATTTTCTTGAGCCTTAGTTGCCGCTTCCTCACGTTTAACAAAGGTTTCACGGGCTTGTTGATATTTGGTTTCAATGGTTTTGAGGCGATCGCTAAGTTCCTGCTTCGCTTGCAAAATACTTTGGCGCAAGGATTCATAACTCTTGCCATTGGTAATTTCTAGCAACCGTTGCAAAATTTCCTGTAGTTGCGATTCTCTAAGGACTTTTTCCTGTGATGATTTATCAAATTCTGTTTGGGCTAATTGCAGATTTTCTTGACTAGTTTTAAGTTTATTTTCGGCATTTTGAGCAGCGATCGCGATTTCCTTTTGTTCGGCAATTAGCTTGAGATAAGCCGCTTCTTGAGATTCAAGTACTTGGCGATCGCGGAGAATATCTGCTGCTTGCCAAGCGGACTTAAGAACTTGATCAATCTGTTCTTGTAATTTGGCAAGTTGTGATTCTAAATCCTCAATTTCCTGAGTTTGACTCTGCAACTGTTGCTGTGAAGCTTCGAGACTAGCCTCAATTTTTGCCTTGTCCTGTAATAATTTCGCTAACTGACGCTCAGTGGTTTCTTTTTGTTTTATCAATCCTGACGTATCAATTAATTCTAATTCTGGAAGTTCAGGCAATCCCTCTAAATTATAGAGATGATTACAAACGGGGCAATGATCGCCATCATGCAATTCGGCGCGTAAAGAGTTAGCGTGACTGGTTTGAAGGGATTGCAGATTAGAAGCTTCCGCTTGCTTGAGAGCATTACTCGCAACTTGAAAATCATTTTCAGCCTTAGCGATCGCCTGTTGTGCTTTTTCCAGTTGTTGCGTTAATTTCTGAATTTCTGTTTGGAACTGGGTTGATTTTTGTTGCTGCTTAGTGAGGTTCTCTTGCAGAATTTGCCATTGCGTCAGCGGTTCAGTAACTTGACGCAATTGTTCGAGTCTAGTGGGATCGTATTGCGAATTTTTAAGCGCAGTTTCAAGTTTTTGCAGGGTTTGATTAATAGTTTGTAAATCTGATTCTGCTTGAGTTACAGCCTTAGTCGCCTTTTGGAGAACCTGCGATCGCTCTTGCAAATTCTGTTCAGCACGTTCTAACTCAGATTCCGATTGTTGTTGTTGTGTATGCAGAGATTCTGCTAGAGCAAGATTGCGCTCTTGAGACTCGATCTGACTTTGGGCGGCGACCTGCTCAGTACGCGATTGTTCGTAGGCTTGTTGCTGCTGATCGAGATCCAGTCTCGAAATTTCTAGCTGTTTCTTAGCGTTTGCAAGATCGGCGATCGCCTGTTCCACACGCTTACGCGCAGTCTGGAGAACTGTCCAAGTTCCCATAATCGAATTTGCTAACTGAGCATTTCGCAATTGATTTTCTAAAACTTGGATTTGCGATGCATCCTGTTGCAATTGCGCTAATTTCTCGGAAAGCTGCTGATATTGTTGGATTTGAGCAAAGAGCCTTTCTTCTACCTCCAATAATTTAAGACTTTGTTTAGCTTGCAGATCCAATTCAGGAATTAAAACTTCTAGATTCGCTAATTCTAATTGTTGCGCTTCCACTTCCGCTTGCGTTGGTGCTTGCATCCCTTCAAGGACTTTATCTAAACCTTCACGCTCCGCTTTAAAGCGACTGGTGCGATCGCTTGCCTCTTTCCGCATTTGCTCAAAGATTTGAAATCCTGCTAACTGCCGCAAAATCTCGCGCCGCTTACCCGCCTCACCTTTGAGGAATTCATCAAACTGTCCCTGCGGCAAAATGATCACACGGGTAAAAGTCTCAAAGTCCATACCGATGATTTCTTCTACCTTTTGGGTGCGATCGCATCTTTCCCATTCCCCATCAATTAATTGATCAAACAGAAATTTCTTCTCGTCGGTTTTGCCGCGATTGCGCCAAGTTCTCAGCACCCGATATTCCGTTTGTCGCATCTCAAACCGAAATTCCACTTTTAGCTGGGTCGCGCCTTGACTAACTAATTCTTTAGAGGAGTTGGGCTTATTCGCTACCTTGTCATAAAGCGCAAAGGTAATTGCATCCAATAGTGAAGTTTTCCCTGCACCAGTTGCGCCTGTAATCGCAAACAGATCAAGGCTCGTAAAATCTAACACTTGCCGAGTGCGGAAACTGGTAAATCCTTCAACAATTAATTCAAGGGGACGCATCAAGAAACTCCATGTAGAATAGCAATAATCAATTAGTCATTTACTCAAAAAACAATGACGCAAGCGATCGCACCAATCACAAATACTACTCCTCAACCACCTAATCAACCTGAAACTGGGCAAATCGCGACTAACTCAGTCCAACCTGAAGTACTCCAAGCGATCGCCAAAGCCAAGGCAAAGCCTGAGATCGTTTGGGAATCCTTACCTAAAAATTTTATTCTACCCGATGATCCTGTGGAAAGCATTGCTCAGCCTCTTCTCGCCGCTGCCCTCAATGACAGCTTAGAAATTGCCCAACTTGTCACCCCAGAACGCATTGTTGCTTCAAATATGGCGTTAGTGGTCAGAATCAATCAAAAGACGATCGTGAAAGCCCCTGATTGGTTCTATGTTGCCAAAGTTAATTCCACTTGGAAAAATGTGATCCGCCGCAGCTATAGCCCCCATGTGGACGGAGATACACCTGCGATCGCGATGGAATTTCTCTCGGAAGATGAAACGGGAGAATATTCCACACGCCCCACCTATCCCTACGGCAAGATGTATTTCTATGAGCAGATCTTGCAAATTCCGATCTACGTGATTTTTGATCCTGAAGATGGACGCTTAGAAATTCGCCATCTAGACGCTTCGGGCAAATATATCTTGCAATCCCTTGATGAAAATGGTCGCTACTTCATCGAGTCTATTGGCTTATATCTTGGCACATGGTACGGCACAAGGCTCGATCAATCTTTTCACTGGTTGCGATGGTGGGACAATGCGGGAAATTTATTGCTCTGGGGCTCAGAAAAACTTGCCCAAGAGCGTCAATTACTCGAAGCCGAAAAGCAACGTGCTGAAACCGAGAAGCAACGCGCTGAGACCGAAAAGCAACGCGCTGAGACCGAGAAGCAACGTGCCGATGAAGCCGAGCAAGAAATACTACGCTTAAGACAACTGTTAGCCGAAAAATAGCATTTTGAAATAATTGCAAAGCAATTATTTCAAAATGCTTAATTGGGTACTTCGCTAAACTCCATATACAACTCTTTGAAAGCAGTTATTACTTCAGGAGATAAGTTTTTTTCCCGATCGCGATAAAACTTTTGAAACTCAGCGATCGGATCGAAGCGATCATAATCCTTTGGTTCAGGAACCTGTGCCGATTCATTCACGATTAACTTCGGCTCGACTATCACCGCTTGTGGACAAACTTTTCGTACCCGATCCGCGAGTCCGATGGGCGGGGTATCCATAGCGATCGCAAATTTCAAATAGCCTGCATAATCACGATGGGCTTCTAGATGCTCATCCAGTTGATCTAGGTGGCATTCCACGCGCTTGAGGGGCTTATGACAAGTAAGTGGCTGAAATTGAACTTTTGCAGGTCGCCCAGTTTCCACTTCAATTAAATTAAAACCTTTTTCTTCGCCCACTTCACCAAAATCAACTTGAATTAGAGAACCAGCATAATAGGTCGGCGCAGCATTAAGAATTTGCTGTGGTCGATGGATATGTCCTAAGCCTACATATTGACATTCCGAAGGAATCGATTGTCCTGACAAGCTATAAACATCACCACTATAAAAAGCCGCCTCAGAACCTGTAAATTTAGCTCCCTCAATAGTCATGTGCGCCATCATCACATTCACTGCATCTGTTTTAAAGGCACTAGCGAGATTCTGGAGAACATAGGTAACTGTAGTTTTATAATCATTTCGCTGCTCCAAAGCATCCTTATTCCAGACATCCTCAGCAGCTAATAACTTCCGTTCCGAAGCGAAGGGCATCGCACCGATGCAAAGTTTACCGCTAGCTGTATCAATATTCACCAATCCGCCTTCTTCAGCAATTCTGGGACGACCTAATGCTCTCACGCCTGCGAGGGATAGCAAATGGGCGAGGCTATCTATGCGATTAGCTGAGTCATGATTTCCTGCGATCGCTACGGAGGGAATACTTAACTGATTGAGCTTGTAGAAAAAATCATAGGCAACTCGCTCGGCTTCAGTCGTGGGATTTGGCACGTCGAAAATATCGCCTGATACTAAAACGGCATCCACTTCATATTCTTTTGCATATTTGAGGATTTCGTCTAGGGCTAAGGCAATTTCAGGCGTACGATCGACTCCTTTTAACTTTCTACCCAAGTGCCAATCTGAAGTATGTATTAAACGCATAATCGAAGTTTACCGATGAGAGCAAAAGGCAAAGCGATGATTTGAAACCTAGAGAAATTCTTGAAAGCACTGCTTTGCAGTGCTTTCAAGAATTTCTCTCTACTACCAAGCTTAAACAGGCTATAGCAAGAATTTAATCGATTATGCCACTTCTGATCATTAATCGTGAATAAAGAAAATAGAATTCGGCAATTCTCAGTATAAAAATCAGTTTTTTGAAAGCCTACCTAAGGCAGGCTTTCAAAAAACTGATTTTGTGGTTTCTAGCTCCTTTGGATCTGGAAACCACAAAATCAGTTTTGCTAAGCGAATTACTAAGAATCATAACTTTATGAGATTATCTCGCAATAGAAAAAAGATATTTATACAAACAACATAATAACAAAAGATATTTTGACTAAATAGTACTTATACTATTTAATACACTAATGATAATTATTATCATTAAGTTTATGGCATGCAAATTAGGTGAGGAACTACGCTTTGGCTAAGATTTGGTCTCAACAAGGACAAATATCTCTGGTTGGCGCGATCGCCATTTCTGCGATCGGTATGATTGCGAGTGCATCTGCTCAATCACAACAATTGAACGCAGTCATAACTCAAGATGTAATCGGGCAAAATGTCACATCAGTCTCTCAACTTAGTGATATCCGTCCCACTGATTGGGCTTTTACTGCTTTGCAATCCTTAGTTGAGCGCTATGGCTGTATCGCAGGATATCCCGATCGCACATTTCGTGGGAAACAAGCGACGAGCCGTTATGAATTTGCCGCAGGTTTGAATGCTTGTTTAGACAAAATCAATGAAATTATTTCCGCAGGTTTAGCTGACAAAGTAAGCAAAGAAGACCTAGCCACATTGCAAAAACTGCAAGAGGAATTTGCCGCAGAGTTAGCAACCTTGCGCGGGCGTGTCGATGCCCTAGATACTAAAGTTGTGAAACTCGAATCCCAACAGTTCTCCACGACGACTAAACTTGATGGTCAGGTAATTGTGGCTGTTTCAGCAAGTGGTTCGGGAACAGATAATTTGTTAACTCCAAATGGAACTCTCTCAGGCAATTCAGGCAAAGCGAATACAACTGTAATTAGTCGTGTACGCCTGAATTTGAATACCAGTTTTACGGGTGAAGATCTTTTGCTAACGCGATTGGAAGCAGGTAATGGCGGCGCTAGCGTCAGCAACTCTCTGGATGCCGCAAATAATGTCTTTCGAGGGTTTACAGGATTTAAAAATAGTTCTGTTTTTGACTATAGCGAAGTAGGTAATAACTTTACTTTAGGGCGGTTGCGATATGATTTCCCCGTTGGCAAAGATGCGAGAGTTACCCTTGGCGCGGTGATGTCTTTAAATGACCACCTCGATCATAATAGTTTTGCCAATGACGAATCCGTAGACTTTTCCACCCGTTTATTTATCAATAATCCGCTAATTTTGCCTGTAAACGATGGGGCTGGAGCCGCGATCGCATGGAATATCAACGGTGGTGCTTTTAGCGTTAGGGCAGGATATGTGGCAGCAAATGCTAATAGTCCAACTAGTAGTGTTGCAGCAGCTTCACCAAATGGCAGCATTAGCCAAGGATTGTTTGGAGACTCCTACCAAGGTACGTTTGAGTTAGAGTTTGCGCCCAAAAATGGCGAGGATCAAAAGCCTTTTGCGGTACGTTTGCAATATACCCGTGCATCAGTCAATAACCTTGATTACAACACTGGTGGCGTGAACCTAGAGTGGGCATTTAATAAAGCGATCGCTCTTTTTGGTCATTATGGATTTGGCAATATCAGCAATCGTGGTACAGCGATCGCTACAGCACTACCCACCTATATCAATGCTGGGGCAACGGGTGATTCACTTAGTCCACAAACATGGTCGGCTGGGTTTGCTTTTCCTGATTTGTTTAAAGAAGGAGCAATGGCTGCGATCGCTGTGGGACAACCTCTAATTGAGAGTAAAGTTGGCAATGCCACGCAAACCAATGTGGAGTTGTTCTATCGCTTCCCAGTCTCTAGCAATATCAGTATTACCCCTGATTTGCAGTTTATCTTCAACCCCAATAACAACAGCGGCAATAGCACCATCACTGTCGGTACATTGAGAACAGTATTTACATTCTAAAAAACTTTTACCTATTCCCTCTGCTTAACACCTAGCGTAACGTCAGTTCGGGTTTAAGCTGGCAAATTTTAAAAGCCCAAAAGTAAAAGCCTTTCTTAGCAAGGCTTTTACTTTTGGGCTGAGAGAGAGGGTTTGCTACGCAAACCCTCTCTCTCAGACAGTTTCAAATTATTCCGAACTCACGTTAATGTATACCCACAAGTCATAAAACCCAGTCAAGGCAACAACTAATCGCCCCCCTAACCCCCAATTCTGGGGGAACAAGAAAATACTTTCAAAGTCCCCCAGAATTGGGGGATTTAGGGGGCTTAGATATATCGAGCCGTAGACAGTTGAGTTGTGTTGTATATAGCCTCGCGCCTTTCAGGATAATAGCTTTGAGAGTTTGCGTAGCAAACTCTCAAAGCTTAGGGTTCAGCCATTTTGAGTAATAGCTCAGCATCTAATAAAAATACCGTTTGCAATTCTTCCGATTTTTTAAGAGGAACTTGCATCATATGACTAGCAATTCCTAACGTGTCACGAGCACGATATTCAATAGGCACAGGCTGCAAATTATTGACAGGCACATCCTGCACATTTGGCAAAGAAGCGATCGTAATTCCATATAGACTACGGATTCCCGCAAAAATAACTAAAAATCCATTGCCAATAATTGACTCTTGACCATAGATTCGCTTATACAGATCAATTACTAAAACTTCCTGATCCTCATAGGTCGTTATTCCCAATAATTTGTTACCACTGCGATGAATTGTCGGGATGGGAATAATCCGAATCACACTATCGATTCCCATCGCTAAATTAAGTTTTCCCATTGAGAAAATGAGAAATTTGAGCGTTTCCTGCTTTTTCTGACTGCTGAGCATAGTAGAGTACTTTTTAAATTAGGAACGGATACTTTTAGGGACTTGCTATTAATTAAAGTACCTGTGGCTTCGACTTCGCTCAGCCAACGTTAGCTGAGCGAAGTCGAAGCTAGGTAACTTTGGTGGGACATTTTTTATCTGCAAGAGCCTTATGACTGTTTTGGCAAAAGATCTTGAATGGTCTTGATGAGTTCTTGCTCTAAATAGGGTTTAGTCAAATAGCCTGATGCTCCAAGCATTTGGGCAACACCACGATGTTTTGCGCCACTTCGCGAAGTGAGCATGACAATAGGGAGATTGACAAAACGGCTGTCTTTGCGGCAAGCAGTTAAAAATTCAAAGCCATTCATGTTTGGCATTTCCACATCACACAATACAACTTGGATTTCCTTGGAGCGGGAGAGTTGATCGATCGCTTCTCGTCCATCCCCTGCCTGAATAACCTGATATCCAAATTTTTCTAGGGTTAGATATAGAGATTGGCGAGTAGTCAGTGAGTCATCAACAATTAAGACTGTTTTCCTTTGAATGAGCTGGGGTTTGAGATTGTTAGTTGGTAATGATGAATCAGACTCAACGGTGACTGGGTTTGATGGAGATGTTGAATATCTAACAGCGATTAAAGATGCGCTGTCAATTACGGGAACAAGTGTGCCATCTCCCAAGATCGTACAACCATAGAGATATGGTGGTGGTGCGATCGCTTTACCAAAAGGTTTAATTACTAATTCCTGTTCAGTGAGTACACGATCAATTGGTATAGCTACTATTTGACTACCATCGCTCAACAGTAATAGCGTGGTTTGCGCCTCCTCTGTAAATGACTCAGTACTCAATAATTCAATGGATTTTTTCGGTAAAGGATAACCATCTGCAAAGACGGATGTGGGATATAGAGGGATTAGTCGGTTTTCAAAACGGAAAAATTCTTTGCCTTGAATAATTTGAATTGCATCAGCATCGACAGTAATAATCCCCAAGAGTGTATCAACTGCAATCGAGAACAAACGCTCCTGCACGCTAAAAATCAGAAGTTTAGCAATACTCAAAGTGAGTGGCAACTTAATGATAAAGGTCGTACCTTGACCAATTTCTGATTTAATCTCAATCGACCCCTTAAGACTGCGGACTTGCTCTTGGACAGTTGATAGCCCCATGCCTCTTCCTGATAGTTCAGACACAGCTTCGGCGGTAGAGAAACTTGGCTCAAAGAGAAATTGGTAGATTTCCTCATTAGTTACTTGAGAGGCTTTATCAGGTGCAAGTAAGCCAACTGCGATCGCCTTTGCTTTTACTTTCTCCAGATTAATACCTTGCCCATCATCCTTAATTTCGATATAGGTTTGGTTGCCACGATAATAAGCGCGAATTTCTATAGAGGCAATTACAGGCTTTCCAAGATTGACGCGCTCTTGGGTAGATTCTGTACCATGATCGAAGGCGTTACGCACTAAGTGGACAAAGGGATCGTAGAGTTTTTCAAGTACGGATTTATCAACTAATGTCCCTGTTCCAAATAGCTTCAGGTTGACCTGCTTGTTATATTTGTTAGACATGTCCCGTACCATGCGTGGCAAGCTACTGAGAATATCTCCTAAAGGCAACATCCGTGACCATAGCAGGTCATACCTTACTTGTTTGAGGATTTGCTGCTTGCGGCGTTGGGTTTGCTGGGTTTGCTGCATTAAAATTGCCATATCACGCATCCCCTCATCCATTTGCGCGATTTCTTCAAGGGCTTCCTGAATGACGCTATATAGGCGATTATAGGAATCCATTTGTAATGGATCAAAATCAGCCAGTAAATTAATAGAAGTAGATAAGTTCGTTGCTAGAGAGTTAGTATCAAATAAATTAATTGAGGAATTAGGGCTAAAAGCACTAAAGGCTTGATTTCTTACCTGCGATCGCTGAGCTTTATCGAGCCAAGTTTGCAGATTTTTTGATAGATTCTCAAATCCCTTAAATTGCTTTTGTAGGCGTTCAATTTTGGCTTGCATCTGCTGATTATGCAAAATTGAAGCATTCTCTTGAGTTACTAATTCACCAGAAAAGTTATTTAATCTTTCTAATCTTGATAGATCAACTTTGACCGTTTCCGAAATATAAGGAGTTGTAGTTTCGGGAATTTTAGTGGTTTTTTTAGGAATAGATTTGGTAATGGGTTTTACCCCTGCGCCGAAAGGCAATGATGCTTTCTTTATGTCAGTTAGAGGGCTTGACATGGATGAAATGCTTGGAGTAACTATGTCCAATTCTGGGGTAGTAGCACTTACATGGATTTCGGGCTTGTCCAGTGGTGTAGACTCTAAAAATATTTCAGCTACTTCTAAATCCTTTGGAGATGGAATTTCAGGAATATCATCTAGTAAAATGTTATTAGAGTCAAATTCTAGGAATTCAAAGGTGGAATCTAAATCATTGTCTAAGTCATGAAAGATATTTGATTCAGTTTCATCATGAACTTCGTCCAAATCTGTAGAAAAAATCTCAAAATCCTGATCAAGAATCGTATCAAAACTTTCCTTGTCAAAATTATTATCAATCTCAGATTCAGTTATTTCCGCAAATAACTCCAAATTTCCTGAATCACTCCCAAAACCTTCAAAATCTTCAAATTCTAAATTAGATTCATTGGCGGGGTAAGAATTTATTTCTGATAAATCTAGTTGCTCTAGCTCTAGCAAATTGCTACTACTATCTAGCAAATCTACTTGAACAAGGTTTTTGCTATCTATTTCCTGTTCTAAGGCTTCAAACCAATTGTCATGTTCTTCAAACTCTAGGTGCAATGATTCTTCAGTCAATTTTGCAAGATTTTGAGTGGGTGCTTTGGGGCTAGATTGAGGCTTAGGATCTTGCTTAGCTTGACTTGGTTGATCTTTCCCTGTAAGGGCAATTAGCTCTGGACTTGGCTTGCCTCCTTGATGGCGATCGCCTGCTAATACTTCTGCCCGTGCCGCCACAAAATTAGCTACCGCCGCTTTTCCTACCAAAATTGGATTATCAGGATTATGGTCAAGGGCTTGCAAAGTTGTATGGGCGATCGCTTTAAATCCTGATAGGTTTAATAACTCACCAATACCACTAAACACCTCAACCTGTGCTCTAATTTCCCCCGTAACAGGCACACCATCTGGATTTGCTAGTACATTTTGCAAGCGTAAGATACCTTGCTGGACATCACCATCAAAGACAATTTGGACTATATCTACACCTAGTTCGGCTGCTGTTGGCAGTTCGGCATCCTCATCCGTATCACCTAAATAGAGCTTTAAGACATCAAATATAGGCTCGGCAGCTTCTAGCGCTGAGGCTGATTCATAATGTCCCGATTGTAGTTGATCCATTAAAGGCAAGCGTAAGCAGTCATAAGCCTGTAATAGCAAGCTCTCTAAGTCCGCATCAATTTCTCCTTCAAAGCGATAGAGTGAACGAAAAACATCCTCTAATTGATGGGCGATCGTTTTGATACCTTCCAAACTCAGGCTAGCTGCTCCTCCCTTAATGGAATGAGCAGCCCGCATCACTGAGTGAATATTTGCTGTGCTACGATCTTCGCGTAGGGAGAGTAAACCAGTTTCAATTATTTGCAAAAATTCGGGTGCTTCCTGCTTAAAAAATTGATACGCCTGATCTTGAATTTCTGTTTCGGTACTATACATCGCTACGATCCTGCTACTCTAGCTAACTTTAAACTGAGATACGCTGACTTGTAACTCTTGGGCAACCTTCAGTAGTTCTCTAAAAGCATCATGCATACTCTCAGATTGAGTAGAGTTAGTTGCCGCAATTAAAGCAACATCTTGAATGGTATGGCTAACCTCTTCAGAGGTTTTAACCTGTATAGAAGCCGATCGCGCAATTTCTTGAACGAGTTGATTCACTCTTTGGCTGGCAGTAGAGATGTCAGTAAGTTTTTGCCGAGATTCTTCGACTAACTGAGAACCATTATTTACCTGTATTGTCCCAATCTCCATCGCTTTAATCAAGTCATTGGATTGAGCTTGAATTTCTTCGATTAACTGACGGATTTCTGTAGTTGCCTTGGCGGAGCGCTGAGCTAAAGCACGTACCTCGTTCGCAACTACCCCAAAGCCCTGACCTTCTTCACCAGCCCGAGCAGCTTCAATGGAAGCATTTAACGCTAACATATTCGTTTGAGACGCAAAACCACTAATTAGTTTGATAACCTTAGAAATTTTTTGGGAGGCTTCTCCCAATAGTTTTACCTTTTCGGCGGTTTCCGATACTGTATCGCGAATTGCCGTAATCCCTTCAACGGTACTGTTCATGGCTGCATCACCTTCGACGAGGACATGACTGGCATAATCCACTTGCTCTTTCGCTTGAGCCGCAAAAGCTTCTACCCCTTCAATCGATTCTGTGAGGTCATGGATACGTTTTAAGGTTTGAGTAATTACTTGTACCTGTTGATTGGCTCCACTCGATACACTTTCTACGGTCTGCTCATTATGGGAAATGGTTTGTGATACTGCTTGAGAAGCATTTTGGACTTCTAAGACCAGTTTTCGCAGGTTTCTAATTGTAGAATTATAGGAGTCAGCAATCGTGCCGATTTCATCTTCAGTCACCTTGGCACGAACCGTTAAGTCCCCCCGACTGATCGGATCAACTTCAATCAGTAATTCGAGCGCTCGTTGTTGTAATGCTTCTTTAGCTTGGCGCTGTTCTTGAAATCGTAATTCTGCTTCGGTTGTGATAACCTCCTGTCTAGCTTCAGCAATGCGTTCCGCTTCCTGTTGTTTTTCAGTAATGAGAACTTCTAGCTGTTCCGCCATTTTATTTAGCTCTTGCGACAGAGCACCAATTTCATCGCGGCGATCGCTATCGGTTAAGCGCTCGCCAATTTCACCACGACCAATCTTTTGGGTAAAACTTGACAAACGTCTTAAAGGACTAGCAAATGAGCTAGCAACTAAAACTCCGAGTGTGCCTGCAATGACAATTGAAATTGTGGCGATCACATAGCCAGCATTCGACAAGTTAGATAGTAGTTCTTGGATTTCTGATAGGGGACGACCAACATAGGCAATACCAACAGGCTTAGTATTGGGATCAAGCAATTTACGATGGTCATAAAGTGGGGTGTAAAACGTTAAATAGTTAACACCTGTAATATTTGTCTCACCCACATATTGCTGTCCTTGCTGAAGCACAACATCTGATACTTCACGGGCAGCGCGAGTACCGATCGCTCTAGTTTTATCAGAATTTTTGCTATTAGGATCGATGTATGGAACATTGGTGCTAACTCGCCAATCTTGGGCAAAGATCGTTGCTGTCGGTATCTTGTAGCGTTTGGCAAATTTGTCAACGATTCCATAGTTACGATTTAACAAGGCTCCCACAACGGCTGTGCCCACAACCCGACCTTTGACCTTGATCGGATAAACCGCCATACTCACCAGTCCTGATTTGCCCTTTTCAGTGTCATAGGTTCCTAAGGGGGCTGGTTGCTTAGATTCTTTTAAGCCTTGGGTAATTTGAGGACGGATGCCAATATTTGCTTGTTTTTCTAGCCCTAAAGCCTGTAAGTCTGACGTTTTGAGTAGCTCAATGCCATACATGGGATTGCCTGTAGCGATCGCATTTTTCACAATCGGCAAGTTTGCCAAATTACTACTTGGTATGGCAACCTGCTGTTTATATTTTTGAGGTACGAGTTCGTCTTTGTCCTTATTGACAGGAGTTAGTGGAGGATATTTGGTGAAGTCTTCATCCAAAATGATCACATTACCTTCAATGCTACGTCCCGTATTATCGGTAATTAGTTTCACATTTTTAATAGATTCGGGATCAATTCCGTCACTACTAACTTGTAATAGGGGCTGTAGGAGAGCTCTCTTAGCATTCAGCTCGGCAGCATCAGTTAAATCTAGTTTGGCATCTTCAACAGATCTTGCGATCGCCTCTGCATCACGCTTACTTTCAGAATTTGTCCACATGACATACTCCGAAACAAAGAAAGAACCTTTTTCTTGTACTGTCGTGCGTAATTCCTTGATTGCAGCTTCTTCAGACGATTTAATTAAGGTCTGGGTAACTACCCAGACAGGAATTCCTGCGGTTAATAAGAGTACCAGAGAGAGCTTCCATCGGACACCGATATTATTCCAAGCTTGTAGAGGCAACTTCCAAATAGGAACTTTAGCTTTTGATGGTGAGGCTTCAACTGCTGAGTTGGCTACAGATATTTTAGCGACTACTCTTTTATCTGAAGCCTGCGCCACATCTTCAGAAGGTGGCATCTCTGGTTTATCTTTTAGTAACATAATGCTCTCTAAAAATAATCGTTTAAGAAATAATCTTTTAATCGTTGAACTGACATTAATTGCTTTGCTTTATAGTCGAAATCCCCTGCGAAGATTTAACCAATGGCAGCAGGGGATTTCCACGTCTACGCAACTTTGAACTGAGATACGCTTACTTGTAAATTTTGAGCAACCTGTAGCAACTCAGAGAAAGATCGCGCTACTTCTTCGGATTGGTGAGAGGTATCTTGAGCAATCACCGCAATATCTTGCATCGTCTCACCCATACGTGCGGATGTTTTAGTCTGTGTATTTGCCGCGATCGCAATTTCTTGAACGATGGAGTTGACCTGCTGGCTCACCGTTGCAATTTGGTTGAGCTTTTCACGGGCATTTTGTACGAGTTTTGTACCTGTGACCACCTGCTCTGTACCAGTTTCCATCGCTGCTACTACTTCATTAGTTTGAGTCTGAATCTCTTCTACAAGCTGCTCGATTTCTGCTGTTGAGGTGGCAGACTGTTCTGCAAGATCACGCACTTCTTCCGCAACTACACTAAATCCTCGACCTTCCTCTCCTGCACGAGCTGCCTCAATCGCCGCATTTAGTGCGAGTAGGTTTGTTTGCGCTGCAAAATTACTAATCAAGTTAACGATGCGGGAAATCTTTTGAGAAGTTTCACCAAGACGTTTGACTTTTTTCGCAGTTTCTGAAACGGTTTCACGGATTTCGGAAATACCTAACACCGTATTATTCATCGCTTCGTCACCTTCTTTGAGTACGACGACGGCTACCTGCATTCCCTCCTCGGCTTGTTTAGCCTTGCTCTCTACGCCTCGGCTCGACTCAGCCATTACCTTAATTTCTTCTAGAGCTGAGTTAATGGATTCTGCTTGCTTCATTGCCTCCACAGATACCGATCGCACAGACATCTCATTGCTAGTAGCAGTTTGAGTTACTGACTCAGTAGCTCCTTGCACCTCTAATACGAGCTTCCGCAGGTTGCGAATAATTGCGTTATAGGAGTCAGCGATCGTTCCTACTTCGTCAGCCGTTACGTTTGCCCGAATCGTCAAATCACCTCGGCTAACAGGATCAACTTCCATCAATAGTTCTAAAGCTCGACGTTGCAACAGTTCCTTTTCTTGTTTTTGTTGCTCAGCACGGGCATCTGCCTCGGCACGCGCCTCTTGTCGCGCATTTTCCAACCTTTCGGATTCTTTTTGTTGAGCTTCACTCAAGTACTTGAGCTGTTCTGCCATCCCATTAATGTTGCTGGACAAAGCCCCTAATTCATCTTCACTTTCAACAACTAAGCGCGTATCGAGATCTCCCTGACCAATTTTTTCTACCACACTAGCCGCATCTCGAATTGGTTTCACCCCTCGATTAGCGATAATTGCTGCCAGAATACCTACTAAAAGAGCAGTTACCCCAGTCCCTGTTGCTACTGTAAACAATAGATCGCGTTGGGGTTTAAAAACTGTAATAGTATCAACTGAGATAATTACTCCTAAATTGAGATTAGGCATATTGAGATAAGTAGGCAATGCAACATAAGTTATAAGTTTTTCCTTGCCAGCATCAAAGCCTATCACTGTAGCCGTAGTCTTGCTATCAATTGCTGATGCTAATTGAGGAAAAATTTCCTTAGCCTGTTTATTTTCTTCATCGTTTTCTTTAGCAATAAACATCTTGCCCGATCCGTCGAGCAAGTGATATTCATCATCATCATTAATACTCTCTTTAACCACATCCTCTAGCTTCTCAATCGGCATTCGAGTTCGTATAACACCAATCGCCTTGTCTGAGTTTAATTCTTTGACTGGGGCAGAGACAAATATACTCAGCTTTTTCGTGACAGTTGACAACTTTGGCTGACTGATAAATGGCTTGCCTGATGTCAGAGGAGTTTCAAAGTAGTCACGTCCTTTAATATTAGGAGCAGGTTCAATTGTGATCGTTGAGTAGATCGTCGTGTTTGCTACTAAATCTGCGAAGGCAATTAGGTTATACACGCCATAAGCTTTAGCATATTCATTCAGAATTCCCTCTCGTTCAGCTTGTGGAACAACTGCCTGAACTTTACGATTAGTAAAAATATTTTGATTGGCTAGAACTTGAATATCACCATAGCGCTCATACATAAAGCGGTTGAGCTTAGAAGCAATTACGCTCGTTTTTTGTTGTTGAGTCTCACGAATCTGTTCATCCAGTGAACGGCTAGAGAAGTAGTAAGCAATACCACCGATCGCTACTACAGGCAAGGTACTAACAGCGACTGCTAGTAAGGTCACTTTTGCTCGTAATCCGAGCGATCTCCACCCCCACCGCTTGGGTGGAGACAACTTTGGACTTGAGGGTATTTCCTCTAGTAGATTTTCTAGAGAAAGAGGCTCTGTTTGAGCATCATCGTCAAAATTGAAAACTTGGTCATTATTACCCGATTGAGACTGATTTTTAGGTTGGTTGTTTTGTGTTAACATTGCCGACTCTCCATAAATATAAAAACACTAAATCTACTTAAAAACTAAATCAATTTCATAAATCAAAGCTCAGAATCTATCTGGACTTTTGCCTAAGTCTGGGCAAGTTGACTGATCGCATTCCCATCCAGTACTAAAAATGTCTCGTTACTTCCATTTAGCCAATATCCTCGGCAAGCCTTCATCATGGCTGGATTTGTAAAGGTAAAACCTGAGGTCTGGATTGCAGCAGTATCACATCTAATCATTTGTCCCACCCTTGATACCGCAAACCCCAGCACATGCTCTTGGCTGCGTATAAATATCACATGACATCGGTCTTGAAATCCCCCCTGATCATATTCCTGTGCATAGAGGGGCTTATAACCTAAGAGACTAGCTAAATCAACCACCCAGATCACGTCACCACGCCAGTTATACACTCCCATTACACTAGTGGATATGCCTGCGATCGCCGTTATCTGTGACAAATTGACTTTGACAATTTCTAGCAACTGCTGAGTTGGTAACAGAGCTTGTTGATCAGACGCTAACGAAAAAGTCAAAAACTGGTCAAGGGACTGCTGATATTTTGTTTGAGACAAATTTTGCGGATTCCCAATAATTTTATTTGCCACAGCGATCTACCTCTTAATCCTTGACTAATAATTTGATAGTACGCACTAGTTCCGCAGCATCAATAGGTTTTGTAAGATAAGCGGAGGCTCCCTGTTTCATCCCCCAAAATTTATCCATCTCGCCATTTTTGGTTGAACACAACACAATGGGAATATCCTTGGTATCGGGCTTTTCCTTTAGATCTCGGCATAGTTCAAAACCACTCTCATTCGGTAAAACCACATCTAGAATAATGGCGCTAGGCTTCTGTTGGTTAATCTTAGTTCTGGCTTCATCGCCATTAGTTGCCAAAATGGTTGCAAAGCCAGCATTTCTGAGACTTCCTGTAATAATCTCCGCTTGGGTCAAGGTATCTTCTACTACTAAAATCGTGCTCATCTCAAATTTTTCCTTTGTCTACTTTATTTAGCTAAATACTCTGAATGGTTAGTTAAAAGTGTGGTGTTAAACGCCTTACTTCTCTATTTAAGATTAAATATTTGTTTGTAATTATTGACCTTTTTAACCTTTTTTATAGAAAAGAAGATATCTCTATGGAACTTCCTCAGGTTGCAAAAACTTACGGAGTATTTGCAAGACTTTACTAGGATCGGGCGGCTTGCTTAAAAAGTCTGACGAACCAGCCATTTTGGCTCGCACCCGATCAATCACCCCATCTCGTCCCGTCAGAATGACGATAGGAACTTCCTGAAAAGTGGTGGTTTTTCGCAAAAAGGTACATAATTCGTAACCATTGGTATTTGGCATGATTAAATCCAGAAAGATCAGATCAGGCTTACGTTTTAATAAAGTACTAACGCTTTGTAAAGGGTCAGTAATCCCTAAAACTTCATAACCCAGTGGTTCCAGAATACGGCGCATTTCCACTTCAACTTGAGGACTATCGTCAATACAAGCAATCAATCCTCGATTTGGAGACTGATGCTTAGCAGATACCGTCCAAGTGGGAGATGTCCAATCAGGAATTTCTCGGAAGGCGACGATTCCATCGATAACTAGGGGCAATAGCGATCGCATGGCTGCAATCATGGAGCAATGCATGATGACCGACAAATCCCAAAGCGTATTTGTCCCATTCAAAATCTTGTTGAGACTGTTATAGGTTTTGCTAGAAATTGCATCAGCATCCAGCATTACTTTTAACTGGTCATGATTGGCAATGTAAGGCGCAATATCAAAAGAAAATCCTTGAATCATATTTTGGACATGGGATAACCCAGCTGCATTCCATTTGTTTTGTGCTGCAACAATGGTGTCCAACGTTTGCATCGTCGAAAGCGCAACAATTGGCTTAAAAGATAGAGAATCTAAGGGCTTCCATGAGGCTTTTGGCTGTTTTTGTTCACTTAGGCTATAAAAGACTTCATGAATACTAGACTGGATGATGGCACGGGCTTGCTCCGTTGTCAGTTGCTGAGCTTGAATCGCCCTCTCAATTAGCTTTAATTCCCAAGCCTCAGTCGCAGGATTAACTTGTTTAAGCAGATCTTGAATATTGATGTTGTGGGCATGTTGGCGAACTGCCCTTGCTAACCTACGAACACGATGTTTGCCACCCGTAGCATATACCAATCGACCTAGATAGAAATATATGTTCCAATCGGGTACAGATTCATCATCGTCGGTCACTACCAACTCGCCAGTAGCCTGTTGAAACAGTACATGGAGATGCCTCAAATCTTGAATAAACTTTGGAGTTAACTGTGTTGATGTATCCACTGGAGAAAGTTTAGTAAGGAGCATTTGCAAGAGGTTTGGAGGACGCGAGAACTAAAACAGTATCAGGAGCTACCCGCTAAAGTGCATATTTTCTCAAAAACACCTATAAAACAACTTTAATACAGGGATCCACAGGCATAGCATATATCTTATTAGCCCAAGCAGAGATTTGTTAATTTAACTTTTGAGATTATTTTAGATAAATCACTATACTACAACTTATTGATTTTAACTACTGTTTCAAATAATTATTTAGAATTATTAAAATACATTTAAAATCAAGTAATCGTTAACATGTATTTGAATATATATACAGATGAATTCGATAAAATTTAAACACTAGAGAATGATTTGTAAGAGATATACCGAGACTAATTACATCGCTATGTGTTGTTTTAGATTGCAGCTTTGGATTATATTTCTTGAATATTTTACTGTTGACCGAGCAACCAAATAAGCTAAAAGACTTAAGTTCAAAAAGTGACTTCCATCACATCAATAAGTTTTTAATAAATATCTGATTAATCACCGTAAATTTTATTAAATATTTATAGATAGCCTACGAGCAAATTTTTATGATCAATAAAATTGCACAAAGATTGGACATGGTATTCCTAAATCATTTATAGATTTTTGGGTTTGTGTAATTGCATCGCAAAGGGTTGCAATTATGCAAACTATTTAGGGATATTATAGATATACGTCTAACACTATGCTTGAAATAATAGGTGTATGCCTATGTTTCAACCTAAGCCAGAATTACTCTATCTTAAGAAAATTGAGTACATATTGAATATTTAGATTCTTATAGTCTTTTTCATTGATTTAAGTCTATATAGCAACCTTGAACAGTTTAAGGATATCCCCCCAACCCCAAGTAGTGCATTTTTCTGAGGCATTTAGTATTGCTATGTAATTTGTAGATTATTTGTCACTTATAGCTTTCCCCTAAACCGCAAGTTTATTATCAGTACTTTATGCTGGATTTTATCAAAGTCAAATTCAAGAAGTCCTTCGTGAATTTCTAAGGATGGATTTCTCAATTATTACTTAAATGATTTTGGCTTTTATTGTCTTCATAGTTCTCACAGGGGGATGTTATGTGTATTTGCTCCCTATACAAAAACTCAAGAACAATTGCTCTAAAATATCTGTTTAATTACATTTTGAGACTTTTGCTGTTCTCCTATGCAAACATTTGGATAAAAACAAGAAAATTAAAGTAAAATTTGTGGTAGGGGGTTTTAATATGGATTTTATAAAATTTTAGAGCTGAGCCTATGTCTGCAAAAAATGGAGAAACATCTATGGAACAGGCTATTGTGCGTGAACCATTAACGATTTCTGCGAATGCGACAGTTGCTGAAGCGATCGCTTTAATGAGTTCAAGTACAAAAAACTGTAACCTACTTTGCAACATTGATTCAGAGCTAAGTTTGCAATTAGCCTATGCTCAAAATAGTTGCATTTTGGTAATAGAGGCAAATCAATTAGTGGGGATTTTGACAGAACGAGACCTAATTAAGCTCTGCGGTCAGATTGAAAATGCTGAGCAAAGCCAAGGAACATCTTTAAGACAAAATTTATCGGAAACAGCGATCGCAGAGGTCATGACATATCCTGTTTATTCGCTGTTAGAGTGGGAATTCACTGATGTATTTGTGGCGATTAACAGATTTCAGCGTTATAACGTCCGTCATTTGCCGCTAGTCAATGAGCGTGGCGAAGTTTTAGGACTAATTACCCATGCAAGTTTGCGACAATTACTGCGACCCATCGATATGTTGCGGTTGTTAGTGGTTAGTGAGGTAATGGTTACAGATGTTATCTATGCTCAGGCGAACGATTCTGTCGCCCAGATCGCGAATTTAATGTCAGCACATAAAGTTAGTTCTGTCGTGATTGTTGAGTCACGAAATCATGCTTTATTTCCTCTAGGAATCATTACTGAAAGTGATATCGTTCAATATTTAGCTTTAGAGTTAAACCTTGCACAGACTCAAGCCCAAATGGTAATGAGTTTTCCTGTGATCTCAGTGCCGCCAAATGAAACACTCTGGATGGTACGCGAGATTATGCAGGAGCGTATGAGTAACCATGTAATTGTGACTAATCCTGATGGGGAAATGCTGGGAATTGTCACCCAAAGTTCTATTCTCAAAACTCTCCAACCTATGGAGGTTTACAAGTTAGTCTCACAGCTAGAAGTGAAAATGTCTCGGCTAGAGCAGGAAAAAATTGAACTTCTAGAAAGTCGTAATCGGTTGTTAGAAGGTCAAATCAAAGAAAGCACGGATGCCCTAATTGACAGCAATGATATGTTTCGCCAATTTGCGGAAAATAATCAAGGCGCTATTGTAATTCGAGAAATTGCTTCTAGCAAAGTCTTGTATGTGAGTCCAGCCTATGAGGAAATATGGGGAAAGTCCTGCGACAGTCTATATCAAGATCCAAATTCTTGGCTGTCTTCTCTTCATCCTGATGATCAGGATCGCATTATCCAAATCTATACAGCTAAAGCTCATACAGGATACTTTAGTGAAGAGTATCGGATTATCCGTCCAGATGGTTTGATGCGTTGGGTCTGGGCAAGATGTTTTCCTGTTAAAAATGCCCGTGGGGAAATCTATCGCATTGCAGCAATTGTTGAGGATATTAGCGATCGCAAAAATTCGGAGATCGCCTTAAAAGAGAGTGAACAGCGTCTAAAAGCTAGTGAATTTCTGCTAAGTAGTATGTTTGACTGCTCTGCTATCGGAATGGCGATTACCGATAGTGAGGGCAAATTTATCAGGACTAATCCCTGTTATCAGCAAATGGTTGGTTATTCTGAAAGTGAATTGCAAGAGATGCGATTTACAGACAATATGCTGCCTGAGGATATAGAGGAGAACTTACGACTACGCGACCAAGTTCTGATAGGCAAAAATATAAGCTATCAAATGGAAAAGCGCCTTCTCCATAAAGATGGTCATATTATTTGGGTAAGAACTACAAGTTCTAAAATTATTGATGATCTTGATGATGCACAGCCACTCTTTATCGGGGTCATTGAAAATATTAGCGATCGCAAACAAGCTGAAGAATCTCTCCAAAGTTTGGTGGAAGGAGCCTCGACCCAAATAGGGGATAATTTCTTGCCTACTTTAGTAGAATATATTGCCAATATCTTAGAAGTTCGCTATGTATCGATTACTAAGCTATGTGAGGATCACCTTAAAGTAATGGCAGTTTGGCTAGATGGACAACTGCAACCAGCTTCAGAAACTACTATTCCTTTGGCGAATTCCCCCTGTGCTATTACTATTGCTGAAGGTAAGTTTTACATTACGGAACATCTACAGCAGCAATTCCCAGATTGTAATGCTATTAAACAATTGGGAGCAAATTCTTATTTAGGAATAGCCATTAATAATAGTAAAGGTGATGTAATTGGCTGTCTATGTATTCTTAATAATCAACCTATTCAAAATATGCAACGTGCAAATGCCATGCTACAGGTATTTGCACCCAGAGTCAGTGCAGAGATGGAGCGTCAAGAAGCGATCGCAGAACTATATCATCTCAATCAACAATTAGAATCCAGAGTAGAGCAGCGTACTCGAGAACTCAAATTCGCGAACCAACAGCTTATTGTCGAAATGGCAGAACGCCAAAAACTAATTACGTTAGTGGAGAATAGTACTGACTTTATTGCTCTAGCTGACTGTAATGGGCGACTTAATTATGTTAATAGTGCGGGACGAGAACTCTTAGGGCTACCTGCTAATACTCAGTTCCTATCAATATTTGACCTGCATTTCCCTGAAGATCATCAAATAGTAAAACTAAATATATTAGATTTAATTGCTCAGGATGAGACATGGGAAGGGGAATTCCGTTTACGGCATTACCAAACCCATGATGTAATACCTGTGCTATTCAGCGCTTTTCCGATCCAAAATTCTTGGATTGATGAGACCTTATCTCTTGCCTGTATTGTTAGGGATATTAGCGATCGCAAGAAATCTGAGGAAAAATTGCTTACCACCAATGAAGAATTAATCAATGCCAATAAAGAGTTGGCTCGTGCAACGAGATTGAAGGATGAGTTTCTCGCGAATATGAGCCATGAACTGCGAACTCCTCTGAACGCGATCTTAGGAATGTCTGAAGGGCTAATGTCTAGCGTATTTGGTGATTTGAATGAGCGTCAAAAGCGATCGCTAACACTGATTGAAAGCAGTGGGCGACATTTGCTAGAGCTAATTAATGACATTTTAGATGTTGCAAAAATTGGCGCAGGTAAGATGAAATTAGATATAGCACCTGTCTCAATCGAGTATCTCTGTAAGTCAAGCCTTGGCTTTATCAAGCAAATGGCAAGCCAGAAAAATATTCAATTGCGCTTGGACATCCAACCTGACTTAGGTTTGCTAGAACTTGATGAAAGACGTATCCGCCAAGCCCTAATTAACTTATTAAGTAATGCCGTTAAATTTACGCCAGCATCGGGCAAGATCTGCTTAGAAGTTAAGTTCATTAGTTCTGAAGAAACAGCCTTACCAGTCAATGCCAATTTCCCCTACGCATTAATCTTTTCGGTTATTGATACAGGCATTGGTATTGCTCCAGAGGATATTGGTAAACTATTTCAAACTTTTGTCCAGATTGACAGTAGTTTAAGCCGACAATATACAGGCACAGGGTTAGGTCTAACGCTTGTCAAACAAATTGCGGAGTTGCATGGCGGTTGCGTCGGTGTAAAGAGCCAAGTTGGTGAAGGTAGTTGCTTTTCTATCACGCTACCACACACAGGTAAACTGAGAAACCATAATAATGATAGCCTTGCCTATGCCTTGGTCAACAAAAAGCCTAACCCGAAATTGGAGGATAACTTAAATAACAATTTAAACAAAGATGGCTCAATTTATCCCTTGATTTTATTAGCAGAAGATAATCCAACCAATGTAGAAACTTTTGCTGATTATTTGTCTAATCGAGGATATCGCTTAATCATAGCTGCTAATGGGCAGGAGGCGGTGGATATGGCGATCGCTCAGGTTCCTGACTTAATTTTGATGGATATCCAAATGCCTGTGCTAGATGGGTTAAGTGCAATTAAGCTGATTCGTGCCAATGTTGATATTCAGCATATTCCTATTATCGCTCTTACAGCTCTAGCAATGCAAAGTGATCAAGATCAATGCTTACAAGCAGGCGCGGACGAATATCTTGCTAAGCCAGTTAAACTTGCACAGTTAACAGCTACAATCCAACAGCAAATCAACAAATCTCGAAATTATAGTGCTCTGCGCTCTGAGCCGAATCAAGAAAATGTTTAAAGGTGTTACTTTGTAACACCTTTAAACATTTTCTTGATTTGTTTGGGTTCCTACTACAGGTAGAGAAACAAACCTCTGTAGCTCACTACTTACTCTAAAGGCGCTATAGTGATTTTCATTTAACGTCAGTTCGACGAAGACGGAAAATGGTAAAAATCGCTGAGCAATTTTTACCATTTTCCGTCATTTGCGCCGCGAAGCGCGGCGCAAATGGCGTTATCGAACTCACGTTCATTTAATGACTACTTACAACTAAGATTGATTTTTGTTTTCAAATGAGTATGTACTCATTTGAAAGCTAATATTTAAATATAGGACTTACGGATTTGACGCAGGCAAAGCCTACACAAAATCTACTCCAAACCCAGTAAATTCGTTAGACTTGCGTAAGTCCTCAAATAATTGTTTAAGGGCAATGTATGAAAAATTATCCTTCAATTCTAATCGTTGATGATGAACCTAATAACTTTGATGTAATTGAAGCTCTTTTAGATAATGAAGACTATGACCTCAACTATGCCTCTAGTGGCTACAAAGCATTGGAGCGGTTAGAGATATTTCATCCTGATGTCATCCTGCTAGATGTGATGATGCCTGAATTGAATGGAATAGATGTCTGCAAAAAAATTAAAAGCAATCCTCAGTGGAAAGCAATTCCGATCATTATGGTTACAGCTTTAACTTCTAAAGAAGATATGGCTCAATGTTTGGATGCTGGGGCAAGTGATTTTTTAAGTAAGCCTGTTAATGGTTTAGAGTTACGAGCAAGAATCAAATCGATGATTCGGATTAAGCAACAGTACGACGATCTCCAATCTCTCTTACAGATGCGTGAAGATATGGTACATATGATTGTCCATGATTTACGCAATCCCTTGACAACGATTTTGCTATCCTCAGAACTTCTCAGCGATCCATATTTACCTGAGTCCCGCAGACCTGAAAAAATTGAGCGCATCACCCGTAGTGGTCATCGGCTGCAATCCCTGATCGATAGTTTGTTGATCATGGCAAAGATAGAATCGGGGAAAATGGTTCTCAAATATACAAGCACCGATCTCAATCAAATATGCGCCTCAGTAATTGAGGATTTTGAAGCGATCGCATCTCAAAAGAAATTAGAACTGAGCCTAAATTTACCAGAAAGTAAGTTAGTAAATATCGATTTACCTGTATTTCGGCGCATTCTCGATAATCTCCTATCCAACGCTATTAAATTTTCTCCTGCGAACAGTCAAATTAAGATTAGCGTCAAATATTCTGAGGTTGGGGGCGCAAGTATTAGTGTTGCTGATATGGGCGCAGGAATTAGTGATGGCAAAAAATCAGTTATTTTTGAGAAATATGAGATTGGCACTCCGAGCCAAAGTACAGCACAGTTGGGATTGGGGTTAGCTTTTTGTAAATTAGCGATCGAGGCTCATGGCGGTAATATTACTGTTCAAGATAATGAACCTAATGGAGCAATTTTCACTATTTCCATTCCATAAAAATATCGCTTGGCAATACTTTTATGGAGTTTTCTTATGAAATCACTTGATAGAAAAGTTATCAATCCGTTTCTATTGCCAAGTTTTGCGAAATGCTTCTACAACTCGATCCATCCCGACCGATCGCGAAGCTTTAAACAGAATTCGATCGCCACTTTCAACTTTTTGTAATAGAGTTTGAGTAATATCGTCGTAGGAATGACAGGCGATCGCATATTTTAGAGAACCATTCGCACCAGCAAGAATCTCATCCGCTTCACCATCCGCTAAGATGATTGCCCCTTCTATTCCCAACGTGCTAATTGATTCCCCAACTTGACGATGGAGTTGTGTAGACATCTCACCTAATTCCTTCATCGTACCAAGTACCGCCCAATGACGTTTGGCTGGCATATCTGACAATTGACGCAGCGCGGCAAGCATTCCTTCAGGAGAGGCATTATAGGTCTCATCAAGAATCATCACATCTTGAGGTAGTTGATATAGTTGTGCCCTACCAAAGGGAAGATCGAGCTTACCAATTCCTTGAGTTGTTTGCTGCCAATCTAGGTTCAGGGCTTTGAGTACCGCTAATCCTGCGAGAAAATTCAAGGCATTATGACGACCGGGAAGAGGTAGATCCCATTTTAAATTACCTACCTGCAAGCGATCGCCAATTAGTTCGCCATTGACATCACCGACACCGAGCCCATAGGTAATTGTCTTGCCTTGCCAAACCTGACTTGCCATTTCCAGCAACAGGGGATTACTCGCATTTAATATGGCAGTGCCATCGGCAGGGGTTTCCGCAAGAAGCTCACATTTTGCTTGAGCGATCGCCTCCCGTGAGCCTAATCTACCGATATGGGCTGTACCTACATTTGTAATGACACTTACGGTTGGTAAAGTGGTGCGGGCAAGGCGTTCGATTTCCCCTAAACCGCGCATCCCCATTTCTACAACTACAAAATCATGCTGTTCAGGCGCGATCGCCAATAGGGTTTGGGCAACCCCAATGTCATTGTTATGGTTGGCTTGACTTTTATGGACTTGCTTATTTGGTGAGACATAGCAAGCCAACATACTGGCAATAATTTCCTTGGTTGTCGTCTTGCCCACGGAGCCTGTTACGGATACTACTGGTTGCAGAAATTGCGATCGCCACCATCTAGCTAAATCTTGATAAGCCGTGAGTGTATTACTGACTGCAAGAACAGGCAAGCCCTTAGCTGCTTCTGAGTTTGCCCATTCGTGACTAACTATTGCGGCGATTGCCCCCTGCGCGATCGCGGCTGCCACAAATCCATGACCATCAAAATTTTCGCCCGTTAATGCCACAAATAATTCACCAGCCTTAAGCTTGCGACTATCAGAAACAACGCCCTTGATCTCGATATTTTTCTGTGCGGTTTCGTCAATATTAGCTACTGTTGCTGATGTAATGGAGATCGCTTGGCTAATCGTACAAATAAAGGTCATGCTTGATTTTTTCTATTCTTAGCTGTTCTATGCTTTAGATATATTGCTTGGTACTCAACACAAAGCTAGATTTTGGTTAAACTAAAAGTGAAATTTTAATTCAACCAAAAATACCTTTAGCTTTATTATTATCAGGCTTCAGGCAGCACATCATCACCAAACATTTCGCTTAAAGCTGTGAGATAGGGGGCAAATATGCGGATATGTTGCTCATCTAGATAACTATGGATTTCTTGATTCAGCAATCTTAATAAAGTCCGCACCAGTTCCCAACTAACTTTTAAGGGAGGATAGAGCATGACACAAAGGGGAAAAAGCTCTTGCTGAATAGAAGCAACACTTCTTTCAAGTACACAGAGACAGAGATAAACTTGAAACATTTCAATATCGCGCACACTGGAAATTCGCACCTGTGGAGAACTTAGGACTCCGCTATGGCATTGATAATCAGCATACATAATCAATGTTTTTTGCGAAATTTGGCGAGCAATCTCACTAGTAAAGGGTAAAAGTTGGCGCACCGCTTCCAATGATGCATCCTCATAGTCCAAATTTGCTGCGGCTTCATAAGCCCTCTGCAAGGGCATATAGAGATGATCATCAATCACCTTGAAGTATGAATTCACCACTAATTGCTCCAAAGGTTGAAGAGAGTTGAGTAGCATTTGACCACTGTAGTGAAATTGCATACTCACAAACCCAAGGGTGCGCGGATCTTCTGATGTATATTTTTTGCGAATTTTGCCCACACTCGGAGCGATCGCCACTGATAGCTGTCCAATTGTTGGTAGTTGAGAATAGGTTGCCAACTTGAAATTTTGACCATTGCTAAACCAATCAAACTCCACCAAACGATTTTCCGCATTGGCTGTATAAACCTTGAGCGCTTGATCTAATAAATCCCGCGAATCAGTCGCAATTTGCCAAGGGTCAATCAAGTCTGGAGAAATACCATGAGATTGTAACTGACTAATCAAGAGACTTTCAGTTTTTGCCCAAGCCTGAGCACTGGAAAAGCGGAGTGATTGCAATAAATTGGTTGCAGTGGTTGTTCGCCTTTCGGGAGAGAGAATTTCCGACAAATTATTAGACTCAATCTCTTGTTTAGGAGCCTCGACTTGCAAATTTTGAATATACTTTTTTGCCCAAATATTTGCTAATGAGGGTACAGGATCGTGAGTATTACTATGTAAATCCTGCGCTAGACTATCTATAAGAGTTGGTCTAATCATTTGGGTTCCAGAAAATAAAGGTTTTTTGTTAAATTAATGACATTATATTTGTTCTGACTGAGATAGTTAAGGTTTCGTTAAATTTTTCCCAAAACAACTTCTTTCTGTCACCTTATGGCAAATATCAGCAGAATATTGGTTTTTCCAATCAAATCCCTCGATCCGATCTCTTTAGATGAGGTTACTATCACCTCGGGCGGAGCATTAACAGGCGATCGCGAGTTTGCCATATTCGATCAAAATGGACGGTACATTAATGCTAAGCGTAATCCCAAGATTTATTTAATTAGAGCGAGTTATAATTTGGGCGAACGGTTGGTGAGTTTGCAAATCCATAATCAGAACGAAGTATTTACGTTCCATTTAGATCAAGACAGAGACTCCTTAGTTAATTGGTTCAGTGATTTTTTTGGTAAACCTGTAGACCTGCGGCAAAATGTAACCAATGGGTTTCCTGATGATCCTGATGCATGGGGAGCTACGGTTGTCTCAGAAGCATCTCTCAAAACTGTCCAGAGTTGGTATGATCATTCCCAAATTGACCTCGAACAGATTCGTCGGCGCTTTCGTACTAATCTAGAAATTGCCGATACGGAACCCTTTTGGGAAGATCAATTGTTTGCTAAATCTGGTGAAACCGTTCCCTTTAAAATCGGTGATGTCCAATTTATCGGTACAAATCCCTGTCAGCGATGCCCTGTGCCTACACGCGATCCTTTCACTGGAGAAGCTGATCCTGAATTCCAAAAGACTTTTACGAGGCTAAGAGAAGCGAGTTTACCTACTAATGTGGAGCGATCGCGTTTCAATCATTTCTATCGTTTTGCATTGAATACACGTATTCCCTTAACCGAAGCAGGTAAAGTTTTGCGAGTAGGTGATGCTGTGTTTTTTAGAAGTGCTGCTTTGCAGCACTTCTAAAAAACTTAATGTAAACCTTTTAACTGGCGTACTAAATGGATGATCTCTGGCAAAATGAGCTGCTCGATCGCTAGCTTCACCGCATTACTTGAACCGGGGAGTGAAAATACTAATTTGCCTTGATAAATCCCAGCCTCAGATCGTGAGGCGATCGCCCTTGATCCAACCTCTTGCCAACTCAGATATCGAAACATCTCCCCAAATCCAGGCAGGGTCTTTTCGAGCAAAGCGGCGATCGCATCATAGGTCGTATCTCTCGGTGCAATCCCTGTTCCGCCATTGAGAATAATGGCATCAAGATCAGCGATCTTCGCCAACTTATGCATTTGCGATCGGATCTCATCAGGTTCATCTTTGACGATCGTGTAGTATTCCAGCAAATGTCCTGCATTAGTCATCGACTGTTTAATAAAGTTGCCGCTTTTGTCAGTGTCAGGTGTGCGGGTATCACTAACTGTGATCACCGCAAAACGTACTTGATAGGACGGTGGATCGGGACATGGGTTTTGAGAAGGTTTCATTATTTTGGGAATTAATATCTATCTAATCATTCTAGGGATGGGTGATTAGTCTTCGACGAGTCAACCTCCCTAGACCATTTAAAACTGGCGACGGGCAAAAATGAGAATGGCGATCGCTAGAGTTAATAACGCATAACTCAGGATATAAACACCATTGCTGAACATATCGGCTAAGCTTGGCAGAATATTATATACTGCTTCATTCTTGAGATTAGCACGGGATAAATCAGGCAAAATCATATAAAAAGTACGAGTTACCGCCTGTAAGCTTGGATTTTTAGAGATTTCACCTAAAAGCAACAAATCACGGCTAAAGTTGCCAATGACATAGGCGGCAAGGGTTAGTAAAGAGGCAATGAGAGAACCTGTAAATGTGCCAAAGAAAATCGCGATCGCTCCTAACAGCATAATCTGCCAAAAGATGAAAAAGTTTGCTGTGAGAATCGCAGGAATCGGAATGGAAATTTGCTTGATGGTCATCAAGATAATAAAAATGATGCTCATAATCGATACGAGCGCACCGACTACCGCACTTAACCCCAAATGCTTACCAAGGACAAACTCGGCTCGGTGCATCGGTTTGGCAATGAGAATAAAAATGGTACGCTTATCGATTTCTTTATTGATCAGATTTGTTCCAACCAATACCGCCACAATTAAGCTCACCACCTCGATCGCTGCAATCCCCGTATCGACAATCATTTTTGCCGAGGAGTCATAGGAAAACTCTGGCAGCATCATCATCGCTGATACCACAATTAAGGTGTATAGCAAAGAAAGATAAAGCACCTGCTCTCGCACTGTTTCGCGAAAGACATTGGTAGCGATCGCCCAAATGCGACCTAAACTTAGACTTAGGTTCAGGCTAAAGTTCATAGGTCTACAAAATCCTCATAAGTCCTAACATCATCACATTTTACAGTGATTTGAGTGAGTGCGCCCCTTTGGGGCGCACTCACTATCCTAAGTGATTTGAGTTAAGTGCAATGCTATCTTTGGGGTGCACTCACTATCCTAAGTGATTTGAGTTAAGTGCAATGCTATTTTTGGGGCGCACTCACTATCCTAAGAGAGCGGCTTCGGCTCCGCTCAGCCACCCATAAACCGATGGCTGAGCGGAGCCGAAGCCATCGGTTAAGTGCCCCTCTCACTATCCTACCTAGTTACCATAGGCTTGCCATGCTAGGCTGACCAGTGCATTAAATATGGCAGATGCAGCGATCGCATTTCCCTTACGCCCATCGACTCGAATATGGGGAATTTGAGAATCATTGAGCCTTGACTTAATCACATCGTTATCAATAAAGCCAGCAGGCGCACCAATCACTAAGGCGGGTTTAACTTCCTCAACTTCGATCAGATCAACAAGAGTTGCCAGCGCAGGCTGTGACTCCCCAATTACAAATATGGCTTCAGGATAGCGCTTCGCTAAGGTCTCAATTCCCCACGCTGCCTGAGTTTTACCCTTTTGCGGACGGGTGATCGCATCAACGCCACAATAAATAGGATTGGCAAAGGTATCACAGACTTTGGGAAAGATTGCTGCCTGCACAGTAGGAACATCAACAACAACTGTAGTACGTGCTGCTAGAGCTGATGCTCCCGCTTGCAAAGCCTGCTCTGAAAACCTTACAAGATTTTTATACTCAAAATCTGCAGTGGCATAAATTACTTGGCGCACAATTTCATACTCGGATGGTGATAGCGAGTGTTCACCAATTTCTTGATCAATAATTGCTAAGCTTTGTGCATCAGTAATATGCCATTCCATAGATTTTGTTCAACATCGAAATTGAATATATATTTGAGTTATGAACGTACCATGAGTTGTGAGCAAAGTTAAGGCATTAATTATAATGAAAGCGAAAGATGCCCCTAGCAGAGATGTTTTTGTGTGTTTAATCTTACAGCCTGTTGAGGCTTTGATGTAGTACAGAAATATTTTTGAAAGCGGCGCAAAGCGTCGCTTTCAAAAATATTTCTGGGTTTTAAGTAAGCGCAAAGCGCTGTAGTTTAATCTTTGACTAATTCACTTTGGCGTACACAATTGCGTCCTTCTGCCTTAGCAACATATAAAGCGCGATCAGCGGATTTAAGGAGCAAATTTATTGCCTGAGTATGTTGATGCGGAAAAAGCGTTGCGACACCACAGCTAATCGTCACATAGGGCGCAGCTTCAGAATAATCATGTGGTAATTGCAGCGATCGCACCAATTCGGTTGCTTTCGTGGCAACATTCATACCCCCTTCTTGATCCGTATTTGGTAACACAATCACAAACTCTTCCCCCCCATAACGAGCGACTAAATCCGCAGGACGGTTAGTAGCTTTGCTAATAGCTTGAGCAACAGCTTGCAAACAAAGATCTCCCTCTTGATGCCCGTAATTATCGTTATAGTTTTTGAAAAAATCTATATCACATAAAACCAAAGAAATGGGGACTTTTTCCCTACTAGAACGCTTAAATTCCTGTGCTAAATATTCGTCCAAGCATCGGCGATTGGCAACCTGTGTCAAGCCATCGATGGAGACTAAACGTTGAAGTTCTTTGACCACCACCGCCAAACGTCGATTTGCAGCTTCTAATTGCTGGCGCAAATTTGCTTGTTCCAGTAAACGCCTTACTCTCTGGCGCAATACTGCCCAATGAATTGGCTTAGTGACATAATCCGAAGCCCCCACTTCATAGGCACGATCAACTGACTCACGATCCTCAAGTGCGGTGATAATTAAAATAGGTGTATGATCCCCATGAGGTAGCTTTTGGAGTCTTGAACAGCATTCAAAACCGTCTAAAACAGGCATCATCGCATCTAGCAAAATCATATCTGGTTGATACTCTTGATAAAGCTTCAATGCTTCTAGCCCGTCTGCTGCCTCAACTACTCGATAATTTTCGCGTTCCAAGTAACGCACCAAAATTTTTCGCATAAACATATCGTCATCCACAATTAAAATTAGTGGAGGTTCGGATGCTGTTATCTCGGAAATATTTTCTTCTTGAGGTGGGTGCTTATTCTTATCGCGATCTGAGGTTGTCATTACATAACTGGACGGTATTGGACAAAAACTAGGCAGTGGGAATTGCACTAATTATATTTTTCATGTTCTAACTCAGTCTTAACGCTTGCGTACTCGTCAGCTATTTTGTTGATTTTGATATCTAAATCCTCATGGTTTTGGTTACGGAGATTTATCTCGAGTTCACGACATAATTGTGATAGATCCTCTGCGCCAATAACACCGCTACTAGATTTTAAGGTGTGAGCTGTACGCAACATTAAATCAAAATTTTGCTGTGCAAAGCTAGTATATAACTCTTGGAGGAGCGATTGCGTATTATCTAGGTAACTATCAATTAGCTCACTCAAAAAGGATGGGTCTTCACCACCAATATCATTAGCAGCTTCATGCAGAGTGTCGATGTTAATTGATGATGGCATAGATATATTAGGAGTAACTGGCTGAGATTCTAGCAAAACTCTTACCAATTCAGCATTTTGAATTGGTTTACTCAGGTAGTCATCCATGCCTGCTTCCAAACAAACCTCGCGATCTCCTTGCATAGCATTTGCAGTCATCGCCACTATGCGCGGTCTGTGAACTAGATTTCCATTTCGTAAGTTCTCATATATTTGTCTAGTCGCTTCTACACCATCCATTTCTGGCATCTGCATATCCATAAAGACAACATCATAGGTTTGATTGCCGAGAGCAGCTAAAACCTCTAGCCCATTTGCCACAACATCTGCTCGATAGCCCATCCTCTGCAAGATATGGATAGCGACCTTTTGATTGATTACATTATCCTCTGCCAATAAAATTCGTAATGGATGATTTCTTGCCATCCTTGGATCAAAAGCATAATTTTGTTGATAGCGTTCAGAATTAATATGACCAGCAATTGCACCTGTGAATGGGGGTTTAACAATAGAACTAGCATTATTTCTGCTGGGTGAATAGGCAAAATCTGTTATGGGGGCAGTAATCGTAAAGTAGAAGGTAGAACCTTTTTTATTCTGACTTTCCACCCACATTGTGCCGCCCATGAGTTCGCATAGTCGCTTACTGATAGCTAAGCCCAACCCTGTACCACCATATTGTCTGGTTGTCGAGGCATCCACTTGACTAAAGGGTTGAAATAGTCGATGTAAGCGATCGCTAGGGATACCAATACCAGTATCTCTGACAGCAAATTGGATTGTACGCAATAGCTGTGATTCCTCACGATGATTGCTAAGATTACAGCGCTCATAATGCGAGACTGGTGACTGGGTAACTGAAATATTCACAGAACCGTGACTTGTAAATTTAATCGCATTGCCAATCAAGTTAGCTAATACTTGTCGCAATCTAGTCATGTCACCAATGATGAGGAGTTCCACATCAGGATGGATTAAATATCCTAATTCAATACCCTTTTCTACTGCATTTGCCGATAGTAACTCAATGGTATCTTCTAAACAAATCCGCAAATCAAAGCTTTGTTCTTCTAATTCTAAATGTCCAGATTCAATTTTAGAAAAGTCTAAGATATCATTAATAATTGTCAGTAGGGTATTGCCCGCATTCCTGACGATTTCTACAAATTCTCGCTGTTCCTTGTTTAAATTTGTATCTAGCAAAACCCCTGTCATACCAATCACCGCATTCATAGGAGTCCGAATTTCATGACTCATAGTTGCCAGGAATTCGCTCTTAGAACGATTTGCAGCCTCAGCAATAATCTTTGCTTCTTCTAGTTCAGCATTTTGCTTAATTAATAGCTGTCTTTGGCGAGTTTCCTGCATCAATAAATGGGCTTGGGATAAAGCGATGCTGACTTGATTGGCTACCGATTCTAGTAATTGCTTTTCCTCGGTCGTCCATTGATGAAAACTATTGCAATGGTGTAAAACAATGATTCCATTTGTTAATCCGTGGGATGAAGTCCGAATGGTTAATAGCGATCGCAACTGCATACGATAAAATAAATCGCCAAATTCATCTAACTCAGGATCGGTATAAACATTAGTAATAGCGATCGCTTGATCTTGGCTAGCAATCTTTTGACCAAAGGGACTATTTAATAGAGGTACTTCAATCTCTTTAACAGAAAAAACTCTCTCGGATAACTGTTCCGCCATAAGAGAGATTGTTGGTCGAGAGAATTGTTTTTGCTCATTATTAACTGATGGATATTCTAAACGGTAGATGAGACAACGGCTCGCATGAAAAGCCAATTGAATCTGACGAGCAGCGATTCGGAAAATACTTTCAACATCAAGACTCTGACGGATTTCATGAGTAATTCGATTTAGTAAGATGGTGAGGCGCATTTGTCTTTTTAAATCTTTTTCTGCCTCTTTACGCTCAGTGACATCAGTTTGAATGCCAATAAAGTGTGTTGCTTTACCATTCTGGTCGAATATGGGAGAAATATTGAGTTCATTCCAAAACAATGTGCCATCTTTACGGTAATTCCTAATCACAACAGTACAAGAATTACCCGAAACAACCGCTTCACGGATCATGTCTTTTTCTGGTTGAAAAACATCATCGCCCTGTAAAAAACGACAATTCTTTCCCATCACGTCACTAGCTGAATAACCAGTGATTTTTTCAAAGGCAGGATTGACATAAACGATAGGATTATTTGGTATACGACTATCCGTAATTACAATCCCATTGTGGCTTGCAGAGATCGCCCTTTCTCTTAAGCGCAAAGTTTCTTCAATTTGTTTGCGATCGCTAATATCAAAGCGAATTGCTAAGTATTGGGTAGGTCTACCATGTTCATCCTGCAAAGGAATGATCGTACTGTCTGTCCAATAATAAGTGCCGTCTTTGGCTTTATTCCGAATTTCACCACGCCAAACCTTGCTACTAGCGATCGTATCCCATAAATCAGTAAAAAATTCTTGGGAATGATATTGAGAATTAAGTAGTCGATGGTTTTGACCTAATAGCTCGGCTTCAGTATATCCAGATATTTCACAAAATTTGCTATTGGCGTAGGTAATATTTCCATTTACATCTGTCACAGCCACAATTGCGGCTTGATCAAGGGCAAATTTCTGGAATGCTAATTCATGTAATATTTTTTGGAGCTTTTGCTCGGATTGCTTTCGCTTGGTAATATCATTAGCGATGCCTAGAAAGCCAGAAATTTCATTATCTCCATTACGCAAGACAGAGATAGAAAGGGTTACAGGAAAACGTGAGCCATCCTTACGAATATATGTCCATTCCCCTTCATCGATTTGCCCTAGTTTTGCCTTAGCTACAAATACGTCAAACCCTGCTGCAATAGGAACGCCTAACTCTTTAGTTAAAGCGATTGCCCTTTGTTTAATCTCTTCAAAATCGTGAAAACATTCAGGGGTGAGTTTGCCGACTAATTCCGATGCGGAATATCCCAACCAATTTTCAGCCGTTTTGTTAAAAACACTAATGATCCCATCTACATTTGTGGCGATAATTGAATAGTTCGCACTATCCAAAATTGCTTGATGCAATCCTAAAGATTCTTGGATATTTTTTTTCGAGTCTGATTTTTTGGTAGTAACCTTCTTAGAAGATTTTCCATGACGGTTTTCTGGGTAAGTTGGTAAGTCACCATTCATAAATGTCAGCATAATTCATTAAAACCCAGATGCAAAAGTGCTCGGAAGATTGACGAGAGATTTGCTATAGGTAATGAGCTTAAAGCTTCCAAAAATCTCCCCCCAGTCATTGTGAACTCCAATCTTTATCCCCAAACTATAGCAATTTAGTGTTGTGATTATTGTAGTTCTATTTTAATTCTTATAAATCAATAGTTAGTCAGAAAATTAATGAAAGTTTGCTTTAACCAACTTGGATTAATTGTCAATGAGTATTTACTCATTTTTACAGAGCTTTGCGCTTTCTCAAAACCCAGATAAATTTTGAAAAAGCTTGCCAAGCAAGCTTTTTCAAAATTTATCTGTACTACACAGCCCCTAAATAGGCTGTAGTTAGCTGGTTACCATCACAATCTGATTTTTTATGGTGTGGTTTTGTCGCACTGTAAAAAATCGGGTTGTGATTAAATTAAATAGCCGAACCTTAAATTCGTTAGACTTGCGTAAGTCCTATTTATAAATGAGTTTCAATGAGTCTATCTGATACGATCGCAGCGATCGCTACGGCGATTTCCCCTCAACAGGGAAGTGTGGGCATTGTGAGATTATCGGGTGATCGCGCAGAGGTGATCGCTAGGCAAATCTTTTATGCAGGTGGTAAACAGGCGTGGGAAAGCCACCGTATCCTCTATGGCTATATCAAAAATCCATTAACCAAAGCCACAATTGATGAAAGTCTATTGTTATTGATGAAGGCTCCTCGTTCCTTTACCCGTGAAGATGTCGTGGAATTTCACTGTCATGGAGGCATTATGGCAGTACAACAGGTGCTAAATCTCTGTTTAGAGCATGGTGCAAGACTCGCAGAAGCAGGAGAGTTTAGTTTACGCGCTTTTCTCAATGGCAGAATCGATCTAACTCAGGCTGAAAGCATTAATGATCTGGTGGGCGCAAAATCTGCACAGGCTGCTCAATCAGCGATCGCATCTCTAAGGGGTAAACTCGCGCATTCTCTTAAATATTTGCGGAGTAAATGTTTGAATGTCTTAACAGAAATTGAAGCGAGGATTGATTTTGAAGATGATTTACCACCGCTTGATGTGGAATGGGTAAAGACAGAAATTGGGATGGTTGCACAGGAGTCACAACAAATTTTAGCAACTGCGGATCGGGGTGAGCTATTACGCACAGGCTTAAAGGTTGCCATCGTTGGTCGTCCCAATGTGGGCAAATCAAGTTTACTCAATGCGTGGAGCCGAAGCGATCGCGCGATCGTGACAGATTTACCAGGAACTACTCGTGATGTAGTGGATTCGCAATTGGTAGTTGGTGGTATTCCCATTCAAGTTCTTGATACGGCAGGAATTAGGGAAACTGAGGATGTCGTCGAGAAAATTGGTGTGGAGCGATCACGCCAAGCAGCTCAGTCGGCGGATTTGGTCTTAATGGTAATTGATGCCAGTATTGGTTGGATTGAGAAAGATACAGAGATTTATAACATCGTTAGCGATCGTCCTTTGATCTTAGTAATGAATAAGATAGATCTTGCTCTTACCTCCCATGCTCCTCTCCCACAGGATTATGGAATAGGGAGTGAGAGTATTCCTATTGTCAAAACCGCAGCTTCTCAAAATCAAGGTATTGAGGATTTAGAAGAAGCAATTCTTAAATGTATTCAGCAGGATGCGATCGCGGCGGCGAACCTCGATGTTGCGATTAATCAACGCCAAAAAGCTTGTTTACTCAGAGTTGTGCAATCTTTAGATAATGTTAAAATCGCAATTACAGATCAGTTACCCCTTGATTTTTGGACAATTGATTTACGAGATGCCATTAGTGCGATCGGTGAAATCACAGGCGAGGAGGTTACAGAATCAGTTCTCGATCAAATCTTTAGTCGCTTCTGTATTGGTAAGTAAAATAGCCATGTTCGGTTTTGCAATTTTTGCTGTTTTGATAAATCTGTTAGTAGGTTTATTTCTTCTTTTCTGCTTGATTTTTATTGTCAATTTGATAGTTCATCGCTCATTGGAATTTCATCAAACAAAATGGAACTATTTAGGAGCGATATGGGGAACAATTTTTGCTACAAGCGTATTAGGGACTCTATGGAATTTGAGCCAAGGTGCAGATGCTAAATATGGTTGGTACGACAACTTTATCCATATGCCCCTCTATGGAGCATTATTTGGTGGATATTTGGGATGGATAATGGGAGAGCAAATCTTGGGTAAAGCACCAAAAAATATCCGACCTTGGCTATTAGGAATGAGTATAGCGATCGCTCTTGCTGCTTTCTATGGATATCTCTACACAGGAGCAATCAGCTATGGAGATAATTAGAATCAAAAAGAAGTACCTTGTGCTTATTTTTGATTAGTTTTAAGGATTGCAATAGGAACAATACATCGGATCAGCAAATCGAATGCCATCGGGAAATATAAATTCTTGTTGAAACTCACAGCGATCGCATTTGTATAAATGGGCGCGAATAGATTGAGTTGGCAGTCCACAAAGCTCACAGGGTAAACCTTTTAATCTCTTGACAACATCAAAATTCACAAAATCACAATTAGGACAGAGTTGTTGCAATTTGCGAACTAGATCCTCTGTCGCTTTGGCAATGTTTTTCATGCGGGTGGGATTGTAGAGCGCTCGCATATCTGTTTCTATATGAATTGTGGGGTGAGTTTTCAGTAACTCCATTACATGTTCTTTGAGAAGTTCTATCGAATTAATGCCCTTATATATTGATTGCTTTGCGGAAGTTTGAGCATCTGGCATTAAGACAACTGCATGATCAGGGAAACCTATTTTGAGCGCAAATTCGTAGGCTTGTTCGTAGCTAGAAATCTCCTGATGCCGAAAATTTGTATCTGTCGAAAGAGATTCACCATATACGGTGAAATCATGCTTCTGATCCATTAATAAAACCAGTTCGCGATTGTAAGCTATACCTAAAATTGGATGGGGAAAGAAACTACCTTCACTAGCGATCGCTAAATCAGCCGCTAAATCAGCATTACTTATTTCTAAAGCTTTCGCAGCTTTGATTTTAGCGGTTTCGATTTGATTGGCAGGGCGATCAATATCGCGAGTAAATGTGCCAAACAAGTCGCTATTAAAATCTTGTGGGACTGTAACTCTGACTCCTAAAGATGTTTGGAAGATTGGCGCGATCGCTAATTCCTTGTGGTGCATGGTAGCAATTACGGCTAGGCGATCGGCAAATTCTATGGCAGTCATCACTTTAACTATCTTGTAAAAAAACAAAGATTTTCGGAGATGTATCTCTGCTACACCACCGAAAATCTATTCTACAAATTTTGGCGCGAACACTAGCTGCAAAATTAGGCTTGATAGCATTAGCCGATAATTTCACTAGACGTAAATTTGATTTTCTCCTCTCCTTCAGGAGAGGAGAAATACGATTACTCATCATGAGCAAAACGGTTGTATAAGAAGTCTAGAGCTGTATTTCTAAGATCGTAATATAAAGGATCTTCCATGATTTGGGCGCGATCGCGAGGACGAGGGAAAGGAATTCGCATAATTTCACCAATATTCGCCGCAGGACCATTGGTCATCATTACTAAGCGATCGGCTAGGAACAATGCTTCATCGATATCGTGGGTAATCATCAATACCGTGCAGCGATGCTCTGTCCAAATTTGTAATAGTTCCTCTTGCAGTTCCTCTTTGGTAATTGCATCCAATGCGCCAAAGGGTTCGTCAAGAATGAGAACTTCAGGACGGATCGCTAAGGCTCTAGCGATCGATACCCGTTGCTTCATCCCCCCTGAAATTTGGGTAGGTTTTTTCTCCGCGGCTTCGCTCAGTCCCACCATTGCAAGGTGATGGCGGACAATATCATTTTTCTCACTCTTAGAAAGGTTGGGATTAACGGAGTCAACGGCAAGCATCACATTTTCATATACCGTTAGCCAAGGCAATAGTGCATAGCCTTGGAATACGACCATGCGATCGGGACCTGGTTTAGTAATCAGTTTGCCATTAACCGTAACTTCGCCAATGGATGGTTTGGAGAAGCCACCCACCATGTTTAAGAGTGTCGATTTACCACAGCCAGAGTGACCAATTAAGCAAATAAACTCACCTTCTTGGATATTGAGGTTGACATCCTTAAGAACAACGTATTCACCTTTAGGTGTGGGATAGATTTTAGAAACATTTTCAATGCGAAGGAAGGACTCTTGAGGCGGAATAGTATCGATATGGCTTTTGTCAAGGGTTGTTTGGGTCATGGTTTTCTGTAATAAATTTCTAGAACTTTCTGACTACCCCTCTCCATTAGAAGAGGGGTTTGGGAGTGAGAGCTATGCAACCATTCGCATTGATTCCATTGCAATTTCTGCCATCGTGATATTGCGTTTAATATCTAGATGATTGAGATAACCAATAGGATCTTCGGCATTAAAGGGAATATCATCAAAGAGTTGAATCGCATTGCGGCTGTAGGTGATATCGGTAAGACCGAGTTCACGAGCCGCAGTACTGAATACACCAACACGGCAAGTTTTTTCTAGTACTTCTACCCAGTTGCGAGGGAAAGGAACATCGCCCCAACGTGCCATCTGGGTAATGTGCCAGAGATGCTCAGAACGGCTAGGACGGTTAACACCAGCACCATAGAACTGATGGTGAGCAGGTTCGCGCATGGGGGTGTCAAGCGCACAGCTAACATCATCAGGGTTGCCCAAATGAATGTAGTTCACATTGGTACTGACGTAGGCTCGACGGGAGAGAATCTGGCGGATCTCTTCAGCATTATTAGGATCAGCGCAGTACATACAGGCTTCTAGCAATGCTTTAACGAGAGCGATGTGGGTATTTGGATAGGCGTTTGCCCAATCTTCACGAACACCGAGAACTTTACCAGGGTGACCATTCCAGATTTCAAGGTCAGTTGCCACGGTGAAGCCAATGTTTTCCATAGCGGCGCGGAAGTTCCAAGGTTCACCGACGCAGAATCCATCGATACTACCTGCTTTAAGGTCAACTACCATTTGAGCAGGCGGAATTGTTTTGAGTTCTACATCGCGATCAGGATCGATGCCACCTGCGGCGAGCCAGTAACGCAGTAGGAGATTGTGCATTGATGAGGGATGGACTACACCCATGCGATGTTGACGATCGCGAGTATTTTGTAACATCTCCTTAAAGTCTGCGAGGGTATGAATACCGCGATCGTAGAAATGCTTATCGAGGGTAATAGCGTTACCGTTGCGGGTCATGGTTAGAGCCGTAACAATGGGCTTACAAGCGCCCGCACCACCGAGGGTGAGCCACATCGGTAGACCTGAAGGCATTTGTGCTGCATCGAGATAACCGCCCGAAATACCATCAACGATACCGCGCCAACTGGTTTCACGAACTAGGGAAACTTCATCGAGTCCATGCTTTTCAAAGAAGCCTTTTTCCTTCGCGATAGCGATCGGCGCACAGGCAGTTAGAGGAACGAAACCAATCTCTAAATTGACCTTTTCTAAACCATGTCTCGATACAGTAGTAACCTTGCGAGCATTCAACTTCTTGACACGCTTTTGTTGGTTCAAGAAGTAAATGATTTCACTGCGAAGGCTGTAGTAACTAGGATGATTGACCGCCTCCATACGTTGACGGGGGCGGGGAATATCCACTTCGAGGATATTGCCAATTTTCGAGGCAGGTCCATTGGTCAACATCACAATGCGATCGCTAAGTAATACAGCTTCATCGACATCGTGGGTAACCATCACGGCAGTGATCTGGTCTTCGTTACAGATCTGCATCAGCTTTTCTTGCAAGTTACCGCGAGTCAGCGCATCCAACGCGCCAAAGGGTTCATCAAGAAGTAGCAGTTTGGGACGGACAGCTAAAGCACGAGCGATCGCTACACGCTGACGCATCCCGCCTGATAGCTGCGTGGGTGGTTTGTCGATCGCATGGGCAAGTCCGACCATGCTGACATAGCGCTCAACTAAATCGTGACGCTCACCCTTGGGCAAATGGGAAAGTACTTCATCAACGGCAAGAGCCACATTTTCGCGTACCGATAGCCAAGGCAAAAGTGAATAGTTTTGGAATACCACCATGCGATCGGGACCGGGACGAGTTACGCGCTCATCTTCGAGCATTACCACGCCGCCACTGGGTAAGTCCAAGCCTGCGATCATATTTAGCAAAGTTGACTTACCGCAACCAGAGTGACCGATGAGAGAGATAAATTCTCCTTTTCTTATTTGGAGGTCAATTCCTTTGAGGGCAATATATTCTTTTCCACCGCCCAAGGGAAATGTTCTCTCTACCTGATCAACTAAAACAAAATCCTGCATTTTAAAATTCTCCTTCGTTTTATAAAACTGCTTTTTAACCCCTCCCTAACCCTCCCCTTGCAAGGGGAGGGAACAAGACTTCCAATCTCCCCCCTTTCAAGGGGGGACGAAGGGGGGTATTACTTCTGTTCTTCAGGTAAGATCACATTTTGGAGCCATGCTACAGCACGGTCTAGAATCAGGCCCACAGCACCGATATAAACTAGAGCCAAAATAACTTCACCCACCTTGTCGTTGGTGTAGGAGTTCCAGATGAAGAAGCCAATACCGACAATACCTGACATGATGATTTCCGCAGCGATAATTGCCAGCCATGCTAGACCGATGGAAATGCGTAAACCAGTGAAGATATAAGGTAGTGCTGAAGGAATCAAAATCTTGAAGAAATACTTTTGCTTAGAAAGTTGCAGGACTCGCGAAACGTTGCGATAGTCTTGGGGGATTTGCTTAACGCCAACAGCAGTATTTAACAAGATTGGCCAAACAGCAGTGATGAAGATAACGAATAATGCGGCAGGTTCATTTTGACGGAGAGCAGCAAGGGCGATCGGAACCCATGCAAGAGGAGGTACTGTTCGCAAAAATTGGAACAATGGATCGAGAGCTTTATCAATAACCGCATTAGTGCCAACTAGAATCCCGACACTAATACCCACGATCGCTGCGATTGAGTAGCCCTTTGCGACGCGCTCAAAGCTAGCGAGGGTTTGCCAGAATAGTCCTTTATCAGTACCACCACGATCAAAGAAAGGATAAAGCAATAGGTTACGAGTGGACTTTTCAGCCATGATATTCCAAGGTCCGGGCAACTTGATTAAACCAATGCTAGAAAGCAATTGCCAAATAATTAGGAATCCGATAATCCCAATGATCGGGAGCGCCCAATTCTGTGCATTCTTTTCCCAAAACTTCGATAGCGATCGCCCAAAGCTACCGTTACGATTACCAATACTTGCTGCCATAAACTTGCTGCTCCTACTCTTTACTGTATGTTGATGATTAATTAAAGTTATTCTTCGTGATTACGGTTTATAAACTATTCAAGATAGCTTATAAACCGTCAAAGATAAAAAGTTTTAGAACGTAAATGTTGTCCGAACTACACCAACTGTTGCTGTAGGTGCATTATTGATACCCTCTGGATTAAATACAAAGAATACACCTGGGGTAATACTGATATTGTTAGACAATTTAAAATTGAAATAACCTTCTAAATGGTATGGAGTTGCAGTAGCGCCAGCTGGAATTGTAGCAATACCACCAACTGCATTACGTGCCAGAGGCTGACCAAAGAGAATGCCAGCCGTGTTGCCTTCCTTAAAGACATCACTAAAATGGAATCCAGTCATCCAACTAGTAAATGTAGTTGAAGCATTGACCCCAGTAAGATTTGCGAAAATCCAAGCACCAGATAGATTAAACGCAATCTTGGGAGTAATTCGCCATGTCAAAGTTGAACCGATAGAATTCATTTTGATTGGATCGGTTAACGCTCCTCCATTAATTGCCCCAATGTCTGCGGAAGCTAAGCCAGTTCCCAAAATATTGATCTGGTGATAGCTATTAGCATAGTTCAGTCCGATATCTAGATTGGAAGTAGGTTTGAGGGTTAACTGAGCAGCAGCAACGGTACTACCTCCAAAGAAGCCTGCGCCAAGCAAAGTATTGGGATTGTTAGCAGGGATCGCAGAGTTAACACTGCCGTATAAAGCTCGAAAATCGACCTTGTCGGAAGGAGTCCAGATGAAACCAACAGCTGCAGCTAGACCCGTGCCAGAAGTACCTCCAGATACACGAGTTGCAGCATTTAAACCTTGACCAAAACGTGAGATAGAGCCTTGACCTTCACTAGCAAAAGGACTAATCGCTGGGAAAGCATCAGAAACTTCCGCATTAGAACCTGCGAACATCGTCAACTTATCAGCAACAGGGAAAATGTACAATAACTTGTAGAGATTGACCGAGTTTGCGGCTGACCCAGTAGGGGTGAAATTGGATGGATTAAGATTTAGGAACTGATTTTCAATTCCTAAACGGACATTGCTCGAACTGGAAAGGGGCGCTCCCTCTGTATAGCCCAAAGGTGCTGCCAGACTGTTGATGTTTGTTGCTTGCAAACCAGTAATCAGTAAATCTTTACCAGAGAAGCTAGTCAATAAATTCAGGCGGACACGGTTATTAAAAACAATATTAGTGTTTGTGCCACCGTTATTAGGATTTGCTCCTGTTGCGCCCGACACACTAAAAATTGCTTCGCCACTCAGTTTGGTTGTAGTGGAAAACTGTTGCGCTTCCAGTTTCGCAGTTTTTGCATCAAGGGCATCAACTCGACCACGGAGGGTTGCCAGCTCAGCAGCAAATTCTTCCTGCAGCTTTTGTAAAGTTGCGAGGTCTTCTTTACTGACCTTGTCCGCTAATCCTGCCGAGATAATCTCATTGATTTTGTCAAGACAAGCATTTAAACCAGCCGCAAACTCATAACGAGAGGTCGCCTGTTTGCCGCGAAATGTGCGATCGGGATAGCCTGCAATGCAACCATAGCGCTCAACTAGCGATTGTAAGGCAGTAAAAGCCCAATCCGTAGGACGCACATCTGACAATTGAGAAACTGATGTAACATTCTGTGCAATGGGATCGGCAGCGATCGCCTTCAGTTGAGGTTCGCTAGAAATTGCAGGAATAGAAGCAGTTGTTGTTTCAGTGAATGTAGTTGAAGAATTTGTAGGATTTGCCTGTGCTGATACAGATATCGCACTCCAAGACAAAGGCAAGCTTAGTAGAAGTAATCCGAGTTTACTAGTATTAATTTTCAAAATGATTCTCTCTCACACATGATTTTTTAATTTGTTGATAGATCTAGATCTTTAGATCTAGATCTATTATCTCCTTGAAAGCTTAAGCCTTCTTGATTTTGAGGCTATCGAGATAGGCTTGGGGATTTTCGGGATCGAACTTTGTGCCGTCAAAGAATTCCTCAATACCGCGAGAGGTGCTAGCAGGAATATCAGGGAAACCTGCTTCCTTAGCTGCTTCTCGCCAGAGATCCTCACGGTTGACCTTTTTAATCAAATCCTTAGCTGTGGCTAGTGCTGATTTGGGTAAGAAGCCCCAACGCACGCTCTCGGTCAAGAACCAAAGGTCATGACTTTGATAGGGGTAAGAGACATTTCCTTTCGCGTCTTTCCAGTAGAGGGGAGCCATACTCTTGTCATCGATAATGCGACCATCGCCCATGTCATACTTGCCCATCATCGGATCGGCAAGGATTTCAGGATCTACTCCAAAATAATTTTGGGTAGCAACAATTTGGACAAGTTCTTTACGGTTATCGAAGTTATCACACCATTGCTGGGCTTCCATAATTGCTTTGAGCAAAGATTTGGTTGCCTTAGGATTCTTATCTACCCAGTCTGCACGCATCGCTAAATATTCTTCAGGATGGGCTTTCCAAATTTCGGCGGTAAGTGCAGAAACAAAGCCAATCTTCTCTTTGACGATACGATAGGGCCAAGGGTCGCCTGTGCTGAAAGCATCCATTGTGCCAGTTTTCATGTTGGCTACGGTTTGTGCTGAAGGCACGGTCAACAATTCGACATCAGCATCAGGATCGACTCCATTAGCAGCTAGCCAGTAACGAATCCAGAAATCTTGATTTACTTTTGGGAAGGTGTAAGCAGCTTTGAATTTTGCACCTTCAGATTTAGTCTTTTCAAAGAAATCCTTGGCTTTATCGATTTTCAAGCCTATATTTTTGCCTTTGTGCTTCCCTGCTACTGCAATACCATTGCCCTGTGTATTTAACTGCAACAGCACATACATAGGGATTTTAAGGTTATCAGTGATAATTCCTTCAGAAATCAAATAAGGCATAGGCATTTGCCATTGACCACCATCAATACCACCTGCTGACGAACCAAGTTTGACATTATCTCTGGCAGCTCCCCAGTTGGCTTGCTTGGAAAGATCTACATCAGTCATGCCGTATTTCGCAAAAAATCCCTTCTCTTTGGCAATAATTAAGGCTGCTGCTTCCACAATTGGTAAGTAACCAAGTTTCACCTTAGTTGTCTCGGGGACTTGGTCAGGGGGGAGGTTGATTTTGGCGACATTAGCAGAACTTATGGTTGGGGTATCTTCGGGAGGGTTCCCAAGACATCCCTTGAGAAGCACTGAACTAAGAGCAGTAGCTCCAGCCGTAGCTATAAATCGTCGCCGTGAAATGTTGTTTTTTAAATTAGACATAACTTATTATTTAGTTCGCAAGAACGATTGATTTATCTCTATTGGTATCTTAGAGTGAAGGGCAAATAGAGTAAAGTCTATTATTCTTATAATAAAGATAAGTTTTAATCTATGTATTTTCTTGATAAGGTGGACTATAGGTTGTTCTATATAGTTGCCATACTAATTTCGCCCCAATTATGCTCCCATGCCCGCTAAATCTAGCTTTTAGAAATAAAAGCTATAGATTAGTTAGATAAATAAATCTAATCAGTCGTCCTAATTAAGAATCTAATTCAAATCAACAATAAAAAGCCATGCTTTACAACATATCTGAGCAGCAAATACGAAAAGTACGTTGGGTGTTGACCTGTGCTTGGTTACTTCTCATTGCTTCCCTCTTTTATGACCCGATTTCTCATTTAATTACAACTCCAAATCAAACTTGGAGTCCTTTTCGCATTAAGCCTGAAGATTGCATATCTGTTCAAAATGCTTGTTTAGAATTGCAACCCTATCCCCTTGGCGCACCAATATTTTGGGGCATAATTGTACCTAGTGCTATTTTCATCTTATTGGTATTTGGGCATGAGCTATGGCGGCGGATTTGTCCTTTATCCTTCTTATCGCAAATTCCTCGCGCTTTAGGATGGCAAAGGCAAATCAAGCGCACCGATAGCAAAACAGGGAAAGTCCGTTATGAAATTCCCAAAGTCAAAAAAGATTCTTGGCTAGGCAAAAACTATCTATACCTTCAGTTTGGACTATTGTTTATCGGTCTATGTAGTCGGATCTTGTTTATTAATGGCAATGCGATCGCCTTAGGTTTATGGCTGCTGATGACGATCGCCGCAGCTATCACCGTTGGCTATCTCTATGGCGGTAAGACTTGGTGTAATTACTTCTGTCCGATGGCTCCTGTCCAGAAAATCTATGCAGAACCATCCTCTCTCTTGGCGACTAAGGCTCATATGAGCGAAGTGTCAATTACCCAATCAATGTGTCGCACAATTACTAATGATGGCAAAGAGCAAAGCGCCTGTGTCGCCTGCCAAAATCCTTGTATTGATATTGACTCTGAGCGATCCTATTGGGATGGTATTGAGAAGTCTGAAACTCAATTTCTCTATTACTGCTATCTAGGGTTAGTAGTTGGCTATTTCTTTTATTACTATCTCTATGCTGGCAGTTGGGACTACTACTTTTCAGGGGCTTGGGCAATGGAGGGAAATTCCATTCAAAAATTACTATCCTCTGGATTTTATCTATACAATCAAGCTATACCTATTCCCAAAATTTTAGCCGTGCCGCTAACCTTGGGCTTATTTACAGGATTAGGTTATATCTTTGGCACTCTCAGCGAACGTCTTTATCGTTCCTATCTCCTCTTCTCTAAACAAAAAACTTCTAATTTACAGATTCGACATCACTTATTTAGTGTCACTACCTTTATTGCTTTCAATCTATTTTTTATTTTTGGTGGTCGTCCTTTCATTCGCCTACTACCCAACTTTTTCCAAGAAACCATTGATGTATTGGTGGTCTTAGTCAGTACCTTGTGGCTAGCTCGTACTCTCAAGCGCGATCCTGAACTCTATGCAAGGGAAGGCTTAGCAGGTAGATTCCGCAAGCAGCTATTGAAGATGAATTTCCCCCTTAACCAATACTTTAGCGATCGCGATGTAGATGATCTCAATCCCCATGAAGTCTATGTGTTAGCAAAGGTGTTACCAGGATTTACCAAGCAAAAGCGCTATGAAGCTTATAAAGGGGTACTGCGCGAATCTTTGGAAGAGGGTTATACCAATTCTGCGAGTAGTTTGGAACTATTAAGGCAATTACGCACGGAGTTAGATATTTCAGATACCGAACACCGTAATCTGCTCGAAGAACTAGGTGTGGAAGATCCCCAACTCCTTGATCCTAATCGCCAGCGCAACCTTGAAAACTTAGTCCGCATTTCGGGCTATCGCAAGGCTCTTGAGCGCTTGGTTTATCTCCAAAATCTAGATGCTAATACAGCCTCGCAGCAATTGGCTCAAACCTACAACATTACGCCTACGGAGGAGCAAGAAATTACCCAAGGCTTTGATCACGATGCGTCTCTCAAGCAAAAGTCCTATTTCTATCTCGATCGCCTTGCCCAGCTATTGCAGTCTTACCACAACCTAAATCAGCCCTACCTCTTAGAACATCGTCCTGCCGTCTCCCTATTACTAGAGACAATCTCCCGTAAAAAGAGAATTTTGGTATTGGCATTGCTAGAGGCGATCGCTAGTCTCAATACCTCTGAAGGCGATGAGATCGCCAGTAATTTGGGTAAGCTCTCGCCTACGGTTTTAGGTGATATCCTCGAAGAACCTAACTCTGTTTGGTTGCAAAAAATTTCATCAACCCAGATCAACTTACTGAGACTATCCTCAGAAAATATGACATGCTCAGTGGCGATCGCTGTTTCTGAGGTGGTTGATACACTAACCGATTTGCTTAAAGAACCCAACCCTTTAATTCAAGTCGTAAGCTTGTATTTATTGCAGATTTTAGATTTTGCCACGAGTCGAGTTGTGGCAGTTGAAATCGAAAGTCAGCATCCCTTAGTTCAAGAAATGATCACCTTAATTCTCAAAAGTACGCACTCCTTGACTTTGGTTAATTTTGAGAAATTAGAGCGGGTGGTATATCTATTTAATAGTGACTTTTTCCATTCTCTTGAACATGAAATTCTCATTGAGTTAAGCGATCGCGCCTATGTCAAATCCTACCTAGAGAATGAACATATTACTGAGGCTGGCGATACTTGTCGAGAGTTGCTTCTGCTAATTGAGGGCAATGTAGAAATTAGAATCATCCGTGCTGATCAATCCGAAACCATCTCAAATCTTGTATCAGGTAAAGTTTTGGATGAGTTAGAAGTGCTAACCCATACTAATTTGACAGGTACGATCACTGCAAAATCCTCACCAACTAGGGTTTTGGCGATTCCTGTTGATACTTTCGATGATCTTATGGATCGCGATCGCAGTTTAGCCCTAAAGGTCTTAGAGCTAGAGAGTATTCGTCTCAAAACCCTCCTCAGTAGAGAGTAAATATCCATCCAGATTGTTGTGATACAAAAATAGCAGTCCTAAGAACCATTGGCTTCGACTTCGCTCAGCCATCGGTTATGGTTGGCTGAGCAAAGTCGAAGCCACTCGCATCTCATTGTCGCTCAGTCATCGGTTATGGTTGGCTGAGCGAAGTCGAAGCCACCGCATCTCATTTAGGATTGCTAGCAGTTAGAACAACAATCTGGGTTTTAGGCTATATTTTTAAGTAATTCTAAGCAATTCGCTGACCAACAACCTTCTAGAAATCTTCATGAAACCAACTGTTAGTCTTTTACATACCTCTAGCTATGAAGTTGCATCGCTTATGCAGTCTCTAGAGGCTGTACTTGCACCCCTAGGAGGTATGTCCAGCATCGTCAAAGCAGGCGATCGCGTTCTCCTCAAGCCCAATTTACTTACAGGCTCACGTCCTACCAAAGAATGCACCACCCGCCCTGAATTGGTATATTGCGTTGCCAAGATGGTGATCGATGCTGGTGGTAAGCCATTTTTAGGTGATAGCCCTGCCTTTGGTAGTGTCAAAGGAATTGCCAAAGCCAATGGGTTATTACCCCTTGCAGAAGAATTAGGGATTCCCATCGTAGAGTTTCATGGCAAGCGCTACGAAACTGAGGGGGAAGGAGAGCTACATAATCTGCGCCTAAGTAAAGAAGCGATGGATGCGGATGTGGTGATCAATTTGCCCAAGGTAAAATCGCATATGCAGCTCACCCTCACCCTTGGCGTGAAAAATCTGTTTGGATGTGTACCAGGAAAAATGAAAGCTTGGTGGCATATGGAAGCAGGTAAGGATGTGAATCGTTTCGCACAAATGCTAATTGAGACAGCACGTACAATTAATCCTGAACTGACGATCATCGATGGTATTGTCGGACATGAGGGCAATGGACCTAGTGCTGGCGAGCCAAAAGAATTGGGGGTTTTAGCAGCTGCCCGTGATGTTTTTGCCCTCGATCGCGTTATGGTAGAGATCCTTGGTGTAAATCCTCTTGATGTGCCAACGGTTGCCGCCTCGATCCGTACAGGACTATGCAGCGATCTAGATGCTATTGACATTGTTGGTGATCAGATCGAGCAGTTGCAAATCCCTGACTGGCAATTACCCACAACAATGATGGCGATCGATTTTGAGTTACCGAGAGTAGTACGATCAACCTTCAAACATCTATATATCAAGTTCATCAAAGAACCGCTTAGTACCTATGCCCGCACCTAACAGCCCGCCGCTAATTTTAGTGGTCGAAGATGCCCCTGACAACCAAGTTTTGGTGGAGCAGGTGTTTCAAGATTCAGGCTATAACGTCACCTGTATCCAAGATGGTCAAGCGGCGTTAGATTGGCTAGAAAAAAATCACCCCGATCTAATTTTGCTTGATCTATCTTTGCCAGAAATCGATGGCTGGGAAATTGCGAGACAACTCAAAGCGAGCGATCGCACATCGCATATTCCGATTGTGGCGGTAACTGCTCATGCAATGAAAGGTGACAAAGAATCAGCGATCGCATCGGGTTGTGATGATTATCTGACAAAGCCTTTAGATATTGATTTGTTAGAAGCCTGTGTCAAACAATGGCTAGACAGGAAATAAAAGCAGAGTAGAGCTTTCCACTACTCTGCTTTTGTCAATGAACCTAAAAACAAAAGCCTGTAGTTATATATAACTTAGACTAAGATTTAGAGAGAGTTTAAAGTTAAAAAAGCTTTACAACTTCATTTAATAACTCCCATATATTTTTTCAAAACTTATTTATTCGCATTATTCACATAAAAAAGACAGAGATACGTCCATTGGTTGTGTTTCTGGCAAATCGCAAAAATTTATAAATCATCAAATTTAGGAAACTGTTTTATGTCTGGTCGTGTTGGAGTACTACTGTTAAATTTAGGAGGTCCTGAGAAGCTAGATGATGTCTACCTTTTCTTGTATAACCTGTTCGCCGATCCAGAAATTATTCGCCTGCCAATTCCCTTTTTGCAAAAGCCGATCGCTTCCTTAATTGCTGCTAGTCGCGCTCCCATTAGTCAAGAAAATTACCGCATGATTGGTGGTGGTTCACCTCTACGGCAAATCACCGAAGAGCAAGGCGAAAACATCGAAAATGTCTTGCAGCGTAATGGAATCGAGGCAAAAGTTTATGTCGGTATGCGCTACTGGCATCCCTACACTACTGAGGCGATCGCTAAAATCAAACAGGATGGCATTACTCGCCTTGTGGTATTGCCTCTATATCCTCAATACTCGATCAGCACTAGTGGTTCTAGCATTAAGCAACTCGATGATCTCTGGGCAAATGATCCTGAACTACAAGCGATCGAGCGCATCACGATCCAATCTTGGTACGATCGCACTGGCTACATTCGCGCCATGAATGAATTGATCGATGCTAAGTTGCAAAACTTTGCCGATCCAGAGAATGTACATATTTTCTTTAGTGCTCACGGTGTACCTGTAAAATACGTCACTCAATACAACGATCCATATCAAGCGGAAATGGAAAACTGTGTCGATGCCATCATGAAAGCAATCCGTCGTGATTATCATCGCTATAATGCCCATACCCTCGCTTATCAAAGTCGAGTTGGTCCTGTGGAATGGTTGCAGCCCTATACCGAAGAAGCAATTCACAATCTGGCTAAACGAGGCGTTAAGGATCTCTTAGTTGTTCCCATCAGTTTTGTCTCTGAACATATTGAGACCTTACAAGAGATTGATATCGAATATCGTGAAGTTGCGGAAGAAGCAGGTATTCATAATTTCGATCGCGTTCCTGCTTTAAATAGCCATCCAATCTTTATCAACGATCTCGCTGAGTTGATTATGGAATCCCTTGGTACAACCAAAATGGCAGCAGTTCCTGCTTAAACGTAACACGAGTTCGGGATAACTTGAAACGGTCTTTTAGAGATGCTTTGCGACGCAAAGCATCTCTAAAAGACCAAAAGTAAAAGCCTTGTGTAGCAAGGCTTTTACTTTTGGTCTTTTAAGGAAATATTATTTAGCACTTTCTGCTTTTTATATACAGCCTATGTAGGATTTGTGTAGTACAGATAAATTTTGAAAAAGCTTGCTTCGCAAGCTTTTTCAAAATTTATCTGGGGTTTGAGAAAGCGCAAAGCGCTGTATCACTCTTTATTAAATGTTATACCGTCCGCTTGTAATCATTCTTCCACCAAAAATCATTGCAACAAGACCAACAAAAACTTCTGCTAGTGAAGTTGGTGTGATGATAACCACCCCACTCATAAATATCAAAACAATAGATAAGAAAAGCATCAATAAACCTGCATTGCGATTGTTCCCACTGCCAAACAAATAAGTTGAAATCCCTGCGACTAATAAAATAACACTGCCCCCTGCTGCTATACCTCGAAACGTGAAAAAAGAAATTTGCGATGTAAAAATTATATTTTGTCCAAGAAACCAAAAACCAAAAAAGAAAATTGCTAAGCCAATCAAACGAGTGAGCATGTCATTCCCTAGCTTTTTTATCAGAAAGATAATTGCGAATGAATTATAACAGACAATTAACAGAAAGAAGTTGATCTAATCATGTGTAGATATAGTCGGACATAACGCGAAGTGCTGACTTACACTATTACGCCCTAAATACAAAAAAATAAAGATAACAAGTAACTTAGTCAGCCACCTGTTATCTTTGTTTTTAATGATGGGGGTGAAGGGACTTGAACCCTTACGACCTTGCGGTCAACGGATTTTAAGTCCGTAGCGTCTACCATTCCGCCACACCCCCGAAAGGCTTTGTTATTCTAACCCGAAATGCGTAACTTTAACATCAGAATTTTGATAATTTTGTAAATTATCTAGATAAAATCACTTAAAGCTTTATTCAATAAGGCTTTAAGTGATTTATTTTGCAGCAAAGCCACGACATAATTTTTATTCGTTGTCCCATTTGTCTTGGGTATAACCAAGTTGAGTAGCGGCGGATTGTTCTTCACTAGTTAGCTCTTCCCAAGATTTGTCCGCAGACTCAGGAATGTCGTCTTCTCCTTCCCAGCTAGATTGAGTCCAACCTAATACTGCCCAAAGTTTTTGGTCTTCATTGGATAAGTCATCCCATTCAGGAAAATCCAGTCCGTCATCCCAATTTTCTTCATTCCAGCCTAACTGTGTCCAGAGTTCTTGCTCAGCACTGGTCAGATCGCTCCAACTGAGTTCACTCCAGAATTCATTAGGATCGCCAGTTACTTTACGGATAGTAGTCATAAAAACTTGCTCACAAATTAAAGTTCATGTGAATTTCATCATAGTTTTTGTGAGTCTTGAGAAGCAACAGTTAAAACTTAACCTAAAAAGAAGAGGTCGTGCTTTGCACGACCTCTTCTCAATAAAGTTGAAATGGTCTGCTTTGCAGACCACAACTTTATTGGTTTGAATTGTTTGGAACTAGTCTTTTGCCTAAGCTGCGGTAATATATCGTGCCAACGATCGCAAAAAAAGCAACATAGGCGATCGCCTGTACTAAATAAAGCTTGTCGGTATAGCCAAATAGTGAACTAAAAATTACCCCTGGAAATTTTTCGGCAGGTAATACTTTGGTGGTGTTCCAAACCATATTGCCGAGGACGCAGGAATGCTCGCGGGCAAAATGCTCATAAAAGAAGCAGATAGATTCGGACTTACGATCGCTTTGAGAAAGAATCCGTAAGGCAGTGTCAAAATGTCCAAGTGCAGAAATAACTAAACCTGAGACGATCGCAAGGAGCATAAAGCCCATAATTTTGAAGAAGGCGCGGATATTAATTTGGATACCAAATTTGAATAATCCGATCGCGATCGCTGTGGCGGCTAAGATTCCACTGACGGCTCCGAGGGCAGGCATAAATCCTTCTTGAAACTTTGCGGAAATGAATAAAACCACCTCAAAACCTTCGCGCAAAATCGCAAATAAAATCAGTCCAAAAATGCCTAAGCCTGCTTTTTTTCCTTTACCTAAAACACTATTTAATGAGCCTTCGATTTCTCCCTTCATGGCACGGCTCTGTTTTGTCATCCAAATCAACATCCATGTCAACATAGCGATCGCCGCAAGGCTAAAGACACCTTCTAGCAATGGTTCAAATACTGCCGATAGTTCGGGGTTGCTTGTGCCAACGCTTTGCATGAACCAATTAAAGAGAATGCCAATGATTGCACTGATGACCAGTCCAGTGCCAATCCCTGCAAAGACCCATTTATTCAGATGCGATCGTCTAGCGCGTTTGAGATATGCCATGACGATGCCAATTACTAGCGCCGCTTCGACACCTTCGCGCAGGGTAATTACAAAAGTTGGCAGAGTTAAACTGATGTCCATAAAGTTTTGAGATAAAAATTTATATGTCTAGTGGTGGCGCAAAGCTCCGACACTAGACGAGAGAGGGGCTTAAGATTTTGCGTAAACTTTCGTAGCGGCTTGTTCGTTGCCTTTAATTAGTTCAGCCATAGCCGCAACGGATAGCACTGGTTTTTCTGGGGCGATCGGACTAGGATATGCTGACTTGAGTTTGTCTAAACTCGCGGTAAATTGTTTGTGAACATCGGGATACTGTTTCTCCATTGTAGAAGCGATGCTCTTATATAACTGCTCTACATAAATTGTGAAACCTCGCGAATCTTGATACTCGATGATTTCTTTAATTTTGTCATTGGCGATCGCGGCACGATATTCTGTACCCGCTGTATCGAGAATTGTATTGATTACTTGTAGGGAAAACTTTGGTGATTGACGCTGAGTTTCGGGAATTGCTGCGATCGCTGAGTCAATACTAGCCATTGCGTCATTATATTTAGCGGCAATACTAGGATCATTAGGTTTGGACTTGACCAACTGCTGCAAATCCATCAAAGATTGTTTGAATTCCTTGACCTTGCGTTCTTTGAGTTGTCCTTCCACATCCGCATAAATTTCTTCGACAGGATGCTCGATATGGGGAAGCGCTTGGTCAGGTTTCTGAAGATCTAGCAATTCCTTCGCCACAATCATGTGACCTTTCATCAACCCAAGTTTAGTCAAATAATCAACATCCTTAGCTTCACCAGTTAGCTCAATGGTTTCTGTACCAACCATATCTTTGATTTGAGCAAACTGTTCCGCCGTGACCACTTTCTTAGTCACTAAGTCTTCTGCCTTCGTATAGGGACGCGCCGCTTGAATTTTGTTGGATAAACCTGCAATTCCTAACTTTGCCTCAACCTTATCGAGTTCAGACAAAATTGCTTCGTTGATATTGATCTTGGCTTTGTTATGACTAGGTGTCATTGCGTCTTTTTGAGTCCCAGTTTTAGACTCAGTTTTAGACTCAATAGTTGCAGGATTAGAAGGTGTAGAAGCTTTCGGCTCATTGCTACATGCCGCGATCGCGATCGCGCTAACTAAGGACAGGGTGAACAATAGGAAAAAGGCTTTGCTTTTGACTAAAGCTTTCAAGGCTCGACTAATGTAAGAAATGATTGCGGACATGAAAGTAACTAAGGGGTAATTAAGGGATGTAATTTAGATGGGTGAGATAATAATTGCTATTTAATGCAAGTTATTTTCAATAACTGATTTAATCCTATTAGAGCATAGTCTTGCAAATAATTCTCAATAAATCTTGGTTGTAAATGTTTTGCCTACAGGTAAAACATTTACAACCCTAAGCGACAACATCAAATAAGCCCATACAGCCTGCCTCTGCGATCGCATCTTGGTGCGGATGAAACATATATTTGCCCGTAAAGCGATATTGCAACTCTAAAATATGCCTCTCCGCAGTCCCCATAGTAATTACATCCGTTTCCTCTGTTGGAGTCATGCCGCGTCCTGTGCGATAGACCTGAAACATATTCGCATGGACATGAAAGGTCGCCGCAGGGTCAAACTCAATCATATTAAGGACATACAAACGCAATAACTGATTTTGTTGCACAGCGATCGGTTGCTGCATATAGAAATGGGGTAAACCATTAAAGGCATACATTTCATTGCGTCCATCCCCATCAATGTCATAGCCGCCCATGATTAGCACCATTTCATCCGCAGGAGGTCGCGGCGTTGGCGGATCGACAATAAACATTCCGTACAAACCTTTCCCAATATGCCTTGCCACAGGTGCAACATGGCAGTGATACAAATGTACTCCGTAGGGCTTTGCCTCAAATTCATAAATTGTGGCTGCACCATTGCGAATCGGATTCACTCCATCCATAGGTGATGGATGTTCGCCATGAAAGTGCAATGAATGGGCATGTCCTGCCTGATTAGAAAAAGCAATCCGTACGCGATCGCCTTCCGTTGCTCTCAAGGTCGGACCAGGAACGCGATCGTTCACATTCCACGTAATGAAATCCGTTGAGGCATTTAATTTAACTGTTTTACTTTTGGCTGTTAGCTCAAATTCGCGCACCGTGCGCCCATTCTCTTGACTAACTTTGCCATAATCAAACTCTCGCAATGCAGCGATCGGATCAAGTCCACTGGTCTTAATTCTGGTCTGAACCGCTTCGCTGAGCGACATTGGCGGAATCACAATCTTTTTAGGTGTAGGTTGATTATTCTCATTGTTGCGATTTGTCCCAATTGGACTACAAGCGATCGCACCACCAATTAACCCAATACCACCAAGTCCCAATTCTAATATTTTTCTACGTTGACGATCCATTAACAGTACTTGCTAATAATTCCTATTTACCTTAACAAATTCCACTTAACTTTGAATATTTGTCTTAAAGCGATCGCGCAATACGAACAAGGACTTTGAAAAAATAATTTAGCAATCCATTTTTGAGTATTATTCTTGAAAATCAAGACTCAACATTAGACTTGCAAATAGACTCAGTTAAATCATGGTTAGACTAGGTATTCAAATAGACTTGTGCCTAATAGCAATCCTAAATGAGCAGTGAGAAGCTTCGACTTCGCTCAGCCATCGGTATATGTTGGCTAAGCGAAGTCGAAGCCCTATTTTTCTCATAAATGATTTAAGACTGCTTGCAGCAATATGGTTTTGACACGTATAAATCCATAAGCTTATGAATTTACTCAAAAACTATATATATCAATATAGCTTACGATAATGGTTGTTTACATAAGCTAAACAATTCCATAAGCTTATTGATTTTGTAATTATTTTAATAATGCTCCTGCTACATCAAAAGAACACCCTTAAGCAATCGCTTAAGGGTGTTCTTTTGATGGTTTTCATAAGATTTGCTGGCTCTTAGCTTTTCTTTTTTTGAGAAGGTGTTTCCAAGCTAGCTTGTCCGGGGATTAATTTATCGATGATTGGTTGAGTAGGTAAAGGCGTTTTAAAGCTACGGAGTAAAGAACTCTCTCGAGTCGCGTTATCTTTCCACTCTTGCAAACTTAAACGTCGGACAACTGGCGGCTTAGTGTCATTTGGTTTGACCAAAATTTCCTCACCAGTCACCAACACAATTTCCTTTGATTGCTTGGGTAGCTTCACCGATACCGTTCCTTCCCAAGAGAAAAACCTGACACCTTGATTGATATCCTTAGGAATTTCCACAAAAGCTGTTGTGCCACGGATAGCTGCGGTTGCGTAAGGCGTAGAAATTTCTGTGGGAACTTTTAAACCAGGTTTAATCCAAGTAATCATCTTTCCAGACTTTAGGTGCAATCGATTTTGAGGTTGGATTTGTAAAATGGAATCACCTCCAATCCGAAAGCCCACACCATTATTAAACTCAACCTGCGTTTTGCCATTTGCCTCAGTACGAACTGTATCAGCTACATATAAATCCATTCCTAATTGAGCGTCAATTTCTTTGGACTGTGGATTTTGTTGAGATGCGACAAACACTGGCTTATCTTCGATCAATGACACTTTCGCGATCGCTTGATTTGTAGGAGCATTACTTGTAGCGCTAGGTACAGAGGAGTTAGGAGTTGAACTAGGTTGAGACTCACATCCAAATAAAGCGATCGCAGCAGCAGCGATGAATAGATAACTTTTCATTACTACATCTCAAGGAAAGGTGAAACAGTAGACTGATGGTTGCATATCTACCATAAGCAAGCAAGTGTACTTTATGCGTAATTCTTATGAATAGATTGTGGCGAGGCAAGGCCTCGCCACAATCTTTACGGCTGCTTTTCGGCAATGACCCTTACTTGATACCAAGTCCGTTCAATTCTCCCAAAAATGCGACAAGCTATTTCAAATAGAGGTCTTCCGCCGATTTTGGCGATTAGTTGGTACTTCGGGGGCCACTTGTGAATGTAAGGTTTGGACTCAATTACTACAAATCCAGCCTCAGTGAAAAGATTGCCAATGCACATGGGACTCCAACTATAAAGATGATGATTAATATCATTGGGCTTATAGCTGTAGGAAATTGATTCACAGGGAACAACGAAAATGATTTTGCCGCCAGTCTTTAGTTTTTTATATAGTGACTTGAGTTCTTGAAGTGGTTGTAGGGTATGTTCCAAAGCGTTGTCAGAAATGATGACATCAACATACTCATCTGGGATTTCATCGACACTGCGAAACATCTCAAGCCCATTTTTCTTAGCTGCTGCTGCTGCTGCTGGATTTACCTCAACTCCCACTTTTTTAGCACATTGGATATTTCTCAATAGAAATCCACCACCGCAGCCAAAGTCTAATACTTCACTATGTTCTGATATGTATTTAATAAATTTGGTTTGATTTGCCCATCCTCCAAACTCACCAATCGGAGCTTGCCAGTCAAAATATTGGTCATCATAGTGGCTGCTGATCAAATCGGACATTATTGCTCCTAGTCGTGATATTTCAAGAGAGGTATAGCAAATTATATAGAATCTTCAGTGGCTTACCTTACAAGATCGGCTATCGCCTTGCATATTAACGCTATAGCAATACCTGATGAATAGTAGCGTTTTGCGCTGCCATTTGTCTTTTCGGGTTTATTTCTTATCCTCTAGTTCTATTTTTCCTGTGCCACTGCAAAATGAACAGTTTTCTTCTCGTTGAATTTCTCCAGAACAGTCGCGCAGTTCTATATAGCCTTTGCCTTCACAGTGATGACAAGGTTTAGTTTGTTGTAGAGATGTAAGGCGATCGCCTTCTATACTTTTGTTGCTATCTTGCATGAAATTTAATCTGATCTATTTTGCGATCGGTAGGACTAGGAATACCAGAGAATGATTATATAAGTAATCTTCTACCGAAAACATTCATACTCATCTGGTATTGGACGAATAAATATTTTATCTCCCCATTTTGATGGCGGATCATTATCTAGATCTCCACAACTTGCCCAATATAGAGTATGAATTTCTAGGCTGTTTACTCTATCACTTACCCAAGCTTGTAGTAAGGCTCCACCAAGATATTCATTTGAGAGGTGCGATCGCAATATTGCATAAGCTTCAGGATCGCATATGGGCAAAGAGGAACTGTCATAACAATTATACAGTCGGAATTCGTAATCATCTAGCCACAACAATCCATAGACAAAAAAGACTCCATTGGTCTTCATGTTTGCGTTAACCCGATTATTAAAATCTCTTACAGTTAACGTTATAGTCATAGCGGATTGTTCCGAATTGTACTTATTCTAAATCTACCAAACTCAGCCTTGAGGTTTGCTCTTTCATACCTAGAGAAACTTCTAACTTTTTCAAAAGTTCTACTGTTACTTCTGCAAAGGCTTTTGCACCGCCTGAATTAGGATTAGATAATGATACAGGGATGAAATCGTCTACAGCTTTGGCGATATTTACATCATTGGGAATTTTTGTTTTAAAAATCTTAGCACTACTAAAATCGGCGCTGACCCGATCCATAACCTTATTGTAGTAGCGGCTCAGGGTAAAGCCCGCAGACAGGCTGAAGACAATTCCTAATAGTTGAATATTAACCGACTTATCATCACGATAGACTTCTCTCAATTTCTCAATACGTCTTTCTAATAGCTGAATACCCACAACAGAGAGAGGTTCAGGTCTAGCTGGCATCAGGTAATAGTCACTAGCGACTATACTGCTGCGCGTAATCAAGTTATAACCAGGGGCACAGTCCAGAATGATGAAATCGTAGTTTTTAATCGCAGGTGCAAGAATGCCTCTGATTAAGCCTTGCTCAAATTTGCTCCATGTCTGTTGGAAAGTTTGCTTTTCTTCGTACAAAAGCGATCGGTTATAGAGCATCTCTGAGACTAGAAACTCATCGTATAGGTCTATATCACCCACTAGAAGATCTAAGCCTTGTACCTTGCAAACATGGGGGATGACTAGATCTTTAACTTGGTAAATTTTTTCTTCGGGGTCGTTAACATGGACACCGTAACGGGCGATCGCTTGACTAACTAAATGCCTAAGTGTGCGGTTTTCTTTGCGACATTTAGCAAACTCGGCTGGGGAAATCATGCTCAACGTGGCACTGATTTGGGTATCTAAATCGACGACTAAAACCTTTTTGCGATGGATTTTCGCCAAACAGGTGGCAATATTGACGGTTAAGGTGGTTTTACCTACACCACCCTTCATATTGACTGTCGCGATTACTTGAGCCATATTTTTATACCCAGTTTAAATATCCACCGAAAGCTGATCTGCCAAATCAGACATTTTCAGACACTTTGCGCCGTTTATCCTAAATCACTTTGAGTGAGTTAACAATACACCATTCGATTACAAATACAGAAAGTGGTAGCCAAGGCTACCACTTTCTGTTAGTTAAGGTTGGGGTTCACAATATGACCTCGAGTTGGGTCGGGTATAAATAGTCCCAGACGTAGCGATCGCAACATTGCCTCCCAGACTTCACGCATCTGGTCTTCGCCTTCTGTCCAATAGTCAAAGGTAAATAGGACTTGGACATTACCACCAATACCCACCAAAATACGTGATGTGGCAGGTCTTTTTTCTGTAGCATCAATATATTGAATATCTGCCCAAACTAGTCTCATGCCATCGCGATTAGCACTAGTAACTTTGCTTTTATGGGTGATTTGGCGATCGTCATCCTCCAAAATCTGATGCAGAGTCTTTTTGAGAGGAAATGTACTCCAATCATTAGGGGGAAGACGATTAAAGGACATTTCTAATGCGCCAGTATCATCTGGTGGTTCGAGGTCGTGAAAGCTAACCGACTTTTCTTTAAATTTCACTATCCAATCTTTGGGAAAATCAAAGCGTACCGCACCGCGATCGGCAACAAAAATCTTGTATCCTTCCTCGGATTTCCAACCATGATCGCTGCGTAAAGTTAAGTCTTTTTTGATCATATTTCTGCACAGTAGCTAGTATGGGTGTTTTGAATAACTTGCAGATGGGCTTCGACTTCGCTCAGCCCTCGGTTTAAGCTAGCTGAGCGAAGTCGAAGCTATAGTTTCTATTTGAGTTATCTATAATACCAATCCACAATAGGTTTGATATTGCTAAATAGGTAAGGATGGGGGCGCTTCGCGCCGCCCATCCTTACCTATTTAAATCCTTTCCTTTTTAGGACTACCGAGCTAGGGGCATTTTAGAGGATCGGCAAATAATCTATTGAGGTGATGTAAATATTAACGGCAAGACAAAGGCGAGCGCGATGCCGCCAATTACTACGGCTTCAAAAAAGAATAGAAATGCGGTGGAAGGCTTGAGTTTAAAACCACGTAGCCAAAATTTAGGCATATCTTCAGGGCGAATCTTCCAGTTGTACATAGAGAGTAATAGTGGCAAGCCTCCGACCTTAGCACCCATTAATAGATGGATCGCAACACTAACGATCATCAATAGCCACCCTATTAGATGTCCGATATACCAAATGTGATTAAATTCTCCAGTGGGCAGCCATTTTTCCTGCATCATCCTTCCTGTAATAACAGCCAAGGTTGCAGACACTAGAAGCAGACTATTGGCAAATCGCTGTAATGAGATCCACCAAATCGGTTTTCCTACTTCTTGCAGTTGTTTGAAGGATTCCTTTTGAATCAGACGACGATCGCCTATATGAAAGCAGTAAATTGCAAAGATTGGCAAGAGACATAAAAAGGCTAAAGCGATCGTGCCATGAATACCTTGAGTATCACGGATAATTGGTAAATTAAGCGTCCCAAATCTTTTGTCGTATCGGTCGTAAACCATAAAGCCTGTAATCAATGAGCCAAATACTAATAGAGCGATCGCGCTATGTAACAATCGCAAAAGAACAGGCTGGTATGGAGTAGTAAGCGACATAATCTTTTTTATGATTTTGTATAAATTCAATCAAGATTTTAGCGATTAGTCTATCAGTTCGATAGCAGCGTTTGCATTGTTTTGAGGACAAAAGCCAAATAGTATAAGGCGGCGCGAAGCGCCGCCTTATACTATTTGGCTTTTGTCCTGATACAGATGGCTATAGCTATGCCCATTTGCCTAAAGAAAAGATTGTGAATAAAAATAATTACAAAAACAGAAACAAAATCTTCTTGATAAGCGTCGTTACACTACTAAGCAACATTATTGTATCAATTCAACTATGAACCAGATTTTAATATTGCCAGCACCATGGACATCGAAAACACCAAAACTGTGTGTTTGAAGTTTACCTAAGGAGAGCTTTCAAACACACAGTTTTTATAATGAGAATCACGGAAGAGACAGGCTAACAAAGTTAATCATCAATTAATTGTGATAGCATATCTTAATTTTTATAACAACATAAGCAGAATACAGGACAGATAAAATGCTAAATAAAACATTCTTCAGTTCTCTAATTACTACTTTTATTCTGTCTCCTGCAAATGTAACCTTTGCCCAGAATGTCACACCTTCCAATGTCAATAATCTCAATACACATGTTACTCATATTGGGAATCAATACAACATTACAGGTGGCACTCAAGCAGGTGCAAACTTATTTTATAGCTTGCAAAAACTAGGACTATCCACAGGTGAAATCGCTAACTTCTTTACAAATACTAGCGTTCAAAATATTCTTACTCGTGTAACAGGCGGCGAAGCCTCACTAATTAATGGATTAATCCAAGTAACAGGTGGAACTTCTAATTTATTCATTATGAACCCTGCGGGGATTGTATTTGGCGCTAATGCAAGTTTGAATGTTCCATCTAATTTCTCAGCAACTACTGCGAATGCCATACGCATTGGAGATGCTTGGTTTGGGATGAATAGTAGCGTAGATCAGGTTCGCAACCTTACAGGTAACCCTAACGGTTACGCATTTAGCAACAACACATCCCCCAATCCAACACCAACTACATCAGGTGTCATTGTCAACGAAGGAAACTTAAATGCTAACAATGGCAAAAGTGTCACTCTCGTAGGTGGAATAGTAGTAAACACTGGCACGATCACTACTCCAGAAGGGAAAGTTACAATAACCGCAACCTCAGATAACAAGTTTATTAAAATAAGCAATGAAGGCAATGTCCTCAGCTATGACCTACCCATTAGCGATCGCTCAGCAATTGGCGCAACTTCTATATTAAGAGGAGTAGATTTGCCAAAACTACTCACAGGTAAAACTGCGGGAACTGCTGTTGTCTCAGGTAATTTGAATGTATCTGGCAAGCAAGGGGGCAATGTGCAAGTATTAGGGGACAATGTTAACCTAGCTAGCGCCAATATCAATGCATCTGGACTCAATGGTGGTGGCACAGTATTAATTGGCGGTAACTATCAGGGAACAGGTACAACGCCCACAGCTCAGTTTACTAATGTTAATCAAAACAGCAAGATCAATGCTGATGCTTTGACAACTGGTAATGGTGGCAGAGTGATTGTGTGGTCAGATAATACCACTCGCTTTGATGGCAAAATATCCGCACAGGGTGGCACTCAAAATGGTAATGGTGGATTTACAGAAGTTTCTGGCAAGCAAAAATTAACCTATAGCGGATTAGTTGACTTACGTGCTGCCAATGGCGTGACAGGAAATTTACTGTTAGATCCAGCAAACTTTGTGATTGCAAACATTGGAGGGGATATTACGCCAGCTACAGTTGCTACCCAGTGGAATACAGCTAATACGACATATTCAGCAACAAATTCCCTAACTGTGCGTAATGCGATCGCAGCAAACAGTGCTAATACCTTGACCTTAGATGCACCCACAATTAATTTGAATGCTGGAATTACAAATACTGGTACAGGAGCACTTAGCGGAACTGCCAATACAGTGAACGTTGGTACAAATGGAACTGTAAAAAATGCGGTAGATGTTGCTAGTAACGGAGCAACAGTAAACCTTGCATCATCTACCTATACATTAGGAGCAACTGTTGCGATTAACAAAAACCTGTCAATAAATGGGACAACTGCGACCGTAGTTAGTGGTAATAATGCTGTCGGAGTTTTCAACATCGGCAATAACTCTAACGTCAATATTAATAATTTAACTATTGCTAATGGTAACTCAGCGTTCGGTGGAGGCATATTTGTTAATAATGGTTCCACTCTGAATTTGAATAACAGCACTCTCTCTAATAACTTAGCCGATTATGGAGCTGCTATTTATAACGTTGGAATAGTCTCAATTAATAACAGCACTTTATCGGGTAATACATCCGTACAAAGTGGGGGAGCAATCTATAACGATAGAAGATTAACAATTCAAAACAGCACTTTATCGGGTAACTCAGCGCAAAACAATAATGGTGGTGCAGTTATTAACGGTAGCGTCAATTCTAACCTTAATATTAGTAATAGCACTTTCTCTGGCAATACATCTCTAAATGGTGGTGCTATTTACAACTTTACTGGTACAACGTCAATTGATAATAGTACCTTCTTTGGTAATTTAGCAAATCAGCAAGGTGGAGCGATCACCAATGATGGCAGTATGGGAGCTAATGGCAACATCACAGTTAATAACAGCATCATTGTAGGCAACAACGCATTAACAGGCAAAGAAATATCCAATAATTCTACGCTCAGTTTTACAGGTACAAATATAGTTGGAACTAATAGCGCTAACGGCATTAGTAATACAGGTACATTGACAGGTATCTCTACTACGCCAACAGGTGCGGCAAACACTGTAATTAACACCACATTGGCAAACAACGGTGGTTTAACTAAAACTCATGCACTTGTAAACGGAAGCATTGCAATAAATGCTAGTAATGGGCTATCAACAATCTTTGATCAGCGTGGCGTTCTTGCGCTAGGCATCAGGGATGTTGGGGCTTTTGAATTTCTGCCCACATCAATTCCATCTACACCTCCTAAGCCTAGTTTTGATCCAAACACAATCTTTATATTGCATCATCAATTCTTTCGTCCATATATCAACTTTAAGCTATTCAGGGCATGGCGCTTCTCACCTGTAGCATTCCTTTCGTTAGATGATATCGAGTTTCAGAAGTTTGATAAATTCATCGTCATAATTGTGAATTTGATGAATAAGGATGGTGGTACTGTGACAATTTTTGCTAATGACATTTGGAAAGACACTAACATGAAAATCTTTGAGCACGCTCATAACCAAGAGGTGATTAGACTATCGATGAAGCGTTCAATGAGTAAATTGATTGGAAGTGAATATCTCAAATTAATAAATATCAATTTTGAAGCTAGAAATGATCAGAAAGTTATCCTAGTCAAAGTTCGTAAATCTTCGAGACCTGTGAAGTTTCTTTCAAATCATGTGAAGTATGATAATGATTAGACATATAAGGATTTCCCTCGAAAGTTTGCTATTGGCGACAATATTTAGCTCCTGCTATTTCTGCTATTTTGTATTACCGAACAATGCCTCCCCGAAGGAAACTTCAAAGCAAAATATTGCCAACATAAATGTGTCGAAATCTATCCAAATCGAGAAGATAGAGGTGGTTGGCAATACTGTGCTAACAGATGAAGAGATTACTTCAGTTATTAAACCACTCGAAGGTAAATTAGCTACACTAGAACAGATTCAGACTGCTGCCGAATCTATTACTCAACTTTATATCAGTAAAGGCTACGTTACCTCACGTGCGGAGTTTCAACCTGATGATCATGTAGATGGAGTTGTACAAATCAAAGCGATTGAAGGAGAATTAGAACGAATTGATATTATCGGCAATCTTCAAACTAGCCCTGATTATGTGCGATCGCGTGTAGGGTTAGGACTTATCAAGCCTTTTAACTCCAACCGTATGGAGGAGCAATTGCGAATCCTTCGTGAAGATCCACTATTTAAAAAGGTCGCAGCTAACCTCCAAGCTGGCACATCAGAAGGTAAAAGCATTTTGATTGTGCAAGTAGAGGAGTCAAATCAACTGACAGGCTCAATCAGTACAGACAATTACTCGCCCGTTTCTGTTGGATCAGAACGTGTTGGCATATCTCTTAACTATCGAAATCTTACAGGGATTGGGGATTTGCTATCAGTATCTTATGCTCGAAGTACTACAGGTGGAGCTAATCTCTATGACTTTAGCTACACTGTTCCTGTTAATCCAATGAATGGAACTCTAGCATTACGTTATGCACCTAATAACTATCGCATTACCGATCCTGCTTTTGCGGCTTTAAACATCCGTGGTGCTAGTAGCCTTTATGACATTTCTTATCGTCAACCATTAATCCGTAAGCCAAGCGAAGAGTTTGCTTTGTCTTTAGGCTTTGCTCATCAGACTGGACAGACCTTTCTATTTGAGAATTTGGCTGTTCCCTTTGGTATTGGTCCCGATGCTAATGGTGTAAGTACCACTAGTGTTTTTCGCTTTGGTCAAGACTATACTGTACGAGATCCTGAAGGCATATGGTCGTTGCGATCGCAATTCAATCTTGGCACTGGATTTTTGAATGCCACGTATGTAACTATTCCTAATGCGGGTTTCTTTAGCTGGTTAGGTCAATTGCAACGGGTACAAATTCTCAGTTCAGATGCTCTTTTGATAACTTCCCTAGAATCTCAACTATCAGCTAATCCTCTATTACCATCTCAACAGTTTTCAATTGGCGGCGGACAATCGATACGTGGATTTCGCCAAAATTCACGATCAGGTGATAATGGTATTCGCTTAAGCCTCGAAACTCGTCTAACTACGATGCGTGACGAGATGACAAACCGCTCTATTGTCCAAATCTCTCCTTTTTTTTGATATTGGCGCTGTCTGGAATAATGGCAGTAATCCCACTCCTGTACAATCCCAAAACTTGCTTGTTGCTTTGGGATTAGGCGTGATTATTGAGCCCATTGAGCGATTTATTTTGCGTTTAGATGCTGCGCTTCCCTTAGTAAATTTGCAAGATCGTGGCAATAATTTCCAAGACACTGCAATTTACTTTAGTGCTTCCTATCAGTTTTGATCTATACCAATCCTAAATGAGTCGTGAGAAGCTTCGACTTCGCTCAGCCAACATATACCGATGGCTGAGCGAAGTCGAAGCCCTACTTTTCTCATAAATGATTTAGGACTGCTATATAGCAATCCTGAATGGTTTGTGGAAGCGCACCCCGCAGCGGTGCGCTTCCATAAACTCGAAAAATCTACAAATGATTTAGGACTGCTATATCTGCTTTTGGTAAAATCCCCTTACAAAACCTGTAATCTAATAAGTAAGGATGGGTGACGCGAAGCGCCGCCCATCCTTACCAAAATACAGCCTATTTAGGGTTTGTGTAGCACAGATAAATTTTGAGAAAGCGCAAAGCGCTGTACTTAACCTGTAAATGACACATAATGACTAATGACTTTACAGAGAGATTTATCAGAGCGACTTCTTAGGGCTTGCGATCGCGATACATTAGCAGGTCAGCGTGATTATGCCATTTTGCGATTACTCATCGAGAACTCTCTAAAACGCCAACAGGTTGCCGCGATTAATATTAATGATGTCGATTGTGAGGGGCGATCTCTACAGGTTGATAGATGCTACAAGCGGCAAGGGCAATCAAACCAAAAGGAAATTATTAGTCTCAGTTTAGACACAGCCACTGCATTACAGGATTGGCTAAATTTAACGCATTTTCCTAGCGAGGATGAGGAGGATATTCCCACACCGCTATTTATATCCCTAGATCGGGCGAAATATGGGCATAGGCTGACGGGAACAGCTATCTATGGGATTGTCAAACGGGCGGCAACTAATGCGGGTATTACCGATGCAATCGCCCCTGAACAGTTGCGATTTAACCAAGATAAATATTCCTTAAATCGCACCTTAAATCGAGACCCTAAGACACTTAACAAGACTATAGATGAGACTAAAGAGACTCAATCAAGACTAACTGCTGTATCCAAATTAGAGTCTGAGAATCAAAATAGGACTTATTTAGATACTGATGAGACTCAAATGAGTGTTGTTTCCAGTAAAATTCCCTATGCTTTGACGGGATTTAATCCAGACATTCTCACTGCTCTCCTCGCAGACAAACGGAGTCTCAATACTAAACGTGCCTATGAGAAGGATTTACGCTACTTTTTTCTGGCTGCCTATGCACAAAAGCCAACTGAAGAAGTGATTGCCCAATTTTTGCAGTTAAATCGATTTGAGGCGATCGCGATCGCTCTGCGTTACAAGTCGGATCTGATTACCCAAGGCTTAAAAGAATCGACAATTAACCGTCGTCTATCTGCTCTCAAATCCTTAGTAAATTTCGCTGCCAAACTAGGCAAATGCAATTGGAATCTCGATGATGTCCAGACTGAGACAGTCCAAACCTATCGCGATACGACTGGGATTAAGCCCGATGGTATCCGCACAATGCTTTTAAAGATTGATCGAACTACCATCAAGGGCAAACGTGATTTTGCAATTTTGAGACTACTGTGGGACAATGCCCTACGCCGCAATGAAGTAGTTAGCGCGAATATCGGTGATTTTGACTATGAGGCGCGATCGCTACAAATTTTAGGCAAAGGACGTGGCTCTCAAAAGAGTCTCATTAGTCTTAGTATAGGAACAGCTAACGCAATTCAAGACTGGCTATCTCAACTTAAGACAAAAAATAGCGATCGCCCTTTATTTCAATCCGTCGATCCCGTCAATCATGGACATAGACTGACTGGGACGGCAATTTACCAAATTGTCGATCAATTGGCGCGAGACTCAGGCATTACTAAAAAAATGTCTCCCCACCGTATTCGCCACTCTGCGATCACAGCCGCCCTTGATGCTACCAACGGTAATGTCCGCAAAGTTCAAAAACTCTCACGTCATAAAAAGCTAGATACCCTCATGCTCTACGACGATAACCGCACTAATATGCAAGGCGAAGTATCGAGTTTATTAGGTGATCTGATTTAAGTGTCTTCAGCAAAATTCCCAAAGCTGTGGGCACACACTGCGCGTGCGCCCACAGCTTTGGCTAGATACTTAGCAATGTCATTAGAATGTTTCAGACTAGAATATTAACGCAGTCCCCTATTCAACTCTATGGCTCGAAAATCTAAAATTGCTACAGATACTAACAATGAACTTGGGATTTCAGATCTACGTGTTCGTCTCAACTTTCTAGAGAAGGAAAATAGTAAGCTCATCAAGCAAATTGAGTCTAACCGCACTAAGTTAAATAATCTCAATAATAGTATCAAAGAGGTGGGGATTCAGATTGCTCAACGTGTAGCTCCCTTTCGCCAAAAGATATTGGAATTGGATGCACAAATTCATAGTATTTTTCAAGAAATTTTTACTGGTCGAAAATTGGGCAAGAAGTCCCGTAAAGACATTGAGATGGTCTACTATAATCTCCAAAGCGATGGCATCATCAGCCCTAAACATTTGCCGACAGTATCAGATATGTTTGAAGAGATATTTGAAAATGATGATGATTCTGAAGATGAGCCTAATTGGGATGATTATCGGGGACGCGCTCATCAGCAATTGGTAGAAGATATACCTAAGCCAGATCGTGATGAGCTGAAAAAGATTCGTCAGCTTTTTTTGCGCTTGGCTGATAGCTTTCATCCTGACAAGGTGACTGATGCAGCAGAAAAGGAATATCGTACGGAGATTATGAAAGAAATTAATCTCGCCTATCAAAACGGTGATTTAGCAAGGCTATTGGCAATTGAAAAGCAACAGGAGTTAGGGGCAATTATCGATCGCGATAGCTCCGATGATCTAACGCGGCACTGCGCTAAAGTGGAGGCAGAAAATACATACCTCAAAGAGCAACTGGAAACTTTAAAGCGCCAACTTAAACTCACGAAAAAAACGCAGCAAGGTGAGATGACTGCGGTTTTCCAGAAAATTAGCAAGCATGGTGGCGACCCGATTGGTGAGGCGTTACTGGAAGTTGAGTCTCAGATTGAAATTATCGAGCAAATACATCAATTTGTTGTCGATTTTCGCGATCGCCGCATCACGATTAAAGAGTTTTTGAGAGGACCCGAATTTATGAGAGAACAGCAAATGTTGGAAGAGGAATTAATGTTAGAGTTTCTGTCGCAATTCCAATAACAATAAACATATCGAAGCTACGTTTATTGCTATTGGAAGAATGCCCAGATTTTCCGAGAAAATGTTATAGCAATACAGTGCTTTGCGCTTTCTTGAAATCCAGATAAATTTTGAAAAAGCTTGCGAAGCAAGCTTTTTCAAAATTTATCTGGATTTCATAAACCCCAAATAGGCTGTATAAGAGATAGATAGGAAACATAAACCCAATAAGTGAAGGCGGGCACGTGCCCGCCTTCACTTATTAGAGATTCTATGTACTAAACAAACCTTACATTGCTAAACAAAGCGAATTTATCTAGCGATTGCTACGATTATTATGTTGAGATTTACGATCTTGACGGAATTGAGAAAGTTGTTGTTTTTGTTCAGGAGTAAGAACATTGTCAACTTTAGTTTTCGTGTCTTGAGCGATCGCTTTCAACTGTTGTTTTTGAGCATCAGTCAAGTTGAGTGACTTACGAACACCCTTCCGCTCACCCGACTGGCGAGCTTGTTCCATAATGGCGCGCTGTTCGGGCGTAAACACATTTTGGCGTTGAGTTTTAGCATTCTCGCGAATTGTCTTGAGTTGAGCCTTTTGTGCATCAGTTAGGTTCAACTTTTTCCATACACCACCATTATGAGGTTTACGTCTTTCTGTGCGGGAAGTAGAATCTGGTGTGGAAGTCTGAGCAGAGACAATATTAGGAGTTGTAACTGCGCCAACTGCCATAGTTACACAAGCGATCGCCAAAACTTTTTTGATATTACGAAACATTTGATTTTCCCCTTTGTGGAAGGCTTAATTATCTGTACGAGGGTTTTGACAATCGCCAAGATCAAAAGGTTCAATAAAAAAATAATTGGGCTATATCTAATTATTTGGGGATTAGCCAGCGCAACTTCTTAAAATTACGCCGATCACTATGCCAATGCCAACAAAGCGGACAACCTGCCAAAAAATTTCCCGAAAACTACTCAATGAAATTAGCCGACTTTCTAGCTCTGCTTCAATTTGTTCAAGACGATTGTTGATTTCCTCCAACTGTTGATGTAGGGATTCTTGGAGAGGATGTACTGGCGATCGCCCATTTGGGGATTTAGGCTTACGGCGAATTTTGGAATTACGCGAAATACTGCTGTTGTGGGAGGAAGCATCAGCAATTTCTTGAATCTGCGATCGTATCTGCTCCTGTTGGGCTTCCAATTCTTGCTTCTCGCGCAAATCTCTACGAACCTGATGCAAGCGATGTTCAATTTTTTCTAAGGATTCTCTAGTTTCTTGGAGTTGAATTTCGAGATCGCTCCAATCAGAAATTTCGGTCACAACGTCAATATAGTAAATGGCAAATAAAGGTTTGGGGTAATACCTTTAATAAGTTGAATTTTACAGTGATTCGTTCTCAAGAGTATAGCGACTTTCATTTTGCCTATAGGCAAAATGAAAGTCGCTGACTTTAAAGACATGGCGGCTTAGTCCGATTTGCAGCAACCCAACCTGTGATCGGCTCAGAAATTTTTAACCAGCCTTGCTTTTCGCTAGTTACGGTAATTTGTGTCCCATTATCAAGAGTCCCTACAATCTCATATTCAGTTCCTGCATCTTTGCGGACATTGATCGGCGGATTTGGATCAGATACTAAGCGCTTGGTATAGTCACATTTAGCATCTTGCAAGTTGTTATTGCTAGATTTTGATAGGTTAAATTTTTGGGCAAATCTATCTTGAAAATCACGAATATATATAACATTCTTCATTTCCAAGGGGGTTAGGAGATCTTTAGGAAATTGATCAGGCTCAAATTTAGGTTGATACCAAGGCTGATTACTAAAATAAGCCTGCAATTCAGGATCTTGAAAGCGACGACCATACCTTGCAAAGATTTCATTACGCATGATATCTAGCTCAAAATTACTTTTGTTAGCCAAATCACTATCAACGATCGCTCGTTCTGACAAAAACAAATATTTGGGATTTGGCGAAATGGTACTAATGTTGGCATCATTTTTGTTGACATCATTTTTGAGAATAGGGGCTGGACGCAGAAATAGGACAGCACTAATTGTCGCAATCACGGCTATTGCAGCGATCGCTGTCTGGCTTAACCATCTTTTGTCCTTATGTTGCAAATAATCTCTTGGAGCATATGTTGAGGAGTTTTGCTCCTCTAATTGGGAGATCGCTGTTAAGTCTTGAGTATTGGTCTGAGTGTTAGCCTGATGATAATTAGGTAACAGCGTTGGTGCAACAGGAATATATAACTGGCGTAAATCAGCTAAGGCTGCTTCGGCTGATTGGTAGCGATCGCGAAAGTCATACTTCACTAACTTGTCGATCACCTTAGCCAAATCATCACTAATCTGAGTGCGATATTTGGTAGTTGCATAGGCAGGTGATTGTCGCCAATTTAGTTCTCCTGTTTCCATATTTTCAGATATTAAACTTGGAGGAACTCCTGTTAAACCTTGGATGGCGATCGCGCCAACCGCATAGAGATCACTACAGGGGCGAGGTTTCCCGATCGCCTGCTCATTGGGCATATAACCATCAGTCCCAATCGCCACTGTCGAAGCAATGACTGTAGCCGTCTCCACCTGTTTAACCGCACCAAAATCAATCAGGACTAGCTTGCCATCAGAACGCCGTCGCATGAGATTAGCAGGCTTAATATCGCGATGAATTGTGCCCTGTGCATGGACAAACTCTAATATTTCTAAAACATCTAACAAAAAAGCGATCACCTGTGGCTCATTCATCCTTCCCACAGGAAAGCCATCTCCTGATCGTTCTTTAGGTATTAGTTCATTGGTGAGGTCATAGCCATCGATTAGTTCTTGGACTAAGTAAAACTCATGCGCTTCTTCAAAGTGAGCTAGTAAACGCGGAATGCGATCGTGGTTACCTAACTTATGTAAAACCCTTGCCTCTGTTTCAAAAAGGCGACTAGCAATTTGTAATACTGACTCATCGCTAGTTGTAGGTTTTAGGCGTTTGACTACGCATTGAGGATGATCGGGCAGTTGTAAGTCTTTTGCCAAAAATGTTTGACCAAAACCGCCACTGCCAAGGTTCTGGATGATTTGATATCGCTGACTAATTACAGTGCCAATCATGCAGTTGGTGATAAGTCTAAAAAGGCATAATGCAACCTTACAATGCTTTGCCCTAAAGCACCAGACAGACTGAACCTAGTTGTGGCACTTTGCACTGCAACTAGTTTATTCTGCATAACGCGATCGCTCGATTCTTAAGGCTTCAGTAGCCCTTTGTGCCTCGATCGCTACCTGTGATAAGCAAGCATAAATCAACACAACATAATTAGCCCTCACCGCCGACTCAAGTTGGCGACATTGATAGGCAAGAGCTAATGCGCCAACATATTCGCTACTTGAGCGCAATGTATTCAACGATTGCAACAATCGTGGATGATCGCTAAAGGATAAGGACTTGTCGATCGCCTGTACAAGACGTGGAGTTTCTTCGAGATAGGAATCAATCACATCTAATAAAAATTTAATTCCCTTTTCGTCATGACCTGCGATCGATAAAATCGTTTCAATAAATTGTGGCTCAATGGGAGGATCGCGATCTTCATCATAAAGATTATGGTCTAACTCCTCTATGCCAGTTTGAGATGTATCATCTTGCTGATTATTATCATCTTTCGGTTCTATGAAAAATTGGAGATCTGTGTCTAATTGGAGATCCGTGTTTTCATGGGGTTCCGAATTAGAAGATAGTGAGACAACGCTAAGTGCAATCGCCTCTTGCTCAAGATTTTCTACTTCTGGCGATTCCATTACAGATTGCTGCACTTCAGAACTTACGGGAGTCAAAGGCTCAGATACTTCTGATGCAACTTCATCTTGAGCAGAATTTTCTAGATCACGATTTTCTACTTCTGATGAATGCGTCTCCACTGAATATTCTGATGAGGATTCTGAAACCTCCATAAATGGTGGCACAATAATTATTGTTTCTAGCTCTGCTGAGCTTATAGCGATCGCCTCTTGTGGGGAATTATCTGAATCAGGGCTTTCTGGCTCAGATATCTGTGATGTAAATTGTGCTTCAGCTTGTGCTTCAACTAATGAGTCTGAGATTTTTTCTGATTGTTCAACATTTGCTACATCTAATGATGATGCACTAGCTGCAACTTCAGCTTGAGGATTGTCTAACTCACTATCTGTAGTTTCAGATAAATCAACTGATTCTACTTCATCTTCTTGAGGATTGTCTAACTCACTATCTGTAGTTTCAGATAAATCAACTGATTCTACTTCATCTTCTTGAGGATTGTCTAACTCACTATCTGTAGTTTCAGATAAATCAACTGATTCTACTTCATCTTCACTTACATCAGCAGATACTACATTTACTTCTTCTGAGACAGAAGCCTCTACTTCAGCAACTATAATATTCGCATCCTCTGGAACAGAAGATTGAGAAGTCTCTACTTCAGAAATACTTTCAGTTTGTAGATTGTCGATGCTGTGCTCAATATTCCCATCATCTATATCAGTATATTGATTACCTGCTAAATTTTCTGAATCCGTAGTGATTTCTTCTACTGGGTTAGATGCAACTATTTCCTCATCTTGATCTATTTTTTCTTCCGTCACAGAAGTTGTATTCTCTTCTATCTTCTCTGTATTAAGATTGTCATTTGTTTGATCAGAGGATTGTGAGGTATCTGGAATTAAAAATAATCGCGGCACACCATTTTGAGATATTGATGAATAATCAGAATCTATCACCTCATCATCAAGCTCTTCTTCAATTTCTTGTAACTCAATAACCTCTTCATCTTCTTGAGCTGCAACTTCTTCTAAGTCAGAGTCTGATGTGTTTGTTTCCTGATCTATTTCCTGATCTGCGACTTCTTCTAAATCAATATCTGATGTGTTTGTTTCCTGATCTATTTCCTGATCTAAATTTTCCTCTGTCTGTACTATTTGATTGATCACTTCAGGATCTCTAAACTTGCTGAGATTATCGATCGAATCATCAAGATCGCTAATTTTCTCCTGAACATCATCTTCAGCAGCATTTAGAAAAAACATTGTGATGATTGGCTGATCGTCATCTATTAATGAATTAACTGATGCATTGGTTAATTCATTGTCTGGAATCTCAATTTTAGATTTAGATTCGATAATCTCGTTAACCGTTTCCTGCAAGCTATTTAACTCAGACTGTAGAGCTTGCAAGTCACCAGCCAATACCTGCGATTGTTGGCGCATATTAGCTAGGGATATGGCAATACCGATCTGAGCAGCCACTAACGACAGCGAGGTGCGATCGCTTTCTGACCAAGTGTGATAAACACTGCCATGAAAAGCAACTAAGGTTCCCCAAGCCTCTTGCCCTGCATAGATCTTATTTGCAGCATAGGAGGAAATGCCGATCTGTTCTAGCAATGTGACAATATGCGAAGAAAAGCTGGAGCTACGGATACTATCTACAATTTGCGAAGATTGTTCCGATTGCATCGAATCCACCATGTGCTTTGCTAGCAATAGCTGTCTTTCAGGCATATCGGCGATAGAGACGAGCCCTGAGGCGATCGCATCGGTTGTAAATTCACCTCGACCGTCACCATGACGACAAAAAATCGCGACCCGATCCACTTGGAGGAGTTTCTGCGCGACTTGGACGGCAACCTGTAAAACTAGCTCTAAGGATGGTGAGCGCTGGATGGCATCCGCAAGTTGGGCGAGTGCTTTTTCCCTAGCAATGATATTGCCAAAGGTATTGGAAGCTTGTGTTTCTTCAACCTGTGCGGACATGAGCTTTTCGTACCGCTCTTGCCAGCTCAGTTGATGAACACGCTCCTGCTGTACCAAAATTGCTTTGAGGCGTTCATAGGCAGCGCGATCGCGGCATAGGTGGCGAATTTGATCTAAGAGGGTAGAATCCATGTGTGCAAATGACTATCCTCGATAGTACTCCAGTATTGTCCAGATATAGTCAGATTAGGGTTTACCTGATCTAGACAATGGATTTTAACTAACTTGATTTCGCGATCGCATGAGACACAAAGCGTAACTTTGCTGGGATTTTGTTTTTGCTGTAAGGCTTGTGTAGGCAAGTTTTGACTGTAAAAACAAGTTAAGATCGTATTCTGTTTGCAAACCGACTTTAAGTTAAAAAATATGGTGCGCTATACGCTTGCCCAGAGTCCTGAAGTTGTCTTGACCGTTGCTGGCAAAGACTCGCCAAAAGCACGCGACAAGGCAATGGCAGAGCTGATTGAATTAATGGACTCAGGCAAACTCGATACCGATCTTGCCGATGGCTTTAGTCCCGACCAATTTATCGAAGTGAGAGAACTTTCCATGTCTGAAGATCGTGAAGATCCCATTACCCAAGCGGTACAAATCCTCAATAATCTCGCAACCCTCAAAATTAAGGTTCAAGAATTACGCTCTGACGCAATGCAGGTGCGATCGCAAATTGACATTTTGTTTAGCGATGAAATTGTCTCTGAGGAACAAATCAATAGCATCAAGGAAGGTTTTAAAACTCTCAAAAACTTTGCTCAGCTTAATATGAAATTTCTCGATGCGCGATCGCAAGCTGAAAATGCTCGTCAAGTCCTCGATGAAGCGCTCAAGTCTCCCAACTCTGAATCTAAAGCTCCTGAAGTTGCGGCTGAAGTTGTTGCACCTGTAGAAGTTGAGACTGATACGAATGAGTCTGATGATGCGGAAGTTACTAGTGAGTCGGTGACAGAAGTTGACAATGCGATCGTGGAAGTACCCGTAAGCAAATCCACCAAGAAAAAATAACCTCAAAAAAAAGCAGCATTAAGTGCTGCTTTTTTTTGTTTTTGCAGTAGGACTAAAATTGATCTAGTAGTTTTAGGATGGTTGGCAAAAAGCATCATCCATCTTAACCACCAAAAATTCTTTACATAAACTTCTTGAATTATGGTTGCTTTACCCGATCGCCTATTGATGACCTATGAAGAATATCTAGCTTGGGAATCAACCCAAGAGATGCGCCATGAATTTTGCGATAGTGAAGTTATCGCTATGGCAAGCGGTAGCCGCAACCATAATCGAGTCTCACTCAATTTTTCTAAAATCTTAGATAATGCCCTAGCCGATCGCTCCTGCGAAGTTTACATTGCTGATGTTAAGGTGCAGGTACAGCCGAGACATAAATATTTTTATCCTGATGTAGTGGTTACTTGCGATGAACGCGATCGCCATGATGCCCAAGCAGTTAGTTTTCCTTGTCTAATTATCGAAGTGATTTCCCCATCGACCGAAGGATTTGATCGTGACTTCAAGTTTTCGCAATATCGCAGTTTCGAGACTTTGCAAGAGTATGTTTTAGTGCAAGTCGAACAGCCAATTGTGGAAGTGTTTCAGCGTAATGATCAGGGGCAATGGGTGTTTTTTGAGTATGGAATTAGCGATCGGCTATTCCTCAAATCCGTCAATGTCGAACTAGCAATTAGCGATCTATATCGACAAATTCAATTTGATCCTAATTCAACGTCAGTTCGGGTTAAGCTGGCAAATTTTAAAATACCAAAAGTAAAACCCTTGCTACGCAAGGGTTTTACTTTTGGTATTTGAGAGAGGGTTTGCGTCGCAAACCCTCTCTCAAATACCATTTCAAATTATCCCGAACTCACGTTAATTCACAAAATGGCAATACCATTTTGTGAATTAAAAAACTAAGTAACACGGGTCAGAATGATAAAACCTGCGGTAATACCAATTAAATTTGGCATCCATGCGGCGGCAATTGGCGAGAGAAACTCAACTTGACCAAGCGCACCGCAAATAAATAGCAGTAAATAATAGCCAAAAATAATTAATACACTTAAGCCAAACCCGATCGCTGCACCAGTTCTTTGTGGGCGCATACCTAAAGATGCCCCAACGATCGCAAATACAACACAGATAAAGGGCAGTGCATATTTTTGCTCTAGTCTGACCTCTAACTTGCGGATCTCCTTAGTATTGCCAGATTGTTTCAGTAGTTCGATATTGCGGCGAATATCTTCGATATTCATTTCCTCAGCACTACGCTGTTCTTGTGCCAAATCTAAGGGTGCTCGAGGTAACTTAAGATTTTGATCGTCAAAGCGCAGAATACTGCGATAATTGCCATCCGCACCAACGAGATAGGTTGTGCCTTTGCTAAATTTCCAGACATTTTGATCGGGCAACCAAACTGCGGACTCCGCAGACAGAATTTGCTGAATTTGTCCTTGCGAAAAATCTAAAACTGTTAATCCGCGCATTTCCTTGCCATCAAAGCTACGGGCATAAAAGCTACGAACTAAACCTTGTCTAGTTGTGCCATCATCTTGGGGCACTTCCCCATATTGTTGATAGACAATGTCCTGCTTTTTAAACTGGAGATTTTCTTGATTGAGAGCCGCTCGTAATGTACTGCGTGACTGCCAGTTTGCCGCAGGCACAATCGCCTCATTAAACACATAGGTCATACCTGTGACCAAGAGACTCAGTACTAATGCAGGTAAGACTAATCGGTATGCACTCACCCCACAACTGCGTAAAGCTGTTGTTTCGCCGTCCCCAGACATACGGCTATAGGAAAGTAATGTCGCGAGTAACATCGACATCGGGAATGAGTAAACCATAAATCCGGGGACTTGGTAGCCAAAAATCTGAAATGCTGTCCAAATGCTTAATCCCGAATCCGTAATTAGGCGGATTAGTTCAAATAGTGAGCCGATCGCTAAAATCACTGAGGAAAATGCCCCCACCCCGAATAAAAATGGGGTTAGCATTTGTGTGAACAAATAGCGATCCATGATCGATAGTTTTGGTAGCCATCCCTGCGACACTTTTGTAGCTTTCTTCCTCGGATGCGCCGTTTGTAAGGTTGCCATTTCTGAATTATGACTCTATTCGAGATTACAGGTTTTTGGATCGATTATTTTTTTTATCCCATTTTAGGAATAAAAAATTACTAAAAATGAAATTTTTCGCCGAGATAGTACTTGCGTACATCGGGATCGCTAGCTAATTCTCGGCTAGAGCCATCAGCAAATACTTCCCCATCACGCATGATATAAGCACGGTCAGTAATTGACAGTGTTTCGCGAACATTATGGTCGGTGATCAAAACCCCCATATTGCGATCGCGCAAGTTACTGATAATCGTCTGAATTTCGCTGACAGCGATCGGATCAATCCCTGCAAAAGGTTCATCCAGCAAAATAAATTTCGGTCCCTCTTCACCAACTGCCAAAGCCCTTGCAATTTCAGTACGCCGACGCTCCCCCCCTGACACTTGGATACCCATTGTATCCGCAATTTTCGTTAACCGAAATTCTTCTAACAAAGTACGGAGACGATGAATCTGCTTTCTTGGAGGTACGTTAGTTTGCTGCATTACTAGCAAAATATTGTCCCGTACCGATAACTGACGAAAAATCGTTGCTTCTTGCGCTAGATATGCCATCCCCATCCGCGCCCGTTGATGAATTGGCAAGCGAGTAATATCTTGTTTGTCCAGCCAGACACTGCCACTATCAGGTTGGACTAGTCCTGTTGCCATATAAAACGAGGTGGTCTTGCCAGCACCATTGGGACCTAGCAAACCGACAATTTCCCCCTGTTTCACGGTAAGGCTCACTTGCTGAACAACTTGTCTACCGTTGTAATTTTTACTAACGTTGTCAAGGGTGATTTGCATTACTCAATATCATTATCATTCAATTGGTTTTGTTTTTTGAGAGGTATGGAAACTAACACGAAGTTTGGCGATCTCCAAGCTGTTTTTGTCAGTTATGGTTTGGTCTGACCAGAACTATTTTCTAAACTGGGTGGGCTAACTTGCTGCTTTTTAAATGCAGGCTTGATTTGATTCACTGGTGAAGCCGAGGTTGCGGGGGTATTGGTTACTTCGCGGTCTGGAACTACATAAATCGTTTCTACCTGTTGATTATTAGGCGGCGAAGCAACAAATTTACCTTCACTGACGAGGTAGGTGATTGTTTGAGCCCTGATGCTGTTGACCCCTTCTTGAGTAACAACTACATTTCCCGTTAAAACTACACGCTGTTCCTTAGAAAAATACTGTGCTTGCTCAGCGATCGCATCGATCTGTCGGGCGGGATAACTCATTTTTACATTACCCGTGGCAGTTACTACGCCTGTATTAGCATTCGCTTCTTGAATATCCGCACGGATTGTGAGCGCTGTATTTGTAGTTTGAGCCTGAGTCGGGGGCAAGGAGCTAGCTGCGATCGCCAAAAGCGGCAAAACAATTAGAAATAACTTACTAATTGCCGATGATCGCTTGGCTTTTCCTTTTTCCTTTTTCCTTTTTCCTTGAAATTTTTCATTTCCTTGAAAAAGTGAAGTGATTGATGTCTTCATAGATTTTGCACCTTGGCTTCATACAAATTTACAATAGCAGTGACCACTTCTTCTATAGTTAGACCATCTGTATCCACTAAAGTTGCATCCTCCGCTTGAATTAAGGGTGAAGATTCGCGAGTAGAGTCTTTGCGATCGCGTTCAGCAATTTCCTGCTCAAGGGTAGCGAGGTCAGGAGCAACTTGACCTTGGGCAATCAGATCCGCATGACGACGTTTAGCGCGTTCTTTTGCCGAGGCTGTTAAAAATATTTTGACTTCAGCATCAGGAAATACATGGGTTCCGATGTCACGACCTTCCATGACCACACCACCCGACTGACCGATGAGTTGCTGTTGCTTGACTAAAATTTCACGTACTGAGGCTTGAGCCGCAATTGTAGAAACATTAGCCGTAACTTCGGGAGTACGAATCTCAGTGGTCACATCCTCACCATTAAGCAGTACTTGCATTGGCTGTCCTACGATGGGATTAGCAAATAGCTGAATTTTTGAGTTAGCCGCGATCTCTTTCACTTTTTCTTGATCGCGTAAATCAATGCCTTCTTGAAGTACGGCTAGAGTGATGCTACGGTACATTGCCCCAGTATCTAGAAATAATAAACCTAGTTTGTTGGCAACTTGTTTTGTAACCGTTGATTTGCCCGCACCTGCGGGACCATCGATCGCAATGATCGGTTTTCGGGGGGTAATAGTGTGACTCAGCAAAATGTTATCGATTAAGCGTGTATTTCCAATTCGAGCAGCGATCGCCAGCATTAGCTCTGCTTCAGACGTAATTTGGCTGCATGGTTGCAAGGTCTTTGCCTCAACTAATTCAATATACTCTAGGTTGATCTCAGGTAACTTGGCTAAATAATTCTGGGCAACTTCGATTATTTGAGAGGGTGAGCAAAGGTCATGACATAAAAAAAACTGCTGCTTGGCTTGTTGCAAGCTTTGATAGATATGTGCCGCCAAAATGCGATCGCTTTGGGACAAATACTGATTACGGGAACTATAAGCAAGACCGCTAGGTTCACGCACGGTTGGGCAGCCAATCACTTCGACAGGTAAATTCAGATCATTCACTAATTGTCTAATAATTGCTACTTGTTGACCATCTTTGTTACCAAAGTAAGCTCGATCAGGTTGAACAACGTTTAAGAGCTTAGTAACGATAGTGGCTACACCTTGAAAATGCCCGATGCGCGATCGCCCACAGAGAATAGCAGTCATTTCTGATGGTGGGACTACTTGAGTCCCTTTTACGGAAGCTACACCCATCTCATCGGCATGTGGGGCAAAAACTGCATCAACACCTGCGGTTTCACATATATGAAGATCAGTTTCAAGAGTCCGTGGATACCGCTCAAAATCTTCCCCTTCCCCAAATTGTAAAGGATTGACAAAAATACTAACTACCACACAAGCATTTTCAGTGCGGGCGCGATCAATCAAGCTTAAATGACCAATGTGCAAAGCGCCCATTGTTGGCACAAGTCCTACTGAGACATTAGTAAGGGCTGGGGCAATTGCTTGTTTAGATCTTTGAGTATTTAAATAATTACGCAGAGAAGCGATCGTGGTAAATAACTGTGTCAAGTAATCACCTCAACGAAATCATTATAAAAAGCATAGCCGCCTCTTGTAAGAAGTGACTATGCTTTTTTGTTCAATATTTGCAATTTGTAGTGTTTGTAGAGCTTTTCAATCAAACAAGGTACAATCCTTACGCTCATAACCCTATACTTCACGAGACTGGCATATCAGTTCAGTGAAATAAACTCTAGTACTAGAGAAGTTTGCAAATTTTAAAAGCGCAGAATCAAAATCATTAACTTTTATCTAGACAAAATTTCAAGTCTTACAGGTGCAACACCAGAAGAAATTAAGCCAATCATGTTTGCTGCCGCGGTAGACACATCGATTACGCGACCATGTGCATAGGGACCACGATCATTAATCCGTACTACTACTGACTGACCATTATCCATATTCACAACCCTTACAAGAGTTCCAAACGGAAGGCTAGGATGAGCAGCGGTCAACTCACTAGCATTGAATATTTCACCACTAGCACTGTAGTTGCCGTCAAATCCTGGACCGTACCAAGAAGCCATTCCCGTCATTGTGCCAACAATCTGATTATTCAAGGTAGGACTAAATACAGAAGCTGGAGCTGTACGTTTCTTAGGAGCGTTAGCAACTTCTGAGACTGGATTTGCCTCACCAAGTAAGCGCCTTAGTAAGTTAGCTGACTCTAAAACATCTGCCGATTTATCTTGTTGAGTTTCAGTCAATATGGCATGTTGATCAAACTTCAAAATTACGCGATCGCCAAATTTAATGACATAATTCCCATTATTCCAAACAGGTAAAATTTTGCTAGCATCTAGTCCGTCACGATTGAGCTGATTAATCATAGCGGCGGCAGCAGTAGCACGTTCTACAGGATTAGGAGAAGTTAAGAGATAATCAGAACTGTCAGTTACTTTTGATGACTTACTAGAAGTATTAGGCTCTGTCTTAAGTGTTTGGATCTTCTCAGATGTTTGAATGCTATTAGAGGGTAACTTAATTAATTCCGAGTTCTTTTTCGGCTCACCCTTAATTTCGCTCTTATTCTTTAATGAGCTTGCACTATCCTGAAGATTGCTTTCCGAAGATGGTTTAGATGCTTCTGCTGATGTAGAGGATGAGCTTTCAGATTCAATGTAAGTAACAACAGGGATTCCACGCACATAAACGGTTGCAGCAGTCTTACCATTTATCTTGTGAGTATATATTCTAGCGATCGCTTCATCTTGAGCCTTTGTGAGAGATTGCGATCTTGTTTCGCCTATTTTGACATTATTAGATTGTGGCAAAGAAGTAGATGTATCAGTAGCTTTGACTTCTGATTGAGTTCCTGTTTGTGCCTGTGCACTATGGCTAGCAAGACTTGAGATGATAGCAAGAGCTACTACTGAGTTAGAGAGAGTATAGCTCCAGTTCCAATTAAGCATAGGTAAAGCAGAAAATGAAGATAAACGACTGAGTTACAAATTAAGACTTTCATCATTAAGCTTGTATCAGACTGACTGACAAGCAAAACTAGAAACTTATATTTTTGTAATTTTGGAACAAAGTACTAATAATTTTGTTCTTGTTGTTCAGATTAACATGGTTATTCAGAATGGCAATAGTTTTTAGCTCAAACCATTGCTGGAAAAGCTTTTAAGCCATTCTTTCTCATTAAAAATCAAAATTTTGCTTCTTTCTCATTAGAATTCTTTATAAAAATGGAACTCTGTGAACAAAACCACTTAAAAAAACCTATAAAAGTATGCCTTTAGATATAGGTGTTTTTACTCCCAAAAATTTTTTATGTGCATAGAGACTCAATTATCAAGAAAATATCGGGTTTATTAAGGGGATCAAGCAAGTTTTAAGTGTATACAAGTCCTATGAAGACATGATCTCGGAAATAAAGCGCCAAAAATATCTATAAATCAAACTCAGGATAGATACAAAAAATGAATTTATAGAAACTATTTAGGATTAATTAGTAAAATATGTTTGTACTGAACTGAATCTAGATTTTTGGGTAAGAAAAGTGGGGAACTATATGTAAATCATCAAGAAGTTAAGCAAAACATTTATGGCTAATGTATAAGAATTTCTAATCATAGATCATAAAATTCTTACCAAAATCACTAAGAAGTTGTGATCTGATCGCTGAAACTTGTCTCACAAATATTAAAAGTGACAATATATAAACAAGATGTGCGGCACTTTGCGCCGCACATCTTGTTTATATATTGTCAGCCAGCCCAACCATTAGGGGTGCACTTCAATCTACAAATGATTTAAGACTGCTAAAGATTTAGTTTTTTAACTTCGTGATCGCATCATTGAGCTTGCCACTACGAAAACCCTCTAAATCTAGGGTAATCAAGCTAAACCCGTAGTCCCGAAAAGCTTGGGTGAGTTGGGACATATCGATAATGTTGATAAATTCGCTCAAGCGATCGCTCGATACTTCGATTTTGGCAGTATCTCCCATTGATCGCACTCTAATATCTCCTTTCCATCCATGATCACGTAAGTACTGTTCTGCATTGCCTACACGCCGCAATTTCTCAAGTGTAATCTCTTCGCCATAGGGAAATCGGGAACTTAAGCAAGGCTGTGAAGGTTTATCCCACCAAGGCATTCCTAGATACTGCGATAACATGCGTACTTCCATTTTGCTAATTCCCACTTCCGCTAGAGGCGATCGCACGCCACGTTCCTTTGCAGCCTGAATACCTGGGCGATAATCCTGCAAATCATCAGCATTTAAGCCATCGACCACATATCCATAGCCCATCGTTTTGGCAAGAGGTTTGAGCGTATCATGGAGTTCACTTTTACAGAAATAGCAACGATTAATCGGATTAGAGGTGTAATTGGGATTATTCATCTCTTCGGTTTGGACGATTTGATGTTTGATGCCAATAAATTCCGCTTGAAGCTTAGCAGCATCAAGATCCGCAGGTAGTAAGGATGGTGAATTTGCGGTAATGGCGAGGGCGCGATCGCCTAAAACATCAAAGGCAACTTTGGCAACAAGGGTACTATCGATGCCGCCAGAATAAGCAACGAGTACTTCGGCAGCTTCAGTAAAAATGTGACGTAAGCGATCGAGCTTGTCGGACAATGCGGCATTTAACATAAAAACTATTGATACTTGTTCTTTAATATTAGGACTTATGCAATGCTAACGAATTTACTGTTTTTTGGTTGGATGTAGTTCGACCCAATAGGGTATTTATGAAAGCGAGTTGTAACGGTAATACAACTTATCTAACTGCTGTTACGTAGAACTCATGGTGAATTTCTTTCTGCTATAGCAAATCAAGTTTTACTGAGGACATAAAACCTAAGAAGATGAGTTGCGGCGCAAAGCGCCGCAACTCATCTTCTTAGGTTTTGGTTTGTACTAGCTAAATCTTTCCACATAACATCAGTTATCTAATTCTGATGATCGTCTCTGATTGCAGTTGATTTATGGAACTTCTATCAAGCAGTACAAACACGGGAGGATTGCCCTTGTTTAATCAATATAAATACTGTAAGGGCTGTGCCTCCCTGTTTGCCCTGTAATTTGCCAGTTTCAGGAATTCCCTCCACTATTCCTCCTGAATTCTCCCCATTTTATCCTCATTTTTTAACTTTAAGAACGCTAGTCTATAGGTAGAGTTAATCAATACAAATTCATTATTGACAATTCTAAACAAATTCATTCAGGAATTATCAATGTTAGTCATTAGGTAGAACAATGAAATTAGATCAGTTGAGTTTTCATCAATCACAACAACTAAAGCAAAAACACAAGATGGTACAATCTGTTTTTGCTGGTGGGCACTCTTTTACCGTTAGCGGAGTCGGTTATAATCCTCGCGGTAACATCTATCGTGATCGCCGCCCCATTGATCCTTGGCAATTCCCTGCTTTAGAGGAATGCTTGATCGCAGGACTGCTTTGTAATAACTCGCAGCTAGTTCAGCAAGGCAAGCAGCATTGGATTGCATCAGGTGATGCAGATGAAGTTGCCATGATTGCCCTCGCTTATAAAGCAGGTTTAGAGAGATCACAGTTATTAGAATACATGCCCCGAATCGCCACTATTAGCCCTAGTGTGGAATTCATTTCAGAAACTACCCTGCATGGTGTCATGCCTATTATCAAAGGGAATGCTAACTATCACCGTGTTATTTATGCCAGAAGTATGACTGATTGCTTCCAAGTTCTTTCATATTGTGAATGGTCGATCAATTTAGAATGCCAGCAAAAGTTGATTGATTTCCCAGAAATTGCCCAGAAAATTGTAGATATGAGGGATAGAGGTTTACAAGTAATCATCCTGACTAAAAAAAACGTATCTGGTGATTATAACCAGTTCAATTTGCTAGATCTAAAGTCTGGATTGACATTTGTAGGACTTATGGGATTACAAGAAACTTCCAATTTATGGCAACATATAAGTAGTTTGTCATAATTGAAATCCAGAGTTAAAACCTGCGATGTAAACGCAGCATACATCTTAGGCTTTGACACTTTAGATTTAATCACTAACGGATTGTGGAATTTGTACAATGAAGGTTGTTCCTTTACCAATTTGGCTATCACAAATAATTTGCCCCTGATGTAAATCAAGACAACGCTTGACCAATGCAAGTCCTAAACCAGTTCCACCAACATTTTTTACATTTGTACCTCTACGAAAAGGTTCAAACAAAAAAGCTCGCACCTCTTCTTCAATTCCCATTCCTTCATCTTTAATTTGAAAAGTGATGCTATCTTGCTGCCCATCTAAAACAAATTCGATATTGCTACCTTTAGGTGAATATTTGATGGCATTAGACAATAAATTACTTAATACAGAATAGATCAAAGTTTCATCGAGCCAAGCGTGAGTGTGATCGCCAACATCAGTCAGATTGATAATATGTTGATATTGATCACCTAGCTGCATATCTTCGACTAGGTTTAAACAAAAGGATTGTAGCTCTAACCATTTAGGCTGATACTCCAACTTCCCTGCATCGGCACGGGCAATCGTTAGTACATCTGCCAGCATTTGCTTCATTGATTTTGCCGATGATTCAATGCGCTCTAAACTGCGAAATCGCGATTGCTCTGTTTTGCTAGACAAATCATCATTTAACAATTGAGCCGATCCTAAGATTACACTCAAAGGAGTCCGAAATTCATGAGACATCAATGCTAAAAACTCTAACTTAAGTTCGCTCATTTCTTTCTCTTGGGAAAGTTTCTGGTGCATTCTTTCTGCTTGTTGTCTTTTTAACAATTGCTTATAAAGTACAAGGTAACCTATTAATAGGATTGCAAAGCTAAGTAATGTGCCAATATTTTCGATCACTATGCGGTAATGCATATCATTGTTCGATTTTTCGATCTCACTTTCTAAGGAATTCTGCTCTTCTGTTTGAATAGCAGTAAATACCTGTTGGAGTTTAGATCGATTTTCATAACCCGCAATTACCATTGGATGATTTACCGACAATTCACTCGGCTTAGAGCGAAACAAGACATTTGACATTTGAAACAGTTGTTGTCGCTCTTCAACTAGAGATCTCAGTTGTTCTAATCTTTGCTGCTGGGAAGCTTTATAATCGAGAGAATGTTCTAAGGCATCAAGAATCTTAACTAATCTAACAATTGCCAAATTATAGCGATCTAACTCAAATTGTGTCCCAAACAGAAAGTAGCCCCGTCTTCCAGATTCTGCTTCATTTAGAGTTGCCTGAATTTCAGTAAGATATTCTAGAGTAGTGTAGGTTTTCTTCACGCGCTCAGTACTTTTAATCAACTGAATCGCATTCTGATAAGAAATCCAACTGATACCGCATATCATTAAAAGAGCACCACATAAGCCTCCTGCGATCAATTTTTTTTCTAAATTCCATTTCATATTATGAGAATATTGGTAGTCGAAGATGATGTACAACTAGCAGATATGCTAACTGAAGCATTGACCAATCAACAGTTTATTGTTGATGTGGCTAATGATGGCGAAATGGCATGGCATTGCTTATCTACTCTAGAATATGACTTAATGATTTTAGATGTAACTTTGCCTAAAATCGATGGTTTGCGATTATGTCAGCAATTGCGTGAAAGTCATCTTCAGCATAACGCGAATAATCCTGTTTTAATGCTCACTGCCAGAGATACGATCGCTGACAAAATCTTTGGACTAGATGCAGGAGCCGATGCCTACATGGTCAAACCCTTTGATATGGGTGAATTAATGGCACAGGTGCGAGCACTGATCCGTCGTGGCAGTAAAAGCAATACTTCGATGCTATCTTGGGGAGCCTTATCGCTCAATATTAGTACCTATGAAGTTACTTATAATGACGAGCTACTGACTTTAACCCCGAAGGAATATCAGCTACTGGAATTACTAGTTTCTAGTGGTCGTCGGGTTCTCAGCCGCCCAGGAATTATTGAACGCTTGTGGTCACTTGAAGACCCACCTAGTGAAGAAGCTGTAAAATCCCATATCCGCAGTCTTCGTCAAAAGTTTAGACTGATTGGTGCACCTGATGATTTGATTGAAACTGTTCATGGTTTGGGATATAGGCTTAAACAATTTTGATTCAAAACAAAATAAATCTAGATCACTTCAATCAATTATTAATTATGAATAATCTTCAAACTCAATTAAGATCAAGCTTTTGGAAAAAGCGACTTCGTAATGCTGGTCTATTGATTATTTTCTTAGTTAGTGCGATCGCACTATCTTTATTTGTAAATTTCACCTCTATCGCATGGGGACAATCTGAACTATTAAGCTTAAACAAACTCATATCAGGGCGCTATAATTCCAATACTGCCAATGTTGATAGCGCACCTGTCAAATTAGATGGTTATCAATTGTTTCTGATTGCGGCTCCCTCAGTCAACCAAAAACTTCCCCTTGAGCAACGAGTCAAAGGGATTGAAGAAGAACTAAATCGTGTGGCTAATAGCAACTTCGAGCCTAATACCTTGCAAGTGACAACAAGTCTTGATGAAAAAAGCGATCAGCCTATAATTAACATTGATAATCGATATTTAATGACTGTCACTACCCTTGATGCTCAAATACAGGGGGGAGATCCAATTCGATGGGCAAATTCTCTAACGCGAATTATCAGCAATGCTTTGATTCGAGCCCATCAGGAGCGTCAGCCATCATTCCTACGCGATCGTAGTTTATTAACATTAGGAATATTTATTGCGGTAATTGCTACTGATCGCCTGATTACCAAATTGGAAAAATATTTAAAGAAACATAAACAAGTAGTGAAATCGCAAATTAATGATGAATTAGATGCAAAACTTGATGTAGTCCCACTTGATGAATTGCAACAACAATTCTCTCTCAAACAACAGTTCAATCTCGATGATCTCCAGCAACGAATTTTGCAAATTGGACAAATTGGGATTACAGGAAGTAGTATTTTTGTGGTTTTAGGGCTTTTTCCCTATACTCGCTGGTTACAATCTTTTATTATCTCAACGCCTCTACAAGTATTAGGAATTATCCTATTCGCCTATGTCTTAATCCGTATTAGCAATCTTTTAATTGCTCGCTTTGCACTAATTCTCAAAGAGAAAGATTTTATGTTATTAAAATCCTCTCAACGTTTGGAATTAAGGGTTTCTACAGTTACTCAAGTTTTAACAAATGTTGTCGCTATTGTTTGGGTTTGTGCGGCAAGTTTGCTTGCCCTATCGGTCATTGGCGTTGACTTACTCCCTCTATTAGCAGGTGCAGGAATTGTCGGTTTAGCAATTTCTTTTGCAGCGCAAGGATTGATCAAAGATATTATCAATGGATTTCTGATTATTTTAGAAGATCAGTATGCTGTCGGTGATGTAATAGTGGTAGGAACTTTAGGCGGTTTAGTCGAAAAGATGAATTTGCGGATTACCCAAATTCGCAATAATGAAGGGCAGCTAATTACGATTCCTAATAGCGCGATCGCCATTGTTCAGAATTTGTCGAAGGACTGGGCAAGAGTCGATCTCACAATCCAAATATCCTATGAGACTGATCCCGATCGCGCCTTAGCAGTTTTACAAAAATTATCTCAGGAAATTTATACTGAGCCTGAATGGAGATCGAAAATTTTAGAATTGCCAGAAGTCTTAGGTATTGACGATCTCCAACATTCAGGAATGCTGATCCGTATTTGGATCAAGACTCAACCACTTGAGCAATGGGCGGTTGGTCGAGAGTTTCGTCGTCGTATACAAATGGTAATGCAAAAAGAAGGAATTGAGATCGGCATACCCCGTCAAGCGCTCTTTGTCCAAAGTGCAATTTCCCAAAATACTCCTCCTTTTACTTCATGAAGTTATTGCAATTTTCAAATGATACAGCGCTTGGCGCTGACATAAAACCCAGAATAAACTTTGAAAGTGACGCGAAGCGCCACTTTCAAAGTTTATTCTATACCCCTTAAAGAATAAATAGACTGTACTCATTGTAATAGAGCCTTCTCCCCGATTTCTCCCCGATTTCTCTCCCAAATTTGTCTTGAGTATCTGCCAAGATCCACTAACTTGGTCATAATTATTGGGGAAACTAGACAATGAAATCTACACAACAAATTTTACTAGTCACAGATTTAGACAATACACTTGTAGGAGATGACTTTGCAACCAAGAGATTCAATCAATATCTTGAAGAACATCGTCAGAGCTATGTCGTTGTTTATGCCACTGGACGCTCCTATGATTCAGCACAACAATTAATGTATGAAAGAAAACTACTTGAACCAAACTATTGGGTCACAGGGGTGGGAACAGAAATTTATTGCCAAAATTATCTAGACTTAAATTGGGCAATTAAGCTTAGTACGGATTGGCAAAGACAGGCGATCGCCGATCTTATTGCTGTTAAATTTCCACAGCTTCAACTACAGATTAACGAAGAGCAAAATCCTTGGAAATTAAGTTTTTATCTGCGAAATTATGTTCATTCATCAGTCAGATTAAAAACATTCGGTCACGCGAATCAGGAATATGGTGATCATCCTGTTCCTACACAAAGTCATTTTTCACATGCTTGTATCTTGCAAGAAAGTAATCGCTTTAAAAATGAGACTATTAATAGATTGAATATCTGCCTGCAAAAGATGCAGTTAAGCGCTCAGATTGTTTACAGTAGCAGTATTGATGTTGATGTTTTACCTATTAATGCAAACAAGGGAAATGCCGTCGCTTATATCCAACAAAAGTTAGGTATTCCCCCTCATCAAACTTTGGTATGTGGTGACTCAGGTAATGATATTAGTATGTTTTACCAACCTACATTTGGTGTAATTGTGAATAATGCTCAGCCTGAATTAATTGAATGGTATTACTGCCATGCTGACAATAACCATTATCTTGCTAATACCCCATATGCTAGTGGAATTTTAGAAGCCATGCAAAAATTTAATCTGCTTTTAGCATAAGAAAATATGCCCCTGTTAGAGTGTCCTAGCGGAGAATAACGACACTCTACAAGGTCAGCGAACTTCTATTATGTCTCCGTCAACCAACAAAACTGATAGCCTTGCAGAACAATGCGTTCATCATGTTGAGATGGCTTTTTACCACTATATAAATCGATAAATCGACTATAAGCACTAAAACCCTTATTACTTAATGCTGACAAGTCCAAATATTGAGGATTTACATCAAAATTGGCAAGTACTAGCACTTTTTCGGATGGACGCTGATGATCGAATCGGATATAACCGAGCAAATGTTCATTCTCTAATTGGAGCAATTCACGATTATTAAAATCAGCAAAGGCAGAGATTTCTTTGCGAATAGAAATCATCTTTTTCATAGCAGTGAAGATCGCATATTGCTCAGTGCCTTGTTTTTTGCGTAGTTCCGCTTTTTCCCAATCAATTTTGGGGCGATGAACCCAGCGATTATCATTGCTTTTGCTCGGATCTTCACTAAAGCTGTAATCATTCAGGACACCGATCGCATCACCGTTATAAATCAAAGGAATTCCACCAAAGGATAGAATGATTCCATGTAACAAGAGAATTCTGTTAATAGCTTCTGAAATCAAGGTTTTGTCTCCCGACTGCAAAGCAGATTCTAGACCAACGAGAGAAGCCAACGACCCACAGATGCGACCATCTCCAGTAGCTTCATTATGCATGAATTCTAATCCCCTAGCAGAACCGTCAAACTTGCCGCTAAAGTAATCAACTAAAAAGCGTCTGTGGGAATAGGGTTCGTAACCTGCTAAGCGAATATCGTTATCGTCAAACCCAAAACCAATATCATCATGGCAACGTACATAATTTAGCCAAGTTGCTCGTTCCAATTTATTTGGCAAACTCTTGATTCCTTGACTAAGGAGCTTAGTATTTTTGGTAGCAACTCCATCCCAAAGTAAAGCCATTAAAGTCGCATTATAGGCAATTTCGCACTCTTTGGCAGCGATCGCATCTTCACCAAAGTACTTAATTACTTCCACAGGAGCAACGATCGCTTCAGCAATAAATAACACTCCTGGAGCAGAAACTTGGCAGCAGTCCTTCATTAACTGCAAAATTAGATGTGCTTTACGTTCATTTTGGCAAGAAGTACCAATCTTTTTCCACAAAAACGCTACTGCATCAAGACGCAACACATCCACGCCTTGATTTGCCCAGAACATAATAATGTCGAGCATTTCAATGAATACAGCAGGATTGCTATAATTCAAATCCCATTGATAATCATGGAAAACTGTCATCACCCATTTTTCCATTTCAGGATTCCAAGTAAAATTACCTGGATCGGTTTCAGGGAAAATCTCTGGCATACTCTGCTCGAACATATCAGGGACTTCTCGACCTTCAAAAATGTAGTAATAGTCTTGAAAACGTTTATCACCTTTAATTGCTTTCTTTGCCCATTCATGTTCGTCAGAAGTGTGATTGAGAACAATATCTAGAACTAACAAAATATCTCGTTTACGGAAATCTTCGGCAATCAGACGCACATCTTCTAAAGTGCCAACACTCTCATCAATTTTGCGAAAATCACTGACTGCATAGCCGCCATCACTTCTACCATCAGGACATTTCAAAATCGGCATGATATGCACCATATTGATGCCTAATTCTTGAAAATAACTAGTTTTGCTGAGTAGATCCTGTAAATTGTCGGCAAATCCATTAGAATAGAGCGCCATCCCCACCCATTTTTGCGACAAAAACCAGTTATGGTCTTGTTCTCGCTGAATATCCAAACGTTCTAATTCTGGAGAGCGATCGATATACCCTTTTGCCATAGTTTCCACTAGGCGCAACATTTGTAATTTGAAATCATCGCGATGTCCGTACAGCGTATAGAACAAAGAATAAATAGCATAGAAATTCGCACCAAGACGGGTATAAAAGTGGCGTAAATCTTGGCGACGAATTTCAGGCTTTAAATCGTCAAGGATAGAATTTAAAAGTGAATGAGAAATCTGTTCGTACATTGGATTGTCCTAAAATCTTCTGTTTTTTTCTAAATATTTTAGTGAATGATTAGGATTGCTCGGCAACGCCGAGCAATCCTAATCATTCACTATGGCGGTTTTCATTTTGTCTATGGCAGAATGAAAACTCAAAACCCTTACTGGAGATGATTTTTGATTTTCAAAGCAGTAAGCACTCATTTGAAAACCGCTATAGCAAGGTATTAGTTCCATTGCTGCGTGAAGGATTGATAAAATTCCTGATTCGTTGTGGTCGCACCGCGCCGCATAACTATTTTCTCTGCGAAGGCTTGCGCCCTTTCTAGGGTCTTGTCGATTGCCCATTGTTGGCTCAATCCTAATAAAAAGACTGAGGCAAAGGCATCGCCAGCACCAACAGTATCGACAACTTGAATCTCTGCTTTTGATTGCACAGTGGTGAATTGCTGATTATTCCATGCGATCGCCCCTTTTTCGCCAAGAGTGACAATAAGTATATCCAGAGCGAACTGCTTGCAAAAGCCTTTGATCGCTGATTCTAAATCTGATGTTTCTGGATATAGTATCGCTAATTCATGTTCATTGATCTTGACCCAATTAGCATCATGAAGTAGAGGGAATAATGTTTCTCTTTGCCACCAAGGATCGCGAAGATTGACATCGACAAAAATCTTACCATAATGATTAGCTTTGAAGGCTTGTAAAGCTTTTAGAGAAGTCGGATTTCTAATCCCTAGGGAACCATGATATAAAATCCCATCGGTTTTAATTTGGGCTTTGAGCGTGGGTAGTAAATTTTCATCGATAAAGTCATAGGCACTGTTGGCGACAATATCGTAATGTGGTTCGCGATCGCGAATTTCTACACGTACTAGTCCCGTTGGGTAGTTTGGATCTGTTTGCAAAGCATCGTCACTCATTCCCCAATCGGTCATTAAAGCGAAAATTTCTTGACCATCGACATCATCACCAATGCGACTAATAAACTGAGGTGCAAGTCCAAATGCTTGAAGATTCCAAGCCACATTGAATGGTGCGCCACCTAAAACCCTTCTACCATCTGGGAAACAATCAAATAACACTTCACCAAAAACATGAATAACTGGTTTAGGAGTCACTATTTTTCCTCCATCCATTGTTTTGTGTCTGGGTGATAGTGGGTAATTCCTTCTAAAATTCCCGCACTGTAGTTCCCATTCATACCTAAAAAGCCTCCCTTTGCTAAATACAAACTATGTGTATTTTCTTGTTCCTTTGCTTGTTTTTGAGCCTGAGCAATGATGTCTTCATGGGCATTTGCAACTAAAACAGAAGGAATCGAACTAATTAACAATGGCAAATCATTTCCACTATCACCCGCAAACACAGTATTGCTGTGATCAAAATCTAGTTGGCGCATGAGAAATTCCACAGCATGAAATTTTGTGGCATTGGCTGGCAAGATGTCTAATAAGCCGATGCCCTTGGCTTCATCAACGCTATAAATTAAACTTGCCGCAATATTTTGTTCTTCAAGACAATTTCTGATGTACTGCTGCAAAGCTTCTTTTTCAACATCTAAGGGCAGATAATAACTCAGTTTAAAACGATTCTGTTGATCTGGCTCTTGCAAAATTAAATGCGATATAGCGGTTAAGTCTGCAAATAATGGCTCCAAATCCACAGAATTTAAGCCCTGCCAATCGCCAGCAATCTCCTGTGTCCAGCTTTGCCACGATTTCCAGCGATCGCCATCTCGTTGATAAATTGTGCTGCCGACATCACCGACAACCCAATGCGGCAGAGGTAAATCATATTCTTGAATTGCTTCTTGGATTAATGAGAGATTTCTACCGCTTACATATACTAGGCAAACTTCTGGACGATTTACCAAACGAGCAAATATTGACCGTGCTTGAGGGAATTCTGGTTGCGTTCCATTTGGTAATAAAGTGCGATCGAGGTCTGTACAAATCAATAATTTCTGCATAAGTTGTGTTTGAATTGGTTGAAAAAATTTATAGAAGGTTTGCCCACTTTCTGTGGGCAAACCTTCTATAAATTAAAGAAATCGTAATGGGCGATCGCCTCTAAAATTCCTCCAGCATGAGCTTTGTCGGCAAAATAAACGCGATCGGTATTGTTTAAAGCTAATAACTCTTCACGATGGAGATTATCAACGACCACACCCAAAGTGTCACCACGTAGCATATCTTCATCACCACCAGAGCCGCCATTTACCAAAACTTGCTCTAATGGAATATTCCATTGTCTAGCGACATAGCGTAAAGCTAGCCCTTTAGAGGCTCTTGCAGGCACAAAATCCAGATATTGACCAAAAGAGAGAGTTGTATTCACCGATAATTCCTGTTGGCGCAAAAGTGTCAAAATCTCCTCCATTGACGGAGCGATATTGGCATCGTAGTAATAGGAAATTTTAAATCGACTTTGCTCATTTTTGGGTTGCAGTGTGAGCCCTGCTAGTGGATCGATAATGCGACGTAATACTTTGGGTGTCCATAAATGATCGATATGGTAATTCCAGGCAACATCGGGGGTAAATCGAGGCGGATAGTAAATTTCTGTCCCTAAACTAGTAATGAGAACATCGGGAGTGGGAATTCCATTGGTTCGCAAAATCTTTAGCACCGAATCTAAGCGCCGGCCTGTGGCAATCCCAAACAAAAATTTCCTATGTTGTTGGCGTACAAGATGAGCGAACTGAGCTAATGCTTCCGCATCCCCTAACAAAGTATTATCGATCGCTGTGAAAATTGCCCGTTTACGGTACTGACCTGCTTTTGGCAGTAATGTTGGCTTTGGTAAAGGTTCTTGCTGCGATACGATGGGTTGCAGTTTGTGGATATAAGTGTGAGCATGGGCATCCCATGAATAGAACTTAGCAACATTTTTTAACCCATTTTCGGAGAACTTCTGCCAAAGTGTCTCATCTTCGAGGATTTGTAATAGTGCTTCAGCGATCGCATCTCCATTGAGCGGATCAACCAGTAATCCATTATGACAATTACCAATAATATCCACTGGCCCCCCATTTTCGGTGGCAACTAATGGCAATCCACTTGCCGCAGCTTCTAATAGGGTTAAGCCAAAGGGTTCAGTTAAAGCAGGATTGACAAAAACACCTTTAGACTTGGCAGCTAAGCGATAGATATCTGCAACTTCGCCAGAACTATGATGCTTGGGTAGAGCGACCAGTCCATAAAGATCATAGCAATCCATTACTAGCAATAGTTCAGTTAAAACATTTTGCGCTCCTTCATTCAGTTCGCGAATATCCTCGCGATTACCTGCCACAATCACTAAATTAGCCAATTCTTGCAAGCGAGGCGATCGCCCATAGGCTTCTAGAAGTGTAACAATATTTTTGCGTTCGTCAGGACGAGATAGAGCAAGAATAATTGGCTTATCAGGGTTATTGAGAAACTTTGTTAAAACATCCTGAAAAGCGATCGCTTCGTCATTCTCAGTTGGTGGATAAAACTGATCTAAATCTGTTCCGGGAGGAATAATCGCCATTTTTTCTGGCGTGTAATAGTCATAAAGTTCATACTGATCTTCAATTTCATTGCGCGTACTCGTAATCACTAAGTCCGCATTACTTAACGTATCTTCTTCAGCACTAATCCTCTGGAGCATATGATAGCGATCTTCAATCTGTTCTAGCGTCATCCCAGAGGCAAGCAATCGTCGCAATTTATCTCGTCCTAGAGAATGTCCTGTATGGATTAGTGGCAAACCTGTTAAATGAGAAAGACGTACTCCCACATATCCTGCATCGGCATAGTGGCTATGGATAATGTCAGGCAAGCGCGGCTGTTTCAGTAACCATGCAAATAGGCGATCGGTAAAGCTATCAAGATGACTCCATAATTCTTCTTTAGGAATATAGGCTTCAGGACCTGCTTCAATCCGAACAATTTGAGCATTTTCTGCTATAGCTTCAGTCAATTCGCTATAGTCGGCATCTACAGCATCATCAATAATCAATCTCGTGACCAAATCAACACGTTCTACATTCGACTGTTTGGCTAGAGATTTAGATAATTCCACAACATATTTTGTTTGACCTCCAGTATCTGCATCTCGACCCAATTCTAGATGATGACTTCTAATCAATCCATGAATGCTGATTAGTAGAATGTATAAAGGTTTGGGGTTCTCGTTGGACATAATTGGTTAATCTAAATTTACAGAACAACAGATTTGAGCAATTCTCCAAACAACACTTCATAAGAGCAAAATAAGAATCCAAAATGTTATCTACATTCCTTCAGTCTAGAATATCTATTGAAAAATATTAGTGAATTCCAAAAAATCTTCTCAAATATCTTCCCAATGAATGACTAAATGTGAATTTCCACTTCTCAAATATCTTCCTAATGAATGACTGAGTCTGTACTAGAATCTTAACAAACTAAATAAAAATTTATAACTTAAGTAGATAGGCATATTAAAGCCTAAAACTAGAGATTGTTCTGCCCGATGCGCGGGTGGAACAATCTCTAGTTTTAGGCTTTCAGTTTATTTATGCCTATCTACTTACAAATTTTGCAATACCATTGCTAGTAACTATCATCCTTAAACTTTCTCAAAAGGTTTTCACAAATATCCTTTGTCTCATTTTCTATAAAAGTTTCTCTTCTCTCGTTAACACTTGTCGCAATATATAGTCGTTTTAAATAATTTGTAGATGGGCTTCGACTTCACTCAGCCATTTTTGTAAGCTAGCTGAGCGAAGTCGAATTAGATGGCTCCCCTTTTTGGGTGTTATCGCTAAAAGCGTTATGATATATCTGTTTTGTCAAAAAATAAGGTGAATTAAATGGCGATCGCATTACCGAAAAAAATCATGCTGCTTGGTTCTGGGGAACTAGGCAAAGAGGTTGTTATTGCCGCCCAAAGACTTGGTAATACGGTAATCGCAGTTGATCGCTATGACAATGCACCTGCGATGCAAGTATCTGATTATCGGGAAGTGATCTCGATGCTGGATGGCGATGCACTTGAAGCTGTCGTCAAAAAACATCAACCCGATTTGATTGTGCCAGAAGTGGAAGCGATCCGTACTGAAAAGCTGCTGGAATTGGAAGCGCAGGGTTACACAATCATCCCCACTGCTGCGGCTACTAATTTCACGATGAATCGCGATCGCATTCGAGATTTAGCAAGTAATGAATTAGGCTTACGCACTGCGAAATATGCTTATGCAAATAGCCTCGAAGAACTAAAAACCGTTGCTGATGAAATTGGCTTCCCGAATGTGATTAAACCTGTGATGTCTTCCTCTGGAAAGGGGCAATCTGTTGTCAATTCTCCCGATGAATTGGAAAAAGCTTGGGATTATGCGATCGCTGGTGGTCGTGGTGATACCGCCAAAATCATCATCGAGGAATTTATCAATTTTGAAGTCGAAATTACCCTATTAACAATCCGTCAATGGCAGGGAGAGACTTTATTTTGTGAAGCGATCGGGCATCGGCAGGAACGGGGAGACTATCAAGAATCATGGCAACCTGTTGGCTTAACACCTAACCAAGTCAAGGATGCACAGGACATTGCTCGCAAGGTCACTGATAAACTTGGTGGCGCAGGTATTTTTGGGGTGGAATTTTTTATCACTAAAGATGAAGTAATTTTCTCTGAACTGTCCCCCCGTCCCCATGACACAGGAATGGTTACTCTTATCTCCCAAAATCTCAATGAATTTGAACTCCATTTACGGGCAATTCTCGGCTTACCGATTCCCACGATTGAGTTGCTTAGTCCATCTGCCAGTGCTGTCATTCTTGCTAGCGAAAACAGTGACACAATCTCTTTTACTGGCATAGAATCAGCCCTTGCGATCCCCAATACAGAAATCCGTTTGTTTGGAAAACCCGATTCTCGTCCCTATCGCCGTATGGGTGTAGCTTTAGCTAAAGGAAAAGATGCGATCGAATCTCGTCAAAAAGCAACGGAAGCCGCTTCCAAGGTCAAAATTATTTGAAATACAGCCCAGTAAGTAGCTAGACGCAGTTAATTTAGGACTTACGCAATGCTAACGAATTTACTGGGTTTTGAGTTAATGTGGCGTGGGCTTTGCCCACGCCACATTAACTCGATGCGTAAGTCCTATAATTATAAAACCCAAAAAGCTGTTGCTCACACTGCGCGTGCGCCCCAGCTTTTGACACTGGCTTGAAACTTAGAGAAATTTTTGCAAGCGCGGCGAAGTCACGCTTGCAAAAACAGAAATCAGCAAAACGATCTAAGGACGGTAATTCTCGATTGAGCTAGCATAAAGTAGTAAGTAGTTCAAAGTAGTTAAGCTGCTCACGGGTGAAACTAGCTTAACCATTTAGCAGGCTAAAACTCACAGGTTTTTATTGGAGAATATGCGTATGCGACTTTCACCTATATGGTTGCTGTCCCTAATATTGACAATCATTTCTCTGAATTTTGCTAAACCTGCGCGATCGCAAACTTCTGTGCCACCAATACGGACTCCTAACCCATCACCATCACGACCTAACACTGGTTTCGACCCATCACGAATTTTAGATCTGATCAATTTATTAGATCGTCCCAGTAGCTCAACACCGACCCAGCAGCAGGTAGACTTATCGCCCGATATTGCAGAGATTCGCGGACAAATCAGTCGATTGTACTTTCTCCTAGCGAGACAATATGCCGCCCAAAATCAAATAACTGAAGCTTGTAAGGCTCTCGAAAAGGCTTATAGTACGGAGTTGGAGGCCTATTTACGCAAGAGGCTGCGATCGCGTCAACCTATCAGCAACGACTGCTATACCTCCGAGATAAAGAGGATCTCGCAACTAACAGGCAGTCCAACAGCTCTAATTTACGCTACGACTTCTAAGGGTGGTTTAGAACTAATTGTGGTCACCCCACCGAAAACAACTAGACCTGCTGGGATATTCCCCAGAACTCGTATTGCGACCAAATCATTAGAGGAGAAGCTCGGTATTCCTTCCAATGTTCTCACAGATGATTTTCTCGCGCAGAGCAATCAAACCGAGGTAAATCCTGTTCGCAAAGTTGAATACAACGCTACTACTGCTCAGATCGATCAAGTTATCCTTGACTTTCGCAATAATTTACAAGACTACCAATCCTACGATTTTTTGCCTCAGTCACAGCAGCTCTATAATTGGGTGATTCGTCCCATTGAGCCTGAACTAGAAAAAGCACAGATCAAAACCATTGTATTTGTGATGAATGGAAATTTGCGTGTAGTTCCCCCTGCTGCCTTTCATGATGGACAGCGTTACCTAATTGAGAAATATGCGGTGACATCGATTCCCTCGTGGCAACTTACCGAACCTAACCACCCTGATCGCACATTGATTCCACAAATCCTAGCTATGGGACTCTCAGAATCTGTAGAAGGTTTACCTGCGTTGCCAGCAGCTAAGTTAGAGGTGGAAACGATCGCTTCTAAAGTATTGGTTGGAAAGAATTTCCTCAATCGTGATTTTACGAAGGATAATTTGCGATCGCAAATCAGCAATCAAAAATTTGGGATTATTCATCTCGCTACCCATGCAAAATTTCTCCATGAATCGCCTGATAAATCTTTTATTCAATTTTGGGGTGATCAATTACAAATGAGTCAAATCTCCAAGATGAATCTGTCAACTGATTTACTAACGCTCAGTGCTTGTGAAACAGCAGTTGGTCAAAATCTTGGTTTAGCAGGTTTAGCTGTGGATTCAGGAGCAAAAAGTGTCTTGGCATCGCTATGGGAAGTGAGTGATGCAGGAACAGCCCCTCTGATGATTCGTTTTTATCGTAGTTTGTCAACTGCGCCGAGTAAAGCGATCGCACTCCAAGAAGCCCAGTTAGCCTTTTTGCATGGTGAAGTGAAGCTCAATAACAATCAAATTCAAGGAATTAAAGGTTTTCCCAATATTCCATTTCCGATTAACGCCAGAGGTATCGATCTCAAACATCCCTACTTTTGGTCATCATTTACTTTAGTTGGTAACTGGCTATAAGTAGCTGGGCATAGTTAAAAACCAGAAACAAAACCTGTGGCGCACGCGCAGCGTGCGCCACAGGTTTTGTTTCTGGTTTTATATTTAATTGCGCCCACCTACTTAGTGCTTTAAGTACAGTGCTTTGTGCTGAATTGAAGCCCAGAGAAATTTTTGCAAGCACGGCTTCGCCGTGCTTGCAAAAATTTCTCTGGGCTAATTTAAGCCTCAATAGGCTATAACTGGTGATCGATTAATTAATAACCAATAAAATCCTAATTGTTCAACTGCTTTATTAAATTGTTCAAAGTCAACGGGCTTAACTATATAACTATTAACTCCTAGCTTATAACTTTCGAGCACATCACTATCCTCTGCCGAAGAAGTTAATACCACAATAGGAATCATTTGAGTACGAGGGTCGGATTTTAATTGTCTTAAAACTTCTAAGCCACTCACTTTAGGCAGTTTTAAATCCAACAAAATTACCTTAGGTTGATCGGTAATCTGACGATGCGTATATTGTCCTTGACAAAAGATAAAATCAAGGGCTTCTGAACCATCTTGTAATAATTGAATTTGATTACTGATTCTGCCACGACGTAAAGCTCGAATCGCCAGCTCAGCATCCGCAGGGTTATCTTCAACTAACAAGATAAAGATAGGTTGTTCATAAAATTGTTTAGTCATAAACATTAAACTTTATTATGAGCATCAGCAATATATAGCGTTTACCAGTCTAGTGAAGTACAGGTTTGTTTCCCCGCCGAAGGGGGGAAACAAACCTGTGTACTTCGCTTGCTTGAAAACCGCTATAAAGTGCCAATTCTACAGTTCACTAGTTGGGAATCGTAAAGTAAAAAGTTGCACCTTGATTGACGGCAGCTTCTGCCCAGATCCTTCCACCGTGACGTTGCACGATACGCTGTGCGATCGCTAATCCAATCCCAGTGCCTTCAAAATCACGTTCAAGGTGCATTCGTTGAAATACGCCAAATAACTTATCGGCATATTTCATGTCAAAACCAGCACCATTATCTCGGATAAAGTACACTATTTCTTCATTGATTATTTGAAAACCAATTTCAATCTGAGCATTTTCTGTTTTACCAGTGTACTTGATTGCATTAGACAACAGATTGATCCAAACTTGGGTCAATAGAGAAATATCGGCTTGGCAGTCTGGTAAATCAGCCAAATTAAACTCAATTTGTCTAGATGCTAACTCTGAGGTAAATTCATTTAATAATTGTTGAATTAAATTGTTTACCGAAATAGATCGGCGCATCATTTCCTTGCGATTCAATCGTGATAAATTGAGAAGATCGTCAATTAATTCACCCATTCGCTTAGCATTGTCACGCACAATTCTGAGAAATCTATTGCCTTCATCATCTAAGCGATCGCCATAATCCTCCTGTAACATCCGCGAGAATCCATCAACAGCCCGTAATGGTGCACGTAAATCATGGGAAACGGAATAAGCAAATGATTCTAATTCGTGATTGGCAAATTCAAGTTGATCAGTGCGCTGTTTTACCCTAGATTCAAGAGATTGATTAAGCTGATGTAACTCTTCAGTAGCCGCTTTTCGTTGCAATTCTGCAGAAGCTCGCGCAGCAAATACTTGCAAAATATTCCTAGCCCTTGAAATATCTTGAAGTGGATGCGTATCAATAATACATAGATTTCCTATAGCATCTCCATTACTATTTTTCAGAGAAATCCCCATATAGCTTTCCGCCTGCATCGTCACGAGATCTATATCTTCAGGAAACATTTGCTGCAATAGGCTATTGCAAACAAACTCACCATTTCTTAAAGCAATTTCACAGGGAGTATGTGCAGGTAAATAACTAACTTGTGGCAGAGGTGTGTCATGATTCCCCATCCAAAAACCAATGGCATGTAGGCGGTCACCAACGAGTTCAGTCACCATCGCATATTTAACCTGTAATGCTTCAGAAATATGCTTTGCTAATGCTGGGAAAAAGTCTTTGCCTGTAACTGCTGCTGTCCCTGCCACCAGATTTTGCAATGTGGTTTCTGATTGTTTCAAAGCTGCCTCACGCTCTTTTACCTCACTGATATCCCGCATGATGGTAGAAATATATTCCAATTCGCCTTGGGAAGATTTATGGGCAATTATCATTTGCGAAACAGGAACTTCCATCCCATCTTTAGTTAATAAGGCTGATTCTCCAACCCATATCCCCTCATCGATTGCCGTAGGAATGCCCTGTTTTTGAATGATTTCTAAAGCCCATTGGGGATGACAACTAGGAATATATAAATTAGTTTCTGGATCAAGGTAAGGACTTTGGTATTTATCAGCTTGATTATTAGTCCAGAGTACATCGCCCTGTGGAGATATGATGCCAATAAAGTCAGTAGAAGCCTGAATGATTGCCACCAAACGATCGCGCTCTTTTTCGGCTACTTGGCGATCATAAATTTCTGCTTGCAAAGATTGATTAAGTTCAGATTGTTGTTTGAGTAATCGCGACTTGCTAATCGAAATAGCAGCTTGCGTAGATAGCAAATTCAGTACTGCCAAGCGCTCTGGGGTAAAGGCATCGTTAATCAGATTATTCTCTAAAATAACAATTGCGCTCATATTTCCTTGATTGAGCAGGGGTAGACAGACTAAGGATTTGGCTTGGTAATTGACGATCCAAGGATCGTTCCGAAAATCACCACTTTGGGTAGCGTTATTTAATACCACGCGCTCATGTGTCCTGATCACGTAGTTGACTAAGGAAAGTGGGACATAGGGGTAACCATCAATGGAGACTTCATCTAAAGGAATTGACTGTATCACAGCCTGCTCATAGCCAATATTCTTAATAGCTTCAATTTTCCAATGAGATTGAGAGGAATTATGCAAGCTTGATAAATCAGTTGGCAATAGTAAATAACATGTTTGTGCTCCTGCATTCTTAAGCAAAATATTCATTAATGTTGCCATTAGTTCCTCAAGTTCGATCTCACTAGCGATCGCTTGAGAAGATCGTAAAACTGCCTCTAGATCGAGATTACCCAACTCATTAGAAGAGGATTGTGGCAGGCTTTTAAGATTGAGACTGAGTGTAGACTTTTGGTAGCTGGAGAATACATCTAAAGTCTCAGCATAACGAGTTTCTAAATATTGCAACTTGGCTACGGCTCCCCACTGCAAATAACAGTACCTTGCCTCCCGCATATAGGCTTTAGCGATCGTGATTTTCCCTTGACTGAGATAGAACTTAGCCGCTAATTCATTAGCTAAACCCTCTTCGTGAATATATTGATGCTCTTTGGCTAAAGCGATCGCGCGATCATAGAGATCCATTGCTTCCATCCTGTGAGTTAGTACTCGCGCCATTTCCGCACGCACTAACTCACATCTATGGGCAAAATTAGTGGGTGCATGGCTTGCCCAAACGGAAAGCTTGTTTAAATCTTGGTCAATTGCTTCATTCAAATCTATCTGATCGCTACCAATTTCCAGATTGGATAATAACGCTAATGCATGGTAGAAATAAAATGCCCCAAATTGAATTGCACCCGTTGCCCCACTGATAAATTGATTGGCAAGTTCAGCGATCGCCAAAGTATCCTGTGGTTGCCCAAAATGATAGCTTAAGATTAATTTCTGGACATAGGCAGTAGCCGTGGAATAGGTATCACCCGCAGCTAAATGTAAAGGCAAACGTTCAATCTCATTGTAAATTTCGCCAATCAAAAATTGCGGATTTTCCGCTTCACCTAGCCAATTTAAAACTGATTGATGCCCAATTTGATGGAAATTAAGAGCGATCGTCTGTTTTAGTTTAGCGATCGCCTCTCCATAGGTTTCCATATCATGCTTTATCTTGAGTAGATTTGTACCTGAGCAATAGGCAATTTGACAATAGTTAAACAGACAATAGGAGGCAAATTCTAAGTCCCCTGATTCTACACCCGCTTGATAGCCTTCTAATAAAGGCAGCATCGAATGATTTGCAGGTTGCTTCCAAGGACGCACAAAGTGATAAATCAAATTGAAGATCTTGGCTTTAAAGTTATAGGCTTGAAACTTCTCCATCAAGGCAAGAGAAATATCTGCTGATTGATTACCTATTTCGATTTCCCCAGTTACACATAAAACCAATCCGTAGGTAGAAAAAGCATAAGCAGTTTCTAAGGTGGTTCCAAATTGTAAAGATAGCTCCACTTGCTTCAAGACTACTAGCGGATATAAAGTAGGAAATCCAATATAGGTAGCCGAAGACATATTGCTTAAAATATTGATTGCAGCTAACTTTCGAGGATCACTCATAGTTGGTAAATCGAGTACATTTTTCGTTGCCGCAAGCCTTTGCGAAACCACCTGAAAAGCATTCTGGCTCTCTATTTCTGTGGGATTTTGCGGTATAGTTACCCCTAACTGATGCAATACATCTAAAGCGATCGCGATCGCTTCACCTAATCGATTACGCGCAATCAGAGATTGAATCTGGACTTCTATAAATTTCACTCGCTCTTGAATTAATGGAACCTGAGGCTCGACTACTTCCACAAGTTGATCAACAAGCTCAAATCTTCCTGCGAGAAAAGCTGAAGTTATAGCTTCTAGATGTAATTCCTGTGTTAAATCAGGATACTGAATCCACGCATCCTCAGCTAGAAGCTGTAGCCCAGTTTCGCAATATTGAACGCTAGATTCATAGGCATAGGATAGACGCGCTTTTTGCCCAGCAAGGAGATTAAGCTGTATTAGATAATCTCGTTCCTGTTGATTGGCAACTTTCAGATTGCTTAATCGAAACTGACTAACAATGATAAAAATTTGGTTTTCCAGTTGCTCGGTAGAATTTGCGGTTTTGTCTAATAGCAATCTGCCGATACGATAGTGCATCTCTGGTTTATCGTCTTCAGGGATTAATAAATATGCCGCCTGTTGAATGCGATCATGCACGAAATTGATTACCAATGCAGGATGCAATTTGTAATAAGCGTTGTGTGCGATCGTGCAGTCTTTGAATCTTAGCAGTCATTAAGAGCACAACATTATCCGTAATCCCTTGATCTTGAATCTGAGTGATTGACCATTGCCATTGGCGAGAGTGATGGTCAAATCTAATGAGTTTTTCATCATACAGAGACTTCAAAAACTCATTCATAAAGAAAGGATTTCCCTCAGTTTTCTGTTGGATTAACTCAGCCAAAGGTAAAGCGGTAATCATAGAGCAATGTAGAGCATTCGCTGTAAACTGAGTGATATCTGTCAGATTAAGTGGTGATAAATAAAGCTGACTAATGATACCGTTTGCTTTCTGAATGCTCTCCACCATATGCATGATCGGATGCGTAGAACTCACTTCATTATTCCGATATGCCCCGATTAAGAGGAGAGATTGTTGGTCGGATGTGGTTGCCAAGATTTGCAGCAGCTTTAAGGAGGCACGATCTGCCCATTGCAAATCATCTAAAAAAATTACAAGCGGATGCTCAGTTTGGGCAAAGATGCGAATAAAGTTTTGAAAAACGTGATTAAACCGATTTTGAGACTCATTTGCCGATAAGCTGCTCAAAATCGCCCCATGATTATCTTGTTTGCCGATAATTAATTCTAGATCAGGGATTACCTGTGTAATTAAATAACTATTGCTCCCTAATGATGTCAAAATACGCGATCGCCATAGTTTTAAGCTATCTTCGCTTTCTGTCAGTATTTGCTTGATTAAGCTCTGAAAGGCTTGAATAATACCTAAGTAAGGAATATTGCGCTGATATTGATCGAATTTACCAGATATGAAATAGCCATAGTTTTGGACAATAATTCGATAAATTTCTTTAACTAATCTTGATTTACCTATACCCGCATATCCAGATACCAAGACCATTTCGGGAACTACTTCGTGGCTTTTATCCTTAGACTGATCTGTTACCCTTGTAAAAACTGCTAATAGACTTTCAATTTCCCTAGCTCTACCATAGAGTTTTTCAGGAATGATAAACTTATCCGTAACATCCTGTTGTGCTAAATCAAAGCTATCAATCTCACCCTTCGCTTGTAACTGATATAAACATTGTTCTAAATCAGCTTTTACACCCCATGCACTTTGATATCTCTCTTCAGCATTTTTAGCCAACATTTTGACGATAACTCGGGAGAGCATCTGCGGTATATGGCGATTGATCAAATATGGAGCAACTGGTTCTAGTGCTAAATGATAATGAATTACTTCTAAGGGATCATTAGAGATAAATGGTAGCTCCCCCGTGAACATTTGATAAAAAGTTACACCCATCGAATAAATATCAGTACGATAATCTAGCGATCGATTCATTCTTCCTGTTTGTTCGGGAGAGATATATGCCAAAGTTCCCTCTAGAATGTCATGATAATCGAGAAATAAAGTTTCTCTAGGTAATGCCGAAGCCATTCCAAAATCAATTAGTTTTATCTGTCCTGTATCTGAGTTAAAAACTATATTTGACGGATTAAGATCCTTATGAATTATATTTGACCGATGAACATGACTAAGCGCTTCACTGATTTTAATAGCTAACTTTAATGTCTCGACAATATCAATATTTTGGCTATGTAAAAACTGTGCTAAAGAAGTCCCTCCAAAGTCCTCTAAAATAATTACAAAGCTATTTTGATGACTTCTAAAATCATAAGCCTTAATTACAAATTCGGAGTTAAAGCTTTTGGTGATTTCATACTCTAATTTGTATCTTCCAATAACTTGAATTGTAGGAAATTCAGTATTTAAAACCTTGAGAATAACTGGCAGATTATCTTGCCGACGGATACCTCGGTAAACTAGAGAATTAGCTCCCTCATAAATCTGATCAATGACTTGATATTCAGGTATATTAACTAGCATCATTCAGTCACTTTAATTGTAGGCAAATTTCTAAGTTAAGGAGACTTTATTCAGAAGATGCAGCGATTATTTGCTCGGCATCCGTAGCAGTTAGAGGTCTTGAGAAGTAATAACCCTGAGCAAACTCACAGCCTAATTGCTTGAGCATGACTACTTGTTGCTTAGTTTCTACACCTTCTGCTACTACATCCATATTAAGCGCATGGGCAAGAATAATGATCGTGCGAATAATTTCGAGATTTTGACCACCTGAGATCATTTGATCGACAAAGGTACGATCAATTTTGAGGGTATTTACGGGAAATCGATGTAAATAGCTGAGAGAAGAGTAACCTTGACCAAAGTCATCAATGCTCAGTTGAATATTGCGGGCGCGTAATTGCTCTAATTTAGCGATCGTTTCTTCGCCTTGATCCATCATTGAGCTTTCAGTAATTTCTAGGCGAAGATTGATGCCATCGATCGCAATTTCTTTTAGCACTCGATCTAGCTTATCAATGAGATCTTTTTCGCGTATTTGCTGACAGGTCAGATTAATACTCATTTTGAGACTTTTTGCAGATGCAAATTTGTTTTGCCAAATCTGCATCTGCCGACAGGCTTGGCTGAGTACCCAGTCCCCGATCGCAATAATCAAACCAGTTTCTTCGGCTATGGGAATGAATTCGCTAGGTGATACTAAGCCACGCTGGGGATGATGCCAACGAATCAAAGCTTCAAATCCTGCCAACTGCTCTGAGCCCAAGGAAATAATTGGTTGATAATAAAGCTCAAACTCCTTGCGCTCTAGAGCATAATGCAGATCACTATCTAGTTGACTAACTTTTAGATGCTGTTCATACATCTCTTGATTAAAGAGAACGTATCTTGCTTTACCAAATGACTTAGCCTGATACATGGCAATATCCGCATCCCTGAGTAAATCACTGCCATTTGCATATTCTTGATTACTCATGGCAATGCCAATACTGGCACTAGGAAATAGCGTGTGACTGCCTAATTGAATGGGATGTAAGAATTTATGGAAAATCCGCTCAGCGATCGCAATGACTTCACTATCTTCTTGGATATCGTCAATGAGAATCGTAAACTCATCGCCCCCAAAGCGAGCTACTGTATCCCCTACCGATCTCAAACAGCCTTCTAGTAATTTGGCGATCGCCCGTAGAAAGTGATCGCCGATAGTATGTCCCATGCTGTCATTGATCATCTTGAACCGATCTAGATCAATAAACATCACCGCAAATCGATACTTAGGGTGACGTTTGCTGTATTTAAGAGCCTGCTCTACCCGATCCATAAGTAGATTTCGATTAGGCAATCCCGTGAGGGCATCATGGAATGCGTCATGAACTAATTGTTGCTCAGCGCGCTTTTGATCAGTGATATCACGAGTAATGCCATCAATCCTTACAGGTTTACCCTGCTGGTCGTAAATCAGATAGCGGCGATCGCTAACCCATCGGACTTCCTGATCAGGACGGAGAATGCGATATTCGTTACAAGCAACTCCTTCCGTTAAAACACTATGATTAAATTTTTCAATCCTTAGACGATCATCTTGATGGATTACCTTTAACCAAAATTGTTCATCCTCAAAAAAGTTAGAGATTGGGTAACCATAAATCTTTTCCAAAGCAGTGTTGCAATAAATAAGTTGTAAGGTATTAACGTCCATTGACCATACAACATCTTCTATGGAGCTTAAAATACTTTCTAAGCGTTCTTCACTTATTCTTAAAATTTCTGCTGTATGCTGATGCTTAACAACCTCAAGGGTTAAGTCATCATTAATTTTTGCTAACTGAGCTGTACGTTGCTGAACTCTCCGTTCAAGTTCTTCATTAAGTCTCCGAATCTCATCTTGCGCCGTCTTTAGTGCTAATTGATATTTAACACGTATTAAAACTTCTTCAACTTGAAAAGGCTTAGTAATATAATCAACCGCACCTAAACTAAAAGCTTTAATTTTATCGATCACATCATCTATAGCACTCAAGAAAATGATAGGAATATTACAGGTATTATCTAATGCTTTGAGACGTTCACATACCTCATAACCATCCATATCAGGCATTTTAATATCCAAGAGGATTAAGTCGGGGCAGGTAGTCTTGACTGCCATCAATGCGATCGCACCACTTTTAGCACAACGAGTTTGAAATCCATGCCCCGCCAAAGCCGTCGATAAAACTCGCAGATTATCAGGTATATCATCAACAATCAAAATCAAAGGTTCTTTATTAGATGAACTATCAAGACTTTCAGAATATGTGTTCTGCGTAGAAGATGTTAAGGGATTCATCGGTAAAGTACCTCTTGGACTAAAGCAATAATCTGATCAAAATCAAAATTATTTATATATTCTTCTATCTTTGTTACTAATAGAATATGCTCTTTAGGTACTTGCTTTAATAATAGATCAATATCATTAGCATTTAGTTTAGATGCAGCTACATAAAGCTGTTCTAGCCATTCTTTTGGCATGACCAATAAGGACTCACCAGTAAATTGACTAGAATCCTCCATTTTTACTGAAGTTTGCTCGTCAAAATCTTCAAAAATGTAATTAACTCCCAGATAGTGCGCTATCTTATCAAAAATGATCTTTTCATTGAATGGCTTACGCACAAAATCATCACAACCTGATGATAGTAGTACCTGCCTTTCCTCCTCTAAAGTACTAGTTGCTGTAAGTGCAATAATTGTAGTTGCCTGTCCCTTTAGATGAGATTTAATTTGTGTGGCAGCCTCATAGCCATTCATTACAGGCATTCGCATATCCATCCAAATTAGATGTGGCTGCCATTGTTCCCAAACTTCTACTGCAATTTTCCCATTTTCAGCTTCTTTAACCTCAAAGCCCATAGGCGCGAGTAGTTGAACTAGGACTTGACGATTTTCCCAACGATCATCTACCACCAAAATACGATAAGTAGAGTGACTGGGTACAAGCCCAATTACGCGATGCTTGGGCTTAGCAAAAAAGACTTTGGAAGAGTTACTTAGCTCAGCTTGGATATGAAACTGAAAGGTCGTACCAACCCCAATTTGACTACTAAAAGTAATATTGCCACCCATCAGTTGTACAAATTTCTGACTAATTGCTAAACCCAAACCAGTACCTTGTTCTGACTTGCGTCCCGACTCAGTTTGGGCAAAGGGGTCAAATACCCGATCAAATTCTTGATCTGCAATGCCAGTCCCAGTGTCAGTAATTGAGAAGTAAATATTCAATCGTTCGTGATGCTCCTCACCACTTTCTAAAGAAACCGTTGAATTGCCAAGGTAAACGCGAATAGTAATTCCTCCTGTTTGGGTAAATTTAACGGCGTTACTGACGAGATTAATTAAAACTTGACGTAGTTTCTTTTCATCGGTTTTGATAAATTGTGGAAGATCTGCTGAGGTTTCCAGATTAAGATAGATATTTTTAGCATCAACACGTATTTGGAACATTTCAACAATCAGGTCTAGCGATTCCATCAAGTCAAGATCTGTCTCCTGTAATAGGATTTTCCCTGATTCAATCTTTGCCATATCCAGAACATCATTGATTAGTTCCAATAGGTGTTCACCACTACGCCCAATGATATTCAGGTTGTTTTTTTGGAGTTGGTTAAGACTGCGATCGCGAATCATGATTTGAGTAAATCCTAAAATCGCATTCAAGGGTGTTCGCAATTCATGGCTCATATTAGAGAGAAACTCACTTTTAGCTACATTCGCAACTTCGGCGCGTTCTTTAGCCTGCTGGAGTTCATTAGTTCTTTGTTCTACTCTAACTTCTAACTCTTGATTGGTTCTCTCTAATTCTTGATTTACTTGATCAAGTTTCTTGTTAGTGATATCTAACTTATTAAAGGATGTTTGTAGTTGTTGCACCATCTCATTGAAGGAATTAGATAGAATTCGCAATTCGACGATGTTTGGGCTTTCCACTTTTTGGTTTAAATCCCCCTTAGCAATTGCTACCGAGGCATTACCCAAACGTAAAATAGGTTTTGCAATCCATCTCGCAGTTATTAAACCGCAACCAATCGAGGTCACTAAAGCTAAAACACAAAGTAAAACAGTGTTACGGGTATTGGCATGTATCTGTGCCATAAAATCCGATTCAGGGATCACTATAACCGTTAACCAATCAATACCCCTTGGATCTACTAATGGTTGGACATAAACGAATTGCTGTTCACCTTGAAACTCAAATATGAAATTTTGAGGGGAAGTTATTTTATGGAAGTTACCAAATTTTTGCAATAAATGCTTAGATATCGCTTGAGTTACAGGGTCGTTGCTTTCTACGGCAAATAATCTTACCTGCATATCATTTTTCTTGACATAAGGTGGTTGTGCAGTTGAACTAGCAACAAGCGCCCCAGAGCGCTCTATGATAAAGGCAGTACCCGACCTGCTGACGTTAAGGTTTTTAAGAAACTGAGAAATTTGAGTTAAAAATATTTCTACTCCCAATACACCTTGTATCTCCTTTCCTTGATCATCATATATAGCCGTTCCTGCTTTAATTTCTAATGCAAGCACACTGGAAGATAGAGAAACTTCACTCCAAATGGATTTGTTAGGTCTTGTATTAGTAGTTTGATTTTGGGGATTCAGTTTTAAAGTCTTCGGTTGTTCAAACAAAAAATACTCTTGGCTATCAAATTTAGCACTTTTAATTAGCTTGCCGCGTTGACCGTTCTCATTAAGTTCGTAGACATTTCTATTATTACCAGTTGATTTGTCTTTGATCTTAGTAATAAATTGACCATTATCCAACTTTTGTACTCCAATAAAGTCCCCAGATTTATCAACATAAAACAGATAGGGAATAATTCCATGCAACTTAATTTGATTAAAGAAAAACTTTTCTATATCTTGTCTATTAGCCAAATTGAGCTTTTCGCTATAGATAGTAGACAGCAAAACTTGGTTAACAAGGTGGGGAGTATCTAAAAAGTTTCCAGTTTCTTTCTCAACGCGATTAACAATTTCTACTTCTAATTTATCTGCTAAGTCTTTTACTGCTTGCTGCCCACTCCTAAAAGAAAGATAACCTACTAAGCCAACAGCACCAACTATTTGCAAAAGAAAAGGGAATACTAGAATTGAACGTAAAGATAAACCATTAAATCCTTTTAATAGTCGATTATTGATATATTTTGAACGTGCAACCACTTTAGACAACCTTATATTAAGTATATTAAGTTTACTGGAAAAATTGATAATAATTGAGAGCGCTATAGCAATCCTAAATGGTTTGTGGAAGTGTATCCTTTCGGGTTGCACTTCCACAAACCTAAAAAAAATCCACAAATAATTTAGGACTGCTATAGATTAAGTGCGGTGTCTTGATGTAAGTCAATGCAAGTTTTATCTATTGAGACAATTGCAATTACAGTGCTTTGCGCTTTCTCAAACCCCAGATAAATTTTGAAAAAGCTGGCTTCGCAAGCTTTTTCAAAATTTATCTGTACTACACAAACCCTAAATAGGCTGTAGCCACTGTGAGGCTTTACTCTTACATCACTTTGCACTGAATTGCGTTGCTCTGCAACGCTTTGAAAATTTCTCTGGTCTACTCGAAGCCTCAATAGCTTGGATAGATTTTACAGAGAAACCTCATAAAGAAGATTGAAAACGAAAAATGGCATAGCGTTTTTGTTGCTTTGATGATACTCTCCCCTAATGTGAATAAAAAATGCAATCACTAATTATCTATTGATTATAGAGTCGCTCCTTAGCCAAATATGTAGAAAAAGCTCTATGTAATTTGCTATGGCAATATAAGGGGGGATTAGGACATAAAACCCCAATAAGTGAGGGTGGCACGAAGTGCCACCCTCACTTATTGGGGTTTTGCTTTGTCCTATCTATCTCTTAGTATTGCTATTGAGAAAACAATGATATGGAAATCCTAAATGGTTCACAAAAGTGAATCCCTTGTTAATCCTCACAACTTACAGCCTGTTGAGGCTTTGAGTCGTACAGAAATATTTTTGAAAGCGCCGCTTTCAAAAATATTTCTGGGTTTTAAGAAAGCGCAAAGCGCTGTAAGTAATGTAAGTAAATTGTTATAAAAATTAATTAAAAATATTGAAGTTTAAACTCTAGTACTTTTACTTTTTATTTGGATAATTGAGATACTCATAAATATAATTGTTGCCGTTCTTGTTAGGACATAAAGCCCAAACATTGTAAAGCGGTGTTTCGCGCCGCCTTACAATATTTGGGCTTTATGTCCTGATACAGGCGACTATAATCCATATGGATTTTTTTGGCAGATCGCCAACTTTTAACTTAGTGAGATGATATTCAATCCACAGATTAAGGTTGCACTTATATAAAGCTGTTTTTGGGGCGATCGCGGTCATTGCATCTTTATTGTATTGCTTCCCAATTGTGAAAAGTTGCAGCTTGTCCCCAGAGTTTACCCTCTTGATCGACGACATTCCAGATAATTGCTTGATTAATATAAAAGCGATCGCCATTACTAGCAATCCGAATACCACGATAGTTACTAATGTAGCCTTGAGATTTTGCCTGTGCTAAAAGTTTCTCTCTTTCGCTCCGTTCTATAGGCTCAGCCGTATAGCGCGATGGTGTAGAAGTGAAAGTTTGCCAATCCATTTTCCAGAGATCAAGAGCCTTTTGATTGCCGTAGTTCAGAATCGGATCGGCTTGAGTACCATGGGAAACCACCACAAAATCGGCATCAAATAGTAAATTGGCGACTGCTAAGGATGAATTATTGCTAGTTATGATTAATGGGGTTCCAGTCCAATGCTGAAAGCTATAGCAGAGACGCTGAATATGTTGCACTAGTTCAGTTTGCAACCAAGGCTGAGATTTGTCTAAATTCACGATTTATCTTAAAGCAGTCTTCTCAAGCTTACGACAAATTACACTTACGGCAAATTATAAACTTGTAATACAAGTCATATATTTAGCAGTCCCAAATCATTGGTAGATTTTGGTGTTTTGTGGAAGCGCACCCCGAAGGGGTGCGCTTCCACAAAACATTTAGGATTGCTCTATAAATAGAGTAATTGGGTGAAGTAAAGCATTACCTATCATTTCCAAATTTGCAATAAAGTGTGTAAATAGATTGCTATTCCATAATCTAAAAACTATGAATGCTGAGTATTTGCGGTGGCGATCGCAATTTGTGCGGAAGAGACTACAGATTGTCACTGCGATCGCGGCAGTTTGCATTTTGAGCTTTATGGTATTTGCCCTAATAGGAAATAAAGGGGATATTCCTCTCAAAACAGACATTAGCCTTGCATTGGATTTAACTCTTGAGATTGTGTTAATTGCAGTGTTCTTACTATTGCGATCGCGCTTTGCTAATAACTATGTTTATCCTATCTTCTTCATTGTCCCGACCCTGATTACATTAACGATGCAGATTAATGCGTCATCATCAGGAATTGTTGCACCTTTTTTCATACCTTGGGTATTGGTATTTGTTGCCCAAGCCACTCTTGTACCTGTGTGCTGGCATTTACATTTAGCCATACAGCTATTTACCTTTGTTAACTACTTTTTGATTAGTAACTACTTTGGCTATAGCGTGAGCGATATTTTTGGACTGAGCAATCACCTCACCTTAGGGAAATTGATACTTCCTATTTCTCTAATCTTCATGTTTATTGGCTGGATTTGTATCATGGGGGATTTATCAGTCTATTTATACGAACGTTTACAACAGAGTGAATTCATCGCTAAAAAGGAATTAGAAGAACAGAAAGAACGCTCGGAACGTTTACTGCTCAATGTTTTGCCGCAATCGATCGCCGATCGTTTAAAACTAGAATCCGATCTGATTGCTGACAACTTCCAAGAAGTAAGCGTTTTATTCGCCGATATTGTTGGGTTTACAGTACTTTCGAGCCAAATACCTCCTGAAGAAGTCGTCGGTTTTCTCAATCAAATCTTTTCCCGCTTTGATCGTCTTGCCGAGCAATATGGATTAGAAAAAATCAAAACCATTGGCGATGCCTATATGGCAGTGGCAGGATTGCCTTTTGCTCAGGATAATCACGCTCAAGCAGCTATAGAAATGGCGATCGCTATGCAAAAGGAATTAAATCTTTTCAATCAAGAATGTCACCAAAATCTCAAAATCCGCATTGGTATTAGTTCGGGACCAGTTGTGGCTGGTGTAATTGGCATCAAAAAATTTACTTACGATCTTTGGGGTGATACCGTCAATACTGCTAGCCGCATGGAATCTCACGGGATTGCAGGCTGTATTCAAGTTTCTGAAAGTACTTATCAATATTTACGCGATCTTTATCATTTTGAAGTACGCGATCGCGTTGTCGTCAAAGGTAAAGGAGAAATGACTACTTACGTTTTAAAATGAAGAATTAGAACCTGTGGCGCAGGCTTAGCCTGCGCCACAGGTTCTAATCTCATGAACTAAACTGTTGCTGCAACAGGAACTGCGTCCGTTGCTTCAGGGCTATTTTGTTCTGAAGGAGGGACAACTTGCCAGAACTTAGGCAAATAGGTTGACCAGTTATCGAGAATTTCCTTAGCTCTAGAACTGCCAGTATACTCATAGTTTGCTTGAATCAATTCCTTAAGTTGATTTTCACCTGCGGCAGTGCTAACCCTTTGGACTTTGAGAACTTCTTGGCTGAGGCGCTCTTTGAACTTACCGTCGATGTCGAGGAAGTAGGCAATACCACCAGTCATACCTGCACCAACGTTGCGACCTGTAGCTCCAAGAACGACGATTACGCCGCCAGTCATATATTCGCAACAGTGATCGCCTGTGCCTGTAACTACTGCTTTTGCCCCAGAGTTACGAACACCAAAGCGTTCGCCAGCCCGTCCATTTACGAATAGATAGCCACCCGTTGCACCATAGAGACAGGTATTCCCGACAATGGAATTATCGGCAGGATTGAAGGTGCTTTCAGGGCTGGGCTTGATACTAATCGTACCGCCGTTGATGCCTTTACCGATATAGTCGTTGGCTTCTCCGATGACTGACAGATTTACGCCATTGATGTTGAATGCACCAAAGCTCTGACCTGCTGCGCCCACAAATTCAAGATTGAGGTGGCTGGCAAGCCCAGAATTACCGTATTTCTTGGCGATCGCTCCTGATACTCTCGCACCGACAGAGCGATCAGTATTGACAATCTTGTAGGTTCTGTTGAGGTCAGTTTGATTAGCGATCGCCTGTTGCACTGCTAAATCCGCCAAGATTTCGTCATCAAGCACCGCACCATTACTGTGGGAAGTGGGAGAATGTTCTAACCAACTGCGATCGCTCTTTGTATCAGGCAGATTAATCAAGCAACCGAGATCAACTTGGTTGAGGTCGAGTTTTGCCAGTTTCAAGTCCTGACGCTTAGCGAGGAGATCTGAGCGTCCGATGATCTCTTTGAGGGATTTATATCCAAGTTTGGCAAGGATTTGACGAACTTCTTCCGCAACGAAATAAAGGAAATTGACAACATGTTCAGGCGTTCCGGGGAAGCGCTTGCGGAACTGTTCCAATTGGGAAGTTACGCCGACGGGACATTTATTTGTATGGCAAACGCGAGCCATAATGCAACCCTCAGCAATCATTGCTGCCGTACCAAAGCCATATTCTTCACCACCAAGGAGAGCCGCGATCGCCACATCCCAACCAGTTTTAAATCCGCCATCAACGCGCAGTAATACGCGATCGCGCAATTTGTTCACCATTAGCGATGTATGCACCTCTGCTAAGCCCAATTCCCAAGGTGAGCCAGCGTGCTTAATAGAACTCAAGGGTGATGCACCTGTACCGCCATCATAGCCAGAGATTTGGATGATGTCTGCATTAGCTTTAGCCACACCCGCAGCGATCGTGCCGATGCCAATTTCCGATACTAGTTTTACGGAAACCTTTGCGGTGGGATTGATCTGATGTAGATCGTAAATTAGCTGTGCAAGATCTTCGATGGAATAAATGTCATGGTGGGGAGGAGGTGAGATTAGCGATACCCCTGGTTTAGAGTTTCGCAACATTGCAATATAGCTACTGACCTTAGGTCCGGGAAGCTGTCCACCTTCTCCCGGTTTTGCACCTTGAGCTACTTTAATTTCCAACTGGTTAGAACTGACTAAATAGGAGGGAGTAACACCAAAACGTCCCGATGCAATCTGTTTAATTGCTGAATTCGCGGTATCACCATTCTTCAAGCCCTTGAGATGGGGGAATGTTGCCGAAATACCATTGGCATCCACATCGTTGATTGGGAGATAACGGATTGGATCTTCGCCACCTTCACCACAATTTGATTTACCGCCGACACGATTCATCGCGATCGCTAATACTTCATGAGCTTCTCGGCTCAGTGCTCCAAGGGACATTGCTCCTGTACAGAAGCGTTTCAAGATTTCAGAAATATCTTCTACTTCTTCGAGGGGAATGCTAGGGCGATCGCTCTTAAATTCGAGTAGGTCACGCAACGCCGTAGGAGTGCGATTTTGTAGCTGAGTTCGATAAACCTCATAGTGATCGTAACCTTCACCAGCGACCGCTTTATGCAATGCCTTAGCCATTTCAGGGCTATTCATGTGGTATTCACCTGTGGGGCGATACTGCACAAAGCCATAGTTCTCTAGCTTCTTCTGTTTCAATTCAGGGAAGGCTTGAGCATGGAAGTTGAGCAATTCCGAAGCGATATCTGCAAAATTGACACCACCAACACGGGAAACCGTTCCCTTAAAGGAAGTCTCGATCACTTCTGCGCCAATACCGATCGCTTCAAAAATTTGTGCGCCACTATAGCTAGACAGTAGCGAAATTCCCATTTTCGAGAGAATCTTCAACAAGCCACCTTCAACTGCCTTACGGTAGCTGTCTTGGACTTGGGTAATTGTCAAAGACTTGATTTTGCCAGTTTGCATCTGGGTTTGGGTTTTAGTTTTGCCCCACCATTGGCGTGTAGTTTCCAATGCCATGTAAGGACAGATCGCACTGGCTCCGTAACCAATCAGACAAGCAAAATGGTGCGTACTCCAGCATTGAGCCGTATCCACCACAATCGAAGCCTTCATGCGGATACCTTCAGCGCAAAGGCGATGATGCACGGCTCCCACGGCTAGCAATGGTGGAATATAAGCACTTGCGGCGCTCAAGTTGCGATCGCTTAAAATTAGAAGCTTTGCGCCACTACGCACTGCGGCAACAGCACTATTTGTCAACTTCGTGATCGCATCTTTGAGTCCATTTGCACCCGCAGCGACAGGAAAGAGCATATCCAGTTTGACAGTCTCAAAACCGAAGTTCTGCAATTCCTCTAACTCGGTTTCATTAATGACAGGGCTGCTGATCTTAATTTGGTTGGCAGCTTCAGGAGTGGCGAGCAGTAGATTTGCTCTTTCGCCCAAATACATGGACAAGGACATGACCGTTCCTTCACGGAGAGGATCGATCGGTGGATTCGTTACCTGTGCGAAACGCTGCTTGAAGTAGTCATAGAGCAGGTGAGGACGTTGGGATAGAAAGGCAAGTGGCACATCATCACCCATACAGAACACTGGCTCCTTACCATCTTGAGCCATCGCTTCGATCACCATTTCCACATCTTCAAGGGTATAACCGAAGGCGGTTTGGTGAGTTAGCACAGTTTGCTCATCAAGGGCAGGGGATTCTGCAAAAGGCTTGGCTTCGAGATTCTTGCGGTACTGCTTAATCCATTCACCGTAGGGATGGGCAGTCGCGACCCGTTGCTTAATATCCCAGTTATGTAAAATCTCATGGGTTTGTAGATCAACTGCGATCGTTTGTCCAGGACCAAGGCGACCCTTCTCGACAATATCCGCTTCAGGAATATCGACTGTACCTGCCTCGGAGCTAACAATCACCATGCCGTCATTGGTAATTACATAACGGGCAGGACGTAGACCATTACGATCCAGCGCCGCACCAACGATTTTGCCATCACTAAAGGCGAGCAAGGCGGGACCATCCCATGCCTCTTGCAAGCCACTGTAGTATTCATAGAAATCGACAATTTCGGGGCGATCGCTTAAATCTGGTTGGTTCTCATAGGCTTCTGGCACAAGGATCATGATGGCCTCGAGGGGACTGTGCCCCGTTTCAATCAGCAATTCAAAGACGTGATCCAAGGTTGCCGAATCGCTCTCATTGGGCTTAAGAACTGGCAATAGATCCTTAATACGATCGCCTTTGGCATCAACCCAATTAGGATGGGAGAGATCGCTTTGTCTTGCTAAGAACCAATTAGTATTTCCCTGCATCGTGTTAATTTCGCCATTATGACCGAGGAAACGCATCGGCTGAGCAAGGGGCCATTTAGGTAAAGTATTGGTGCTAAAGCGACGGTGATAGATGGCGTAAGCTGAGACATAATCAGGATTTTTTAGATCGGCATAAAAAGCATCCAGAATTGCCGATCGCACCATCCCCTTATATATAATCGTGGTATTTGATAGCGATGCGATGTAGAAGTTACTGCCACCAGTGGGGAAAAGCTTTTCAATTTCCAGCTTAATCCGACGACGGGTGATATAAATAGCACGTTCAATCTGATCGGTATTTTGATGATCGGCATCGGCAATAAAGGCAGCTTGCTCAATATGGGGCTGATTTTCGCGAGCCTGAATTCCTAACACCTCTGGATTAACAGGTACAATACGCCATTTTAAAAGCTTCAGTCCTTCTTCCGCTGCGATTCTTTCAGTAATTTCGCGACAAGTTGCTGTGCGATCGCGTTCCTGTGGAAAGAAAAACATCCCTACTGCGGTATGAGCAGGATCGATTTCGGGAATTTCCTTTTGTAACAAAGCCCAAGGAATGGCGGTCATGATACCAGCACCATCGCCCGAATCTTGGTCTGCACTACAGCCGCCACGATGTTCCATACAAGTCAAAGCTTTGAGCGCATTGCTGAGAATTTTATGGCTAGCCCGCCCTTCCTTGTCAGCAATAAAGCCCACTCCACAGGCATCACGCTCCTCCACTAGCCAAGAAGGACCTTGGATAAGATTAGCAGTTCCAGACTGACCAGACTGATTAGACTGACTTGTATTCACGCGGCTCACTTCCATCGGATTATTTATTGCTATCAAAAAAATAGGTTGAAATTATGAGATTTTCGGGATTTGCGAAGCGATCAACGCTTCGCAAATATTTCAGTATATTGTTAATTCTAAATAAAGCTTTTTAGTAACAGTGGGATAACTGCTAGTATCTGCTTGTTAGAATTTCGCTCACTCCATAAATTTAAGCTTGCACTCAGGTCTTTTACATGAAGGCAGGCTTTAAAGCATAGCTTTTTACTTAGACCAGTGCATAGGGGCTAAGCAAGTATTTTATGGCAATTTTTACACTAAACATTTTAATTGGGGCATCACTGATTATAAGCGACACAACTTTTACTTGTGTTTTACTAAATACACTTTGATGTCACAGCTTGTCGTACAAGGCTCACAAAAAGAGAACACCGATGAAAAATAAAAGCATTCTCTTTTTGCTTACCTGACATTGCTTTAGACTCAAAGCTATAGCTAGCTATAGCTTCAAGAGAAGCATTGCGTAGCAATGCTTCTCTTGAAGCCCATAAGCAATACTTTTGCCTATGAGCTTGTAAAATTTGCCAGCTTAACAGTTTTGACTTCCTTTAACTGCGGACAAAATTAGAAAATAGAGAACAAAGCTATTCATCGCATAAGGTGCAGATATTGAAGACCAGCACCAAAAATGAATAGCATAAATTTCATAATACCTAGTGTACTGAGTAAACCAAAAAAGTTTCTAATCACGTTGTTTTCAACAATTATTGGTACTGTGTGGGAAAGTAAACTTTAGAAACCTGAGTCGGTATAGTGAAATAGCAGAACGAAGCTACCGTCGGCAGTTTCAGAGGTCATTCAACTTTATCAAAGGTAACGCCGACTCCACCAGCAAACCAAAGTCAGAGACGAATCGGATTGAGCCCTATTTAGAGCATCTCCAAGCGCCCTATAGATAACGTCAGTTCGGTTTAAGCTTGCAAATTTTAAAAGCCCAAAAGTAGAACCCTTGCTACGCAAGGGTTCTACTTTTGGGCTTTGAGAGAGGGTTTGCGACGCAAACCCTCCCTCAAAGCCTGTTTCAAATTATCCCGAACTTATAGCTGTCGCCACTCTTGTTAGGACATAAAAACCGAATAGTGTGAGGCGGCGCGAAGCGCCGCCTCACACTATTCGGTTTTTGATTTGTCCTAATACAGGTGACTATGACTATATGAATGTGCCGCTCGTACAACGCTCATTTGAAAACCGCTATAGTACTTCTTATTTTGAGTTTTCTTATGCCTAGCTACTTATAAATAGCTAGGCATTTATCCCCTGTGCTGCAATCCAAGCGGTCGTCCAAGCATTCTGAAAATTAAAACCACCCGTCACACCATCAATATCTAAAATCTCTCCCGCAAAAAATAAACCAGAGCAAATCTTACTTTCCATCGTTTGAAAATTCACATCTTGCAAACGAATCCCGCCACAGGTGACAAACTCCTCCTTAAATACACCTTTACCAGCGATCGCATATTCACTCGCACTTAACACATTCACAATTTGTTGAATTGCCTTATTAGAAATATCCGCCCAACGTTTTTCTAATTCCACTTCTGCTTTATCGAGAAGATATTCCCAGAGTCGCAGGGAAATCTCCAAAGGACAATAGTTAGAAATAAATTTTTTTGGTTGATCGTCTTTTGCAGTTAGGAGGATTTGTTTAATTGCTTCTGCTTTTAAAGATGGAATCCAATTGACGGCTAATTTGGCTTGATAGTTACAGTCATGGAGTTCTCGCGCTGCCCATGCAGATAGCTTTAGGACTGCGGGACCACTCAGCCCCCAATGGGTAATTAATAAAGCCCCTGATTGCTCTAAGGGATTACGATTTGATTTTTTCTTCTCAGAACTAGCGGCACTAATTAATTTAACTGTAGCAGGATTGACACTGACTCCTGCGAGTTGATGCAGTTTAGAATCCTTTATATTAAAAGTGAATAGGGAAGGAACGGGTGGCTCAAGGTCATGACCTAGCGATCGCGCGATTGCATAGCCCGATGGACTGCTACCTGTGGCAAGCAATAGACGATCGCAGATGATATTTTCACCGTTTTTGAGAATCACATCAAATTTGCGATCGCCGAAATGTTCAATTTGGAGTTCGATTTTTTGGACTACAACATTAGTGCGAAGATTAACCCCTGCCTTTTTTGCGGCAAACATCAAGGCTTCCACAATCGTTTCCGAATCATCGGTAATGGGAAACATTCTGCCATCGTCTTCCGTTTTGAGCTTCACTCCTTCATGATTAAACCAGCGCACGACATCCAAGGGCTGATATTTGGAGAAAGCTCCCCGTAAGGCTTTAGCACCTCTAGGATAGTTCTGGACTAATTGCGAAGGCTCAAAACAATGATGGGTTACATTACAACGACCTCCCCCAGAAACTCTAACTTTTGCTAGAGGTTGTCGCCCTGCCTCCAAGAGAGTAACGCGAGTGTGGGCAGCCTGCGCCGCATGGATTGCACCAAAAAAACCTGCTGCTCCACCACCGATTACTACAACTTCTGTACTTGCCATATTATTCTCTTTACAATTATCTAGGAGAAAGCGGCGCTTCGCGCCGCTTTCTCCTGTCTTACCTTAAAGAAAGTGGTGCTTTGTACCACTTTCTTTAAGCTTTTTTGGGACGACAGGACTGGAAAATATTGATTACTTCTTTGGGAACTTGCTTAGTTTCCCTTGCGGCAGTGTCAATTTTGAGAAATTCGTCAAAGGTATATTGCGATCGCAATTTATCTAAACTACAAGTACAGAATTCCTTACTATTTGTAAATCCACAACCCTTCATAAAGGTTTTAACTACTTCTTGCGGATATTCATACTTTTCTTGTGTAGGATTTGGAGTTTCTTGAGAATTGACCGCCGTCGAAATACCACTATTAATTAGTAAAAATGTGCTTAGGAAGAGAAATAGACGATGGCGCATATTTTGAATAGTAGCTTACTTAATCCGTAAGTCATTATATAGCGTTTCCCAATAAATCAAGGCGGCACAATGTGCCATATTGATTGTAATTTCTATCATCAGGATGACTGCATAGATCGCAATTTCATGACAACATCTATATAGCCATCCTGTTTTGACTGAGCGTTTGAATGAAATCCCCTGACCGTTTACTAATTGTTGATGATGTGCCAGACAATCTCTTTCTTGTTCGTACAATTCTTGAAGAAGAGGGATACGAGATTATCACAGCATCTAATGGTCATGAGGCATTAAAAATTATTGAATCGGAGCCAATTGACTTAGTACTTCTCGATGTAATGATGCCCCTCATGGATGGCTATGAGGTGACGCGCCGCATCAGAGCAATGAAGGACTTGCCATTCATTCCCATTTTATTGATTACGGCTTACGATCGCGCTAATGCTGTGAAAGGTCTAGACCTTGGTGCAGATGAATTTATTCGGAAACCGATCGAGGCGGATGAACTCTTAGCAAGGGTGCGATCGCTATTGCGGTTAAAACATAGTATTGCGGAGCGCGATCGCATTGATCGCCAGCGACAGGATTTTGTATCCCGCTTAACCCACGACTTGCGGACTCCGCTTGTAGCGGCAGATCGGATGTTGGGACTATTGCAAGATGGCGTATTAGGGGAAATTTCGCCACAAATCGGTGAAGCATTAATGATTATGGGACGCAGCAACCGTAATTTGCTGGAAATGGTTAACAAGCTCCTTGATGTCTATCGCTACGAGTCAGGCAGCAAGACCATCAATCTACAACCTTTAAATTTGCAAGAATTGCTCGAACAAGTAGTACAAGAACTAAAATCAATTGCGATTTCCAAAAATCTAGAACTCATTGCCGACCTAGAGCAAGAGGCGATGGTAAAAGGCGATCGCCTAGAGCTATTAAGGGTATTTAATAATTTAATTGGCAATGCCCTGAAATTTACCGAAGTTGGAAAAGTTCATGTTAGCCTAAAACTAGCTCAAAATGAGGCGCATCAATCTGAGGCAATTATTGCGATCGCGGATACTGGTGCGGGTATCCCGATTGACGAACAACCATTCTTGTTCCAAAGATTTCGCCAAGGCAACCATCAAAAACAAGGTAGCGGCTTAGGTCTATACCTATCGCACTATATTATTAGCGCCCATGATGGCAAAATTCTGGTCAAATCGCCCAATCTTGACACTCAGCAAGGTTCTACTTTCTTTGTGCATTTACCCATCATTTAAAAATTAAAATTTCAAAATCAAAAATTTTGGTAAAGCTAAAGTTTTTTGATTTTATATTTACTGATCAATCATGAGTACCCATCAAATTCAGTACGACACTCTCCTTAGCCATTACAGCAATCCTCTTGAATCAATCACGCTTTTACGGCAGTATCGCCCATATTTCGAGCTAATTCCTAGTCTGCGTCGTCCCATTGATAGTTTAATTTCAATTCCATTTCCAGTAGTGCAGATTACTAGTCATAACCTGAACCAAAATCATGTTCGCTTAGAATGTGACCTTGCTTTGATTATGTGTGATCCTGACTGGAAAGTAAAAACTGGTCAAGAAATTTTTGTCTTTATCCATCGTCCTAACGAAGATTACTCATCACTCCTGAAACGTTGGCGACAAGTGGAAGTCATGCTGGGGGAAGAATATTATTGGCTTTTGCCTTGGAAACATCGCAGTATCATTAGCGATCGCGGGGAATATCACTATCCATTGTTCGTGACCCTCGACTATTCCCCAAGTCGGATTAGTAAAGGTTTAGAAGGCGCATCTCTACCCCATGTCAAGGTATCCACTCCACCTATCGAACTGCCACCTGATACTGAAGAAAATCAAGAAGATCCTATTTGCGATCCAACTGAATAAAAAATCAAATTAAAAGGAGGAGTGCTTTGCACTCCTCCTTTTAGCTATTTCAAGCTTTTAGCTATTTCAAGTTAATTGCAGGGGTTTTACAAACATCGATGGGATCTAACTCTGCACTCTTTCCATCATCATATTCAGCTCTCACGTCAAATACGCATCCTGCGTCAGCACCTTTAAAATCCGAACGCTTCCACTCAAAATCAGCTTTTTCGCGATCGGCAAGTGGCGTATCAAGCTCATTGGGTCCCCAATCTTGTTTGCTAGGAGCAGACATGTAAATTGCTTTTAAGACCTTGCCACTGTTGTTAACAACAGCAATCCTCACTGTATCAGGAGCCTTTTCAGTCTTAGAATCTGCGGCTTTGGGGCTAGCTGATGCAGAGGGACTAGCTGATGCGGAGGGTGAAACCGTAGGAGATGCAGATGTGGTTGCCGTGCTGGATGGTGAAGCCGTAGGAGATGCAGATGGCTTGGCACTGGCACTGCTACTAGGAGATGCCGATGGAGAAGTGGCAGTAGATGTAGGGGTGGTAGTTGTAGGAGTACAAGAAACGGCCGCAACAGAGATACTTGCAGCGATCGCTAGGTTATACAACAAAAATTTTTTCATAAACATCCTCACAGCTTAAACTAACAAACTATGTTAACAGCCGTAGATCCCATCATGGACAAGAATTAATGTTTATCCATAGATCTATGGTCTTTTTCGGTTAAAAGATTATTTATAGAAAAATGAAACAGATAAGGATAGATGGTGTAAAGCGCCGCCCATCCTTATCTGTTTGCACTACCGAAAAACGATCCTATTAAGATTAGGACTTACGCAATGCTAACGAATTTACTGTGCATCGAGTGGATGTGGCGGGGGCTTTACCCGCACCACATCCACTCGATGCGTAAGTCCTAAAGATAAGAAGTACTAGAAGTAAATTAATCTATGCTCATTTCAAAACTTCTAGGCTATAGGATTTTTGATTTTGCCGTAGGCAAAATCAAAAATCCTATAGCTGTTTTTATAGCGATCGCCATAAACTGCAAACCAAATCATCGTAGGATGTTAAGACTAACAGTGCTTTGCACTACTTAATTTATTCAAGTTTATTCAAGTACTAGAACAAATTCATGGCTCCTCAATTGCGCGTATATGTTCCTCCCCATCCTATTATCCGTCACTGGCTCACGATTGCGCGGGAGAAACATACACCTGTTCCACTATTTCGCACGGCAATGAGCGAGCTTGGGAAATGGTTGACCTATGAGGCAATTCGTGAATTTTTGCCATTGCAAGCAGTCGATATTGAAACACCTCTAGGCAATTCATCAGGACAGTTAATCGACGCTTCTATCCCTTTAGCGCTTGTACCAGTTTTACGAGCAGGCTTGGCAATGCTAGAAGGAAGTCAAACCCTCTTACCAACAGCAAATGTTTACCATTTGGGATTAGTGCGTAATGAGGAAACCCTTGAGGCTAGTTGCTATCTCAATCGTTTACCAGAAAGATTTGAGCCACAAACTCGTATTTTCATTGTTGAACCGATGATGGCAACGGGTGGATCGATTATCGCCACTTTGAAATTATTGACAGAGAGAGGAGCCGATCCTGCTTTCATTCGGATTATTAATGCCCTATGTGCTCCCCCAGCTTTACAGCTAATCAATCAGTATTTCCCATCAGTAGAGATTTATTCCGCTTGTATTGATGAAGTTGTCAATGAGCAAGGATGGATTGTTCCTGGACTGGGCGATGCTGGCGATCGCTCTTTTGGTACATAGTTTAAAGCATCCCCTTTAGGGATGCTTTAAGTTTGAAATATCCATTGACGGTTTCTGCCATTTTCTTTGGCTTGATATAGAGCTTGATCTGCTCGATAAATTAATTCTTGGGGTAATTCGGAAGCTTTGGGAATAGTGCAGGCAATTCCAAAACTAAGAGTGACATAATCAGCTACCTTACTATTGCCATGATGAATATTTAAATTTGTTAGCTCCTGACGGATATCTTCAACAATTTGCGAAGCGCCTGCTTCATTGGTATTGGGAAGGATAATCACAAATTCCTCGCCACCATAGCGTGCCACCATATCCGCAGGACGCTTAACCTGACACCGCAATACTCCTGCTACTTGAAACAGACAGTGATCACCTGCTGGATGTCCATAGGTGTCATTGTAATTTTTAAAATAGTCAATATCGCAGAGAATCAAGGAAATGGGATGTTGTTCTCTCAACATGCGCTGCCATTCTTTATAGAAATACTGATCAAAGCCTCGACGATTAACTATATGGGTTAGCGGATCAGTAATTGCAATTTTCTCTAACTCCTGATTTGCTTTTTGCAATTGTTGGTACAGATGGGATTGCTGAAGAGCGATCGCAACTTGATTGGCTAACTGTTGAATTAATTCGATTTCCGACTGTTCCCATTGCCGAGATGTAAAACATTGATGAAAAACGAGTAACCCCCATAGCTCATCTTGACTACTCAATGGATCCTCAGAACGTCCATGAAAATTAGTGATAATGGGAACGACTAATTTAGACTTCACGCCCAACCACTTCAAAGTATTAACTAAGCAAGCCGCCATATGGTCTTGCTCAATATCCACGACGCTGCGAATTCGACCCTGAAGATATAGATCATGGTGCGATCGCGGAAAAATATCTGTGGGCAATGTATATTGCTGAAGATTTACCACGTTAGGGGCATCGGATTCACTGACAATTACGCCTGCGGTGTCTGGCTCCGCCTTGTAGATAAGTGCACGATCGCTTTGTAAGATTTGTCTCGCCTCAGTGACGGTTGTTAATAAAATTTCATCAAGATCAAGGGATTGTCGAATATGTCGAATTACTACAGCTAATAGTTTTTCCCGTTCTATTTGCTTTCTTAAAGTTAACTCCGCGTGCTGTCTACCTACAATTTCGGCTTGGAGGATTTGATTTTGATCAATGAGTTTCTGCTTTTGTTTTTGGATCAGTAATTGATTTTTCACCCGCATCAACACTTCCTGTTCTTGAAAGGGTTTTGTAATATAGTCAACTCCTCCAACTTCAAAAGCTTGAACCTTGTTACCTAAGTGATCGTTGGCACTAATAAATACTACTGGAATGTCACAGGTTTGAGAAGATTCTTTTAACCTTCTACATACCTCATAACCATTCAAGTCGGGCATATTAATATCTAGCAAAATGAGGTCAGGAGGCAATGCTGCCACAAACTTTAAAGCCATCTTGCCACTAGTAGTCTTACGCACCGCATATCCATCTTTAGTGAGCATACTTGCTAACAGCTGCAAATTTTCGAGCGTAGTATCAACGATCAGAATATTGGGATGAGTCTTGATACTGGGATAATTCGTTTGGGCTATCTGTGGAGTCATATTTTTAATGATGATCTCTAGGTTTGTGTTAGCTCCCAAATAGCTTCAAATTAGAAGTTGCAGCGCAAAGCACTGCAACTCTCTTCTGTTTTTTGGGTTTGTCCTAACATACAGCCTATTTAGGGTTTGTGTAGTACCGATAAATTTTGAAAAAAGCTTGCTTCGCAAGCTTTTTTCAAAATTTATCTCGGGAAAGACTTATAAAAAGTCTTTAATCTGTATATTGCTATATTTTTTCCGCAAGTTCCAAAATTTTTTGCCAATGTGCTTCTGATACAGGTACTACTGAGAGCCGACTGATGCGAATAAGGTCAAACCCTTCAAAATCAGGGTCTTGTTTGATTTGGGCAAGGGTGACAGGCTGAGTTAGCGATCGCACTGCCTTGACATCAACGACAGCACGTTTAGGATCATCTAACTTTGGATCAACATAAGGAAGACTAATCACTTTAGCAATGCCCATCGCACGACGCTCATCACCTGTGTGATAGATCAAAGCTAAATCCTTGGGTTGCATGGTGCGGATATGCTTGAGGGCAAGATTATTATTTACCCCATCCCAAATAGTTTGGCGATCGCGTTCAAGATCGGCATAGGAATAGACGTGAGGTTCACTTTTGAGAAGCCAATAAGCCATGATGCCAGTGTTTGAAACTCCATCGCCATTATAAAGCCCCAAAAGTACTAAGGGAGACGAAGTATATTTATAGCCACCTGTATCAGAACAACTCAAAATCCAAATAGTGTAAGGCAGCGCGAATCTCCGCCTTACACTATTTGGGTTTTATGCCCTAACAAGAATGGCGACAGCTATAAATTGAACATCCTGATTTTTGTAGCGTTGGCATCGGTAAACTAATCGGGGATAGGTGCTGAAACGTCCATTTCATGATGATAAAAAAGTCGCAAATACGTCGATCACGCTTTAATTGACCAGTGCCATTGTCCCTGCGTTGTGAGATTGAGGGTAAAGCATTCCCAAATTGAGCGAACCTGAAAATTTATAAATTTCTGCGGGAATGCTTTACCCCTACCTCTTGAAATCATGAAAATACAGAATGGCATAACAACTCTCGCGATAGAATTAAAGAACTAGAAGGTTAAATTTATGATCACCACCCAACAGGAACTCATCGAAACCTTTGCCGCCCTTCCCCCAGAAGCACAACGTCAAGCCCTAAACTCCATCGCCTTCTTGCACCAAACATATCAAAAACCTGTTACAGATCTTCCTAATATCGCAGTCAAAGATTCAGAATTTATTCCTAGTTCAGCAGAAGCAAAAGCCATCTCACGGCTAGCAGACCAAAATGATTCCAGTAAATGGATTACATCTATAGAAGAGGATGAGCAAATTGATGAGACAGCTTTAAATGCTTGGCTGGAAAAGAAAGGCTATAGAGTCTTGAAGCTTGATCCATATCAAACAAGAGGTATCCCCAGTCATGATTTGCGCGGCGATCTCAAAAACTATAGAGCGATAGAAATAGACTGCAACGGTGTGAGCTATCGTCTCGTTTATCGAGCCTACGAATCACCATCACCCAAACGTATTCAAATCATCAGCTTCGCCGAACATGACCTAGCCTATGAAAGAGCCAAAGATAGAAAATGAGTATTCAATTCTACACTTAACCCACTAACTGTACCGTTGAGCCTTCCTCCCCCTTAGATACTTCGATCAGCATATTAAAAGCTTCCTTCATTTGGGGCATATGGGTAATGACGAGAATGCACTCAAAATCGGGTGCGATCGCATTAATGGCACTGACAAGGCGATCGCATCCTAACTGGTCTTGACTGCCGAAACCTTCATCGATAATTAGGGTTTGCAAAGTACTGCCTTTACGCTGAGCAAGCACACGAGAGAGGGCAAGCCGCACCGCAAAATTAATGCGAAAGGCTTCTCCTCCCGAATAGGTTTCGTAGGGTCTTGTACCTCTCGTATCCGCAATTTCAATGTCGAGGGTTTCGATGAGCCGATCGCTTTTTTTACCAGATTTTTGCGTGATGAACCGTACATTTAATTGGCGATCGCTAAGTTGCGCGAGAATTTGATTAGCTTCCACTTCGATCTGCGGCAGGACATTTTCGAGCATCAGGGCTTGAATGCCATTTTTGCCAAAGGCTTGATAGAGTTCCGTATGAATACGTTGACGTTGGCGAGCAGATTCAATTTGAATGAGGGTTTCCTGTTCACGTTGGCGGCTTTGCTCTAATTGCTGTTGAGATTGCTGAAGGCTACCAATTTGGGCTAGCAGAGAATCCATTTGCGATCGCCAGTTTTGCAAATTGTGCCGCAAAGAATTAATTTCTTGAGCATGATCGCTATGCAAGGCTTTAACTTGAGCCTGTAAGCCTGTGATTTGAGCAGAGATAGTTTGTAATTCTTGCTGATATTGAATTTGAGATTGTTGTAAATGGCTCACCTGTTGCTGGAGTTCGGGATATTCCTGTTCGGCGCGAGTGAGTTCTTGATAGCGCAATAGTGAAGTCGTCAGTTCTTGTTTTTGGGTGCGAAGTTGTTGATGGCGATCAGGATCGTAGGCTAATTGAACCAAACTGCGATCGCATTGTTCGAGTTCATGTTGCACTTCCAGATCGATTAGATTTTTAGTTAAGCGTTCTTCTAATTGATTGATTTTTAATTGCAGATCAGGGATTTTTTGCGAGAGATGATCCGCTTGACGTTGGGCATTTTTTAATTCTGATTGCTTGATTTCCGCCCAGCGCCAGCGTTCGACATCGCCACGAGCCAGCGCATGATTTTTTTCATCATAGGCAAATTTATGGATATTATGATCAATTAATTCCATTTCCTCCCATGCTTCGCGCAAATAATTTTTAGTTTGCAAGCGATCGCCTAAATCTTGAATTTCCGCATTAATCAGCCCTAGTCTTTGCACTGCCTCCGCGATCGCCTTCAACCTTTCCTGCAAAGTTCCCTTGCGCTGAATCAAATCATTAAGCGGTGCAAGTTCCTTTTTTAAAAGGCGATATTCCTCACGCAAAACTTCAATTTCACAATTAGAAGCCGCCTGTTGCTCCTTCACCACCCAAATATCCGCTTGCAAATCGCGAGATTCTTGTTTGTGTTTTTTCTGGACTAACTGCCAGTGCGCCTCATCAAGGGGGCGATCGCACAATGGACAGGGTGCATTCGGCACGGTTAACTGACGCATTTTCGCTTCTAGTTTATTAAAAGCCGCCTCACTATCTGCTAAACGACTTTTCAATCGTTCCAAAAAGTCCCTGCGTTCTAATCCCTTTTCATGGACTCGCTGTTGATAAACTTGCTTTTTTTGCAACGCTTCGATTTGGCGATCTAGCTCCTGAGCATGACTGAGCAAGCGATCGCGATCTTTTACTTGCAATTGCAACTGGTCACGTTTGGCAACTAGTTCTTCTAACTTGGCGGTAAGTTTTGTTTCTTCCCTTTCTAACTGATGTTTGAGTGTTTGATAGCGATGGACGAGGGGGGTAGATTGGGCATGGAGTCGATCAAATTCCTGCAAAACTGCCCTTGCCTTGTGCAATTCAGCGATCGCGGCTTCAATTTCTGTTGCTCGACTCAACACACCTTGCAACTCAGTTTCCTGTTGGATTAAGCTTTCTAACTGCGCTTGATAATGGCGTAATTGACCTTTAAGTTCACTTTGCAAACTTGCGAGTTTATGGCTAAAGTCGCCACGTCTTTCACTTAATTGTTGATACTTTTGAAACTTGCGCTCTAGTTCAGCCTCTTGATTAGACAGCAATTGATAGCGTTCGTAATCTTGCAAAATTAGCGATCGCTCTCTTAGATATACTTCTAACTGTTGTAATTGCTTCTGTTGATTCGCAAGTTGTCTTTCTATTTGCGTTAAATTGCTAGAGAGCGAAGTTTGCTGTTGCTGTTGCCAAATTAACTGCTGAGAAACGCTGTTATATTGCTTTTGCAAATCTTCGACAGCTTGTAACTTAGCGCGATCGCGACTTTCCCAAGTTTGTAAATCTAACAACTGCGATCGCAAAGTTTCCAATTGCGGCGCAATTGTGGCTCCCGCTAAAATCTGTTCTTGCAAATGCGCCAATAAATTCTCTAAAACCGCCGACTCCGCCTTACTGGTTCGGGCAATATCCTTAGCCCTTTCCGCTAATTCGTCATACTGCGATAGCGCCAGCATATCCGCCAAAATCTGTTTGCGATCGCTGGGGCGCTTCAGCATAAATTCATCGGCGCGACCTTGCCGCAAATAGGCGGAATTAATAAAAGTTTCATAATCCATTTTTAGATGGGAAATGATACTTTGCTGAGTAGATCGCACCTTACGCTCAGTCAGAGATTTAAATTTTCCTTCACTCTGTACCTGAAATTCTAAAGATGTTGAACTATTCCGCGATCGCGTTCTAATTACTCGATAGACCTCCCCACCAGCGATAAAAGTAAAATCAACTTGAGTCTCCTTAGACCCCACATGAATCACGTCATCTTCACTCGCCGCCCGACTCGCTCCCCACACTGCCCAAGAAATCGCCTCTAATAACGAAGACTTCCCTGCTCCATTCGCGCCACAAATACAAGCAACATGAAGCCCACTAAAATCTAAGGCTAATTGCTGATAGCTCAGGAAATTTTTTAATCTTAATTTCTGAGGGATCATTCTGTCTTGTAATTTAGCTCGTAATTTATTATGTAATAACCTGTGTGATACATTTATACTAGTTGCTATTTAATTATCATAATAGTGTACTCACTAACAAAAGTTTATTCCCCTAGTTTTTGAATGTTAACTTTTACATTTTTACCTTTTGCCTTTTACCTTTTGCCTTTAAGCCGAGAGCGTTATGGAAATATGGGAACAAATTAGCCGCCAAAGAGTAAAGTACATCGTCGATAGCTATCAGTTAGCTGGTGTTGACGATGAATATTTTGATGACTATCTAGAAGATCTTCTACAAGCCTATCCACCGCCACAAATTGAGTTAGCACTTGTAGAGACTTTAATCGAAGGTTGGCGCAATGTTCCGCTTTTGCGTGGAGTAATTTTTTTAGAGCGATCGCACAATCTTTTGAAATCTTGGGAAAATCAGACAATCACTCCAAATATTTCTGCAACCCATTTTCGTTTGATTACAGGGCTAGATCCCACACCTATATTTGGAACAGGTATAGATACTCATTCAACAAGAAGTGTATTTACCTCCGTCAGCAAGTAATTACTGCTCCTTGATTAAAACCCAGAGAAAATTTTAAAAGCGTCGCTCTGCGACGCTTTTAAAATTTTCTCTGGGCTACTCAAAGCCTCAATAGCCTGTAAGTCATAGGGTCTACAAATCGCGTGAGGTACAGGGTCATGTCCACACCTTCAGCAGGAACATAACCCTATGCACTTCACTTGCTTGAAAAGAGATATATAGATAATTCAAATAAAAACTACAGCTTCGACTTCGCTCAGCTAGCTTACACCGTGGGCTGAGCGGAGTCGAAGCCCCCTCTACAAATTATTTAAAACAACTATAGCTACCAAATATTGTAAGTTGGGTCTTTGCTCCGCCTTACAATATTTGGGTTTTATGTCCTAACAAGCATGGCGACAGCTATATATACAAATATACAAACAGTAAATTTATAACCCCAAAATTCCCATAAAATTAGATATAGCAATCTTAAATGGTGTGTGGAGGCGCACCTCAAAATCAACAAATGATTTGGGACTGCTATAGCTACCCTAGATTTTTTAGAAGATTTTAGGTTTATGGGAGGGGAAACTTAAAGAGGTACTCACCGACAAAAAATTTAGGATTGCTATATAGCGCTTTTAAGGCAAGCAAGAAGATTTGTGTCCCCGCCTTCGGCGGGGACACAAATCTCTACTTCACTAGATTGGTATACGTTATATGTAGTTTTTTAGATTAGAAAAACTGTTCCTGCAATTACTAGTTGATTAGGGGGAATTGCCTTTTTGTTAATCGGTTAGAATATATAGAAGGCGATGCGTCATATATGAATATTTCTTTATTAGGTTCAGAGTTGATGAATAGGCTTTTTAAAGGGAAATTCAACTTTAAAGCCTTATTTATACTATTTTTATTCAGTTCTTTGGGGTATTTGGGTAATTATTTGCGATTACCATTGTTTTTTGGGGTGGAATTTCTATTTGGAAGTATTTTTGTCTTAATTGCAACTTATCTCTATGGGATAAGAATGGGGACTATAGTTTCAGCGATCGCTAGCCTGAAAACCTATTTCATCTGGGGACAGCCCTATGCTGCAATTTTGTTGGTTTTAGAAGCAATTTGGGTGGGGATAGGACTACATCATAAAAATCAAAACAAGCAGCCTCGCAACATAGTCCTGCTGGTATTGTCCTACTGGTTATGTTTGGGTGCTCCATTATGTTTTCTATCCTATTACTTTTTCCTGAAATTTGGAATTAATTCAGTTATTCTGGTTACCCTCAAGCAGGTAATTAACGGTGCATTTAATGCACTAATTGCCAATTTATGTCTAGACTACCTGCCCATCCGTCAATGGTTGCGGTATCAATCAAGAGATCGTCATCATTTAACTATTCAGCAAATGTTATTTCATGCATTATTAGCATTTGTGTTTTTTCCACTATTAGCAATTGCGATCTTGACAGGTTATCAAGCCTTAAATTACATCGAGAATGAAATTAGTAATCAATTACAAGCAAATACCACAGAGCTAGTCTTAGATTTAAAAATCTGGCATCAAAACAATTTACGCACTCTACAAGAGATTGCTATTTTAGCAGCCGATGATAAAAGTTGGGAACGTTTACAATTTGGGACAGCTACTCTAAGTAAAGTCACTCCATCTTTATTAAGAATTTATGTTACAGATGCCCAAAGCAATATTTTAGCTGCCTTCCCTAATATATCTGATACAGAGAGAGCAAAGTTAAGTGTATCTATCGCCAGCAGTGATCTTTTTCAAACTGCTCGCACAACTCTGAGTACTGCTTTTAGTAATATTCACAATAATGATCATATGATCTCAATTCCCCATGTTGATATGGCAGTTCCTGTTGTTAGACAAAACCGCTTTCATGGCATCGTGTTCGGTATCTTGGATATTGCTCAAATCGATAAAATTCTGGCAAAAAGTACTCCTAATAGAAAGGTGGAAGCATTTCTACTTGATCGTCATAAAGAAATTATTTCTAGTTCTTCTCCTAATTTTCAACTTGGAAATGTGTTTGATGTAAAACAGGGAGGAGAAGTTTTAAGTTTTAAAAATGATCAGATCCAATGGATCCCTCGTATCAAAGGAGCAGCATTAATGGCTCGGTGGCGTAAATCTTACTATATTCAACAAGTTGCTATTGATGCTCAAAATCCTTGGATTCTAGCTGTCCGCTTATCTCCCGTTGCCTATATTGATGCCTTAGAAAATCTATATACCTATATCTTAGTAATTGTCCTCACGATTATTCTCTTAGCAACAGCCGTAGCCAATACTCTCAGCCTGCGTTTAGTAAAACCTATTGCAAAGCTCATGCGAATGACGACAGAGCTTCAGCAAAATCTCTCTAGTGGGTCTGATTTCGTGTGGCATTCTAAAAGTTTTGCTGAAATTGACACACTAGGCTATAACTTTCAGGTCATGGCAATCGCCTTACGTGAGAAATTCCAAGAAATTCAACAAGCTAATCTCAATCTTGAAAAAAGAGTCCAAGAGCGTACTGAACAACTACTTAAAAGCGAACTTCGGCTAGAAAGAATTACTGATGCTGTCCCAAGTACGGTATATCAATTCCGTCGTGACCTTGATGGTAGTTACTCTTTCCCATTTATGAGCCAAGGTGCTTACGAGTTATTTGAATTGACTACCGAAGAAATTTGTCAAGATGCTGTTAAAGCTTTTGAGTTAGTGCTTGATGAAGACATAGAAAAGATGTTTGAATCAATCGAAGACTCTGCTAAAACAGAAACAAGTTGGATACATGAATTTCGGCTAAGAACACCTAGTGGCAAGTTAAAATGGGTATCTGGACGCTCCCAACCCATGCGTCAAAGTGATAACAGTATTATTTGGAATGGAATTCTCACAGATATTACTCACTTAAAGGAGATAGAATCAGCGCTACAAAAGAGTGAAGAACGTTGGCAACTAGCAATTCAAGCTGCTGATGATGGCATTTGGGATTGGAACCTAGAGACAGGCGTGATATTTCGCTCAGCGCGCTGGCGGACTATTCTCGGTCTAGATGCCCATATTAACGACGAGGAAAACTTGGATTGGCTTTCGCTCATCCATCCTGATGATCGTGATAAGGTCTTAGAAGCCCATGCCCGTTATCTCAATCGTGAAGTTCCACGATATATAATGGAACACCGCATGAGACATCAAGATGGAAGTTATCGGTGGATTTTAACTAAAGCGATGGCTCTGTGGGATGAGCAGGGCAAACCCCTACGCTTGGTAGGGGCAAATAGTGATGTAACCGATCGCAAACTCGCGATCGCTTCTCTAGAAAAGCGTGAGAGCTATCTTGCGATGCTTGTTGATGTGCAGCATCATCTGATTGCTGAAAGTACTCAAGACTATGTCAGTATTTTAGAAATGTTAGGCAAAGTTTCTGATTTCTCAAGTGTCAAGTTATTCACCTGCGAAAAAGCCCTTGGTGATTCTTTGATAGAGGATCTCAGTATTTCCCTAGATAGTAATCATCATGTTGCTTTATATGCAGCTTGGTATGACCAAGGCATACGTCCACCACAAGCATCACAGCAAAAAACTTTTATTCAAAATCTAATTAGTTGTCAATGGCTTCAGAGACTTTCTCAAGGGGAATTGTTCAATGTGTCAATTTCCACAGTTGATGCATCCGAAAAATCAATTTTGACATCTAAAGGAGTAATGTCAATTTTAGCCATGCCAATTATGGTAAGTGGCAATTTTTGGGGATTTTTGAGTTTCCATGACTATCATAGCGATCGCCAGCGTGACCATGCTGAAATCAGCTTGTTGACTATTGCAGCTTCTTCTTTATCCCTGCATTTAGAGCGTCAACAAGCTCAAATAGAGATGTTACAAGCAATGGAGGCTGCACAAGCTGCCAACCAAGCTAAGAGTGAGTTTCTCGCTACCATGAGTCATGAAATTCGGACTCCAATGAATGCTGTCATAGGGATGGCAAGTTTGCTATTAGATACAGATCTAAGTAATGAACAACAAGAGTTTGCGGAAATTATCAGATCTAGTGGCGATAATTTACTCACAATTATTAATGACATTCTGGATTTCTCTAAAATCGAATCAGGACGATTTAGTTTAGATAATCATCCTTTTAACCTGCGTAATTGTGTTGAAGATTGTCTCGATCTTTTAGCTAACTATGCTGTATCTAAAGATATTGAGTTAGCTTATAGCATCACGACCGATGTTCCAGATTGGATTTTGGGGGACATCACTCGCTTACGACAAATATTAGTTAATTTATTGAGTAATGCGATCAAATTTACGCCTAAGGGTTCAGTCAGTCTAAGAGTTTCTGTCAAAGATAGGCTGCCTAATCATAGTACTAGTCAAGAAACACCATACCAGCTACTCTTTGCTGTTCAAGATACTGGTATAGGCATTCCTCAAGATCGCTATGATCGTTTATTTAAACCCTTCAGCCAAGTTGATTCTTCAACCACTCGTCAATATGGTGGTACTGGTTTAGGACTTGTCATCTCTAAGCATTTGACGCAAATTATGGGTGGTGATATCTACTGTGAGAGTACGGTTGGTATTGGCTCGATTTTCTCATTTACAATCTCTGTCAGTGCTACTCAACCTAATTCCATTCCCCCTCAGTGGGAACCAAGTTTAGCAGGTCAACGCTTATTAATTCTGGAAGATAATGATGTTAATAGGGAAGAGTTAATTAATTTTGCCCAAGTCCTGAGAATGGATTTAATGGCAACTCCCGATAGTCAGCAAGCGATCGCTTGGTTACAGGAAGGACAAAAATTTGATTTGGCAATAGTTGATGCTTGTCTTCCTCATCTGGATCAGACTAGTGAAATAAATGCACAAGCTCCTCACAGTCAATGTGATATGGGCTCATTAATCCAAATGCAATCTACATCACTACCTATCATTTTATTAACTCCCCATTGCAAGTGTGTTTCTCAAGATACTGATACACTTGTTTGTCTGAATAAACCGATCAAGCGATCGCATTTATATAGTGCATTGTTAAAGCTAAATAAGCGATCGCAATCGTCAATACCAGCCAAGCAGAAAGAAGCTCCTATTTTTGATGAAAACTTTGCGACGAAATTCCCCCTCAAGATATTACTGGCTGAGGATAATATTGTTAATCAAAAGGTGGCAACGCGCTTTCTCAATCGTTTAGGCTACCGTGTTGATGTGGTTGCTAATGGGCTAGAAGCCATAGAGTCTATGTATCGCCAAAGTTACGATGTAATTCTGATGGATGTCCATATGCCTCAGATGGATGGCATCACAGCAACGCAGAAAATTATTGCTGAATTTTCCAAATTGCCTTGGATTATTGCCCTCACTGCTAACGCCGCCCAAGGCGATCGCAATCTATGCCTTGAGTCTGGAATGCAAGATTATCTAAGTAAGCCTCTACAAGTCCAAGATTTAATGATTGTCTTGGAAAGAGCATTCCAAATGCACAGTTCATAACAGAAAATAGTAAGAATCAATAAGTGATTCTTACTATTTTCTACTTTCGGTAAACTGACATTAACAAAGGTATTATTCCTACAGCGCTTTGCGCTTAAACCCAAAGAAAGAAGAGCTTTGAAAGCGTTAATTTACAACGCTTTCAAAGCTCTTCTTTCTTTGTTTGATGGGTAACTGCTGTAAGTCATTTTGGCAAAACAATAAGCACAGATTTCCTAAATCATTTGTAGATTTTTGGATTTGTGGAAGCGCACCCCTTCGGGGTGTGCTTCCACAAATCATTCAGGGTTGCTATATGTGTTTTACTAAAAGTTAATACTTTGGAGCGTTATTTGGTTTTACTGAGGTTCATCAGGAATGTCACTATTGGATTCCGCAGTGCTAGCAGCATCTCGTTGAGAACGTTTTTTACGCTCAGCTTCCACCATATCAGCGATCATTTGTCTGGCTTGCTCGATTTTATCGAGGTTAGAGCGATACAAATCAATATCCTTGAGTAAGCGATCGCTACCAAACTTTAAAGTTTCACCAACTAATTTCAGAATTTCTTCCCGCTTTGTATTATCGGCGATCGCATCAGGATCACTGATTTCTAATAAAGCGTATACTCCAACACCGAGTAAACGGCTATATTTGAAATTTTCTTTGTTGGCAATAGTATGGAGTTGTCCTGCTAGCGGTTCGAGATAGCCACCAGACTCGAGCTTAGTCAAGAGAGCCTTGACCTCATTTGGCGATCGCGTAGCGAGGTCGATCAAGGTTGTTGCATCTTGACGGACGCGATCGGAGTCAAACTGAAGTGCTGAACATAGCGCATGAAATACGGCAAAGCGATCAGTTTCAGGCTTGTAACCCACAGTAAAGCGATCGAATGTGGTCACAAAACCTAGAGCAAAGATAGAGTCATAAACAAATGTTTGATTGACTTTTAGCAAATGCACTTCCACCAAAAGCTCATCTACAACCCGTCGATAGACTTGATTGACTGGCTTGGGGAAAGCTAAATAAAAATCTTTTTTGGTATCAGAAACAGTACGGACGTTATTCACAGTCAACAAAACCTAACGACAAGATAGTGAAAATAATCATCGCACAGATAGCCATAGCATCAGTCTATCGCTGTGGATAAATTTTGATCTCAGTATTGAAGAGAGTTGCGGCAGCGCCGCAACTCTCTTCTGTTTTTTATATCTTACGAGCTAATCTTTGTGTTTAGGCTGGGAAAGGCTATATTGTTCATGTTGACAGCCTGCTTAGTAATTTTTGAAAGCACAATGCGCTGTATGACGAGTCAAGTCGTTACTTTTAGGTAAACCCAGTCATGAATCTAGCTCGGTTAATCTCCGAAACTGCCGCCAAATATGCTGACAAACCAGCAATCATCTTTGAGGGGAGAACTTGGAATTACCGAGACTTTGATCATCAAGTCCATCATTACGCTGCCATACTTCAGCACTTAGGTATTAACAAAGGCAATCGCGTGGCAGTGCAATTACCTAAATGTATTGAGTTTTTATTTTTACATTTCGCGATTCTTTCCATCGGGGCGATCGCACTCCCCCTAAACCCCGACTATCGCCCCGAAGAAATTGTATATTTCTTAACCGATTCAGGTAGTTCTTTATTGGTCACGACTAATCCTCTTTACACAAAAGTCCAATCAGAGCTTCAGCATTTATCAGCATTACAGATTCTCCTCAAAGAAAATATCCCCACTTTTCAAACAGAAGAATTTATTCCTACATATGCTACAGGTAATGATGACATTGCCATGATTTGCTATACATCGGGAACCACAGGACGCTCGAAAGGAGCTGCTATTTCGCATCGTAATCTCATCGCCAATATACAATCCTTATATCAAGCATGGGAATGGAGCGATCGCGATATTTTGCTCCATGTCTTACCGCTATTTCATGTGCATGGTTTAAATGTCGCTGCTCTCGGCTGCCTCTATGCAGGCGCGACAATGATCATGTTTGAAAAATTTGAGCCTCGTCGCGCATGGGAAACCTTAACTTCTCAACACTGCACTATTTTTATGGCTGTGCCTACGATTTATCAAAGATTGATGAATGAATGGGAGAAACTGGAGCCTAAGCCAAATTTGCAACAAATGCGCCTATTTATCTCTGGTTCAGCTCCCCTTAGTGATCCACAATTCTATCACTTTGAGAACCTGACGGGATTTCGGATTCTCGAACGCTATGGGATGACAGAAACAGGCATGAATGCATCTAATCTAATTGCTCCAGAACATCGCAAAGCCAAGAGTGTCGGCTTTCCATTGTCAGGAGTGGAAATTTGTATTGTGAATGCAAATGGTGATGATGTAGAAGGATCTCAAGTTGGGGAAGTCTGGATTCGCGGGGAGAATGTCTTTCAAGGATATTGGCAGATGCCCGACAAGACAGCCGAAGCTTTTGTCAATGGTTGGTTTCGCACAGGCGATCTCGGTTTTCAAGATCCTGATGATAACAATCGGCTCTATTTAGTAGGTCGTGCTAAGGAATTAATTATTACAGGCGGCTTTAATGTCTATCCTAAAGAAATCGAGAATATTTTGGAAAGTCACGAGGCAGTTAAGGAGTCAGCCATAATTGGCTTGCCTGATCAGGATCTTGGCGAAAAAGTTGTGGCAGCGATCGCGCTCAAAGATGACATGAGCATTGCTCCTGAAGTATTAATCGATTATTGCAAAAGTCGCCTTGCCTCTTATAAATGCCCCAAGCAAATCTTTTTTGTTACCGAACTTCCCCGTAATGCAATGGGCAAAATCCAGAAAAACATCTTAGCTCAACAGCTTAAATAATAGAGGCGACGCGGTGCGTCACCTCTATATCATTAAATGAGAAAAACGACGCGGTGCGTCGCTTCTCTCATCATTTGGCTGAAGCATTGAGATTACTAGACTGCTGTAAACTCGCAACTTGTTGCTTCACAGATGGTGAATATAAGCGTAAATAGTTCCAATAATTACCTAAAACCTTTGATACATAATCTCTAGTTTCTTCGTAGGGAATGTTATTGACAAACTCATCAGGATCGCCAACTCCACGCGCTTCCACCCATCTACCCACTGCTCCAGGTCCCGCATTATAACTAGCGACAGCCAACATCGAGTTATCGCCATAGCGGCTATGTGTATAGTCCAGATACCAAGTACCAAACTTAATGTTATCCGAAGGATTGTCAAGATTGTAATTACTTACACCCTTCTTACTAGCAATCCATGAGCCTGTATCAGGCATAATCTGCATCAAGCCGATCGCACCAGAACGTGAACGGATTTGGGCTTCAAATCGCGACTCTTGACGCATCAACCCAATTACCAATGCAGGAGAAAGTCTCCGTTCACGCGCCCAATTAGAAATAATGTCCCAGTAATGGAATGGATAAAGGGATTGAATATAGGCAGGATGCTGTTTGATTTTGGCTATTTCTGCTTGTTGAGAAGTGGAAACATCAATAAAATCTAGGCTTTCAATGGTTCTAATACCAACAAGATTATCCTGAATTGCTACACGCAATACCCCATCGGTAAAAATTTCGCTAGGTTCTAAATTTCGCTTTGCCCCTAGTTCTGTTTGCCATTGCGATCGCGCATCCCGATCTAAACCAAGTACATATAACTCTTGCAACTTTGCTGAACCAGCAGGCAAGGGAGTACGCGCACTAGGAATAGCAATCGCGGGTGCAGTATAACGTGCAGTGGTAAATGTGCCCACTTGCCAACCAAGTGAACCTGCCGCACGCCACGCATAATAGGAAGAAGGATGTTGACGAATTGTAAATTCAAAAAACTTCTTGGCTCTGGATTTATCACCGATTTGGTTAGCCCATTTACCTGCCCAGAAACTTGCTTCGGCAGCAGAGTCGCTGTCAGGACTATTGGTAATGATTGCATCAACAGTAGCGATCGCATTATTCAGTTGTCCGCTTCGTGATTGACCTTTAGCAATGCGCCACCGCAGTTGACCTGCCGCATCACTGTTGCCATAGCGCTCTAGTAATAGATTTCTAGCATTACTAGCAGCTTGCGGACTGCCAAGTTTATCCTGCAAGATGGTAGCTTTAATGGCTAGCGCTTCGCCTGCGGTATCAGGATAATTAGCCACAATTCGATCAGTTGCCGCGATCGCTACTTCAGGAGAGTCAATCTGGGTAATCCGAATCAGGGCGCGAGGAGCTTGAGGACTTTTGGGAAATTGTTGAACAACGCGATTATAAGCAACAATTGCTGATTCAATCTGTCTGCCACGGTGCAGACTACGGGCATATTGATAAGCTGTAAGCGGATTGACCGTTGCCCGAGCATAGGCATTAGCGGCTTTGCCAAATTCAAAATTTTTGTAATAGGCATCGGCGATCGCCCACCATTGATCACCTGTAAGTGAAGGTGAACTCGCGACTAGCCGATCTAAAATTGGCACAATACCTTTAAGATCACCAAAATAGGTCGCCAAATGTGCCATCAGATCAACCCGATTGGGAGCTTGAGCTAATAGTCGAAGGACAGCTTCTTGAGATCGAGGATGAGCAGGAAATTTATCTATAAGCTGTTGGTTTTGCCCCAAAGCAAACATGGCTTCGGCGGCTACAGAACTATTGGGGAAATTGGTTAAAATACTTTTCCAAGTGATTGTTGCACCTTGGAGATCTCGCAGTTGAGTTTGAGCCTGTGCGCGTTTGAGCAAGACATAATCAGCCAAAAGCGGATATTCGGTTTCCAATGTCTCAAGAGCTGCGATCGCTTCACGGAATTTGCGGTTATTAAGATGAATATCCGCAATTACCAATCTGGCACGAACGCGATCGGTCTTCTCTGATGTCTGTTGAGCTTGAGTTTCTAATTTAGCAAGTCTTTGCTCGACTGAAGAGTAGGTGAGAGGATCAAAGGAATTTCTGTCTCGGTTATTCGCTAAGCTTGCATTAAGTGCAATATCTGACTCAGAAGAAGTCGTAATTATTGGGGCACTAGCTCCTGCCAATGTAGCACTGAGCATTAGTACAATTGACCAACGCATTAAATTTTTCATCCCGATACGTTCTGAATGTCGAGCATATTAACATTTTTTAATGTTTTTTACAGCACTTGATGCTAACTCAACACGATACCTAGATAGCATGGATAGCCACATTAACTTTTCTTGATTCCAAAGCATCAGTGTTAAAAAACAGATAAAAAACTGTGATACACACCACAGTTTTTTATAGATATAGACACTTGATATTAGGACATAACGAGCAAGGATAGCGACAGCTATATATTCAATTACGTCTAGCACTAAAAACTTTTGAAAGCACCGCGAAGCGACGATCTTAAAAGTTTTCTGTTTTTTAAGTCAATGCAAAGTGCTGTAGTAATAATGAAAGTTAGGATTTAATCTTGTCTTTATGTTGAGGACAAGCGATCGCAACACTAGAACCAACAACAAATCCAGTATATTCCTTCAATTTGGTAAGTTTATCAGCAGGAAGAGAGCTACCTTGCTTATCAAATTCCTTTTCTAGAGCATCGATCAAAGTTGCAAAGGGAACCCCTTGATCCAAAGCTTTACAAGTTTCAGTTTCTACTAGACCAACATATTTGATCCCCCCAGTGGCCTCATACATTTCTTTGTATTCCGTATTCTCTTTAATGAATGTATCAACATCCTTAGTCTTAGGAGAAGAAGGCGCATCAGACTTAGCAGTATCAGCTTTAGCCGTGTCAGTTTTCGGAGATTCTGATGCTTTGGGCGACTCCGAAGCTTTGGGAGATTCCGATACCTTAGGCGATGCTGAAGCTTTAGGAGATTCTGACGCAGTAGCTGAAGGACTAGCTGAAGCTGATGGTGAAGGACTGGTTATTGCACTAGGCTGCTGGCATGATGCTACTGCCAATGCGACTGATACAGGCAGAAACAAACGCTTAGCAAAGTGTTTAATCATATTTAATTCTAGAATTTAAGACTACGTTCCAATGATATTACTCTACCCATAGAGTTGATATAGTACTTTTTGCTGCAACACAATAAATCATAAAATAAGAGAAATTTACCTACAAAAAATTAATCTATAGCAATCCTAAATGGTTTGTGGAAGAGCACCCCTTTGGGATGCTCTTCCACAAACCCTAGATAATTCCAGATAACTTTGTAGATAAATCCTAATAAATGATCTCTAAAAACAAAAGTTGGGCTTATTATTTAGGTTGAATTTTGGCTTTACATAGGCATACGAAGATTTATGTTTAATGCAACTGAGCTGCTGATCGGTAATTTTGTAGAACAACTAAAGCAAGGATATCGCCGTACCTATGGCGGCTATCTGCATGATTACGAAGATATCATCGGTTGGGCTGGCAATATGGCTCTAGAAAACATCGCTAATAGTGATGCGCTCTACCACAATGTTGAACATACGATCTTGGTTACCTTAGTTGGTCAAGAGATTTTGCGAGGAAAACATATTCGCGAAGGTCGCGTAGCCCCTGAAGATTGGTTACATTTCATTATTTCTCTTGTTTGTCATGACATTGGCTATGTCAAAGGAGTTTGTCTACAAGACGGTAGTGGCAAGTTTGCTACTGGGGTTGGTGATGGCATGGTGGAGTTACCTCCCGGAGCTTCCGATGCGGGATTGACTCCTTACCACGTCGATCGCGCCAAATTATTTGTGAATCAACGCTTTGCTAACCATTCCTTAATTAAAGCTGAAAAAATCTGCCGCAATATTGAGTTAACTAGATTTCCTGTGCCGAAAACTGGTGATCATCAAGATACGACTAACTTTGCAGGACTGGTGCGATCGGCGGATTTAATCGGACAACTCAGCGATCCTCGTTACCTGAAAAAAATTGGGGCATTATTTTATGAGTTTGAAGAAACTGGTGTCAATGAAGCATTAGGTTATGCTCACCCTGGGGATTTACGCCGCAACTATCCAAAATTCTATTGGACAAGCGTATATCCTTACGTCAAGGATGCACTCTACTACTTGTCGCTCACCCAGCAAGGACAGGAAATTGTTGCTCACCTCTATTCCAATGTGTTTGTGGTTGAGCATGAAAAACCAGAATATCAGCAAACACTTGCTACTTTGCCAAGTACTAATCCATAAAACCTCTCTAAGTAATTTGTGGAAGCGCATCCCGAAGGGGTGCACTTCCACAAATCCCAAAATTTATAAATGATTTAGGATTGCTATAGAGGTTTCCATGCTAAAAAGCAACCTAAACTGAAAGCTGTGACGACTGCAAAGAAAATCTCCATGAGTCAAGAACAAGAATATGATGCTGTGATTGTTGGTGCGGGTCCAGTGGGATTAGCAACAGCGATCGCTTTACATAAACGTGGTGTTGATAATATTTTAGTGATTGATCAAACCCACGAATTTCGTCGTGTTGGTCAAGTAGTTGACCTCTTGCCAAATGGTTTAAAGTCAATTAAATATATCAGTCCTGACGCTTATCAAAAAATCAAAGAAACTGCTTTTCAATCTCTAAATTCTCCGATCAGGAACAATCCTCCTAGTAATAGCAATGAAAGCGAAGCCAAAGAACTAAAATCTCCTCCGAAAAGACAATGGCATCACAAAAACCTTCAAGGAGAAATAACAAGATCAATTGATTTGGATTTCGATAGTTGGTTTAATCAGTATGGAGAAGGAAGAATTTCTATATCTTGGTACGATTTACAAACAACCTTGAGAAATGTCTTGCCATCAGAAATTGTCCAAGCAAATCACCGTTGTATTAATGTTGAGCAAACTTCAGCAGGAGTATACTTAGACTGTATCTCGGATGCCACAATTGCTAATAATCCTTTTGCTCATTGGGATATGGAAATATCTAGTTCTAATGATCTAGATATTTCAGAAAAGATGCAAGAAAATTATCATAAAAGAATTCGTGCCAAGTTAGTTATTGCAGCTGATGGCATTAACTCAACAGTTCGGCAGACTATTTATGCAGAAACAGCTTTACAAGAATTTGCAAAACCTAAATATTCTGGCTTTGTTGCGATTGGCTGTCTGCAAACTGAAGTAGCCCCCAATGCAATTAGAGAAGAATTAGAGTCTAAATATTTTCAAGGCGATCGCGTTATTACTTTGTGCAGCGACGTTATTAACTCTAATAATATTGACGGTCAAGGGTTAGATCAATTACGAATTATTTTATTTTTTAAGCCAGATAAAAGCATAGGTTACTTGATTCATACACCCTTGAGATTAGAAGCATTTCAAAATAAGCAACCATCTGAAATTATTAATCTCGGTATTGAATGCTTAGAAAATGCTGGATTTCCTCCTGTTTTTGCAAATTTACTCAATTTGTCAAATCCAGAAAAATTAATTCATCGTCCCTATTATATTCATCCAGCAAATACGCCATCTACTCATCAACCAGTCTGGAGTTGCGGTCGTGTGGTTTTAGTTGGAGATGCAGCCCATGGAATGCCCCCATTTATGGCTCAAGGTGCTAATCAGGGGCTAGAAGATGCGGCGCTGATTTCGAGTTTAATTACTAAGTTGATTCAAGATCACTGTTTAGACGACGAACAAGCGATCGCTAGAGCATTTCGTAAATATGAGGAAGTACGTGTTCCTTTTATGATCAAAATCCAAGAAGCAACGATGAAAAATAATCACTGGTCACAGCAACAATGGGAGCAATACAGTGAGATGGTTTATAGTCGTGACTATAGCAGCAACTATTTGCAGTAATATATAAGCTTATACTTGTTTACCAGTACGACTCAAACCCAGTCTGGATTTTACATTTAATCTCAGCCTAAACTAGGTTTGAAACTTGATTTGACACTTTATAAGCATTTTATTTAGAAGAAAGCGTGATTGATACTCGTCTCGATCTTTATCCTGCCTCTACAGTTCCTAATGGTTGGCCCGGCCTGATATGTCGCTATGCGGATTATTTGCCAGTTACAGACCAAACGCCGATCGTAACTTTGCATGAAGGCAATACTCCTCTCATTCCTGCGATCGCTCTCAGTGAAAGACTGGGACGCAATATCAAAGTCCTACTCAAGTATGACGGACTCAACCCCACTGGCAGTTTTAAAGATCGTGGCATGACCATGGCGATCTCTAAGGCAAAAGAGGCAGGATCGCAGGCGGTAATTTGTGCGAGTACAGGTAACACCTCAGCAGCAGCAGCAGCCTATGCAAAACGTGGCGGACTTAAGGCTTTTGTATTGATTCCTGATGGCAAAATTGCTCTTGGTAAGTTAAGCCAAGCTTTAATCTATGGTGCAGAAGTAATTGCGATCGATGGCAACTTTGACCAAGCACTGGAAATTGTGCGGGAAATGTCGGAAAAATTCCCAATCACTCTAGTTAATTCTGTCAATCCTTACCGTCTAGAAGGACAGAAAACAGCCGCTTTTGAACTAGTCGAAGCGATCAGTGATGCTCCTGACTGGCTCTGCATTCCTATGGGTAATGCAGGTAATATCACTGCTTACTGGATGGGCTTTAATCAATACTATGCGTCAGGCAAATCTAAGAAACTCCCCCGCATGATGGGCTTCCAAGCCGCAGGATCTGCGCCTTTGGTGACGGGTCACATCTTCGAGAAGCCTGAAACGATCGCTACAGCAATCCGAATTGGTAATCCTGCTAACTGGCAAAAAGCCCTCAAAGTCCGCGAAGAAAGTGGTGGTGAATTTAATAGCGTCACCGATGTTGAGATTTTAGCGGCTTACAAGTTCTTAGCAGGCGAAGAAGGCGTTTTCTGTGAACCCGCCAGTGCTGCTTCTGTTGCAGGCTTACTCAAAGTCAGCGATCAAATCCCTTCAGGTGCAACGATTGTCTGTGTACTAACAGGTAATGGGATTAAAGATCCTGACACGGCGATCGCCTGTGCTGAAGCTAAGTTACATAAGGGAATTGCCCCAGACATTACCAGTGTTGCTAAAGTAATGGGCTTTTAATTACGGCATTTCGCAACTGATATGTAAAAGTGCTTGTTGATTTTTCATGTTGCCTGCGGCAACATGAAAAATCAGATATTTATTATTGTTCGCAAAATAACTACTCAAGCAAACTATGGCTCTTGGCAATGAAACTATTTCTCGGATCACTCTAAAGTCAAGCATCCTTAAACGTTGGACTGCTAACGATTATCGGCGCATGAGTGAATTAGGAATTTTGGATTGCAATGAGCGCACGGAATTACTTGATGGACAAATTACCTTAATGGCAGCAAAAGGAACGCTCCACGTTACTTCCCTACATTTGCTTGCCAATGTTTTCCGCGATCGCCTTGGCAATTCCGCCTTAGTGCGTACCCAAGATCCTATTCATTTAGATGATTTCTCGGAACCTGAACCAGATTTGGTGATTGCCCAAGGAACGGTTCTCGACTATACCGACCAACATCCATATCCTGAGCAAATCTATCTCATCGTAGAAGTTGCCGACTCCACATTAAAGCAGGATTGTGAAACCAAAGATAAACTCTATGCTAAAGTGGGTATTGCTGACTATTGGGTATTAGCTCCTCAAAAACGTCAATTGCATATCTTTCGCAAACCAACAGCAAATGGCTACATCGAACATCTCATCCTTTCCGAGCCTAGCCAAGTTTCGCCTTTAGCATTTCCTGATTTGGTGATCGCTCTAACTTCAATACTGCCTCCCATCTCATCAGTCTCAGTTTAGTAGTACGGGCATTGCCCACATTACTAAAATTAAAGCCCCGATCACTCTCCGCGCAGTACCGTTGCCATATCACCGTTTAAGATGGCGCTTACATTTAGCCTTAAGCCTTTAAACTCCCTACTATGCATAATTCCTGAAGCATCGGACGCTAACTCCACATATTGACCATTTTCTAAAACAAACCAATCGATCGCTTGATCTAACGTCCGCCAGACAATATATTCTTTTACCCCATTGCGTTCATAAGCGCGTTTTTTGGCGTGTAAATCGTAGGAAACAGTACTTGCGGCAATCTCCACAATTAATTCAGGCGATCCTGTAATATAGCCATCTTCATCAATTTGAGCCTTACCACCTAACCGAAAAAGCACAGCATCAGGTTGCGGTTCATTATCTGCATCAAGGCGAACTGTTGGCTCAATGCCGACCTTTAAACCACTTGACATAGCCTGATATGCAATCAGCCAACCAATAATGCGACCATGCGGTTCAGCATGGGGAGTAAATCTTAGGGGAGATGCCACGTATACAATTCCTTCAATGAGTTCTGCTTTTTTGATATTTGAGGCTGTATAACGTCGCTCAAATTCAAGGCGATCTAAGCGATCGCCGTTTTCTAGAATTGTTAACGTTGGCGGAGAATTGGCTATAACCATCGTGGTTACGAATCTTTGAGACGTAAGCTAACTGAATCGCCGTGAGAGGGTAAGCCTTCGGCTTCAGTAAGTAAGGCGATCGCCCCAGATACTTCTTTTAATGCTTCAGGACTGTACTGAATCAAACTGGAATGCTTTAAGAAAGTCTCGACCCCAAGTGCTGAGGAGTAACGCGCACCACCACAGGTCGGCAAAGTATGATTTGGTCCTGCTAAATAGTCACCTACGGCTTCAGGAGTGGAATGTCCGATAAAGATTGCCCCCGCATGACGGATTTGATCAACTAATTGCCAAGGTTCTTCGACCTCTAGCTCTAGATGTTCTGGTGCAAATTGATTGGAAAGTTCGGCAGCAGTTTTCAGGCTATCCACGACAACGATTAAGCCATAATGGGCGATCGCTTTTTCGGTCATCATGCGCCGAGGATGATTTTCCAGCATCCGATTGACTTCTTCGGAGACGCGATTGGCGAGGCGCGAATCATTGGTGAGCAGGATCGATGCTGCCATTTGATCATGCTCTGCTTGGGCAAGCATATCGGCGGCGACATAGGTAGGATTTGCGCTGGCATCGGCAATAATTAATACTTCTGAAGGACCTGCGATCGAGTCGATGCCCACACGACCAAATACTTGTTTTTTGGCAAGGGTAACGTAAATATTGCCCGGACCTGTGATCACATCAACTTTAGGGATAGTTTCTGTCCCATAGGCTAAGGCAGCGATCGCCTGTGCGCCCCCCACACGATAAATTTCTTCAATTCCCGCCACTTGCGCGGCGACAAGAATAGCAGGATTAATTGTGCGCTCTTGACCGGGAGGCGTAACCATCACAATTTTTTTGACACCTGCTACTTTTGCAGGCACTGCATTCATCAAAACCGTACTTGGATAAGCGGCTTTCCCCCCCGGAATGTAAATACCCGCAGCATCAACTGGGGTATAGCGTTTACCCAAAACTACATCCTTATCGCCAAAATGTACCCAGCTTTTCGGCACACGCATTTTGTGAAATTCTTCAATGCGTTGGTGCGCCATCTCGATCGCTTTTAGTAGACCACCTTTGACCTGCTGATAGGCAGCATCAAGTTCTGATCCACTAACGCGCAGTTCTGCGGCTGTAAAGTCTTGACCGTCAAATTCAGAGGTATAGTGCAGCAGGGCTGTATCGCCTTTGCGTCTTACCGTTTGGATGATTTCGGTGACGGTGGCTTCCTTGTGGATCATCTGATCGTCATAAATGCGATCGCAAATCCGCTTGATTTCGGATTCTGCTTCAGTTCTCTGGGTGACAATTCGTAGCATAGATTGTGACGTAAGAAGCGATGATTAATCCTAGCTTAACCTGTATTCCCGTAAGTTGTGTGACCTAAAATCTAAAAAAGAGAGCTAGGATTTTTATTAGAACCCATTTAAGAATTCACTAGATCCCCCCCAGCCCCCCCTTAAAAAGGGGGGAGAATTAAATTCTTCCCCCTTTTTAAGGGGGATTGAGGGGGATCTATTAGAGCTTTTAACTACAGAACGTAATTCTTAAATGGTTTCTTAGAGTGCTTTGCGCTCTAACCCAAACCAAGAGATTTTTGGGAAGTGTTACTAAGCAACACTTCCCAAAAATCTCTTGAGGTTCGTTTGAAGGAAAAAAATGATCAGTTCCCATGATTTAAGAACTTATATTGCAGGCGCAAAGCAACGCCAACGGCAAAAAAAAATCTTGCTAGATGCTCGCTATGAGCTTTTGCAGATTGTCGCCCAAAAGGGAGCAGAAATACTCAAGACTGATTTTGCTGCTCATAAAGTTTGGTTATTTGGGTCTGGACTGCGACGTGAGCTAATTCATTTAGAATCAGATGTCGATCTTGCGGTAGAGGGCTTAGCAGAAGCAAGTTATTTGAGGGCTGTTAGCAGATTACTAGACTTAAATGCTAATCTCAGTGTGGATTTGGTGATGCTCGATGATGCTTCTGAAAGTTTACGCGATCGCATTATCCGTGAAGGTAAGGAGTTATGACAGAGTATCTGGCACTCAGCGCTATTTTGCGCCAAAAGTTATTGGATTTATTGCGCCTAGTAGAAAGGATTGAGACTTTGTTGCAAAAGTCAAATCTATCCAAAGATGATGACTATATTGATGGGATAGCGCTACATTTACAAGGCTTTTATACGACTATAGAGCAGATGCTAGAAGCGATCGCGGCGGCTTTTAGCGAGAGATTACCTGCGGGGGCAAATTGGCATCAAAATCTTTTACTACAAATGTCAATTTCCATACCTGATTTACGTCCTGCGGTGATTTCTCAGGAAACTCGCCAAAAGTTAGATGAATATCGTGGGTTTTGCCATGTGGTACGCAATGTTTATATGCTCAATTTGCGTCCATCAAGGGTGCGGGAACTAGTAGGGACATTGAGGGATTGCCATGAATCTTTGGTGGATGATTTAGGAAAATTTTGTGAATTTATGGAAACAATGGTGAGTAATGGTTAATGATCTCAATCAAGCATCGCGTCCAATTCATGGGGGAAATCGTCAATGGGCGGCGAGTATGGCTGGTATATCGCCAGAACAAATTTTAGATTTTTCGGCGAGTATTAATCCCCTTGGCACACCTAAATCGGCGATCGCTGCTATCCAATCCCATTTAACTGATCTCGGTCATTATCCTGACCCCGAATATACTTTGCTTAGAGAAGCATTAGGAAAGTTTCATCAACTATCACCAGAATGGATTTTGACGGGTAATGGTGTGGCAGAGCTATTAACTTGGGTGGGGCGCGATCTTTCGCAGTTATCCTCAACGGTTCTATTTACACCTGCATTTACCGATTATTATCGCGCTCTCAAAACCTTTGATTGTCAAGTAGAAAGATATCCATTTGAACTAAGCAATCAAGATGTAAGCTTTAATGTGGAATTACCAGAAATTATTAATTCTCATGCTAAAGGAATTTTGATTAATAATCCCCATAATCCGACAGGTTATTTATTCACTAGAGATAGCATTCTGCCATATTTAGAAAGGTTTGCTTTGGTGGTAATTGATGAAGCGTTTATGGATTTCCTTACCCCAGATCAGCAACAAAGTTTAATCGACCTCGTTTCCTCCCATCCTAATTTAGTGATTTTGCGATCGCTGACTAAGTTCTATAGCTTGCCAGCCTTGAGACTTGGCTATGCGATCGCCCATCCTGAGCGCCTACACCGTTGGCAAAAATGGCGCGATCCTTGGTGTGTGAATAGTTTAGCTGCCGCAGCAGGAAGCGCCGTATTAGAAGATGTGGCATTTCAGCAACAAACATGGGCATGGTTAAAAAGTGCTAAATTGCAACTATTTACAGGTTTGTCACAAATAGCAGGTTTAAATCCATTGCCAAATGCTGCAAATTATCTATTAGTTCAAACAGAAATAGCAGGTTCGCTTTTGCAAAAGGAATTATTGCAAAGAGAGAAAATTCTCATTCGTGACTGCCTGAGTTTTCCTGAATTAGGCGATCGCTATTTTCGAGTAGCTGTGCGTCTAGAACACGAAAATCAGCGATTGATAGAGGCGCTAAGATATATATAGCCAAAAAAGAGTTAGCTAGTACAAACCAAAACCTAAGAAGATGAGTTGCGGCACAAAGCGCCGCAACTCATCTTCTAGTTTTATGTCCTAAGCAAAATTTGATTTGCTATAACATTCCCAAATGATTTGTAGATTGTTGGTTTGTGGAAGCCCACCCCTTTGGAGCGTGCTTCCACAAACCATTTAAAATTGCTACAGTTCCCTCTCCTAAATCATATCTAGGCGCTAATTCTCGCATTCATGAATTTAAAATCTTCTTCTCCATCTTTTAATGTCTTACTACTAGTGCCTACTGGCATTAATGCTGCTATTGGTGGTTATGCGGGTGATGCTTTGCCAGTGGCGAGAGCGATCGCCTCTATAGCAGATAACGTAATCACCCATCCCAATGTCTTAAACGGCGCGAGTTTATATTGGTCAATGCCCAATGTGTTATACACCGAGGGCTATGCCCTCGATCGCATGGCAAAGGGTGACTGGGGATTACGCCCTGTACTCTCTAATCGGATTGGGGTCATTCTCGATCGCGGGATGGAATCAGATTTAGAATTACGTCACCGTCAAGCGATCGCTGCGGCACAAGCAACATTAGGATTGAATATTAGCGATGTATTAGTGACCGATCACGATCTGGGAGTGGAACTGAGATCGGGAGACTCTGGCGCAACATGGGGGACAATCGCCAATCTCGATAGTTTACTCAGATCCGCCGAGAAATTGATCAAAGTTGCTCAAGTAGAAGCGATCGCAGTTGTTGCCAGATTTCCCGATGATCCTGATAGCGAAGCATTACAAAACTATCGTCAAGGTAAAGGCGTTGATGCTCTCGCAGGAGCCGAAGCCGTAATTAGTCATGCGATCGTACGCGAATTTGCCATACCTTGCGCCCATGCCCCTGCTTTGCAACCATTACCCCTCGATCCATGCGTTTCGCCCCGTGCGGCAGCGGAGGAACTAGGTTATACATTTCTGCCCTGTGTACTAGTCGGATTAAGTCGCGCCCCGAAGATCATTACCAATCACAATCTGCTTAAGCCCGATGATATTACATCGGCTGATATCAATGCGATCGTTACGCCTTATAGTGCTTGCGGTGGTGCGGGCTTATTAGCGCTTAATCCATTACCCCATGTCCAAACTCTTTTTGTGAAGGAAAATCAAACAGCGCTAAATGTCACACCCGAAATGTTGGGATTAAAAGGCGTTGTCGTTGAAAATTATTGGGAAGCGATCGGAGTACTTACAGCAATCAAATCAGGTATTAATCCTCGAAGTTTAAGGAGCAACAGCAACTAAAGAAATGGTGGTGCAAAGCACCACCATTTCTTGAACTACGAAGTAAAAGACTTGCCTAAGCCGATCGCTGCTAGTTTTTTACGAAAAGCGATCGAGCTTTTGTCGCCTGCAATATGTACCTCGTCCGCAAGGCACATTGGCAAATCCTCTGGCCATTGCTCCTCAACGATCGCCTTGTCCTCATAAAACACCTGATCATTAAAATCGAGAGTGTTTTGTAGAGGCGCATCTTTATCAAAGTTTCGACAAATCGGGACAAACAATCGCGTTTTCCGTGACGAAATTGGCGAAGCCGCGTTGAGAATATGTAGCTTGCCATGAGGAAAGAACACAGTCAACTTGGCAGTGAAGGGAATAAACACTTCAAATAGTCTTCGCCATAAAAAGTCAGGTGGAGCTAAATGCTTCATGCCATGAGCATAGTTGCTAACAGTGCTGATATAGTCGGCTCTGAATCCAGAGTCTGTTTGCTCGATGCTATAGTCTGGCACTTCGGGATTATCCTTTTCCCCAAAAGACTTCGCATGGATAAAGGCAAAGTGGCTGACATCTAAGAATCCTTCTACTTGTCGCCCTGCTGCCGCATCCAAATCCACGGCATTGGGTAACACCTGAATGTAATCTGGATCTTCCCATTCAGCTAATTCAGGGAATGGCACAGCGCCATTATCGATCAGTCTTGTCCAGACTAACCCGTAGCGCTCCATGACTGGATAGGTCTTGAGTTTAAGTCTTGATGGAATTGTGGCTTCAGGCTGAGCGGGAATATGAACGCATTTAGCATTGCAGTCATATTGCACGCCATGGTAAGGACAAACGAGGCGATCGTTTTCAATCCAACCTAAGCTCAGGGGTGCGCCACGATGTAAGCATAGATCTTTGGCAACGATAATCGAGCCATCGGAAACTCGATAAATCACCAATCTTTCATCTAATAGGTGTGTGCCATAGGGCTTTTCGGTTGTGATTTCATGGGAAAATGCAACAGGATACCAGAAGGGTGCAAGCGCTTGCCAATCAGTTGAACTAAAAGTGCAATTGCGTGGCAAAGATACTTCTTTGGTTGCTACCATAAAAATCACTCTTGTGTCTATTTCTATAAAACTGACGTTACAACGCACTAAAGTTTTATTCTGTATAACTTTGCACGAATCTAGTTACAACGCTTTGCGCTTAATTAAAACCCAGAAATATTTTTGAAAGCGGCGCGAAGCGCCGCTTTCAAAAATATTTCTGTACTACACAAAGCCTCAACAGGCTGTACAGCCTATTTAGTTTTTTTGTATTTTGAAAAAGCTTGCTTCGCAAGCTTTTTCAAAATTGATCTGGGTTTCGAGAAAGCACAAAGCGCTGTAAGGCGAGTTCGGGATAACTCAAAGCCGAAAAGTAAAAGGCTGGCTTAGCTAGCCTTTTACTTTTCGGCTTTTCAAAGTCTGCCAGCTTAACCCGAACTGATGCTAGTTATGATGATTGCCCAAATTTTTGACAATAATTTTCTTATTGGTGTAGAAGTAGGATGATTTTGTGTAATACTTGTAGATCGCACTTTTAAGTAATCTCACAACTAAAAAAATGGCTAAAAACAAAGGTGTCCGTCTCGTTATTACGCTAGAGTGCACCGAATGTCGCACCAATGCCAATAAGCGATCGCCTGGTGTATCTCGTTATACGACCATGAAAAATCGTCGTAATACCACTGCAAGATTAGAACTCAAAAAGTTCTGCCCTCATTGCAACTCTCACACTGTTCACAAAGAAATCAAGTAGTCCGTTAATCCCAATCATTAAAATCGCATAATCCCATCATGGCAATTAACTCCTCTTTTTATCGCAAGCGCCTCTCTCCGATCGCGCCTGCTGCCAAAATCGACTATAAAGATGTCGAATTACTGCGTAAGTACATCACCGAACGTGGCAAAATTCTTCCCCGTCGTATTACAGGTTTGACCGCAAAGCAACAACGTGCTTTGACCACAGCGATTAAACAAGCTCGTGTAGTTGCATTACTGCCTTTCATCAACAAAGAAGGTTAGTAAAGAAATGGCGCGATGCGCCATTTCTTTGGCTAAAAAAATAAAGAGACGCGATGCGTCTCTTTATTTTTTTTAGCCAAAGAAGGTTAGGGACTCATTGCTTCTCTTTATTTTTTTAGGCATTGCTCAATGACACTAACGACCGATCGCGAAAGGCTATTAAAGTCATAGCCGCCTTCTAGACCAAATAAGATTTTGGGAGTTACCTCTAGACAAAGCTTGGTCAAAGTACCGAAATCCTCTGGTTTTAGCAAAACACTGGCAAGAGGATCGTCGGCATTGGCATCAAAACCTGCACTGACGATTAGGAGGTCGGGATTAAAGTTTTTGAGAAATGGGATAATTTGATTTTCAAATATTGGTAAATATTCGGTAATAGTCGAATTTGCTCGCATGGGAATATTTAAAATATTTTCATGTTCGCCCGTTTCATCTTGATGCCCTGTCATGGGATAAAAAGGTGATTGATGCGTAGAAATGTAAGCAATATCATGGCGATCCCATACTGCTTCCTGTGTACCATTGCCATGATGCACGTCCCAATCGAGAATAGCGACACGCTGAAGATTTAAGCGATCAATTGCTGACATCGCGGCGATCGCGGCATTAGCAAAGATACAAAACCCCATGCCTGTATGGGCACGAGCGTGATGTCCAGGGGGACGAGCTAGCACAAAGGCAGGGCGACCAGAATTCATCACTATATCCACACCATCGAGCCATGCACTAACGGCTAAAAGAGCCACATCGTAACTTTGCCAAGAGGCAATTGTATCTCCGTCAATATAGCCACCACCCTGATTAGTTAATTGACGCAGAGCCTCAATATATTCCTGAGTGTGAAAACGCCGCACTTCTTGTAATATATCTAAGCCTGATCTATGTCGGGATTTTATGGAAGTTGGTTCTTGCCAAACTAACTGTGGCGCGATCGCTGAATTTTTCAAAGTGTCAACTATGGCAGTAAGGCGACCTGCTTTCTCAGGATGGTAAGTACCTGTATCATGTTCTAGAAAAATATCAGAATAAATAACTGGGAATTTATTAGTAGGTTGAGAATCAATCTCTAAGTTAGATGTAAACATACGCACTTTTGCCTATCGATAAATCAACGAATAGTTGTTGTCTCTATAGAGACTAGCGTTATACTTTTAAAATTACTGATTTGTTGGAAATCTTTGATATTTTCACAGCAATTTTACTTAGGTTTTTCCTGTGGTCGATCCATCTCAACCAACACAGCAATCAGATACGGAAATGCTAGCCGTGCCGAAGGAGCTTGCATTATCGATTCGAGAGATTATCTATCTCTATCATCATCACAATAAACAAAATGTCCTAGAAGCTCTCAGAAATATGCTCGCAACAGCTAAAGATGCTCAGGATTACCCAATATTAAAAAATCAAAATTTAGCCAACTATTCCCATAACTCAGAATTAGAAAATGATGAAGACTTTCGTAAAAGTTGGGATGACATATTAAATGTGCAAGTTTACATTGATACTGAAATTTTTGGAGAATTAGATCCCCGCCCACCTGCCCTTGTTGAGATAAATAGCAACAGTGTAGATAGTGAGACGGTAATTCAACATACTGAGGCAACTGAAGCCTATGTGCAGGCATGGAAAGAATTAGCACAAAATATGTCTGCTTTCCCCGATGATTTGTTTACGCGACTCTGGACAACTATAGAAATTGCAAAAATTATGGAATGTTCGCCAAGTAGTTTACGCCGTGCGCGTAGGAGTGGTCGTTTACCCATTCGCATCAAAAATCTCATCCTTGATTGCATCTCCCATGATGGTAAGCGAAGTTTATGGTTTGTCCGTCCAGCTTAAGAAACCATTCGCGATCGCCAAAACATCAAGGTAAAATCATCAATGCCATTTTCTACCTACTAGTTCATGATGTCTTCTCCAGACTTATTCAAACGCCTTGGGCTGAGAAACATCTCCCTATATTGGATTATGCTTGTACCCTTTGTGGTGCAGATTGTCGGCTCAGTAGGGCTTGTAGGCTACTTATCCTATCGTAGTGGTGAATCAGCGATTGATAAATTAGCGAATCAAATTATGCAGGAGATAGGCGAACGCATTGACCAAAACCTGCATAATTATCTGCATCAGCCTACGGAAATCAATCAAAATAATGCTGCCAACATTAAACTGGGAATGCTCGATTGGCAAAATTTAGCAGATGTAGAAAAATATTTTTGGCACCAATCCCAAATATTTACAGATATATCTTCTCTATTGATTGCTACGGAACAAAAGGAAATTGTCATAGTTGAAAATTTAGAGGATGGTTCCCGTACCATTCGCATAAAAGATCAATCCACAAATTACAATTTGGATACTTATCTCGCTGATGCAGCAGGGAATCGGCAAAAGCTAATTAGACGCTCTTCAATCTATGATCCCCACAACGATCCACCCCATCATCCTTGGTATGGACAGGCTAAAAATGCCAGAAGAGCAGTCTGGAGAATTAATGTCTCTCTAGCAAATCCTAATCAACCTTCTCTGATCGCTGTCAATTTTTTGCCCTTTAGCGATCGCGATAATCAATTTCAAGGCGTATTGGGAACATCTGTCTCCTTGACTCATTTAGGCTCTCTCTTACAAAATCTCAAAATCGGTAAAACAGGGCAAGCTTTTGTGATTGAACGTAATGGTCAAATGATTGGGATGTCCACAGGTGAAATTCCCTTTCGGCAAAGCTTAAGTGCGCCGTTGACAGAAAATAATGCCCAAAATGTTGATCCAAATAATCTCCGCATTAGTGTTTTAAATAGTCAAAATGCTCTAACGAGAATTACTGCTCAATATCTGACAGAAAAGTTTGGAGGAATCGATAATATTAAAGATCGTCAACAATTTCGATTGGAGAAGGAAGGAATAGATTATTTTGTACAGGTTTTGCCTCTGACGAGGGACAGCAGTCATCAGGATTTAGATTGGTTAGCGGTGATTGTAATTCCTGAAGCAGACTTTATGGCTGAGATTCAGGAAAATGCAAATAGAACCTTTTGGTTATGTGTCCTCACTTTATTGGTGTCCACAGGCATTGGACTGCTGCTTGCGCGTTGGATCACGGCTCCAATTATGCGCTTAGGCAAAGCCAGTCAGGATCTAGTGAATGGGGATTGGCAAGTTTTGCCAGAAGATATTGCGATCGCAGAATTAAATACCCTTGCCCGATCCTTTAATTGGATGGCTGATCAGTTTTATCAATCTTTTGATCAAGTCAATCAATCTCTACGGGAATCGGAAGCTAAATTTTCTACTATTTTTCAGGTTAGCCCCGATCCTGCATGGATTGCGACCTTAGCAGAGGGTAGATGCTTATATGTCAATCAGAGTTTGTGTCATTTTTTGGGAGCTGACCAAAATAAGATCATCGGTCATACCTGTAGGGAACTGAATTTATGGGGTGCTCCTGAGGATATGTATCGTTACTGGGACGTACTGCATCGGGAAGGGCGGATCGAAAATTTTGAAGTATTAGTTCGTACCGCAACAAAAGAGCTTAAGACAGTCTTGATATCCGCAATTTGCATGTCTTTGGATGGTCAGGATTGTGTCATTGGCATTATGAAAGATATTAGCGATCGCAAAAAAGCTGAAATAGAACTACAAGCAAGTCAAGCAAAACTCAATGCTGCCTATACAGAGCAGAATATCTTATTTAATGCTATGAGTGATGTGGTTCTAGTTCGTAATTCTGAAGGATGTTGCATTAAAATAGCTGCAACTAAAGATTTAAATTTAAAGGGAACTCGTGAAGAAGTTTTAAGCCAATCAATTTATGAGGAATTACCCTATGATGCCGCTGACATGATTGTACGAGCTATTAAAACAGCCTTAAAAAATAATCAGGTTGAAAATTGCGAATACAAATTAGACATCGATGGGCGCGAATTGTGGTTTGCTACCAGTATTTCTCCGCTAACGGAAGATACAGTGATCCAAATTTCAAGAGACATCACAGAGAGGAAGCAATCTGAAATTATTTTAGCCAATGCCAAAGAAGCTGCCGAGGCGGCAACCAAGGCAAAGAGTGAGTTTCTTGCGAATATGAGTCACGAAATTCGCACCCCTATGAATGGGGTCTTAGTTATGGCACAGTTACTTGCTGCTAGTGAATTGACAGAAGATCAACGAGAGCTTGTCCAAACTATTACTGATAGCGGCGATATTTTATTGACGGTTATCAATGACATTTTAGATTTTTCCAAAATTGAATCGGGAATGTTGGAAATAGAACAAAGAGAATTCATTTTGGAAGAGGTGATTAATTCAGTTTTCAGTATCATGCATAGTCAAGCTGAAAGTAAACATATCCATCTGTACTATTCCATTCATCCCCATGTTCCTGACAGCGTGATTGGAGATAGCTCGCGATTACGTCAAATTTTGATTAATTTAGTCGGGAATGCGATCAAGTTTACACCACGGGGAAATGTCTCCGTTTCGATTAACGCTATTCCCTTGCCTAACAATTCACAATATGAGCTGAAATTTGCAGTAACAGATAGTGGTATTGGGATTCAAGGCGATCGCCTTATTAATCTCTTCCAAGCCTTCACTCAAGCTGATACCTCAATTAGCCGCCGCTATGGTGGTACTGGGTTAGGTTTGGCGATTAGTAGGAGATTGGTTGAATTAATGGGAGGCACAATTTGGGTAGAGAGTTTTGGTCAAGTTGGTGGTAAGCCTCCTCTAAACTGGCAATCAGATCTCATCACTCAAGGCGCAACATTTTATTTTGTGATTCAAGTTGGAAGCAATGTGACGATATGAGTAGCGTAAGTTCATCCACGCTACTCATATCGTGGATGAACTTACGCATTAATTTGAAGAAAAAGCTTTATGCTAGAAAGCTGCCAATAGCAACATTTGTGTGAATGTATCTCAAATCTCTCCACATTAAACAGTTTCGTAACTACATCGATCAGGAAGTCACTTTCACTGCTCCCAAGACTATCATAGTGGGTAATAATGCTCAGGGTAAATCAAACCTACTAGAAGCAGTGTTACTATTAGCCACTTTGCGATCGCATCGTGTGAGTAAGGATCGAGATCTAGTAAAAAATGGAGAGTCAATTGGCGAAATTCTTGCTATCTGTCAGCGATTGCGATCGCCTGAAAGTTATCCCGTAGAGTTAGGAATGCGGATGCGCTCTAGTGGTAAACGCACCTTAACCGTGAATGCTGTAAATCAGGCAAGACATTTAGATTTTCTCGGCAATTTAAATGCCGTTATGTTTTCTAGTTTAGATTTAGACTTAGTGCGCGGTAGTCCTGAAAATCGTCGCAATTGGCTGGATACAGTTTTAATTCAATTAGAGCCGATTTATATTAATCTTTTGCAGCAATATAACCAAGTTTTGCGACAGAGAAATGCTTTACTCAAATCAATTAAACAGGGACAAACAAACTATGAACCGCAACAAATGGCGATTTGGGATGCCCAATTAGTTACTGCGGGAACTAGACTAATTAGAAGGCGATCGCGTTTACTAGAGCGCTTAACGCCCATCGCAAGGCATTGGCATCAAGCTATTAGTGGTGGTAGTGAGCATTTAGAAATTACATATGTCCCTAAATTTGAGTTTGCACCAACAGATCTAGTTGAGGATATTCATCAGGCTTTTTTTGAGGCGATTGTCAAAAAAACAATCATTGAACAACATCAAGGTACAAGTTTAGTTGGTCCTCACCGCGATGAAGTTTCCCTTACGATTAATGCTACGCCTGCGCGTGAGTATGGCTCTCAAGGTCAACAACGGACTTTAGTGTTAGCCCTAAAACTAGCGGAGTTAGAATTACTGGAATCCGTACTTGGAGAACCACCATTATTATTGTTAGATGATGTACTCGCTGAACTAGATCTTCAACGCCAAGATCATCTATTAAATGCAATTGGCGATCGCGTACAAACAATAATTACCACAACCCATCTGGGATCGTTTGATGCGCAATGGTTAAACTCCGCCCGAATTTTTCAAGTAGAAAATGGCAAAATTTCATTCTAAAAGCAAAAAACAAGCCTGCAATGCAGGCTTGTTTTTTGCTTTTATTCTTCGTCGTCTGCACCAACTTGACGTAGATGAATATGTTTGCGTCCAAGACGAATTTCTAACTCATCACCAGCCTTTAAACCCATAAGTTGTGTATAGGCTGAACCGATTAATAGGTTACCATTCTTTTGAACACTAACACGATAACTAGCGCTACGTCCGCCTTTGCCACTTCCTTTAGCTTCAAGCTCAACCCCATCTGCCTCCATCAAAGCATTATAAAACTTCATCAAGTTAACACGAGCTTGATTGTTTTTAGTGATGGTTGCGTATCCACAAGCTTTAGCTTTTTCTTCTTTTGATAGGTGCTCTAGTTCTTTGACTTTCTGCAATAATGCTTCGCCAGAGAGTTGGACGGGTTGTTTGACTTTTGCCATAGGTTTCTAACAGTTTTATATCTAATATTTCCAATTTAGTATCTAAGATAATTGTACTATTCGTCAAATTTTTTAGTTAAATCTACCAGCTATTTATCTTTATAGATCTCTGTAATCCATTTTTAATTACTTATTGTGATACCTAGACAACTATTATTCCGTAAAATTACCTAAATAGACTATTTTAAGCTCGTAATTCATGGGAAAATCTCTATGTCAATTAAGCAGATTGCTAACAATTTGATCTAACTAATTGAACTATTGAACCCTCATCATTTTTCGATACTTCGATAAGCGTATTAAAAGCTTCCTTCATTTGTGGCATATGGGTAATAATGAGAATGCACTCAAAATCGGGCGCGATCGCATTAATGGTACTGACAAGGCGATCTAATTCTGATTCGTCTTGACTACAGATTTTGAGAATTGATAATTCGGTTAAAGGTAAGCAAAGTCAATACTTTGCGACACTTATCCTTGCCTTTAACCAAATTATCTCCTAGAACTACCAAATTGCGTTTATATAGCTATAGCAGTCCTAAATAATCATTGGCTTCGACCTCGCTCAGCCATCGATTTATGGTTGGCTGAGCGAAGTCGAAGCCACTCGCATCTCATTTAGGATTGCTAT